>Ga0213872_10001284_pt1 | contig 16788 bp, 24 predicted proteins | sample VelepicomBERX_R2_FD_160071 | JGI IMG/M metagenome (GOLD analysis project Ga0213872, IMG submission 160071) | Rhizosphere microbial communities from Vellozia epidendroides in rupestrian grasslands, the National Park of Serra do Cipo, Brazil - RX_R2 | ecosystem: Host-associated > Plants > Roots >...
TAGGAATTCCATTGCGCTGGCCTCCGAAGGTCATTGTCAGTTCACCAGCCTTATAGCTCTGCCAGTAGAAGGTGGCTGTAGAGCTGGGCTTGGCTAGAAGATGGTCAAGCTTCGGCATGGTCACTCCTTGCCCTCAGGGCCTTGAACAAAGAACTCGCAGCCGTCATAGACCGCGAGGATGAGATGCAGATGAACTTCAGAATCCGATCCGCGATCAACCGTGAACGAGGACTCCGGGGCATCTTCGAAGATGCCAATGAACTCAGAACAGACCGCAGAGTCCTTAGGACCTGCCTCACGGTCGAACTCAAACCTGATGGTCACCACATCACCGAGAAGCGTGTTGATGTCATTGATGACGTTCGCTGTCGCCGAAATCTTCAAGTGCAGGAGACCTTTGAGGATCATCTTATCCTCCCCATCTTCCGCATCGTCATCAGGGAAGTCGAAATCCTCACCTTCAGACTCTTGCTCGTCCTCACCTGCCAGGTTATCAGGATGGGATTGGCAGTCCAGGGCGTGCTCGTCTTCCTGCCCAGTACGTTCCCTCAGCTCCGAAATGGTTTCGAAGTCGGAGGCCAGGATATGAGCCGCGAGGTTGGGGAACTGCTGGTTATCGCACTCGACGAAGACCCGGAAGTCGTTGACCTTCAGGACCTTGTCATCACCAGATGGTTCATCGTAGACCGAGCGTCGCTCGGGGGCGAGAACGAATAGGATCTGAGCTTGAGAGTCCAGATATCGACCACAGTAGAGACGGCTCCCAACGTAGGCCATGATCGACCCGTATTTCATGTCCATCATCTGGAGTTGATTCTTTGTGGTCTCAGACAGGGATGAGGTAGGGAACTTAATGGTCAGGGGATGGTTAGTCTCTGAGCTAACAAGGAGTTCAAGCCGGAAGGTCGGGTCTTCAGGGGAGACGACGGCGAGGATTAGGTTCATGATCTAGTTGTGTTGGGTTCGGGATCGTACTCTAGTTGTTTACAGTCCTCTATGAATACGCGAGATTGCTTCAGGTGCTGTGCACCAGTCCCAATCGCAATTCTGGCATCCTTAACCAACCCAACTAGTCCTCATCCTACTAGCTGAGGAAGAGAAAAGAGGCGTAGCCTCGTCCTCGATGTGGTAGGGGAGCAAGGCGACCCTACCCATTCCAGCTTGAGGTCTCTTGCGCGGTCCAAGGCGTAGCCGAGGAGCTACGAAGTGGAGTCGAGAGACGTAGCGAACGGAGCGTGTGAAGCGCTGGAAGCGCGGAACGAAGCGTAGTGGAGCGGAGACGAAGACGAGCGTGCACGGAGCGAAGCGAAGTGCTCGTAGCTACCCGAATCCGTTTAGGGTACCGCACCTCTTCCAAGACCTGCAGAGAATGGGTGACCTAAACTTTCTCGGTCATCACCTGGAAGACCTACCCTTCGCTTTGCTCAGGGTTAACGGTCTTCAGTTGACGAAGGGAACCTTCACCCCAACTAGTTTGTTGCCTCAGAGTAGTTCTTTGGCTACTCCGCGCTTCCAGCGCTTCGTAGCCCAAAGTCTAGGAGCCTAGGCTGCTAAATCCTAGCTATTTCTGGTCTCATTTATAGATGCTAAGGCTCTTAAGGAAGACCTTAGAATCCATAAATCCCATGGCTAAGGACAGAGCATTTATAATGGATTCCTAAGGTTTTGACCTCGCCCCTTTTATATTATAGATTCTAAGGCTCTAGTAAAGAGACCTTAGCGTTTGTAAAAACTGTAAACAAACCGGGTAGGTCAACTAAACCGGAGTTCCAGATGCCACGTATTTTCAACTACATCGATGCCTCCCCAGGTGCAGGTAAGACCGAGTATTTCGTTAACAAGGCGGTCAAGCACCTTGAGGGACCTTCGAAGCAGATCCTAGTGTATGTGGCACCTACCATCCAGCTCCTGTCTGAGGCTCTGAGACGGGTGCATGCCAGGACAAAGTTCCCACCCCATAAGGTTCACCTTGTGGTTGACAAGGGGGTGGGTTGCAGCAAGCTCGATCTAACAGACATACCTAGGACAGACCTGCGCATTCCGGCTGACCAAGCCACTGTGGCTGTCAACTACCTACTAGGTCTCATTCCAGAGGATGAGTATAAGGATCTGAAGCAGCGCAACGGTTACCGAAGGTCTTGCGTCCGACCGCTTCAGGATGGGGATGTCTTGTTCACAACTCATGAGACGTTCCTTCGTGTTCGGATGCGGGACGCTAGCCCTAACCCTTTCCAGATCCTCAAGAAATGTCATGTGGTCTTCGACGAAGCCCGCAACTGTGTGGCTCATACTCGATCTGTGCAGATGAAGGGTAAGCAGTGGCTCAACTTTTTGAACTCAATCGAGACCGAGACGCATGCGCGAGTGACTACAAAGGGGCAGCCTTCTTGGCATGTGATGAAGATCATCAACGTTCCCAAGTTGGCAACCTTGAAGCGGGTATTCAAGGTCACGACCACAGATCAGCTCCCAGAGACAGCCAGAGTAATTCATCGAGACTTCACAAAGTTCGCTAAAGATGGTCGTGCCGCCCTGTACATCACGGGCACTGATGTGGCCAATCTAACGGATCGTAAGAATCCGAAGGTTACCTTATACGCCATCATTAGGCCTGTGACATTGTTTGAGCACTATGGTCGAGTTACATTGACGTCCGCGTTTTTTAAGGACAGCCAAATGTATCACTTCTTGAAGGCGGATGGTCACTCGTTTAACTCCCTTCTTGACGGTGATGATCCTGACGTGGCGGTTATCCGAAAACGAGACCTCCTTCTGAAGTCCAAGGTCTCTAAGCGCCTCCGGGTTGCCCCACTGATCGCATCACCAGCCTTGTCCTCAAACACTAGGTTCAGAAGTAGCTTGACCACAACCCTGTTACAGAGTGGGTTGCTTGTACCCATAACCTACAGGCCAAAACCTGGAACCGAGGCTGCAGCCGCAGCCTTATCTCGCATGGCTTCTGGCGAACTCTACCCCAGTGAGCAGGCTCTATCCCAACACATAGCGCCACCTATCTGGGTTCTGATTCGGGAAGCTGCCAAGGTCTTCGCTATGTGGCAAAAGAACTACCCTGAGTCTGACGTAGCTCTCTTGACGCTGAACAAGGACAGAGGACAAAAGTGGGAACCTAGCGGGGTGAACCACATGGGGGTTGTCCGAACCATCGCTAACTATGGTCGCCTTCAGGCTAGTAAAGGCATCGGGGGGTTCTCCTCAACCACGCACCCTGATTCAGCACTGACCTCTGAGAGTTGGGTCTCCTTTTTACGCAACACCTTGTGGTGCGAGTCCAAGACCGGCATCTTTCACCTGACCAGCTCTCCTGTTCTCTACGGAGTCAATACGTTCTCACGACTTCAGGCATTCGTTCACTTGTCTGCCCTGAACCCAGCTCCTGACCTTATTCGCCTATACGAAGTCCTGCTACCGAGCTACAACATAGACCTTGACCATTCTATAGACAACCTGATGCAGATGTTGTACCGAACAAATCTTCGGGATCCGAAAGGCACCAGCAAAATCCTACTAATCACTCCCTACGAAACGTCCGCCCAGCTTATGGCACGCAAGTTGGGTGTAGAAGAGTTCTCCATCATAAGGCCCCCGAAACTTAAAGTCTGGGATTACACCAAGGAGCGAGATGACGACGAGTTTACCCAGACTCGTTCCCGCGGGGGTAAAGCAAAACGCAAATACACCGAAGAAGGTGCCTTGGAGGTTGTCAGGGTTCGGGCCCGTCTCCATGCCGCAAAGAAAGTGGATGCCAGCCACTCTACCCCAGATTCTCGAAAGAAAATCAAACAACTCGAAGCCCTTTTAGCTTCAATCATGGACTCGGCCAGGATTAAATAAGGACAGTAAATAGGATCATGAAATATCACGTCAAAGCCTACAAGCACAACGCCGTACCTGGGTCTGTCTTCCGGCAAGGTGCTTACACTTGGACGCCGGCCGACGGTCCGGACTTCACGGCCTCCAGCCAACTTCAGAGCCTCAAGGACTGGTACTCAGATCCTTCCCGCTTTCAGACCTACGTAGTGACCTCCCCGTCCATGGGTAGGGCCCAATTGATGGCCGCCCATCTTCTTAACCACCATGTGGTGCGCCATCCTCTGGCCGCTCCTTACTGGGCAACGGTCTACGATAAAGAAGAGGACGAGTTCACGGGTTCGGTTTACGAGAAGCTGTTGGTCAAGGATATGGAGATCACGATGTTGGTCTTGACCTTGACCAAGACCACAAGTCTTCAGGTAGAGGTCGCCCGTGACCTGTTGGTCAAGTACATGGTGCCAACTGTGGTCGTAGCCTCAGGTGTGTATCCAACGGAACTCGCTCGCGCCATGTACCTGTCGGCGCACCGCATCGCCTACATCAACACCTCAACAGTCAAGGAGCTTGGAAATGACTGACTCTAAAGACCTGTCGCTACCCAAAGACGTGCTCTATGCACGAAACCCTAGCGACCCTCAAGGTCGACACGCCTTCATCCGTGTCCATCCCAATGGTGTTCAGGAAATCATCTACCCTCAGAAGGTCCCTGCACACTGGGAGGCAATGAAGAATGACTTCCCGACCTCGCGATTAGCAGTCATGAGGGTTCTTCACGCTCAGGGTCTCCTTTCTCCTAACCCAGGTATGTACTGCTGGTCTGGTGCGATGTGGTCATTCCCTTACGGTCATCTTCTTAGTGGTGAGAAGGATTGGGCATCTTTCCCTGAACTGTTCCCTTCGTCGGCGCAAGAAGCCTACGACCTTACAGCCGACACTATGGCCTTCGGCATCTTCCAGGAAGGTATCATCCTCTCGGGGAGAATCAAACTCAAGAACGGTGATCGAATTGAGGTCTCCGAGGAACATGCCTTGGCCGGAGGCGAGCGGTACGTTGTTTGGTCCTATCGGAATAGTTTCGACTATGCCTCGACCTTCTTGACTGAGCAGGACTGGGCTATCGAGCTTATGAAATCGTGGGCCAATCCTCTTCACGCGACCTTCGACCCCAAGAAGGCCAAGCGCGTTCTCGCCTATCTGCTACGTACCTCGGGCAAGCAATGACGACCGACCTGGCTATACTCCCTCTTACCGAGGCAATGGATCAGGTTTTGTTGGCTTGGCGTGCTGGGGACTTAGGTAAGGTTCACCGCTGGCTGGAGCAATATGACCTGATTCGGAATCCAAACCTAGTGGGAACCAAGACCTGGGACCAACTAGCGTCTGCACCTGGGGCGACCTACAGCAACCCTAAAGAAGAGGAAAAGATAGAACTCACGGAGTGTCAGAAGAAGGCGTGGGTGAGGATTCAGAATTGGATTCAGTCTGATAGACCGTACTTTAATCTCCGTGGCTACGCAGGTACAGGCAAATGCGTGGTAGGCTCAACCCTTGTGGGGACCTCTAATGGTCTACTAACCCTAAGGGAATTATTCAAAGAAGCACAAATACCACTAAAGAGAGACAAGGAGACTGAGGTCCTACTAGACGGCTTTCGCGTGGATACTGCTTTAGGTAGGAGAAAGATTGGGGGCTTCTATACAAAAGAAGTCACTCGAACCGTTAGAGTAAAAACCTCTAACATGCTATACCTCGAGGGTACCCCCAACCACAAAGTGAAAACTCTCACTTCGCAGGGATTTAAATGGATACCATTAGAGAATCTTAGTGAAGGTGACGTCATTGTTGGGTCGACCTCCCCAAAATGGCCTGGTACAAGTTCTAAGCTTCTGTGTAAGAATACATTTGTGTCTGACCTGGTGCGCTCAGAGGAGTATCGTAACCCTACACCCCAGTACGAGACCCCAGTAGAATTGACTTTTGAGCTAGCACGTCTTTTGGGCTACCTAGTAGCCGATGGTTACATGGCCGGCTCAGGTTTCAAGGTTACGAACTTTAACCGACTCATTTTGAAAGACCTTAGCAAATGTATCGAGACCTGCTTTCCTGATGTGACCATTCATGAACAACCCAACACGCTAACCGTTAGATCAAAACATTTGCGCCTTTGGCTGCACCACGCATGTGGGTTTAGCCAGGAATTGGCATGCAAATCCCGTCACAAGCAAATTCCGGAAATCATAAGGCGGGCGCCTAAGGAGTTCTTTTTAGAATTTCTCGGTGCTTACTTATCATGTGACTCCGAGTTGACAAACGCCGGACTAAGGATTTGTTCGGCTTCCAAGAATTTGGTCGCTCAACTGATTACTACACTGACCTATCATGGCCTACAACCCGCTTCTACTGGGCACACCCGTAAATCCGCTACAAACGGTAGCGGGACGCTGAGGAGCTATTACCATGCGTTCTACAATGCCTCGTCCGTAAAGCCTTTGCTTCAAGCACTAAAGTTGCTGAAACCTGTGCCAAGAGGTAGTAACCAGGATCAGCGACGACTACCTGATATTGTGGTCGAGGCCTGGAAAACTCTGAGAAGCGCCTTTGTTACCGTCAATAACAACTCGTCACAAGTCAAACTGGCTAATGGGTCCCTGGTCCCGTGCAAGCTCAACAGCTTGCGTAAAGGCCTCCTAACCTCACGCGCAGGTTCAGGAACTCACCTGACTCGAAGGGCTATCCAAGGTTTGAACCTCGAGCTTGCTGCCAAAATAAATCCAGAAGCAGCCTTTATACTTGAACAGGCCTTAAACCCCTCCTGCATTCTGTCTACGGTAAAAGCTGTATCAATAAGGAATCGTAAGACACGAGTTTATGATGTGTGCGTACCAGGCCCCCATGAATTTCTAGCGAACGGGCTGGTTAACCACAACACGTTTCTTATGAAGATGGTTCTGCAACTGGACCGACATAATTGCATCTTCTCCGCACCTACGAACAAGGCTACTAAGGTCTTGTCCGACTTCCTTGGCTTGAAATGTAGGACCACATACTCGGTTCTAGGTCTGAGAATGACCGCCGATGAGGATAAGAAAAAGATCACATCCTCAGGTCGGCGCCTTGATCTTGGTCGGGACCCAATCTTGGTTATCGATGAGTGCGGCATGATCCCTTCCTTCATGGTCGAGATTATCATCGACCTTGTGAGGTCTATCGGCCTCCGTGTCATGTTCGTTGGCGACCCTGCGCAGTTGAATCCTGTGGGTGAACGTCGCTCTCAGTGCTGGGACTTGGCGGAGAAAGAAGACCGAGCCCTCTTGCGAGAGGTCAAGCGCTACGACAACCAGCTGCTTGACTTGTCGATGGTCCTCAGGGCCCACATCAAGGCCAAGGATTTCAACCTCTGCATTGAACCCAACAACGACGGTCATGAAGGTGTGTTCGTCACCCCCAGGCGTCGAATGGACAAGCTAATCCTCTCCAAGCCTCTCGACTACTGGCGCACGTCCAAGGTTGCGGCTTGGCGTAACAAGACCGTGGACGGCTACAACCAAATGATTCGTGCCAACTTGGGTCTGAAGAACGACATGGACATCGGTGACCAAATCCTTCTCGCCGAACCCATCATGGAAGGTCAAAACATTATGGCCTATACGGATGAAGAATTCACGGTCTCTTCGATTCAGAAACGGACTTTCAAGTTCGAGGAAGGCAACATCCCATCACGAGTGTTTGCCTTAGATGGTTCGGCATTCACGATTGCCGTGCCAGACAACCCTGCTACGTTGGAAACCTTGCTAGCGCATCGGGCATCCAAGGCTTCGGCAGCGCGCAACCGTATTGACCGCGCGGCGAAGTGGAAAGATTTCTGGGCTCTTAAGGAATCGTTCACCAAAGTTCGGCACGCGTATGCACTTACTGCCCACCGCCTCCAGGGCTCCTCGGTGGACGACATTTATGTGGACCGTGCGGACGTTATGGCCAATCAAGATGGCTTGGAAGCCTTACGGTGTATGTACGTGTTGGCAACCCGCCCCAGAAAGTCTTTTCACACGGTGTGATGGCAAGAAACTGTAAATACGCGTGTTCATAACCCATAGGAGAACCGATGAACACGAACGACGACCAAATTGACCTGACCGAAGGCACTCAAGACGCGGCAAGCAGCGGCGCGAACGGTCAGGCTGCCCTCTCTGACGCCCCTGCCCAAGGCCTCGCTGGCGGTGATGTGCAGGTCTCCCAACAGCAAGTGCCTACCGTGCCGGCACTCACGCTCGTGGCACAAATGCAGCAAGGTGGCCTGTGCATCGGCTTCGCTGACCGCGCAGCAATCCAAGCCGCTCAGGATGCTGCCAAGGACGGTGGCGAACCGCAGCAGATTGAACTCCAAGGTCAGAACACTTACCCTGACCTGGCCTTGGCCGTTGACGAGCTGACCAACATTCTGGCGTTCGCTCACCGAGCCCTGCTCGACGTGGCGGTCTCCAACGGTAAGATGCTTGGTCGCCAGGAGCTCCTGGCCCAATTGCAACAGGGCGCTGCCAACCAAACGCAAGGCCAAGTCGGCACAGCCCAGAACGCATCGGGACAAACTCTGCAATGATAGTCGAGCCCATCTATCTGGATCACAACGGGGTAGGGGCCTGCTCGTATGTCCCTGTGCATCATCCGATGTATGGGCATCGATATCAAGTTGAGGCACCTGACGGCCGTACCCTTGCAGTCCTCAACTTTCAAGAAGGCCCTGTGCCCGCCAATGGTGTCAATGGCGTTACCAACGAAACCCTAATTGCGGTTCTCATTCATCGTCTGGAAGTCCTCAACGCGAAAGTTGCCTGCGAAGAAAACACGCAGGCGATCTTCTACTTGCACGAGGCACTGAGTGCCCTGGAGTCCAGAACCAAGCAACGTATGGCACGTGGCGTCGAAGGCCACGAGAAAGAGTGATATGCAAAAGGTGACAATCGCCGACCTCGAAAGAGGCAAAGACAGGGACCCGATCTGGGCCCTAAACGGTTCGACTTCCTCTCCGGACATCGCCCAGCCTGGTGACGTCCATGTCCAAATTCCGAAGGGGAATGGAACGAAGTCTGACGATCTGGTTCTTGACCAGACCTGGCTTCCCATCTGTCTGACAGAACAGATTCCTCGCCAGCAACTGCTGGCCGCCTCAGAGTTCCGCGTCGCGGTTCGTAAGGGCCTGATTCAACTCATCACCGAGGAAGACGCTAAGGCGATCCTAAGCCAGGACGGTGCTGATGAGGAAGATGAGCGAATCAAGGAAGCCAAGCGGCGTGTACGTGAAGCCTCGGCTGCCAAGGGCATCAATGAGGACAATGTGCAAGTGATCTCTCACGAGGAAATCAAGGAGAAGGAGACCGAGCAGGTCGGCCCTGAATCCAATCCGCAATTCCTCATGTTCGTGGACAGCCTGGAAGGGAAGAATGACATCCAGACCTTGAACTTGATCCGCTCCCGCGGCAAGTTCAAGCGCTCGGAGATCCAGCATCTGGCTAAGGTGCTGGTCGACAAGCCGAAGACGGTGTCGTTCTTGAAGGCCAAGCTGGTCTGATTCGGCGCCCAACTCAGCGCAAGACAAGGGAAGTCAGTGATGGCTTCCCTTTTTTGTCGTCTCCGCGTCTTCTCCTACGCTGCCGAACCTTGTCAACCTCTTCCTGACGCTCAGGAACGTCAAAAATGCTCGATTTTTGAGCAGGATTCGCTGTCAAGGGCTGAAAATCAGTGTTTTCACTGAGAAAAATCGAGCATTTTTGAGCGTTTCAGCACGTTCCAGCCGGTTTCCGGTGCTATACTGAAAGCGCGGAGACGCAGCCATGGTGCTGCGCGTATTTCGTGAAAACGATCTAGAAAGGTCTGATATGACGGAGAAGAAGCTCATCACCCCTCACGCTCACGAGGTCATGCTGCCGACCATGCAGGTGATCCTGCACGTGGCTCAGAAGAAGAAGCTGCCGCCCACCAACTGGGGCATCGAGGAGACCTTCCTCGATCACCTCCAGACCCAGGGCTACGTCTTCCTTCAGGGAAGTCACTGGTACCTTGGGCACCGCGGTCGCAAGCTGCTGGCCACCGTGGCCACGGAGATCACGAAGGCTCTGATTGGGGCTGCTCGATGATCTACCTGTTCGCTGATGGTCGTATCGTAGATCGTAGGCTCCCGAACATGGAGCTTTTTCGGCAACCCTACGCGCTGATCTCCTTGGAGAAGTGGCAAGGTGACGAGGACTGCAAATACGCGGTGACCCTGTCCTACTTGCACAGCCCTCCGATGTTTCGCAAGCAGGGTTGCGCCGCGCACATGGTGCAGTTGGTATTCGAGTTCATGCACCACAACCGCATCGAATGCCTCCCCTTCACTGACTGCGCTTCTGAGTTCTGGCTGAAGATGCGTCATCGCTACGGTGACCATGTTTGGCTCAAATCGGGAATCGAAGGTTGCCTGCGCCTCGATCCCACCACACCGTTCCCAGCGTACCTCAACGACTAACCTAGAAAGGTTTGTATGCAAATCATCATCAAAGAGCCTGAGACCGGCAAGCTCAAGGCTCTGAACAAAGAGCAGTTTGACGCTTGCCACGACATCATCGTGGCCTACATGAATGCGGCCATGCAAGGTCGCGTGGCCAAGAAAAACCGCCTAGATGACGCCAAGGTCATCGCCAAGTGTGCCGAAGCCGGTTGCCCGATCAAGTTCGGCTAATCACTCACTGCTCATAAACCTAGAAAGGTTCATCATGTCGGCTCTTATCAAGTCCCATAACGGCAAGACGTTCTTTGCCCACGCCCAAGGTCTGTACCGCTACTGGCTGTCGCCTGCACATGGCCAGCACGTCCCGGTCCTTAAGATTCAGGTCTCCAAGAAGATCATGAATGCCTTCCGCGCCAGCCCTGAGGGCCGCAAGGCCGAGCTGGCGGTCGATATCTTCGAAGTCGGTGGCGGCTGGTATGAAGTGCGGTCCGTCGAGGCCGAGCTGTGGGGCCGGATTTTCAAGGGCGTCCTGAGCTTCAACGGCATTCGCATCTTCCTTGCGGCCTTCAATCTGGCTCACGTCAAGGCTGTGAACGCCAACCCGTGCCAACCGATCAAGCTCGTGCGTGGCTGGGAGGCAGCGGTGGGTCGCCATCATCAGCACGAGCCCTCCGAGGCCGATCTTCAGCAATTGGTTGCCCGCTTCGGTCGTGGCGGTCAGAAGCCCTCACACTACGGCATGAGTCACTAACCATGACGCAGTTCAACATTCAAGCCCACCTGCATCGCTTCGAAGGCCAAAGCAAGATCAGAACCACGGCCTGGATTCGATACTACGCGAGGATCGAAACCGCGATTCGGAGGTGCAGTGAATACCTGGTCGTCGAAGGTCAAGTTGGGGACGTGATCGAGTTCGTTTTGATCAAGATTCCTGGCTACCAACTAGGTACGGTTCGACTGAAGGCCACAGGTCATCTCGATATCTTGTGGAACACTGCCGATGCAGCAAAGATTCGCAACCAGCAGTTGCTATGCGCCGCACCTTAGACCAACTGAAGAAGCTCGGCTCCGACAAGTTTTCAAGCTCTTTTGAGTCCTAATCAAAAAAGGAAAGATCATGTCTCTGAACGAACTATCGGTGCTCCCCTTGGTCACCATTGAGGGCAACAACAAGGCTCTGGAACTCATCGCCAAGCACAAACGGGAGATCCTCTTCGCCGAGGCCGTCGTACAGTGCCACAACATCGTTAATCAAGCCCACGCAGGCATCATCACTTCCGCAGAAATGCTTGATGCCTTGGCTACGGTCACAAACGTAAGCAGGGTTCTGAAGATCGGCGACAAGGACCTGATCACGGGTCTTACGGTTACGATTGCGGACCTGGTGACGGGCTCGACTGTTAGGCCTTGAAGTAAAATCTATCCACAGAGGAAGAACAATGATCTTCGATATCGTTATCAAGGGCGAAGGGGTGATCTTCGTTGAACCTAAAGAGTTTTACGGCTCTCGCTACTTTGCCGCAGACACGGCCGAGCTTCTTTGGGAATGCGGCTGGCGGGCTGCCAAACAGAATTGGAACCTCGCCTGCTACGATGGCTACGAGAACGCTATCGCCTTCCAACACTAAGGAGACCTTTATGACCATCACTGCGATGATTATTGCCCTGATCTTCACGGCGCCCATGGCCTACCTGACCTATATTCTGCTCAAGGCGCGTATGGAGCTTCGCCTTTTCAGGCTTCGTCGACAAATCAGCGACGAGTGTGCCCAGCTCTGCGTGGACCTCAACAACTTGAATACCCAAGGGCGCCTTACGCATGAGGCATATTCCACTCTGTACTCGTCTGCACTTCAGGTTCTCATGAAGGCCCCGACGATCAACGGCAAGGGATGGCAGCATACTCATCGTCACTTGGCTGGGCAGGTCCAAGACCTCAGGGAACAAATGAAGTCCTGGACCGGGCCAGAGATTACGATGATGCTCTAAGTCCTATATCTTCTACCTCAACACTCTCCACCTAACCTAGAAAGGTTCCATCATGGGCATCCGTAAACAAGCCATCCGTCTCGCCGAGGTCATCAATTCCACTGTGACCCGAGAACACTATCGCCGTGTTGTTACCATCGACCGCTCGTGGTTCGTCACCAATATTTGTGGCTACCTTCTCACGGTGAACTCGAAGCTCTTCGAGCTGCCTAGAACACTGAAGTTCGAAGTTCGCCAGCTTAAGCGTAACAAGTTCGCGGTGGGTATTCAGGGTGACCGTATTCCCTATCAGGTCACCTTGAGTATGACTGACGACGAAGAGACTCCTTGGCAGGTCAAGGTGTACCAACGCTATCCTGCGAATGGTGAAAGGGCTAAAACCTATAAGTTGGCTGACCTTTGGTCAGACTTTACGAACGTCAAGGATGCCTTCGCACACGCGGTCATGATGCTTGCGTGGCTCAAATGGTCTGATAGTGAAGACGAGTTGTCCAAAGACGATCTTATCAAGGATCCGAATATCACGGCACTCTTCGTCACCAACGGCGGCCAACTCAACTAAGAACCCATACACAGGAACGTAAATGAACAAGTTGGAAGTCAAGGCCACTAAACTGGTGCGTGTTCCTAAGGCAGCCCTGCAGACCGAGCTTCAAGTCCTTCCCGTGGTCTTCGCCGAGGAGGCCAGGGAATGCGTCTTTGAGTTCAGAGCCTGGAAGGAGGTAGGGGCCAAGCGTTCGCCCTCCATTCCGACCAGCATGTTCACTGTCAACGTTGTGGGTCAGCGTCATCATGCGCTGCTGATCGAATACCGTTCCCCGCAACATTGCCTGGACGGCGACAAGTGTTGGCGTGTCGATCATTTGCTGGCTGTGCACGGACGCCCTACGGAAGGCATCGCGCACGTCTTTCGGCGCCCTATCATCAATTTCTCGTCCGGCCCCTGCTACAAGACGGCTGAAGAATGTTGGAAGGCAGGCTTCATCAATCTCTATCTGGAGTTCATGTTCGAAAAGACACAACGGGCTCTCAAGGGTTACCTGCTTGGCAAGGAAATCTATCCGCATCTGTGCACCGAAGTGTGGCCGAACGATGTCCAGAACGCCAAGCTTCGCGCCGTCCTCTTTAATGACGCCCGAGTCATTAACACCCCTACTCTCTAAACTACAAAAGGAACTTCATGCAAAAGAATCAAGGCTTCGACTCTCAGGATCTGGAGCACACTATCTCTTGGGTTCGTCGTCGAGGCGACGGAGGTTTCTACACAGTGCTGATCTTCACGCTGCTGGTCCTCCTGATGGTCATGTACGCTGAATCGGTTACGGTTATCGAGAAGCCGTACCTTGACTGGTACGCGAAGGTCAAGATCGAATGCCTTCGTGAAGGCGGGGAAGTCGTCATGGACAATCCTCACTTCTGGGCCCCTCGGCCTAAGGCCTACTGCCAAGTTGGAGGCCTCTCGATCCCCTTCGCCTACTTCGCTCCTGCCCCTGCGTCTGACGTTGGGCACTGACTCTTTCCCCTCCGTCCGTCAATTAACCTAGAAAGGTTCCTCGTGAAACACTACCGCAAAGAAGCTGTCCTCATGGCCTTCAAGATGGCCAAACTCAAGTCCATCGTGGTCCCCGTCAAGAGCCGCATAAACCGTCGCAACTACATCAATCTCGACTACTCCATATCCTTGGAGTTCCGAGCCTTGGAGGACGGCAGTTACGTCGTGAACGTTGATGGGTACCGAAACGTGGCGCTCCACATTCATCGAAGCCTTGATTACTGGCGGGCGGATACACTTCTGTGGCACTCATCCAAGGCATGGCTTGGTGTCGAGGAAGTTGAAGAACGTTATGCTAATGAGCAGGCTCAATCCGCTGAAGAGGCCTACGCGTCCAACGTTCATTGGCTTCTGCACTCTGCACTGTTCGACGCTGCCCAGGCTGACCTGGAGAGCTATCTGTCGTTGCCTGTGAACGACACGGACGACACGTGGTCTGGCATTACGTGGTCGCGAACTAAAGAGCCACTTCACTTGGCGATGATGGTCGATGCCAAGGACCTGTGACGACCGTTATAGTAGACCATGACCTATTTCTCGATCAAACCGGCCAAGAGCAAGAAGCGTAAGCCTACGGCTAGGGAACGAGAACTGGCCAAGGCGTGGGAGAAGATCAAGGCCTCCCACACCAAGCTCCTAGAGAAGGGTGCGAAGGCCAACGGGCTGAAGCAAAAGCCCAAGGTAGTGGAGAAGGTGTTGATCAACACTAAGCCCGAAATACCACCGCTTTCCCTGAAGTCCTTCGGCACGGCTACAAAGCCTGTGATCGATCCCTTAGCAGGAGCCAAACGTGAGCTTGCCCCTCGCGTTGGCCCTCTGTATAACAAATCGGGCTTGCACTATCTCTCTGATGTGGAGCTGGCCGACCAGAAGAAGGGCACTCACCGCCGTCGCTCCTAACCCTCCTTAGAAAAGGAAGAAAATGAAGACCGCTCAACAAATAGCCGCCGAAATCAAAGCCCTGCCCAAGTACCCTATGGTACAGGAGCTTCAACAAACGTTCATGTCCCTATCCCTGTTCGAAGCCGCTTACAAGACAGGTGACGCCTCGGCTGTGAGCTTGGGCCACAACATGCTAGAGATGGACCCCATCTGTCAAATCTTGGTTGGCCGCCTGAAGCCCGTCTTGCCCGACGAATGGATGCCCAACCCGGCGCCCATTATTCTCGTGTCTGCCTTATCTAAAGGTTCGCCGGGAACGGCTATTCTCTACCTGACGGTTCTCTTCGACTTGGCTCTGAAGCTGAAGGCCAAGGCCACGATCACCGATTTGGTGGCCACGTACTTCTCCCTGGGCTTCCCGAGTGAGGCCGGCCTGTCCAACGTCTGGCAGGGTCAGAAGTGCGACGACACGCCTTCCAACTCTGTGGATCGCGAAGAGGCGTGGATCACTGAGGTAAGTGCATGAAGACCTGCTACATAACCCGCCTCGGTGACGCTGACTGCGCTATCGCAGACCTCACGGGCTACTACAACGATGTAACAGGTGAGTGTTTAGGTCAATTGATTACCCGCATCAACGTGCCGAAGAGGGGCCCTTATCGTGGCCAAGGTATCGGGACTCAGCTTCTGAAGCGCATTCTGGCTGACGCTGACCAAGAGCAGGTCACTCTCTTCCTTGAAGTCGTGCCTTCCGATGGTCTGGACGTCGAGGCCCTAAGTGCCTGGTACGCACGTCATGGCTTCCTCCCGTGGAAGGGTCAAGACTTCCGCATTCGTTATCCCAAATAGGACCTGAACATGAAATACTACATTCTCACCTCACCCAAGGGCAACCTGTCCACAACCCTTATTCAGGTTAGGGCCTGGAACGATTTTCGGGTCCTCACTATTCGTGGCCACGACCTTCTGGATAACAATACCCAGCAGGCTGTGACGTTGGACTCCTTAGACCCGATCTGGATGAACACGCTAAAGGTTAAAACCGAAGATCGTTTCACTTTACCCACGGAACTCCAAACCTGGCCGCTGGTGAAGGCCCCCAAGCAGCGGATCAAGGACATTCAGGCTCGCATTCGCGCCGGTCGAGGGCCTAAGCCGTTGCCTCTTCCAGAGGACTATCGTTCGCCAACTTCCAAGAACAATGAGAATTACGAAATGATTCTCTCTGAGGTTGGCATAGCGTATCGCGTGCGTGCCCTCAGGGATTTTGAGGTCAAAGGTATTCGTGTCTCGGCCGGTGAAGTTGGCGGTCGACTTGAAACTGAGTCGTCGCTTGACTATGAGTCAAACTGCTGGATCGATAAAAGCAGTTATGTACCCCGCAGCGCGCACATTAGCGGCAACTCTGTGCTACTCCACTCCCAAATTCATGAAGGCAATGAAGGCAACGTCCTGGTCAACATGTCCAAGTTGAAACGCACCTACCTTGAAGGCGCAGCTGAGATCGTGGAGTCCACGATCACTAACTCGGAGTTGCGGAATGTCGAGGTGCGTAATTCTACCCTCACTGGAGTTCTAAACAAGGGTTTTACACCGACTGATCTGTCAAGTATCATATATTCAACATTGACGTCCATAGCGTTTACGGGCGACGCCTCCTTTCACAACGTGCGGATATCCAACTACGATGAACACTTTCAGATGACGAACCCAAACTTGGACGGTGGTGATGCTGATTACCTAGTCGCAGGGCCACTAGGTAGGGATGATGACCTAATGCTGGTCTACCGAAGCAAGGGCAGCGATTATCGGATCTCCACAGGATGCTTTCACGGGACTCTGAAGGAATTCGACGAGGCTTCAAAGCGTGCTCACTCTGCGCCCCACAAAGAGCATCACCGCAAGGCCTACATGCCCATTCTGCGGGCCGCCATAGCGTACCTCAAGGCCAAGCGCAAGCTGGTCTAAAAGTAGCGAAAAAGCGTCAAAAATGTGAAAAATGCTCATTTTTGACGCTCTAAGGCGTTGATTTTGACAATTTTTGACGGAT
>Ga0213872_10001285_pt1 | contig 16783 bp, 18 predicted proteins | sample VelepicomBERX_R2_FD_160071 | JGI IMG/M metagenome (GOLD analysis project Ga0213872, IMG submission 160071) | Rhizosphere microbial communities from Vellozia epidendroides in rupestrian grasslands, the National Park of Serra do Cipo, Brazil - RX_R2 | ecosystem: Host-associated > Plants > Roots >...
CAGCTCGGGACGCTCGGGAACCTTGCCCGCTTCCTTTTTCATCTCCTGCACGACGGCCTGGGCTTCCGGCGTGTTCTCTTTCATCTCGAAGCCGTTGGTCAGCTTGAGCAGGGCGAAGAACAGCACGCTCAGGGTCAGGTACAGGCGCAGCGGCTGCACAAAGCGCACGCGGCGGCCGCGGATGTATTCATTGGTCAGCGCACCGGGACGGAACAGCAGGCGCGTCAGCGTGCCCCACAGCTTGTTTTCCGCCGCGACGTAATGGCCGACGAACTCATGCAGGAATTCGCGTGTGCTGGCGGGATGCAGATGGGTTTCCTGGCCGCAGTGCTGGCAGTAGTTGCCGGAGGTGGCCGAATCGCAGTTGGGGCAGACGCTATGGTCCGTAATGATGGAAGTAGTCATGCAGAAATAATAACGCAGTTCAATCGTGCGACCAAGATGGCGGCATGCCGCTAGCATCGCTTCATCAACATGCAAAGGTGGATATCATGGGCACGACAACTCCTGCGCCCGGGACCACGATGCCCGAGCACACCAGCAATACCACGAAGCCGATCCGCAACGACGGTGAACAGCGCATGCCGCATGAGCGCGACCAGACTCCGGACGCGCAGCACCATCCCCAGCGCAGCATCATCAAGCAGGCTGCCAGCGACATTGAACAGGGACTGGTCGATACCGACCGCCACAACCAGCCCGGCGTGGAGCAGGCCCGCACGCCCGGCCCGCGCGAAGGCGTGGCGCAGCCGCAGCCAGACACCAAGCGCGATTAAGGAGGCGAACATGAGCACCGGGACTTCGCACTCGGCCGCAGCACTGGCATTCGGCGCGCTGCTGAGCGCCATGCCCGGCGCTGGCGCGCAAAGCACGCAGTACCCGCCCGGCTTTGGCCCCAACCCCGTGCTGCCCGCGCCGGAGAAATCGCTGATCCCGACGGTGAACATCGCGCCTACCCTGCCCTGGCAGCCGGACCAGACGCCCAACCCGCCACCCGGCTTCAAGGTCACAGCGTATGCACGCAATCTCGACCACCCGCGCTGGCTGACGGTGCTGCCGAATGGCGACGTACTGGTGGCCGAAACCAACGCTCCGCCCAAGCCCGACGACAGCACCGGCCTGCGCGGCTTCATCACCAAGCTGGAAATGGGCAAGGCCGGCGCCGCCACCGAATCCGCCAATCGCATCACGCTGCTGCGCGGCGTGGACGCCAACGGTTCAGCGCAGAGCCGCACAGTATTCCTGAGCGGCCTGCACTCTCCTTTCGGCATGGCCCTGGTGGGCAAGGAACTGTACGTGGCGGACAGCGACGCCGTGCTGCGCTTTCCTTATGAGACCGGCGAAACCAGCATCAGCGCCACGCCCACCAAGGTGATGGACCTGCCAGCGGGCCGCATCAACCACCACTGGACCAAGAACATCATCGCCAGCCCGGACGGCCAGTACCTTTACGTGACGGTGGGGTCCAACAGCAATGCCGGTGAAAATGGCATCGACCAGGAACAAGGCCGCGCCGCCATCTGGCAGCTGAAACGCAGCAGCGGCAAGGCGCGTATCTATGCCTCCGGCCTGCGCAACGCCAACGGCATGGGCTGGGAACCGCGCACGCACGCGCTGTGGACCGCCGTGAACGAACGCGATGAGCTGGGCCGCGACCTGGTGCCGGACTATATGACGGCGGTAAAGGACGGCGCCTTCTACGGCTGGCCTTACAGCTACTTCGGCCAGCACGTGGACAGCCGCGTCAAGCCGCAGAACAAGGAGCTGGTGAGCAAGGCCATCGCGCCCGATTATGCGCTGGGCGCGCACACGGCCTCACTGGGGCTGGCGTTTTATGAAGCGAACCTGTTCCCGTCCAGTTATCGCGGCGGCGTGTTCATCGGCCAGCATGGCTCGTGGAACCGCAAGCCTTTCGCTGGCTACAAGGTGATCTTCATTCCTTTCGCCGATGGCAAGCCGGCCGGGCCGCCGCAGGATTTCCTGTCCGGCTTCCTCGACAATGACGGCAAGGCGCACGGCCGGCCGGTCGGCGTGGCGGTGGACAAGGACGGCGCGCTGCTGGTGGCGGATGATGTCGGCAACGCGATATGGCGCATTACGCCGCAGCCTACGCCTCAGCATTAAAAAGCATAAAATGCGTGTTTTCCCTCCACTGTGAAAGAACACGATGCGTATCCTGCACACCATGCTGCGCGTGGGCGATCTTCAGCGCTCCATTGATTTCTACTCCAACGTTCTGGGCATGAAGCTGCTGCGCACCAGCGACAATCCCGAATACAAATACACCCTGGCCTTCATGGGCTACGGCAGCAATCCGGACCACGCGGAACTGGAGCTGACCTACAACTACGGCGTGACCAGCTACGAGATGGGCACCGCCTATGGCCACCTCGCCATCTCGGCCGACAATATCGTGCAAGCCTGCGAAGCGGTGAAGGCCAACGGCGGCAACGTCACCCGCGAGCCGGGTCCGGTGAAAGGCGGCGCCACCGTGATCGCCTTCGTCACCGATCCCGACGGCTACAAGATCGAACTGATCGAACGCTCCTTCGACGGCGCCGGCTCCGGCCTGTAATGCTCAGGCTGCGGACGGCTTGAGCAGGCCGGCGATGCCGATGCGTTGCGCGAATTCTTCGCGCACGCGCTCCGCCACTTCCGTCACCGCACCCGCACCGTCGTCGATGAAGTCGACCATGGTGCGGAAAGGACGCTGGCCATGCGGCAGTCCGACCACGCGCGCCACCGCCTCGCCCACGGCGGCGGGATCGGCTTCCGACGGCTCCAGCTCCGCCAGGCGCGCGCCCACCATATCCATCAAGCCGTCATAGCGCGCATAAGCCGCGCTGGTGGCCGTATCGGCCGGGCCGCCCGCGCTGGGGAAGTGCTGCGTCCCTTTGGTGAAAGCGCCCGGCACCACGATGGCCGTTTCGATATTGAACCGCGCCAGTTCGAAAGCCATGCTGGATGCCATCGAATCCATCGCCGCCTTGGCCGCCGCATACGGCCCCAGGAAAGGCGGGAAGCCGCCGCGCGTGGTGGTGCTGCCGATCCACAGCAGCAGGCCTTTCTGCTGGCCGCGCAGCACCGGCAGCACGGCCTTGTTGACGCGGTGCGCGCCGAGGAAGTTGGTGTCCATGACCTTGATGATTTCTTCCGGCGTGTAGGCTTCCGCCGGGCCGATCACCAGATGGCCGGCATTGTGCACCACCACGTCGAGGCGGCCCTGCTGTTCCATGATGGTGGCCACGGCCGCATCGGCGGAAGCCTGCGACAGCACATCCAGTTCCAGCGGGCGCACATCGGCGCCATGCTCGAAGGCCCAGTCGCGCAGGACGCGCGCCTTGGCGGCGTTGCGGCCCTGCGGCTCGCGCATGCTGGCGTAGACAGTATGACCCGCCAGCGCCAACGATTTCACTGACAGCAGGCCGATGCCAGTGGCCGCGCCAGTAACGAGAACAATTGATTTATTCATGGCTGTTCTCCTTACACCATGCCGCCGTTGGCGCGCAGGGTCTGGCCGTTGATCCAGCTGCCGTCCTGGCCTGTCAGGAAGGACACTGTGCTGGCGATATCTTCCGGCGTGCCCAGGCGTTCCAGCGGCGCCATCTTGGCCAGGCGTTCGATGACTTCGGGAGTTTTCCCGTTCAGGAACAGCTCGGTAGCGGTCGGGCCGGGCGCGACGGCATTGACGGTGATGTTACGGCCGCGCAGTTCCTTGGCCAGGATCAGGGTCATGGTCTCGATGGCAGCCTTGCCGGCGGCGTAGACCGAGTAGCCCGGCAGCGCCGTGCCCACCAGACTGGTGGAAAAGTTGATGATGCGGCCGCCCTGCGCCATCTGCCTGGCGGCGGCGCGCATGGTGTTGAAGCTGCCCTTGACGTTGACCTCGAACAGGCGGTCGAAGGTGGCGTCGTCGGTCTCGGCCAGCATCGGCAGATTGGACGGCATGATACCGGCGTTGTTGACCAGCACATCGATGCGGCCAAGCTGCGCGATGGTCTGCGCGAACAGGGCTTGTACGGCGGCGGGATCGGCCACATCGGCCTGCACGGCGATAGCCTGGCCACCGCTGGCGACGATGGCGCTGACCACCTTGTCCGCCTCGGCGGCATTGCCGGCGTAGTTGACGACGACGGCGTAGCCATCCTTGGCCAGACGCTGGGCCACAGAGGCGCCAATGCCACGCGATGCGCCGGTAACGATTGCGACTTGTTTCATGATGCTGCTCCTACGTGAGTTGGTGTAGGAGCAGTATCAGGTTTTAATGACCGTGAATAAATCCATGAAAATTGCTATGACTATGCAATTTTTACTAATAATCCGGATAAAAAAACGCCGGCTCGCAGGCCGGCGTTTCGGACTTACTTGGTTAGCAGCGCGTTGATCGGCCCCAGATCGTCTTCCTTCAGGGTGCCGGCGGCGGCTTTCAGGCGCAGGCCGTTCATGATGGTGTCGTAGCGGGCCTTGGACAGGTCGCGCTGGGTCGAGTACAGCAGCTTCTGCGCATTCAGCACGTCGATGTTGATACGCACGCCCACCTGGTAGCCCAGTTTGTTGGAATCCAGCGAGGACTTGGACGATACTTCCGCCGCTTCCAGCGCCTTGACCTGGGCCAGGCCGCTGTTCAGGCCGAGGAAGGCCTGGCGCGCGCTCTGCGAGGCGAAGCGCTTGGTGGCTTCCAGGTCGTTGCGGGCCTTGTCTTCCAGGGCGATGGTTTCGCGCACCTTGCTGGTGACGGCGAAGCCGCTGAAGATCGGCACGCTCCAGCTCACGCCGATCGCCTTGTTGTCGGTGGCGCCGTAAGCGGTCTGGTACTGGTGAGTGCTGCTGGCCGTCAGGCTGGCCGTCGGCATGTGGTTGGCGCGGTTGCGCTCGATCTCGCGCTTGGCGATTTCCAGCGACAGCTGGGCGCCGATCACGGAGAAGTTCTGCGTCTCGGCCGAGGAGATCCATGGTTCCACCGCGGCCGGTTCCGGCGCGCTCAGGGTCACGCCGGCGCGCAGCGGCGCCAGCTCGGCCGGCAGGGTGCCGACGATCACCTGCAGCGCATTGCGCTTGTTGTCCAGATCGTTGATGGCGGCATATTCCTGCGCCACCACCAAGTCGTACGCGGCTTGCGCTTCGTGCGTGTCGGTGATGGTCTGGGTGCCCACTTCAAAGTTGCGCTTGGCGGAAGCCAGCTGCTCGGTGGTGGCCACTTTCTGCGCCTGGGTCGAAGTCAGGTTGTCCTGCGCGGTCAGCACATCGAAGTAAGCCTGGGCCACACGCACGATCAGATCCTGGCCCGCTTGCGAGAAGGTGGCTTCCGAGGCGGCCTGGATCAGCTTGCTCTGCTGGTAGGTCTGCCAGGCGGCCCAGTTGAACAGCGGCTGGCTCAAGGCCACCGTGTAGGCATTGCTGTGGTAGTCGTTAGGCTGTTTGCCCAGCAGCGGCGTGGTCGCGTTCCCGGTATTGCGCAGATTCTGCCCCGAGGCCTGAATGCTTGGCAGAAGACCCGAACGCCCTTGCGTGGTCGCTTCCCGGCCTGCCGCCACGGCGGAGCGGGCGCTGGCATAGGTCGCGTCATTTGCCATGGCCTGCTGGTACACCTGGATCAGGTCGGCCGCCTGTGCGTTGAGCGTCAAGAAGGCGCTGGTGAGCAGCACGGCGATAAGGGGTCTCTGCATTGCATTCTCCATGGGAGTCATCAAAAAAATAGTCTTATAAAAACCTGCAAGGGTTCCCGTCCCGCCGCGCCGCCCTGCCTAGTACTTCGGCATGCTGCTGTCGACCTGCACCGCCCAGGCGTGGATGCCGCCGGTCAGGTTGTGCACCTTGCTGAAGCCGTGATGCTCCAGGAAGGCGGCAACGTTCAGGCTGCGTGCGCCGTGGTGGCAAATGCAGACGATGGCCGCATCCTCGTCCAGATCGTCGATGCGCGCCGGGATGGTGCTCATCGGGATCAGGGTCGAGCCTTCGATGCGGCAGGTCTCGTATTCCCAGTTTTCACGCACGTCCAGCAGGTAAGGGCTGGGGCGTGCGTCGTCAGCCAGCCAATCGGCCAGCTCCAGAGCAGTCAGATGCTGCATGTCTGCTCCGCCGTGCTTAAAACTTGAACTGCGAAGGCGTCACCGCATCCTTCAGCAGCTTGACGTTGGTTTCGAACAGGGTGCGGGTGTCGTAGCCCGCTTCGCCCGTACGGGTCACCAGCTGCGCCTTCATGGCCGGCGCTTCGCCGACGATGGCGATCAGGCGGCCGCCCACTTTCAGCTGCGACAGGAAGGCTTCCGGCAGCACCGGCAGGCCGCCCGACACCACGATCACGTCATACGGTGCGCCCTGGGCCCAGCCCTGTGCGCCATTGCCCAGTTCGACGGTCACGTTGCTGATACCGGCAGCGGCCAAGTTCTTTTCAGCGACAGCCTTCATCTCCGGCGCGATTTCCACCGTGGTCACGTGGCGCGCCTTGTGCGACAGCAGCGCGGCCATGTAGCCGGTGCCGGTGCCGATGTGCAGCACGCTCTCATGGCTTTTCAGCGCCAGGTCTTGCAGCATGCGCGCTTCCACTTTGGGCGCCAGCATGGCCGAACCGCCCGGCAGCGGGATTTCCGTATCGGCAAAGGCCAGCGCCTTGTGCGCTTCCGGCACAAAGTTCTCGCGTTTGACCACGTGCAGCAGTTCCAGCACTTCCGCATCCAGGACGTCCCATGGGCGGATTTGCTGCTCGATCATGTTGAAACGGGCTTGTTCGATATTCATCTTGTAACTCGGTGATGGAGGAATAATCCGTCATTTTATCGTTGAACTGGCATGGAGGCACATATTAACGATAAGACAGCGGAACGGTCGGAAATTGCGACAGGCTGCATTTTAAGGGGGATGAAGCGCCGAAAACAGCCCGCTCAAGGGGCTTGCATGCCCCTCAGGGTCAAGTCGATAAAGGTTTGCATATAGGATTGCGGCTCGATCGCGGTCTTATCGCAGGGCATAAAGCCATTGGTCCACATCATCAGCATCAGCACGGGGGCGGTCAGCACATGGGTGGCCAGCGCCGTGTCGACCGGGCGGAACTCGCCGCGCCCGATGCCGCGCTCCAGCACGCTGGAAATCAGGCGTTCGCCGCGCGCCACCACTTCCTCATCGTAGAAGCGGGCCAGGTCGGGAAAGTTATTCCCCTCGGCCATCATCAGCTTGGTGATGCCGGCCAGGTGGGTGGCGCCCAGCTGTTCCCACCAGGCCATGAGGATTTCGCGCAGCAGGTCCGGGGTGGGGCCGGTAAAGCCGGCCACGGTCTGTTCCGCCTCGCCGATGGCGTGCACGATGTGCTCGCGCACCACGGCCTTGAACAGTTCTTCCTTGTTGATGAAATACAGGTAGAGCGTACCCTTGGAGACGCCGGCGCGGCGCGCCACATCTTCCAGGCGGGTGGCGGCATAGCCGCGCTCGACAAACAGCCCCAGCGCGGCGGCCAGCAATTCCTGCGGTCGCGCATCCTTGCGCCGCTCCCAGCGCGGCTTGGTTTCAATGGGGTCTTGGATGGACATGATCAATTAACTTACTTTCAAGTCATTAATATAGTCCGCCCCTTGTTCAGCGTCAAGCTGGAAGGCGCTTCAGTGGCCATCGTCATAGTTACCCGCACAAATCGTCAAAGTTATCTGTTCCGTGGACGTGGAAGCACGATTTCCCCCATCCTGGCCACACCTTCGTCGTAGCTCACGCTGACCCGTTGCCCAACCATTGGACTGTCGTCCCAGACAGATGAGTCGTGAATCACAAGCACATCGGGTTCAACTTGCTGAACGACGCGGTTTGCATCCGAATATAGGATTTCTCCGGTGTAGTAATGATCGTCGTCCAAAAGATTGGCGATGCGAGCTTGAGGATATGACCGTAGAGCAACGAGCAATTCATGCCTTAGAGTACCGTCCTCATTCCGTGCGGCGCGATGCGACCGGATGCCATTAAGGACTCGGCGCTTGTCGTCTTCGCCGGGGTAGTCCACTCCAAACTGCGCTCTGCCTTCGATAATGTCGAGGTCGAGCAGACCCGCCTCCAGACCGGCATCGATCCATCGGAAATCATTCTCAGCACTGCGCACATACTTGGAAATCGCAGTGTCGTTGACATCAAGGAAGTAGGCGTGAATACCGCTAAACTCCAGCATCACCAAGCGCTCCATCCAACCGGGTGGAAGCACCAAAATGCTACTGCTAATCGGGTCGAGATAGTAGCCATGCTGCTCATGAAAGACCGAGTCCTCCCCCAATTCAGCGGCAATGTCCTGCACACGCGTGGGGTCACGTAACGGGAAAAAGTCGATGTCGATCGACATGGACATCATCTCGGGAGGCGCTTCTTTAAGGCCCAAAACGGACAGGCTGCCGGCAATGACGAATTCAGTGTGGGGGCCACACTTCGAGGCCGCTTCTAAGGCAAGCAGGATTTGCTCACGCCGCATTCGCTAACGCTTGGAACTTGCGGATAGAAGCAACGAAGGGGGAGTTTTGGCGTAATGCGGCCGCACGGGAGGAGCGTTCTTCGAGAACCTGAGCGGCCCGCTCCGGGTGCTGCAGCAACTCCTTCCAGGCGTCTATATAGTCCTGGCTACACAAGCGTCCTCGCTCCCAGAGTGCGATCTGTGCGTGTGCAAGAGTCAGAACCTCGTCTGCCCCAACTGCGGCACCACCACGCAGCGCATGCGCTACCGGACGATGTTTGTCGAGGCGACGCTCGTTCACATCGGCGGCCGATCCTACGGCTTGCACTGGATTGTGAGGGTGGCTTTCCATCAGAGAACTTTGCATTAAGGCTAGATATAGATCCTAGAGCACTAATCGTACCACGATTCCGCCTAAAATTTGAGCAAGGCAAGGCCAACATTGATTCCACAAGGAAATATCGTGACCGCAGCCGACTACATACAGATCGCCTTAGTCAGAATTGCTAGAGCGCCCCTTCCCAAGAAATTGGAAGGGTCAGAATCAGGGATCTAACGGCGCATGGTCCCGCCTTGCCAACCAACTGCGCGCTCGCCAGCAGGATGTGCAGTGTGTCATCAAAGAGTTCTGATAAATGCTGAATGATCGCCTGAAGTAATCAATCAGAATATCCGAATTGTTCGTGTTAACAAACTTCAAGGTAAAAAGTGGAAGCTACTATGATTTGGTCGCTGCGCAAACCGATATTGTGGGTTTGGCGCAAGCTGGTGAGCTTAATGGGTGCCTGGACCATAGCGCCGATTTTTCGCCAAGCTCATGACTATCACGTCTCGGTTCGCAGGTGGCAGCTACGATGGCGCGAGCTTGCCGAAAATGTTGAATTTCAACTGCATACGCTATCGAGCTTCGATGAGGATAGTAATGGGAAACAGTCGATCTGGATACGAAACAGCGGGCAGGTTCTCATCGAAGAGGTTCATTTCTGCGTCGAGGCCAAGCTCGGCAGCGTTTCATATCAAGTTCCGCTGGCAGCGTATCGTCTCAACCCCGGATGCAAAGCCAAATTAGCCTTGGCTGGATTGCCGCTACAAGATTTGATCGTTCATAACGATCAGATATACACGACCTATGATTCTATAAGTACTTATCCGGTGCGCATTATCAGAAATCATCAGGTAGAAATTTACTCTACGGACGGTATGGCGCAACATCCAACTTATGACGATTACCTCAATGGTGAATGGCGGCGTTGGGACGGTCGCCTGTATAACATCAAGGCCATCAATGACTCACGTCGTGAAAATTTCTTTCGGCTCGCCCATTCCCTTTGCCTAAGACATGGCTTGTTTGGCTTGGAATTCAATATGCTACTGGAACAGACGATGCGATCAAGGTGCTACCGAAGACTCCCTGGGGTGATGATCTTTGCGCTGATCTCGTACAAACCAATTCTCAACGCGATCGTCTGGGCACGCCTCCTATTACGTGTGGAACGAATTGTCTTTGAGTGCGATCCAGCCATGGAGAAGGCAACTGAACACGTCCTTGACAAAGGAAATGGGGCCCGCCCAGTGAAGGTGATACTCATGGATGCAGGTTGCCTCAGGCACTAAACGTCAGCGTGTGCTGACGCCGATGGTAGCGGAATGCCTGGAGCTTCCACGCAGCGCTACACTGCGAGCGCTTAATTTTGACGATTTCTCGCAAAAGGCAATTGACGATTATCTGGACAAACCATTTTTTTGTTGTCTTTTGGCGCGAGCGTAATTATGACGATGGCCACAGCTGCAACTGGGCCAGCACGCCGTACAGCGGCCGGGTCAGCACGCGCGAAGCGCCGCTGGCCACCAGGGCGCAGGCCATCAGGCTCAGCACCATGGCGTGGCCGTCCACCATTTCCATGACGATGATGAAGGAAGTCAGCGGAGCCTGGGTGACGGCGGCCAGAAAACCCACCATGCCCAGCGCGATCAATGCCGCCGCCTGGGGCGAGTGCAGCAGCTGGGCGACGTCGTTGCCCAGCGCGGCGCCAATCGCCAGCGAGGGCGCGAAGATTCCCGCCGGGACGCCCGACCAGGTGGTCAGCCAGGTGGCCAGGAATTTGAACAGGGTGTAGATGGCGGGCAGCTGTTCGGCCCCTTCCAGCATGGCGCGTGTGTGGCTGTAGCCGCCGCCGAAGGCAGCGCCGCCAGTAACCAGCCCGATCAGGGCCACCAGCGCGCCGCACACGGCGGCAAACAGCACCGGACGGCGGCGGCGCAGCGCGCTCAGGACATCCCTGCCCTGTCCGGACTGGGACGCCACCAGCAAGCGCGCGAACAGGCCGCCGGCCAGGCCGCTGAGCACGGCGACCAGCAGGCCCGGCAGCAGCAGATCCCAACCCGTGCCGCCCGAGTGGATCACGCCGAAGTAGGTGGCATTACCGGTCAACGACACGGCAATCACCCCGGCCAGCACGATGCAGGCCACCAGCAGCCCGCTATTGCGCTGTTCCGGCGTGCGCGACAACTCCTCGATGGCGAACATCACCCCGGCCAGTGGAGTGTTGAAGGCGGCGGCGATGCCGGCCGCGCCGCCCGCCACCAGCAGGCCATGCTCGCTGACGCCGGATCCACGGCCGGATCGAGCGCCGCCATCACTTGGGGAATACCGGAGCCGGATGCGCCGGGCGCATAGCGCCGCATCAGCCAGGCCGCCAGCGCTGTCACTGCTGGCGTCCACAGCAGCAGCCACCAGCCCAGCTGAACGTATACACGGAAAAACAGGCTTTGCGCGGACTCGGCCAGCCAGGTAAAGCCCACCACCACCACGCCAGCCGCCGCAGCGCCGGCCACGACCAGAGCGCGCGTGCGCCAGGCGCTCCAGTGGGCAAATTCACGACGGAAGGCGGTAGGGATATGGTGCTCGTGCTTGGACATGCGCCATCATACCACTCTACATTTGTACAAATGTATCTACCCGCAGCATCAGCCAGCGCGGCCCAGCCGCCAGGCAGCGGCCAGACCGGCCGCCAGCAGCAGCACGCTGGCCAGCGCCAGCCAGCCCAGCGACTGGCGCAGCGGCGCCATCATGTCATCCATGGGAATGCCAACGATAACGGCCCAGCCGGTGGTGGCGGACTTGCTGTAGATGGTCTGCACCGCGATGCCGTCCAGCGTGACCGACTCGACCACGCCTTCGCGCGGGCCGGACGCCAGCCTTTGCTGCATCACGCCGGAAGCCAGGTGGCCCAGGTACTGTTCGATATCGCGGTTGCGCGCCACCACGTGGCCGCTGCTGTCGACAATGGCGACGCGCCAGCTGGCTGGCAACTGCTGGTCCGCCAGCACGTGACTCAATCCGGCCGGGGTAGCGGTCGCGTTCAGGCTCATCACCACCACGCCATCGCGCTTGATCGGCACCGCCACGGTGTACAGGAAGCTGCCCGTCAACGGTCCGATGAACAGATCCGACACGCCCGGCTGTCCGGTGCTGATGGTGCGCGACAGCAGCGGCGTCAGGCCCATGCGCGGCAAGGACTTCCCGAACGGCACCCGGGTACTCATCAGGATATCGCCCGTGCGGCTCAGCAGCAGCACGCTGTCGGCGTGCATGGCGGGCAGCATGGCGTGTGTACGCGCGTGAAAACCGGCCAGGTCGCCCTGCTCCAGCATGCGCGAACCGGCCAGCGCAAACAGTGCCGACTGGGTGGTGCTGAAGTCCTGGTCCACCACCGCCATCACGGCGCGCGCCCGGCTCAGGGTGCTGTCGCTCAGCTGCTGCTGTTGCTGGTGGCAGGCGTTGATCAGCAGGGCCGCAGCCACGCCCGCCAGCGGCAGCACGCAACCCAGCACCAGCCCGCTCAGGACGAGGCGGACATTGGGGGCCTGCTTGAGTTGGAAGAAGGCGGGTCGGGTCACAGGCCGATTGTATGCAAATTGCACCAGCTTGTCTCATTATTTGCGAAGGGCGCGTGGCCGCACGGCTGCAGCATGGATTACACTAGCCACTCTGCCCTGGACGCCACCATGCCCGCCAAAGACCTGCCCGAGCTGATCACGCTGAAACGACTGATCCACGAAGGTGGCCATCACCTGGAGGTGCAGACCCATTGCAGCATCAGCATGGACGGACGCCAGTTCCCCGTGTATTCCCTCGCCATGGGCAATCCCTCGCCCACCGCGCCGGCGCTGGGCTTCTTTGGCGGCATCCACGGTTTGGAGCGCATCGGCACCCAGGTGGTGCTGTCTTTTTTAGAAAGCCTGCTGATGCGCCTGCGCTGGGATAACAGCCTGCACCAGCAGCTGGAATCGATCCGCCTGGTGTTCATGCCGCTGGTGAACCCGGGAGGCATGTGGCAAGCCACGCGCTGCAATCCCAGCGGCGTGGACCTGATGCGCAACGCGCCTTTGAGTTCGATCGAGCGGGTGCCCTTCATGCTGGGCGGGCAGCGCTACAGTCCGCGCCTGCCCTGGTATCGCGGCCCGGCCGATGCGCCGATGGAGATCGAGAGCCAGGCGGTGTGCGAGGTGGTGCAGCGCGAGCTGCTGTCGCGCCAGTTCAGCATGGCGCTGGATTGCCACTCCGGCTTCGGCCTGCGCGACCGCATCTGGTTCCCGCACGCGCATACCGCGCGGCCAATCCCGCACCTGGCCGACATCGCCGCGCTGGAAGAACTGTTCAGCCAGAGCTACCCCAATCACAACTACGTGTTCGAGCCGCAGAGCCGCCAGTACCGCACCCACGGCGACCTGTGGGACTACCTGTATTTGAACGGCACCAGCTACAGCCAGCGTGTGTTCCTGCCGCTGACGCTGGAGATGGGCTCGTGGGCCTGGGTCAAGAAGAATCCACGGCAGATTTTTGACCGCATCGCCATCTTCAACCCCACCGCCACGCACCGGCTGCAGCGGGTATTAAGGCGTCACCTGGTGTGGTTCGATTTCCTGATGCGCGCAGCGCACAGCCATCTGCGCTGGCAGCCGCACGGCATGGCGCGCACGGCGCAGCACCGGCGCGCGCTGGCGCAGTGGTACACATGAGCAGCTGGATCCTGCTGCGCGGACTGATGCGCGAACAGCGCCACTGGGGCGGCTTTCCCGCCACGCTGGCGCAGGCGCTGCCGGACGCCCATATCGTCACGCCGGACCTGCCGGGCAACGGCCAGCGCCACACCTTGCGCAGTCCCACGCGGGTGGCAGAGATGGTGGCGTTCTGCCGCGACGAACTGCGGGCACGCGGGCTGCCACCGCCCTACAACGTACTGGCGCTTTCGCTGGGCGGCATGGCGGCGGTGGAATGGGCCAGCCGCCATCCCGAAGAAGTGGCGCGGCTGGTGCTGATCAATACCAGCATGCGGCCTTACAGCCCGTTCCATCAGCGCCTGCGCTGGCAGAACTATCCCACCATCCTGCGCCAGCTGGTCACGGGCGGCGTGGCGCAGCAGGAGGCGATGATTCTGCGCCTGACCAGCCAGCTGCGAGGTACAGGCACGGGCGCGCAGCTGGTGCAGCGCTGGGTCGGCTATCAGCAAGAGTATCCCGTCACGCAGGCCAACGCGCTGCGCCAGCTGTGGGCGGCGGCGCGCTTCCGTGCTCCCGCGACGCGGCCGCAGGTGCCGCTGCTGGTCCTGGCCAGCCAGGGCGACCGCCTGGTCGACCACCGCTGCTCCCTGCGGCTGGCAGCCGCCTGGGACGCGTCCTTGCGGCTGCATCCCAGCGCCGGCCACGACCTGCCATTGGACGATGGCGCCTGGGTGGCGCAGGCGGTAGCCGATTGGCTGGTGGATAGCCAGGGCGCGTAAAATAACGCCCCTATGACTACTTCTGCCGTTATCCAGTGCCGTTCCGGCTGTGGCGCCTGCTGCACGGCGCCTTCGATCAGCTCACCCATTCCCGGTATGCCGAACGGTAAGCCGGCGGGCGTGCGCTGCGTGCAGCTGGACGATCACAACGGCTGCAAGATCTTCGGCCAGCCCGAGCGCCCGGCCGTCTGCGCCGGACTGCAGCCATCAGCCGAAATGTGCGGCGACTCGCGCGAACACGCCATGTTCTTCCTCACCCGGCTGGAACAACTGACCTCCTGAAGCCCGCTGCGGCGCGCGCGCAACGGCGTGCTGCAAGCCTGTAGGCATGGGCCGCCGGGCGGCGTAAAATCTTCGGCTCAGGCAGCACATCCACGCAGGGAGGTTCACATGAAACCGAACAGCATCGCGGCCGTCCTGGCCGCCGCCGGCATTCTCACCACCGGCACCCTGGCCGTCGGCAACAGCCGCGCCGAACGCGCCGCCTTCGATCCCTTGTTTGCCGATGGCGCCAGCGCCGCCTGTACTGCAGCCAACGCGGGCCGCCCGCCATTGCTGGACCGGCTGGTGCTGGCCCAGGCCGAGACGGCGCCCTTCAAGCCCGCGCATCAGCAGCGCGTGGCGACGCCCGACGATACGCCGCCGCTGTACACCGACCTGGGCAAGCTGCACGTCCCCATCACCACCCGCGATCCGCGCGCGCAAGCCTACTTCGACCAGGGCATGCGCCTGCTGTTCTCCTTTAACCACGCCGAGGCGGCGCGCGCCTTCCGCGCCGCGCAAAAGCTCGACCGCCACTGCGCCATGTGCTACTGGGGCGAGGCGCTGGTATTGGGGCCGAACATCAACGCGCCCATGTTCCCCGACGCGGTGACGCCCGCCTATAACGCCGCGCGCAAGGCCAGCGCCAAGGCCTCCCATGCCAGCGCGATGGAGCAGGCACTGATCCGCGCCGTCGCCCTGCGCTACCAGGCCGCGCCACCGGCCGACCGCGCGCCGCTGGACCAGGCTTACGCCAACGCCATGGGCGACGCCGCCAAGGCCTTCCCCAACGACGACACGGTGCAGGTGCTGTTTGCCGAATCGCTGATGGACCTGTCGCCCTGGGATTATTGGGAAGCGGGCGGCGCCAAATCGAAGGGCCGCAGCGGCGAGATGGTCGATGCGCTGGAGCGGGTGCTGGAACGCAGCCCCACCCATCCCGGCGCGGTGCACTACTATATCCACGCGATGGAAGCGTCCAGCCATCCGGACAAGGCCCTGCCCTATGCGCGCCAGCTGGCGGCGCAGATTCCCGGCGCGGGCCACATCGTGCACATGCCCTCGCATATCTACTACCGCGTGGGCCTGTACAAAGACGCGCTGCAAGCCAATGTCGACGCCATCGCCATCGACGAAAAATACTTCAAAGAGCAGCACAGCGATCCGATCTACAAGGGCGCCTACTACCCGCACAACATCCACTTCGTGATGGTGTCGGCGCTGATGGGCGGTGATGGCAAGGTGGCGCTGGAGGCGGCCAGCAAGCTGGATAAGGCGGTGCCGCCGGAGATGCTCAAGGCCGTCGGCGCGCTGCAGCCGGTGAAAGCGGCGCCTTACTTCTCGCAGGTGCAGTTCAGCAGCCCGGACACGCTGATCGCCCTGCCCGATCCGGGCGACGACTTCGTGCTGGTCAAGGCCATGTGGCACTATGCGCGCGCCACCGGCTATGCCCGCAAGGGCGCGCTGGCGGAGGCGCAGCAGCAGCTGGACGCGCTGGACGCCATCGCCGGCAAGGGCGACTTCAAGCCGCTCACCGACTGGGGCATCCCGGCTCAGGGAATCGTCGCCACCGCGCGCGCTGTAGCGGCGGCCCGGCTGGCCGATGCGAGCGGCGATCTTCCCGGCGCCATCAAGTCCTACCGCGATGCAGTGGCGCTGCAAGACGAGCTGCCCTATACCGAACCACCTTATTGGTACTACCCGGTGCGCCAGTCGCTCGGCGCGGCCCTGCTGCGCGCGGGCCAGTTGGATGAAGCGGAGGCGGTATTCCGCGCCTCCTTCGCCAAGACGCCCAGCAATGGCTGGGCCTTGCGTGGGCTGATGGAGGTGTACAAGCAGCGCGGCGACAAGGCCGCCCTGGCCGCCGCGCAAAAGCGCTTCGACACCACCTGGCTGGGTAAAAAAGGCGGCCCGGAGCTGTCGTCCCTGTAGTCAGCGCAGCTGCACCATGGCTGAGAAAAGCTTTTTCAATTCGGCCAGAAAACGCGTCGTCGGGATGGGGGCCGGGCAAGGCCTGGTTTGGGGATGCGTGCTGCGGATCATGATCAACTCCTGAAAAAATGCGGTGAAAGGCAAACTTTTCCTGTTCATCTGGGTTATATTTTCCGCACTATCGCACTTGTTATCAAACGAGTATTTTTATAGCGATGGATAAGAAAAACTTATGCTCAGAACGAAATGAACAAACCTTTACGCTCCCTCGCCGGGCTGATCGACTTTGAATGCGCGGCGCGCTGGGGCAGCTTCAAACTGGCGGCGCAGGAGCTGCACAAGACCCCGGCCGCCATCAGCCTGCAGATCAAGCAGCTGGAACAGGCGC
>Ga0213872_10001286_pt1 | contig 16773 bp, 16 predicted proteins | sample VelepicomBERX_R2_FD_160071 | JGI IMG/M metagenome (GOLD analysis project Ga0213872, IMG submission 160071) | Rhizosphere microbial communities from Vellozia epidendroides in rupestrian grasslands, the National Park of Serra do Cipo, Brazil - RX_R2 | ecosystem: Host-associated > Plants > Roots >...
CACGCAGCCATGTTTTCTCGGATGGAGTAGTCACGATACCGTGGGCTGGACCGTAGCTCCGCACTGAATAAAACATAACTAACTTCTTCTGTCTTGTACAGATTATTGTTTAGCAGCCCCTAAGCGGAGGCTTCGATCCGCGAAACGATCGGCAATGCGTACCGCGACCTGGGTCTCTACCCAGCAGCAAAGGAGCAGGCGCAGCGTGTGTTCGACCTTCGCCGCAGATTACTCGGCGAGCGAAATCGCGAAACACTAACCAGCTTGAGTAAGTTGGCGATGCTGTACTGGTTCGAAGGCAAATATGCTCAAGCCGCTTCGTTGTTTGCCAAAATCCTGGATCTCCGGCGACAGGCGCTCGGTGAGGACGATCCTGACACATTGGAGACAATGGGCAACCTGGGGCTGCTGTTTCAAGACCAAGGCAAATATTCGGAGGCCGAGCCACTGTGCAGGAAGGTTGTTGAGATTCAGGGCCGCACATTAGGCGAGGAGAATCACGACAGATTATCCGGAATGAACAATCTGGCGATGCTCTATACGCACGAAAGTAAGTTCGCATCTGCCGAGGCGCTTTACGCAAAAGTTCTCGAAGTGCGCAAGCGCACGTTGGGTCGGCAGCACCCAGATACCCTGGCCACGATGAACAATCTGGCTACGCTTTACGCGGTTCAGCGCAAATTTACGCAGGCGGAGCCGCTTTGCGCCACGGTGTTGGAAATGGAGAGGCGCGTGTTGGGCGAGGAGCACCCTGACACGCTGGCCGTCATGAACAACCTGGCAAGCATCTACAGAAACCTGGGCAAATATCCCCAAGCCGAATCATTATGCACCAGGACGCTGGAGGTTCGGCGGCGCGTGCTAGGGGACGAACATCCCGACACGCTGCTTAGCATGAACAATCTAGCCTTGGTGTACCGGGCCGAGGCGAAATATCCATTGGCCAAGTTGTGGTTCGTGAAGACGCTAGAGGCCCGACGGCGCGTGCTCGGGGAGGACCATCCGAAAACCGTGGATACGGCGAGCTACCTAGCGCAGACTTACGAGAACGAGGGCAGCTATGCGCCTGCCGAATCCCTCTACATGCGTGTACTTGAAACGCGCCGACGAATATTGGGGCCACAGCATGCGGCTACCGCAAGCATATTGGCTTCGCTCGGACGACTACGACTCAAGCAGAAGCAGTGCGTCACAGCCGAACAACTGCTGCGCGAGGCTCTCGTGATTCAGGAGAAGAATCTCGACGCATGGGAGAGATACCAGACCAGGAGTCTGCTTGGCGCTAGTTTGGCTGGACAAAAGAAATATGAAGATGCGGAGCCGCTGTTGATATCCGGGTCCAACGGTTTAACACGCAACCTCGCTGCCATCCCCTGGGAAAACCGTCCCGCGCTGTGGGAAGCTGAAAATCAAATCATCAATCTCTACCGGGCTTGGGGAAAAACAGATAAGGCGGCTGAGTGGCAAAAGAGAACTGAGGCTGGCGGAGCCGCTCAAACCCGAAATCCGTAGTACTCATGGCATCACTTCGCGCCATCGCCGGGCCAATTAAGGGTGCCGTCTTCCAGTTGGCCGCTGAAACAGTAAACATAGGGCGGCAAACGTCCAACCAGTTATGTATTGGCGATCCCTCTGTCTCGCGGGAACACTGCAGGATTGAGCCTGCACAGGGCCAGGACAGCTTCCGGATCCGCGATCTGGAAAGCAATAATGGCACGTTTGTAGACGGAAAACGAATAGACGCGCATATCCTTACTAACGGGGACAGGATTCGAATCGGCGACACAGTTTTTGTTTTTGGCGACAAGGAAGACCACTTTGACGAACAAGCCACTGTGTTATCGGACAACGGAGTGGTGGTTAACTCATGCCTCGAGCGACAGGTCTCGGAGGCCGCGGAAACAGCTCTGAACCGCCTGTCCGACGGCAAGTCAGCGGGCGAATTCGCGAAACAAGCAGGAGCTCTTCTCAACATCGGCGCGAAGCTGCAGAAATGGCAAGACCGCGAAGCGATGGAAATCGAGATTCTGAAGTTGATTCTAGAGATCGTCCCGGCGGATCAAGCCGCGATCGTGATCCTTGATGAGGAAAGCAGCACGTCCCGAATTGCGGGCTGGAATCGGCATTCCGGCACGGCGGAACCAATCTCTATGAGCCGTACACTCGTTAAGCAAGCGATGAGAACTGGCGCGGCTATTTCCAGCCATGACGTCCGATCCAGCGGCGAGTTGAGTGACATTACCAGCCTGATACATCGGCGAGTGGACTCCGTGATGGTCGTTCCGCTGGCCACCGACGAAAGGGCCATCGGCGCGATTTATCTCGAGTCCAACGATTCACGGAATCGGCTACTCCGGGACCACATGGAATTCGTGGCGGTAGTTGCTGATCATGCGGGAACAGCTCTCGAAAGGATTTATCGGCTCGAAGCGCTCAAAGAAGAAAACCGCCGCTTGCACAGCGAGCTGAAGTTGAACCACAACTTGATTGGGACCAGCCTCCCGATGCGGCAGATCTGCGAGCGGATTGCCAAGATCGCTCGCACCGATGCAACGGCAATGATTCGTGGCGAAACGGGGACCGGCAAGGAACTGGCTGCGCGGGCCATCCACGAAAACAGCGCCAGGGCCGGCCGGCCGTTCGAAGCCATTAACTGTTCGCTCCTGCGCGACACGTTGCTGGAAAGCGAGCTTTTTGGGCATGAAAAAGGTTCGTTTACTGGAGCGATCGCGCAAAAGAAAGGTAAGCTCGAACTCGCGGCCGGCGGAACGCTCTTCCTGGACGAGCTTGGGTCCTTGGGTGAATCTCCACAAGCGATGCTCCTCCGGGTGTTGCAGACGCGGGAATTCCAGCGGCTGGGTGGAAGCCGCACCATTCACACCGATATTCGCATTATTGCCGCGACCAACGAAGACCTCGAAGACGCGATCCGGAGGAAGGCGTTCCGGGAGGATCTCTATTACCGGCTCAACGTAGTGTCACTCACGATGCCTTCGTTAAGGGATCGCAGCCAAGATATTCCATTGCTGGCGGATCATTTCGTTCAGCTATATAGCCGCAAGAACAAACGGCCTGTAATGAGCGTGTCTTCGGATGCTCTCGCTCTCCTAAAGAGACACGATTGGCCCGGGAATGTACGTGAGCTCGAGAATGCGATCGAACATGCGATAGTCTTTGGGTCAACCGAGGAAATCCTTCCCGAAGATCTCCCGGATAGTGTCCTTTCCTGGTGCGCCTCCGGAGAACCTGTGGCTCTCGCCTATCACGATGCTCTGCGTGAAGCGAAGCGGAATATCGTGCTTTCCGCCATGCAAAGCGCTCTGGGCGATTATGGGCAGGCCGCTAAACAGCTCGGCATTCACGTAAACAACCTGCATCGATTCATACGGGAATTGAGCCTGAAGCCACGACTCGCGAACGCGATACGTGCCTCATCAGCAAACCACCCTCAGAAGCGCTGATTCACGATCGATATTTGTGTCGGAGGTTCGCCACAATTGCCCAAAACGCGATGATCCTGAAATGGCGCCGCTCGTGAAACCTGAGCCCGGTGCCCGCGGTGACCATATCCGAGGCCGCGCGTGCCAAAGTACCGGGTAGCGCTCTCTGGCAGAGCAACAAGGCGACGGGCGTGCTCGCGATCGCCGCCGAAGTTCTCGCCGGCCGGCTTGCGGGCTCGCCACTTGATGCGATTTCGCACTGGCAACGTGCGGTTGCCCTGCAAGATGCGCTGGAGTACGACGAGCCACCAGGCTGGTATTATCCGGTGCGCGAATCTCTCGGAGCAGCACTGCTCCGGGCGGGCAAACTTAGCGAGGCAGAGAGCGTCTTCCGCGAAGGCCTCCGGAAAGGTCCGCGAAATGGGCGAATGCTATTTGGACTTCCGGAGTGTCTAAAGGCGCAGGAGAAAGCGCAGGCTGTGGAGTGGGTCGCTAAGGAATTCGAAGCAGCCTGGCAGCGTGTCGACATGTCTATCCGGATCGAGGACTTGTAGCACGACAACGGACGGATTCAGCACATACTCGCCGATGAATGGCTGAAATCATAAAGACATCCCGCCCCAGGGGGCGAGTATGGATCGAAAGATCAGTTCGGCGGTTTATGAGCTGCTTACGTGGATAGCCCGTCAACCCCGAACATATGAGACAACGCGTGGGTTCGGACAAAGGTTTATCAGCGCATTGATCGGTTTCAATATGAGACTCTTCAGGTTCAAGAAAACCGACCCGACCGTAAGCGCCACCAGTGCAGTTCCCAATGTTCCCCACCGGTGGCTGGTTTGACGATGACCAAAGCGCTGCGCCAGTCGAAGAAGCAGGCCAGCTTGGACGAGGCGAAACGATCAGCAACTGTCTCGCATGAGCATCCCGATTCGGCGATACATTACTCCCAATGTGAATCGCTGGGATCGACACTAGCGCCAGACCGGGTTCGCAAACAAACTGACTGCGTGAAAAACTAGCTATCGGCTTGCCCGATAGCGCGATAGTCTGTTCCTGCGACATCAGCCTGCATCTCGCACCGACAGGAATTCGGAACGAGAGGGCTCAGAGGAGAACAGGTTTGTCGCTGAAGTGACGCACAGCCAGCGTAGCAAGCGGATTTAAGATACGCCCCGTCAACTGAACTGCTGAAACCTTTGCACGTCAGATCGAAAATTTGCACCCACGTATTTCAGACGATTCTTATCGTGAATCCGGGGCACTCAGTTGTGAGCGAGAACCTCGTCCCTGAGAGATATCGAGCGTGATTGTGCTTTCAATCAAAGTTGATTGCGCCGCTTCGAAAACAGCGCGCGACGCTGGACGAGACTTGTTTAACCCGTTAAGTCACGGCCTGACATCACCTCAATTATGTTTGGAAGAGCGTGTGCAAGACAGGTTGAGCAGGTATCTCTCGCCTGCACAAACCACTTAGGAGGCACATACAAAAGTAAAATGCAGAAACAACTTTCCTTAACTCTCAATGCACGGGCACTTAGAAAACCCATCGTGGCAATACTTTTCTTGGCATTTCGGGCATTTGCGCCACAATTGGCTCAGGCCCAGGACGTTATGGGGGAATTAGCAGCACCGCTAACGCACCCGCCGAATGGAGTCGTAGATTCCACAAAAAACGCCCTGCAGGTCGCGCTGCTGCACTGGTACCAAGCCGGGTTGAATTCGCAATTTTCGGTTGGAAGCAGACCTATCGGCTTGGCCTTTGATGGTCAGCATATCTGGGTGGCAAATTCAGCTAGTAACACGTTGACAGAACTGAATGCCACTGACGGTACCGTCGTGGCTACGTTGAACACCGAATTCGGACCCGGTGCTGTAGCCTTCGACGGATCTAATATCTGGGTGACCAATTTCGGTAGCAGCACTGTGGAGAAGCTACCGCTCAACGCCAACCCTTTAAAATTTCAAGCGTCCTTCCCCACCGGCATTGGACCTACCGCAATAACCTTTGATGGGGCGAATGTGTGGGTGGTCAACGAACTCGCCAACTCACTGACGAAGCTGCGGGCCAGTGATGGCGCGAATCTCGGCACGTTTCCGGTAGGGAGCGCTCCAAGCGGCGTCGCTTTTGATGGTGCGAACATCTGGGTAACGAATCGCGGAAGCAACAACGTGACGAAGCTGCGGGCGAGCGATGGTGCGCACCTCGGAACATTCACCGTTGGAATGGCGCCTCTGGCTGCAGCCTTCGACGGGGCAAATATCTGGGTAACTAACAGCGTCAGCGCGAGTGTTACCAAGTTGCGGGCTAGTGACGGCGTCACTGTCGGCACTTTCCCCGCAGGGCAAATTCCCACCGGCATCGCTTTTGATGGCGCAAACATGTGGGTTTCCAATAGCCTTTCATCCGGTACTGTGACCAAGCTGCGCGACAGCGATGGCACGAATGTTGGAACTTTTCCCGTGGGCAGCTTCCCTTTCGGCGTGGCGTTTGACGGAGCTCACATTTGGGTGGTGAATGGGGTTAGCGACACTGTCTCAAAACTTTGATGCTGAGTTTACGGACCTGTTTAGCCTGTCGTAATGCGTAAATACTCGGGTCGAACTGCAACCAATCGGTGATGCTCGACAAGTTGGCAGGAGCGTAAACCAGGACGTTCCTGGAATCTAGCAAAGTGGAATCCACAACATCTTACCACGCTCCTGCCAATGAGCCATTCTTGCGAGCTACCTCGGTTGAAAAATTAGAAAGCTGTGTGACTTGATATGCCTCAAAGGAGAGAAAGCTCAAGATAACGAGTAATCTTCCGCTTTCCGGAATGAATTGCGGCGGCCTGTGCAAGCAGGTCAGGGCGATCGGCTAGCGCGTGATCAACAACAAGTTCATCAATCGACAGTGTCAGCAATTGCGGCAGGGGCTCACTCTCTTGAGCGTCAATTTTGATGTCCGGTGACGGTTCCACGCCAATTGCATCACGAAGTGCGACTCGCGCAACCTGTTCATCGCCGCTGGCGGATTCTTCATTGAAGACGGCTTGCGCGGTTTCCGCCCTCGCGTTTAGTACGTTTGGAAGAGTCGAGCGTCCATTGCGCAGTTGGAGTTCCGCGGCATCCTGGGTCGTTTGCGCGGTCTTGAGCGTTTCTCTGGTAGCCTGCAAACGCTCCTTCGCCGTCAGCAACGCATAGTATGCACTCGCAACTTGGAATGCTGCGTTTTGATTTACCTCCATGAAATTGGCTCCGGCGACCAACATCTTGGCCGTAGCGGCGTTCACGCTCGCCTTTCGCTTTCCGGAATCGAAAAGAAGGTACTGCAGTGTTATCTCCGGCTGTGCGAGCAATATGTCATTGACTGTATAGCCTGCTGGTGCCAAGGGCTTCGGAAATGGGTCGATGGTTTGCTGGCCCGCAAAGGTGGCGACACCGGCAAGAATGCGTAGCAGGCACTTCGTTCGATGCCGAGTTGCTCAGCCGCCTGCTTGGCACGGTCCCAAGCAACTTTCGTCCGAGAGCTACTGCGCTTAGCGCCAGCGATAAGAACACCTGTCGCTTGAACCGAAATAGCACTGGGATTAGACCTCACCTCCCAGAGCCATGTCGTAGTATCCGAAAAACTTGAACGCTGCACCGGACACTCTGGTTTAACGTTGATAATGTCCCGCGGTAGTGAAGTCGTTCATGGTCAGGACCATTCGAAAACGCGCTTTACCGGCCATCATCTTCGCGTAGGCCTCTGCAGCCTGTTCGAGTGGAACAGTTTCGATCATGGCAGAGATGCCACTCAGGACGCTGAACTTGAGCGTCGCGTCGCCTGCCGCGGAATTTCCCGTCAGGCTGCCCTCAAGTCTGCGGCTCCCCCATATCAGATCCGATGTCGAGGTCTGGATCGGCTCAGGTCCGACGCCGACTACGACGGAGACACCGTTGGGACGTAGTCCCTTGAACGTCTGTGAGACCACCGCCCCACTTGAAGCGGTGACCAGAATTAGCTGAGCTCCGCCGAGTGCCTGCAAGGCTGTCGCCGGGTCCGTAGACGCGCTGTCAATGTAGTGGTGCGCACCGAGTTTCCTTGCAAGTGGCGCTGTGTCAGCGCCGCGAGAGATGGCTGCAACCTCGAAACCCATGTGGCGCGCATATTGGATGCCCAAATGGCCAAGCCCGCCAATGCCTACCACCGCGACAAGATCACCAGCCTTCGCCGGCGAGTTGCGTAATGCACTGAATGTCGTTATCCCCGCACACAGCAGCGGCGCAGCGTCAGCAGACGACAGATCGTCAGGTATCCGCACCAGCCCGCTCGCTTTTGCGAGCATCACTTCCGCATACCCACCATCACTGTGAATCCCGGTGAACTCCTGATTTTTGCAATTCACCAGATCGCCATTGCGGCAGAAGTCACAGTAGCCACACGGGCCGCCAAGGAATCCAACTCCAACGCGCTGTCCAACGGCCCAGCCCTTCACTTCTGAGCCGACAGCATCGATCCGGCCGACGGCCTCGTGGCCCGGCACTCGGGGGAAGGTTATTGGGAAAAGGCCTTCCACTGTCCCCGCGTCTGAATGGCATACACCGCAGGCCTCTACCCGAATTCGTACTTGATTTGGACCCGGCTCCTGAAGAGGTTTTCTTACTGCCGACCACTTTCCTGGTTCCTTGATCTCGATTGCTCTGTACGTTTCGCTCATATCGCCTCCTTCAGGCTCGGTAATCCACATATCGAACTCCTCGACGTTGTCAGCTCTCATCGGTTTAGTAGGGCTATCGCGCATGTTCGTCCTCCGTTTCCTTAGTAAGGAGAGTAACTCGCTACTCGAACCGCACCTCGCTTAAGTCGATGGAGACCATCAACATTTCCAGGATTGGCTGGCGATCGTTTCCCCGCGTGTAGGCGCGACGCTTGGTTGGCAGATGAATACCGTTGGCAACCACGTAGTCAGAAGTTAGCTGGGCCGCTGCAAAGCCGCCCGCTACATTAACGTTGTAGTCGTGGCGGCGTAGCATCAGATCCTCGCCGAAGAAGAAATCCTGAATGCCGCAATGCGTCTCAATCGAACCCGGAAAGTAAGCGCGCAGGACACGCCACGTTTCTGTCCCCTCCCGCCATGGCTCCGTTTCCTCGACCCGCACTCCATTCATTGTGAGAAGAAAGGGTGTCGTTAGATAAGTCCACAGGGCTTCTCCGTCGAAATAAGCTCGATGGAGGGCGTCCCACGGCGTGTGCATCTGGTGGCCACTAAACGAGTCTCTGGGGATGTGGCGCTCGGCAATCGTTGTGCCGTCGAGCTTCTCGATGGCAATCCTCTCCGGCGTAAACATCGTGCGTTGATCGGGAGTCCCGAAGGGAAAGACGGACGAGCGCTTCTCGTGTAACCACACGGTCATGCGACGTGGGGTCGAATCCTGCGGGAAGCCCTTTAGGCGAAAGAAGCCACCACCGCTCACGATCGTGGCCTCGACCCGCTCATATCGATTCCAGCAATCAATTCCGCCGTGCGCATCAATAATCCGGGCCAGTAATTCGTTCATTGGCATACATTCCTTATCAGTTATCTGTGTTTCTTGCGTCTAGGATTTAGCTATCCGCGGCCTCTTATTCCGTGAGTTGGCCGCGTGCGCCCTAGTATTCAAACCACATTTTGAGTTCGCTGTTTTTCTCTGCGGTGTAGGGCGGCAGCAGATGCTTGATCGCAACATCCGGGGGCGAAACGAGTATCGACTTCGCGTGAGTAAAGGATTCGTAGCCATACTTTCCGTAGTAGTGCCCAATTCCCGACGGCCCGGCGCCACCGAAGGGCATTGATTCGATGAAGAGATGAATATTCACTTGATTGACTGCGCCTCCCCCGTACGAAAGCTCTCCTGTGAAGCGATTGATGGCTACTCGATCTGCCTGGACCACGGGAACTTCTGCTTCCTCGCCCACGCCTTGAATTTCTCAATCGACAGTGGGAAGCCGGCAGCCATCCAAAGTATGAGGCCGCCAATGCCAATCAGATGAATGACCGTCGTGATGACGGCCAACACAATCATATCTCTGCTCATAACGTGCTTACGGAAAGTAATCTGCGCTTCAGCGCAAAGGAGCCACCTCCGGTGACAATGGTCACCTCGACCTTCTTATACTCCCGCCAACGATCCATGCCACCGTGGGCGTCAAGAATTCTGCTAAGTAGTTGGTCCATCATACCTCCACATATCTAGCTCATGGCCAGGAAGTCACACATGAATGGTGACTCTCTCTTACTTCACGTATCTCCGCCAAGTCGGGCGCCGAAGAGGTGGTTCTCCAAGTTCGCCGGCAGTTCCATTAAATGGGCAAATGTTTAACGTAACGCGGTAAGGCTCCCGGTACACGACTCCCTTGTGGCCCGATGCGGAGAGGAACTTTGGAAGCGGAGCCTCGACTGGCTCCATCCACGCCCTGAGCTGTGACTTCGTGAGTTCGAGTGTTCTTAAGTGCCTTGGCCGCGGCCAAACCGCCAAAGCCCCCACCTACGATCACGACGCGTGCCGTAGTTTCATTCATATCTACCTGATCCTTGCTTGGCCGGACATAGCACGGAGGCTTCCTTCCAGTCCCTCCGATTGCAATTCGTTTTGTCAGTCTGCTCAAAGCCACTTTGTGTCCTTTTTATGTCTGCTCTTCCTATACTTGGGAAGAGACGCTGTCGAAGTCTTTGGTTGGTGTTTCAAGCAAATTAATTTACAAATCCTTTACCTCCGGCACACATTTGAATCGACAGAAGAACCGCTGCCATCTGCTGCCATGACCATGACACGACTAACGATCACAGAAACTAGGCCTATGTAACAAATGTAATGAGAGTTTGCCGCAGGGTAATATGCCAGGGCTATCGTTCCGCACCTCGGCAAGATCGCCTATTGCGTCCGGGAGAGCCCGTTTGGACTTTCTTCTGGCAGATGAGTCATTCGGGATCGGTCACCGAATGCAACTCACCAAGAGTCCTCACGGGCTACCCATGTTTTGAAAGCAATCAAATTCCCGTCTTTTCAGAAGCGCAATTTAAGAGCTACTTGCATCAGGCGAGGCGCCATGGCACTGACAACTTGCCCGAATGTCGAATCATTGATATTGCCGTCGACGGAATTTGCGCCGAAGAACTGTGCGTGATTAAAGGTGTTGAATGTTTCCAAGCGGAATTCCAACACTTTGGATTCCGTGAAGTTCGTCTCTTTCAACAACGCAATGTCCCAGTTGTCCATTCCAGGCCCGTAAAAAAGGCGGCGGGAGGCGGTTCCCGGCGAGCCAAGTGCAGGGATGCTGAACAGTGAGGAGTTGAAGTACGGCCGGCCATTTCTCGGGTTACTGTTCAGCTCGAGAGCACCCGATGCGACGTCTAGTCCGCCAAATCCGACACCGTTCACTCCATTGTTGTAGCTGCCGATCAATGCCGTATCGTTGGGGTTGATTAGCGTGACCGGGAGACCGCCGCTGAAGCGAGTGATCCCCGAAAGCGCCCACCCCTTTGTCACCGCATTCGAGCGGTGAACCAACTTTTCGATCGGCAGGTCGTAACGATAGCTGACGACCAGATTTTGCCGGATATCATAGGAGGACGGGGCGCGCGTCAGACCGTAATCGTACGGGTACACTTGCTCACCCAGATTGGACGCCTGATCGAGCGATTTTCCATAGGTATAACTTCCCAGAATAGTGAGACCTCCGCCCATGTGCTTCAGAGTGACTTGTAACGAGTTGTATGCGGAGTTACCCATGGCTGAGAAGTATACATCAGTGCCGAAGTTACTGCCGAACGGAGCGCGCGTGCCGTTAACCAGCTGTCCGTTGTTCCTGGTATAGACCAAGTTTTCCCCGAACGGTCCGCAGGTGGGCGAGCCCGCCATGACATCGCTCGGTTGACTCAAACTCAGGCACAATGCCGGGTTTCCAGGGTTGGCGGCCAGAAGCACCAGGAGGTGATGCCCCTGGCTGCCAATATAGCTTGCGTCGAATACTGTATTGTGTCCGAACTGCCGCTCGAATGACACGAAATAGTTTTCCGAGTACGGGTTCTTATTGCCGGGGTAGTACGCGTCAATTCCGTTGAGCGGATAATACGCGACCCAGTTGACGTTCGCATCGGGGTTCTTGGCGGACACGTTGTAGGGTGGAGAGTTGACCGGAAATTGTTGTGGATAGTGCGTGCCTGTTTCCGCGCCGATGAGCGGGTTCTCGAAAAGCGGCGGCTCGGGACTGTTATAGGTTGTGCCGTAAGGGGCGTTGCCGGTTTCGAAAGCGAGGACCTGCCCTTCAATGGCAGTGAAGAACCGTCCATAACCAACGCGGATGCTGCTATTCCCCGGCCCGCCGGTCAGCTTTTGTAAGAAGTCGTTTGTCCAGTGCGGCGAATAGGCGAGACCGAGACGGGGAGAGAAGTTGTTGTAGCGGGTTGGGGAGATGGTCCTGGGAATACCCGGATCGCCGGGAAAGACATAACCGGTGGGAGCGGTGGGAAACACCACCGATTGTTCGCCGGGAACCAGCGTGCCGGTTTGATTGTGCTCCTCATACCAAGGCATAATCATGTCCCACCGCACACCATAATTGATCGTAAGATTGGGCGTCACGCGCCAACTGTCCTGAGCAAAGACTCCGACATAGTTCGACCGTTCGTAAAACGCAGGAGAGAACCCCTGGGTGTAGAGGTTGGGCAGCCCTAGCAAGAAGTCGGCGAAATCCGATCCGGTTTGGTATCCAGTGAACTGAAACTGCCCATTGGCGGTGAAATCGGGCAGCAATTTGACGGTCTCACGTAAGAACTGGCCGCCGAACTTCAGCGAATGATTTCCCATGACCTTGGAGAGGTTGTCCTGCACCTGGTAATTTCCGTCAGTCTGCACCAGGGAGAAAGGGCTCGTCCCGAAGTTAATCTTGTTGAATATTATGGATTCAACACCCTCGGTTTGGGGGTTTCCTACAACGATGCCGTTGCTTCCCACCGTGAAGCCTTGCGAGGCAAGGCTCACTCCCACGCCGCCCTGCTGTTGGCCCAGGTCGTTGAAATCGCGCATGTAGCTTATCCGGAATTCATTCACGAGTGTCGGGCCGAAGGTCTTCGTATCGTTCAGATCGGCCAACTGCGATCGGCCATTCGACAGTGCATTAAAGCCCGGAACGTTGGCGCCGCCCTGCTGAGTTGGGTAAGGATTATTGAGGTTGTAATTATCAATGAAGTAGTACGCAGACAGCGTTCCAAACCGCGTGGTCTGCGCATCTATGCGCGCCGAGCCCTTCCCGTCGTCGAGCCGCTGCGCAATAGAGGCATTCGAGTAGAGGTTTGTCCCGAGGTTCGGCAGCGGAATATATTGCAGCAGGTGTTGGGCGGGAGTGGGCCATATACTTTGTGGAATCACGGCATTCGGGAAGACACATTGATTGGAACTGGCGCAAGCGGGCGTGTAGAAGGGCTCGCCTGGCGAAACCCTGTAGCCGAGTTTCTGGGTGAGCGAGTTCGCGAGCGCTGTCCCGGTCACACTGCCGGTCAGCGAACTGGCGAGATCGGATAAATTGCCCGTGCGATCGGCCAGGGACGGCACGGGGAGAATGCCTGTCTCAATCCCTTGAATGTTGCGGGTACCCTGGTAATCCACGAAGAAGAAGACCTTATCCTTCTTGATCGGCCCACCTATCGTTCCGCCAAACTGGTTTTGGATAAATCGAGCTCGCGTGGGATCGAAAAAGCCTCGCGCATCCAAATTCGTGTTGCGAAGGAATTCAAACATCGAGCCGTGTACCTTGTTTTCCCCGGACTTTGTTACGACGCTGATCAATCCTCCGGAATAGTTGCCGTATTCCGCGTCGAAGTTACTCGTAAGGACGCGATATTCAGCAATGGAATCCAGGTCCGGGATAATGGCGGCGCCCTCAGCAACACCTTCCTCCACATTGGCGCCGTTAAGGATGAAGCCGTTAGCGGATTCCCGTTGGCCATTGACCGAGAACAGTCCGGGATTCAGTCCTCCGGACACCGCGACGGCACCGAAACTACCTCCCGAAGAGGTGCTGGATGTTGCGCTGGTCGTCACTGGCGCGACGCCGGTCTGAATAGCAAGCAAGTCCGTGTAGCTGCGGCCGTTGAGCGGTACTTCGGTAATTCTCTGGCTAGTAATGGTCTGGCCTAACTCGGTGTCCGCCTTTTCGACCTGAAGCTGTTCGGCCTCTTCCATCACCGTCACGGATTCCGATTGCCCGGCTAGTTGCAAGGTTACGTCTTCTTCCAGGGCGCTGTTGACGTTGATAGTTAAGCTGGCCCGGCGATAGGAGCGAAAGCCTAGAGCACTGACTTCGATTTCGTATTGCCCCACAGGGAGCGACGGAAATGAATATTCCCCCTGGTTTCCTGTCTTGGTTGTTTGTTTCGTACCCGTAGCTGCGTTGACAGCGATCACGTTGGCTCCGCCGACGACCGCACCCGATGGGTCCTTTACCACTCCAGTGATTTTTCCTCCTACGTCTCCAAAGGCAAGGTTCGCGGCGGCAAGGATAGCTAAGATGATTCCAAAGCGCATGGAATCTGTATACGCTGAGGGCCGGTTTCAGAGAAGGTACGAAAACGGCTTAATGGCTAAGTCTTTCGATTGATCAACTGGTTCCGGCAGAAACGTTCCGTTAATCGATTGGTGGCTGCGCGACCTTGAATATCCACCACTTGGAATCGTCTGAACCAATCGATTATCAAAGAGAAGCGCCATCAATAAGTCGGCAGGCGCAGGGGTCGGGAATGCGCGCGTCGGTTAAAGCAAATCCGAGTGGCGTTCTAATGCGACGCGGACCAGCTGACTCCGTCTGTACACCTCGGTTTTGGCGAAAAGATACCGTAGCGTGTTCTTGACACCACTAGTGGACATCTCAAGGCGCGTGGCGATTTCTCTGTTGGGGAGACCTCGGAGCACAAGCTGAAGCACCGCCACTTCGCGATCGGTCAACGGAGTTCGTTCTCGCTGTTCCAGTTGATCCGACTCGAACTCGACAGTGGCCTCGCCGTCGCCACTGAGATCGGCAATGATCGCATCCAGCTTCCTGTATGGTCCTTCTTTATAGGTTGAGAACCAGACCTCCGCAAGGAAAGTCTCGCCGTTTCTGCGATGCCCGACGCATTGCATTGATGCCCGGAAGTGGGTGCCTTTGTCGCACTCTAGTGCAAGTTTTAGCTCCGGCAGAAAATTTTCAATTGGATGCCCCGACAGAGCTTTCTCCTGAGAGGCTAACAATTCCGCTGCGGCACGGTTTGCCAAATCGATAATTCCCCGTTCATTCACCATGACAATGGCTGCAGGACTGGTCTCGACCAGAGAGCACAGGCGTTCCTCGGCCTCCAGGCTCAGCCGCCGCTTGCGCAGAAGTTCCGATGCAAACAGCCCACAGCCGACAAGTGCCAACGATTCAAAAGCCAAACGAAAGAACGAACCCGCCGGGTCGAGGGAGCTCAACAACTCGCTGAGCGCCGCACAGCCTAAGCCAAGCACGACAATCGCCCATCGAGGGAGATAACCAGCCCCGAGTAGGATAGGAAACAGGTAGAGTAGGCCAAGGGACAGGTACGGCCTCGTGTACCAGTCGATGAAGGCAATCGACAGAATCATCGCCAGACTCACCAACAGGATTGGGGTCCGATTCTGTGGTTCCCATATCGTTTGCAAGTGCCCGCGCATTAGTTCGGTGTCATGGTAATTATGAGGCGTCTTTTGCCAAATGGCTCCTAATCAATAGATAGTCAGAAGATTAGCCCAACGCTGACGCTGAATCTGCTGGACAATCAAAAGACTTCTAGCGTCTCTCACTGCCGAGAGCACTTCGTATTATCTGGCAATCGAGACTTCCAGCGTTGTCAGAAGCTAACCGTGTTTCTCCGCGTCAACAGAACCGGTGTTATATGGTGCGTCGCTCATAGCAATTCGCGATAGTCTTCCAGCGCCACGCGTACTAGCTGACTACGAGTACGCACACCGCATTTTGCAAACAGCTGTTGAAGTGTATTCTTAACCGTGCTTTCCGAGATATCCATGCGGAGGGCGATTTCTTTGTTCGCCAAGCCTTGCACTACGAACCGCAGAACTTCTGTCTCCCTGTCATTCAAGTCAATTCTTTGTTGAAACTCCGACGAGAACGCATGGGGAGCGATTGGAGCCGCCTCCGCTGTGACTTCTCCGATAATGGCAGCAAGCTTGGGCCTCATGCCTTCCTTATAAGTCGAGAACCAAACGTCCGCAACAAAAGGCTCGCCGTTGTCACGGTGACCTCGGCATTGCATCGATGCCCGAAACTGCGGCCCTTCTTCCCATCTCAAGGCATGGTGCAATTCGGGCAGAAAAGCGGCAATCGGGTGGCCAACCAGATGGCCGTCCCGGGGAGCAATGAGTTCGGCGGCCGCACGATTAGCCAGCTCGATGAAACCGCGCTCATCGATTGTCACAATCGCGGCTGGACTCGTCTCGACCAGGATACGCAACCGTTCTTGGGCCTCCAGGCTCAATCTGCGGTTGTTTACCAGTTCCGCCACGAACAATCCACAGCCGATAAGCGCTAGCGATACGAACGCCAGGCGAAAGACAGCCTGTGACGGGTCGAGTGAACTAAAGGCTTCACTGAGCACTGCACAGAGCAGGCCCAACAAGGCAATCCCCCAGCGCCGCAAAAACCCGGCCATGAGAACCACAGGAAACAAGTACAAAAACCCGAGTGACACATACGGCTTTGTCCACCAATCGACGAGCGCGATTGCTACTACAAGCGCAGCGCCCACTAGCAGAACCCGTGTTCGGTTCCGTCTTTCCCAGATCATCTCGAAGTGCCACATGTGTCCGATTGAACGAGTTCATTATCCCATCGCCGTTCATCTTCAACGCTTTAATCAAATGATTACACTCCTTGCCGGTGGCAAATCGTTTGGGTACTCGAAAGCTTGATCGCCTCTGTCGATTGAGTGGCTTTGCATAAAACGCATCCTGCCGTACTCTCGGATTTTGGGGCTTCCGCGATCTCAGACAGGACTACCCTCGGCTTTTCAGGACAAGGTGACCTGCCGCGATTGCAGAGGAAGGAAGAGTGAGCGGGCAGGCGGCAGTTTGCTGACGATCTTCCCTCTAACCACCAATACCGCGCGAGGATGTCTGCTCTGCCCCGATTGTCATTGCGGAAGCTTCGGATATTTACAGTTATGAGATTTGACAGCGCTTAGCGTATGGAGGAACTTTCGGAACGTCTTGTCGTGATCTTCATGCTCACGCTACCCTTAATCACAGTTATTGGCCTCGTATGGATGATGTTTGACAGAGCAGGACGAAAACGAAGCAGTACCGCCGGAAGCGGCTC
>Ga0213872_10001287_pt1 | contig 16754 bp, 15 predicted proteins | sample VelepicomBERX_R2_FD_160071 | JGI IMG/M metagenome (GOLD analysis project Ga0213872, IMG submission 160071) | Rhizosphere microbial communities from Vellozia epidendroides in rupestrian grasslands, the National Park of Serra do Cipo, Brazil - RX_R2 | ecosystem: Host-associated > Plants > Roots >...
TGCAGCTCGGCGTTGACCACGCCGACGGCGTCGGTCAGGCCGGCCTTGTAGGCTTTTTCGGCCAGTTCCTGCGAGCGGTGCGCAGTGGCCAGGGCGCGCTGCGCCAGCTGTTCCTGCTGCTGCACCGAGTTGATGCGGGCGATGGCGTTGGCCACGTCGGAGAAGGCCTGGATCACCGCCGAGTTGTACTGTTCCACCGCGCCGTCGTAGGCGGCGGTTTGCGCGCCCAGCTGGCTGCGCAGGCGGCCGCCTTCAAACACGGGCAGGCTGATGGCCGGGGTGATGCCACGGAAGGAGGCGTCCGACTGCAGGAAGTGGCCGAAGCCGAACGACTGCAGGCCGGCAAACGCCGCCAGGTTGATATTGGGGTAGAACTCGGCTTTGGCCACATTGATGCGGGCGGCGGCCGATTCCACGCGCCAGCGCTGGGCGGCGATGTCGGGACGGTGGCCTACCAGCTCGGCGGGCAGGTCGCGCGGCAGCGACTGGCCTTCGCCGCGCTTGAGTGTCAGCGTAGGCCGGGCGATCGCATCGCCGTCGCCCGGTCCCTTGCCGATCAGTGCTGCCAGCTGGTTGCGCAGCAGAGCGATCGATTCGCCGATCTGCTCATGCTCGCGGCGGCTGGCCGGCAGCGTGGTTTCGATATTCTGCACGTCGATCTCGCTGGCCAGGCCGGCCTTCATGCGGTGGCGGGTGATTTCCAGCAGGCGCTGGCGGGCGGCCAGGTTCCCGACGATATGGTCTTGCAGCGCGTACTCCAGCGACAGCTGGATGTAGCTGCGCACGACGGCCGTTTCCAGCGCCAGGTGGGCCATCTGTTCTTCGGCCGAGGCGACGCGGGTTTCGTCCAGCGCGCTGGCGAGGGCGTCGCGGTTGCGGCCCCACAGGTCCAGGTCATAGGAGCCGGACAGGGTGGCGGTGTTCAGCCAGGCGTAATTGCCCGCCAGCGGAGGCGGCACGGTGCCGTGCGCGGGGAACAGCTCGCGGGTGCTGCTGGCCGATGCGTCCACACGCGGCAGGGTCGCAGCCTTGGCGATACCGGCGATGGCGGCGGCCTGGCGCACGCGCGCCTGGGCCACGTGCAGGTTGGGGTTATCGGCCAGCGCTGCGCTTACCAGCTGGTTGAGCTGGTCGTCATGCAGGGCTTCCCACCAGCGCTCCTGCGGCCATTGCACTTCCGCGCTGGCGCCGGTAATGGCGGCGCCGGTCTTCAGCGCCGTTGGGCTGAGCTGCGTGGCTTGCGGCCTGATGTTGCCCATGTCGGCACATCCAGCCAGGACCAGCAGGGCGGCAGCGGCGGCGGCGGCGGTGGTGGAACGGATCAGCTTCATGCTGTTCTCAGTGGGTGGTGGAAAGCGGGAATAAAAAACCGCCCGTGAAGGAAGCCTGACGGGCGGAAGGGGGACTAATTATTTGGCGAAGTGCTTCTTGGTCTGGGCCACGTCGAAATCCGCTTCGGTTTCGGGGATCAGGCCTTTTTTGCGGGCTTCGATGGTTTGTGCGATGACCTGGGCGCGGGTCAGGCCGGCGTCCTTGTCGGCAACGGTGCTGGTCACAGCGACGGTTGCGGTGGTGTTGGCAGTCGTGGCCGGGGTTGGCTCGGCAGCAAACGCGGTGGTCACGGTCATGGCGGTGGCGGCTACGGTAAAGGCGACGGTAGCGACAGCAGCGATCAGGGTCTTGGCAGTCATTTCAGTTCTCCTTGAGGTGGTGTGTTTCATTAATGAGAACTATATCTGTGAATATTACATTTGTAAAGTAAAAAATTCCTATCGGAATGATCAAGGCGATACATCAAAAAAGGAGTAATCTGGAGAGGTGTCAATTGAGAAAGACTTTTCATCATGAACAAACTGATCTGTGCGCTGGCCCTGGCGTCCGCGCTGGCGCCGTCGATTGCCCTGGCGGAAGACGAGGTCAAGGCCGATGAAGGCATCCTGATCATCCGGGTGCAGGCTTATCTGCAATACGAGACCGCCTCCGAGCCGCGCGCCAGCGGCGTCTGGCTGAAGAATCTCAAGACCGGCAAGAGCTACGGCGCAACGCGCGATACGCTGCTGCTCAAGGTGCTGCCGGAAGGGGACTATTGCGTCGACGAGATTGAACTGGCGCCGCGCGGCACTGGTGGGGTGTTCTATTGCGGCGAGCCCTATATCCACGTTGCGCGCGGCAAGCTGAACAACGCGGGCGAGTGGCTGTTCAAGGTCGATCAGAAATTCGGCCAGCTGACGCTGGAAAAGAGCCTGTCCAACGCCGACACCACGCTGGCGGAGATCAGGAAGAAGTTTCCGGCTTATTTCGAATAGGCTGTTGCGTGGGGGCGCGCACGGAAGCTGGTACGGAGTGATGCTGCAATGGGATTTTTGCGAGGAGCAGCATCATGTCTCAAAGCACATTAGATCCCGACAATCTTCCCGCCGCGCCTGACCGCAATCTGGGCAAGGGGCACGGTACGGACGCGCTGGGCCCGAGCGACCGCTCCGATACCGGCAGCGACGTGCAGGGTGGCACCGCTGCTGAGGAAGGCCTGGGTGACAGCGATACTGATGCCGAGGGAACCGGCGAACGCGGCGCAGTGGGCCGGGAGCGCGACGCGCCCGGCGCCGATATCGACACCGACCACATTGAAACCATCCCGCCTGAGGAAGATGTGTTGGTCGATGAGGCCTTCACGGAAGCCGAAGTGGAGCGTGCTATAAAACGGGCGCATCACTAATCCGCACCAAATGGAACGTCGGTAAGCTAATATTGGTAATTGTTGGTGGATGCGGCGCTCATCACGTCGCTGATCCAATCGACGAAGGCGCGCACGCGCGGCGAGAGCTGGCGCTGATACGGGTAGAGCACCGACACCTGCATCGGCGCCGGACGCCAGGCTTGCAGCACTTCGCGGAAGGCGCCGCTGTCCAGCTGCTGCGCAACGTGGTAGCGCGGCAGCTGGATCAGTCCAAGATCATTGGCGCAGCAGCTCACATAAGCTTCGGCGTTGCTGACCGAGACCGAGCCAGGCAGGGCGACGCTGCGCTCCGCGCCATCCACCAGAAAATCAAAGGGATATTGCCGCCCATTGGATGGCGAGAAGAAGTTCACCGCGCGATGCCCTGAAAGCTCATCCAGCGATCTGGGTTCGCCGTATTTTTCCAGGTAGCTGGCGCTGGCGCAGGTGACCTGCTGCAGCGTGGCGACGCGGCGCGCCACCATGCTGGAATCGCGCAGCTCACCCACGCGCAGCACGCAGTCGATGCCGTCGCGGACCAGGTCGACCAGCCGGTCGCCCATGCCGATCTCCAGCTCCAGGTCGGGATAGCGGGCGAAGAATTCGGACAGCCGTGGCAGCACGTAATGCTGCGCCAGCGTGCCCTGTAAATCCACCCGCAGCTTGCCGCGCGGCGCCACGCCGCTGTTGCCGAAGCCCGCTTCGGTTTCCTCGACATCGGCCAGGATACGCACGCAGCGCTGGTAGTAGGCCTGGCCGTCCAGTGTGGTGCTGACGTGGCGCGTGGTCCGTTGCAGCAGTTGCACGCCCAGACGCGCTTCCAGCTGCTTGATGGTGTAGGTTGCCGTGGCGGCCGGGATATTCAAATCGTCGGCCGCCTTGCTGAAACTCTCCAGTTCCACAATCCGGGTGAAGATGCGCATGGCGTTGAAGCGGTCCATGGTTCGCCTACTTCTTGTATTTCAGGGTGGTGGTCAGCGTCGGCAGATTCCAGGCTCCCCCTGGTTGGATTTCCTTGCACTGTCCTGTCGTCATGACGAGGGACTGCCTGAACTGGGCGCCATCCCAGGCCCATTCTTCTTCGCTGATGCAATCGGCGATTCCGCGGCCTTTCTGGAAGTTTGAAATGCGGCCGTGTGTGAACGCAGATGCGGACAAGGTGACGGCCACCGGCTTGAAAGGCGCGTGGTCATTGATGACCCAATAGCCGTCAGCCTCGTTATAGGCGGCGCGCCAGCAGGCAGTGCTGGTAAGGAATTTGTCGGCGGACAGGCGATAAACTTGCAGCACGGGCGCGGCATCGCCTTTTTCGAACAGCATGTCGCACTCGTCCACCTTGACGGCTTTTTTGAGCTCCGCCAGCAGCGCTGCAGTCTGTGCCTTGGACAGTTGCGCAGGCGGCTGATTGTCATGTTCCTTGAAGGGGATGGTGATTTCCGGCTTGGGCAGCTCCGGCAGAACGGCGGCTTCGTCGCGATTGCCTTTTCGGATCAGGGCGGAGGGCGTGCCCAGGCGGCCCTGGAATTCGTCCATTTTGAGCAGGACCGATGCGGCGCCCTGGTCGGAAAGCTTCCACTCCTTGCCGGCCTGGGTCCAGGAGATTTCGCTGGTCCTGGTCAGCGCGGCGAGCAGGGCTGCCGTCTGCGCCTTGGACAGGGTGGCGGTAAGCGTGTCCCCCGGTATTGCGACAGTACCCAGGTTTTGACCATTGATCTGCATGGCCAGGCTGATTTTGGACGGCGTTTTTTTGCCTGCCTCAGCTTCGTCGTGCGGCCCACCCAGTTGGAGCTCGGCTTCCACGTTCTGGTTACGGCCGGCGCGGCGGGTCAGCAGCACGCTCACTGGCAGGACGTCGTCCCCTTCCGCGTGATAGCCGGCAGCGCGGCAGGTGCGGGTGTTATCGCAGGCGATCTCCCAGTCCTTGTTCTGGAAGTAGATGCCAGTGACGGATTCCTGTGCCGGAGCCGGCAGCGCAATCAGCGCGGCCAGCGGGAAGAAAGCCCTGGTAAGCCTGGGGGAAAGTCGCATTGTTTATTTCCAGTTGATGATGCCGGCGCGCGCCAGGCGCTCGAAGTGGCTGATGATCAGCGCCTGCGGCACGGTGGCGTAGCGGCCGCTGAGAATGTCGCGGATGTCGGCGACGGAGCGTTTGCCGTCGGCCAGATTCATCGCCTCGTACTGCATCAGTTCCATATCGCCGCGATACGCGGGCATGACTGTGTTGTCGTCGATGCCGCGCTGTTTGAGCATGGCTTCGACGTGGTCGTAGTAGTAGACGCTGAGCGGGCCGCGGATGCCAGCCACTGGCTGCGGTACGCGCGTGTCGCGCTTTTCCGTGGCGGCGGGCAGCGGCGCGCGCTGGGCGGCAATCTGCTCGCTCAGCGGCTTGACCGCCGCCGCTGCCGAAGGCCAGCGCTGCGCCAGCGTTTGCAGGCGGGCGGCGTTCATGGCCAGCGTCTCGCGTACGGCCAAGGCGCCGTCGCGGGCGTTGTCGTCCAGCGCGGCGCGCAGGCGGGCCTGGGCAAGATCCTGTTCACCGTTAAAGCGCGCCACCGACAGCAGGCGCGGGGCTTCCGCATCGGGCAGGGCGGCCAGGGTATAGGCGATGCCCGCGCCCAGGTAGGTCACGCGACCCAGCTTGGTGGGATCGAGATTTTCCGGCTGGTCCTTGCTGGTATGGATGGTGACATCCGGCCAGTCATGGAAGTACAGCATGGGTACGTTCCAGCCCGCAGCCTGGAACACTTCGTGGTCGCTGCCCAGTTCCACGTTGCGCATGTCGCCGATGAAGACGTCGCGCGAGCCGCCCGGCGTGGCGAATCCTGCATAGGCATCGCCGCCACGTTCGGCGTAATGGGCCGAGGCGGCGGTGACTTCGTCGAAGAAGGCCTGGCCGATATCGTTCAGCACATGCGGTTGCGATTGCGCGGTACGCGACAGGTGGAAAGTGCTGTGCGTGGTGGCCAGCAGCGCGCCCACCATGTCCATGTGAATGCCGCCGACGATGTGGCCCTGTAGTTCCGGATGGCGCGCCAGCCAGGCTTGCGAGCCGGCGATCTCCGGCGTCCACAGGAAGCGGATGGTCAGGCGCGGACGCGGAATCGCACCGGACTGGATGGCCTGGCTCAGGGTGCGCGCCACCTGCAGGATGGCGGCGCTGCCGGAAGCGTTGTCGTTGGCGCCGGCGGATTGGTGGCACAGGTGGGCCGTCAGCACCACTTCACCAGCGGCGGGATCGGTGCCGGGAATGGTGGCGGAAACCACGTCGAGCGAGGCGGCTTGCATGTGCGCGTGCACGACGGCGTGCAGGGAAACCGCTTCGCCTGCCGCGAGACGCGTGCGGTAGTCATTGGCTTGGCGCCTCGACAGCATGAAGGCGAAGGTGTTTTTGGTCTGGTAGGGCGAAAGGTGGCCCCAGCGAACCAGATCGGTATCGTCGCCAGACCAGGCGGTCATCTGGTTGGGGAAGTCGGACACGATGCCGAGGGCGCCGCGCTGCTCCACCGCCAGCTGGTACTGGCCAGCGGCAGCGGGCCGCTGGCCAGTACCAGCTTGCCTTTGACGTCGCGGCCTTCGTAGTCCTTGGCGCTGGAGCCCATGCCGACGCTGACCAGCGGCGCCGTGACGTCGGCATCCTGGCTGTAATCGGCCAGTGCGACCGGCAGCTGGGGGAAGTGCGCTACCGGGCGGGCTTGCGGCGCCACTTCATCCAGCCGCGCGTCTTGCGGCTGCCAGCCGTAGTAGCTGCGGAAGTGCGCATACATTGTGCTGCCGTCGGCGGGGAAGTGTTCGACCGTGGCGTCGGAAAGTCCGGCTTTCTTCGCCTGCTCCTGTACCCACTGGGCAGCTGCCGCATAACCGGGCGATCCGTGTACGCGGTGGAAGCGGCCCAGCGTGCGCACGCTTTCCAGTGCGGCCTGGCCGTCAACGGCGGCGTGGATGGCTTCCGGCACGGCGTCCGGCCAGAAGGGGATGTGGCGTTCAACGGCATTCGCACTGAAGCTTGCGAGCAGGATGGCGAGCAGCGGCAGCTTGGTCAAAGGTGACTCCTGAGCGTTGTAAGTGAGTGACCGCTACATACTGTCACAGGGGCGCGCCGGGTGCAATGGCGGGCGCGTTTCAATACCCGGATTCTGCATTCTGTCGCGCTGCTTGCCGTTTTGTCGCATTACGGCGGCGCGCTGGCGCGGGCTTGGGCATTCTTGCATTTTTTCCTACACACGAAAAGATATGTTCAGAGTTTCGCTCCGCATGACGCTGCGCGACTGGCGCGCCGGTGAGCTGCGCTTTCTGATGGCGGCGCTGCTGCTGTCGGTGGCGGCGCTGTCGGCGGTGAACTTCTTCATCGCGCGCATGGAGGCGGGATTTGCCCGTGATGCGCAGCAGATGCTGGCGGCAGACCTGGTGCTGTCCGCCGATAACCCTTTGTCCGACGACTGGCGCGCGGAGGCGCGCCAGCGGGGACTTCATAGCGCCGACACCGTCGCATTGCTGACCATGGCCAGCGTGGACGAGGAAGGCAAACCGGAGGCGGAGCAGCCATCCACCATGGTGGCGCTGAAAAGCGTCAGCGATGCATATCCGCTGCGTGGCCATCTGACGTTGCGTGTCGCTGGCGCTGACGTCATCGCGGATGGCGCGCCGGAACCGGGCACGGTCTGGGTGGACGCGGTACTGATGGCGAGCCAGCATTTGAAAATCGGCTCGGCGCTGCATATCGGCGAGCGGAGTTTTGCGGTCGCGGGCGTGATCGCTTCCGAGCCGGATGTCGGCGCGGCCTTTGCCGTTCTGGCGCCCCGGGTCATGATCGCGGCCTCGGATATGCCTTCGACCCAGCTGCTGCAACAGCATGCGCGTGCGACGTATCGCTGGCTGCTGGCAGGGGATGTGCAAAAGATCGCGGCCTTTGAGCAGTGGGTCAAACAGCGCATCGCGGCGCAGCCGGGGCAGATGGTGGAAGTCGCCACGGCGGCCAGCAAGCGCGATAGCAGCCGCGAGATGATCGATCAGGCGCAGCGCTTTCTGTCGATGGTCAGTTTGCTGACGGCATTGCTGGCGGGTGTGGCAGTGGCGATGGCCTCGCGCCGCTTCATGCAGCGCCACGTCAGCGCCAGCGCGATGCTGCGCTGCCTGGGTTTGACGCAGGCGCAGCTGACGCAAGTGTATCTGCTGGAGTTTTTTCTGGTAGGCCTGCTGGCCAGTGCTGCAGGTGTGGCGCTGGGATATGGCGCGCATTTCGCGCTGGCGGAATGGTTGGGCAAGCTGATGGCGTCCGATTTGCCGCAGGCCGGCTGGCTGCCTGCGCTGCAAGGGATGGCTACCGGGATGGTTCTGCTGATGGGCTTTGCGCTGCCGCCTGTTCTGCAGCTGCGCAATGTATCGCAGCTGGCCTTACTACGGCGGGAGCAGGGCAGTGCGGAGCCGCGCGCCTTGATCGCTTACGGCGTCGCGCTGCTGGCCTTTATCGGATTACTGGTCTGGCAGACCGGGGATGTGGTGCTGGGTTTGGGCTTGGCGCTGGGATTTGTGCTGGGCGGCGTGCTGTTTGGCGCGGTGGCGTGGCTGGCGTTGACAGGATTGCGCCGTGCGCGCGGCCTGGGCGGCGGTGCGGCGTGGCGCTTTGCGGTGACGGATATGCTGCGCCGTCCGATGGCTACGGTCGCGCAGGTGGTGGCATTGGCACTGGGGCTGACGGCGCTGCTGCTGTTGACGGTGGTGCGTGGCGATCTGCTGGCGGCCTGGCGGCACGATACGCCAGCCGGCGCGCCGAATCATGTTGTGATCAATATCCAGCCGGATCAGGCGGGGGCTTTGAAGCAGAGGCTTGAGCAGTACGGCGCGCCCGCGCAGCATCCGCAGACACGTGCGCGCATCACGCAGGTGAACGGCAAGCCAGCAGGTGAGGGCGCCACCAGGGACGATCCGCGTGCGCGCGACCTGGTCGAGCATGAGGTCGAGATCGGGCAGGCGGATGCGCTGCCCAAGTCCGATACGCTGGTCAGCGGCGTTTGGTATGGCGCTACGCGCGGATCACTGCCGGAGGTTTCGGTGGCTGAAGTGGTCGCGGAGACGCTGCATCTCAAGCTGGGGGACCATCTCACCTTCGACATCTCCGGCCAAGCGCTGGAGGCGCGCGTGACCAGTGTGCGTAAGGTGAACTGGCGCGCGCATGAAGTCAGCGATCTGCTTCTGCTGTCGCCGGGCGCCATGCGCGATCAGCCGTTCACATTGGCGGTGGCGGTTCACGTTCCTGCCAGCGACCTGCTGTTTGCCACCCAGCTGGCGCGCGATTTTCCCAATCTGACTGTGTTCAATCTCCGCGCGTTGATTCAGCATTTGCAGGCGATGTTCGACCAGCTGACGGCAGCGGTGGAATTCCTGTTCGCTTTTACGCTGACAGCCGGTGTTCTGGTACTGTACGCGGCGCTGAGCGGTTCGCAGGATGAGCGCATCCGTCAGAGCGCCTTGCTGCGCGCCCTGGGCGCTACGCGGCAGCAGCTGGTGCGGGCGCAATGGATCGAGCATCTGCTGACCGGCGCGTTGTCCGGCGTGCTGGCTGCCGCTGGCGCCACGCTGTCCAGCTGGGCGATGGCGCGCTTTGTATTTCATCTGCAGTGGAGCTGGTCGCCGCTGCTTTGGCTGTGCGGACTGGTGGCAGGTGCGCTGTGCGCCGCTTCCGCAGGCTGGCTGGCCTTGCGCCATGTGCTGAACCAGCCGCCTCTACTCAGCCTTCGTCAACAATAAGGAGATTCCATGACCAATATGCACCTGGCCGCCGCAGCGGCCGCGCAATCGCAGATCGCACCGAGGGCTGCGTCACATGCGGACGCCATCAAAGTCGATTGCGTCAACAAGCGCGTGGCCGATGCCACCGGCGAGCTGGCAATCCTGCACGACGTCAGCTTTACCGTGCAACAGGGCGAGACGCTGGCGATTGTCGGCGCGTCCGGCTCGGGCAAGTCGACGCTGCTGGGTATTCTGGCGGGGCTGGACCTGCCCAGCAGCGGTACGGTTGCGCTGCAAGACACAGACATCTTCCAGCTGGATGAAGACGGCCGCGCCGTGTTCCGCCAGCGGCATGTGGGCTTTGTGTTCCAGTCCTTTCAGCTGCTGGCGCATTTGACGGCGCTGGAAAACGTCATGCTGCCGCTGGAACTGCGCGGCGACAAGCGCGCCCGCGAAAAGGCGCATGCGATGCTGGAGCGGGTGGGGCTGGGCAGCCGCTTGCGCCACTATCCCAAGTTCCTCTCCGGCGGCGAGCAGCAGCGCGTGGCGCTGGCGCGTGCCTTTGTGTGCGAACCGCCGCTGCTGCTGGCCGATGAGCCGACCGGCAGCCTGGATGCCGCCACCGGCGAGTCGGTGATCCAGCTGATGTTTGCGCTCAACCGCGAGCACGGCTCGACGCTGGTGCTGGTGACGCACGATCTGTCCATCGCCGCGCGTTGCGGCCGTACCGTGACCATGCAGGCAGGCCGCCTGCGCAACGAACAAGGAGCTGACTGAATGCGCTTGACCCACACGATCTGCCTCGCCGCGCTGGCGCTTGCAGCACAGGCGGCGCATGCCGATGCCCAGTCCGATCTGAAAGCTGCATTGGCTCGCCTACAGGGCAGTACCGCGCTCAAGGCCGCACTGGATACGCGCACCTGGCATCGCAACGGCGATGGCAAGGATGCGATCGAAACCAGCGGCCAGGCCAGTGTGCAGATCGAAGACGGCGCGCGCGGCATGCAGCTGTCCTACAGCCCGGACGTGCTGGCCCGTATGGACGCCGAGTCGCAGGCGCTGGCGCGTAATCCAAACGCCAAGACGCCCACCCTGAACGCGGCGCGCGAATTTACGCCGAATGATTTGCGGCCCATGATCTTTGCTGCCGCCAGTCTGTCACGCCAGCTGGAGCGGGCCAGCTTCAAGGGCGATAAACTGGATAGCTATCAGGGCAAGCCTGCACGCGTGCTGACGTATGACGTGGGGGCGGATACTTTGAGTGACCGCGACCGCAAATACGTCAAGGAGTTCGACGGCAAGCTGACGGTGTGGACCACCAGTGATGGTACGCCGCTGGCCAGCCGCATGACGGCGAACGCGAGCGGCCGCGCTTTTGTGGTGGTGAGCTTTAATGCGCAGGATGAGGAGAGCAGCGTCTACGCCGTGGTGGGCGAGCGGCTGGTGGCGGTGCGGCGCGAGCGGCACAACAGCTCGGGCGGCATGGGGGAGCGGGGCGAGGACAAGGTCACCAAGACCTTGCAGGTGTTCGACTAAGCGATAAAAAAAATCCCGGCAAGGCCGGGATTTCGGGGGAAGCTATTAAGCGAAGTTTTTCGCTGCGAATTCCCAGTTCGCCAGGGCGAAGAAGTTCTCGACGTACTTAGGACGCACGTTGCGGTAGTCGATGTAGTAAGCGTGTTCCCACAGGTCGCAGGTGATCAGCGCTTTGTCGGCGGTGGTCAGCGGGGTGGCGGCGTTGGAGGTGTTGACGATGTCCAGCGAGCCGTCAGCCTTCTTCACCAGCCAGGTCCAGCTGGAACCGAAGTTGCCAACGCACATCTTGGTGAATTCTGCTTTGAAGTTGTCGAACGAACCCCACTTGGCGTCGATCGCGGCGGCCAGGGCGCCCGATGGAGTGCTGCCGCCTGGTTTCAGGCCGTTCCAGTAGAAGGTGTGGTTCCAGATCTGGGCTGCGTTGTTGAAGATGCCGCCCGACGACTTCTTGACGATTTCTTCCAGCGACAGGGACTCGAACTCGGTGCCCTTGATCAGGTTGTTCAGGTTGGTGACATACGTTTGGTGGTGCTTACCGTAGTGGTATTCCAGCGTTTCTTGCGAGATATGCGGAGCCAGGGCGTCCATGGCATACGGCAGTGGTGGCAGGGTATGTTCCATTGTTATTCCTTTGAGGGGTGGTTTGAATCAGACAGTGATTTTTGCCGAAACGGCCACCATTGTAAAGCGGATGCCGGAAGCCTGCAGAAAGTCCGCAAGAGGGCGTTCCAAAATGAGCGTGGCGAGGCGCGGCGACGAAGACAGTGCCATTTGCACGGCAAGGAGCTGCAACGACGCCACGGTCATTTTGGAGCGCTCTCAGCGCACCATGCGAGTGGTTTCGCGCACTATTAGCTCCAGCGGCGGCACTTCGCCCTGCGGCGCTTCGCCGTTAATGATGCGTAGCAGGGAGTTGGTGGCGATCAGACCGATGTCGTATAGCGGCTGGCGTATGGTTGTCAGCGGCGGGGTCGTATAGGAGGAGCCGGGCAGATCATCGAAGCCGACCAGCGAGATATCGTCCGGCACGCGCACGCCCTTGCGGTACAGGGCCAGGCGGGCGCCGTAGGCGGTCAGGTCATTGGCGGCAAACACGGCGGAGAACTGCTGGTGGGTATCGAACAGGTGGTTCATGGCCAGCATGCCGCTGGCCTCGTGGTAGTTACCTTCCACGATCAGAGCTTGATTCAGCGGAATGTCTGCTTCCTTGAGCGCGCGCTTGTAGCCTTTCAAACGGTCGCCGGCATCGCTGTTGTTGGACGGGCCCGAGATGAAGGCAATGTTGCGGTGGCCCAGCTCGATCAGGTGGTGCACGGCCAGGTAGGCGCCGTATTCGTTGTCCAGCTTGAAGCCAAGGGCGCTGCCGGTCTTGAGTGCACGGCCGGTGGAGACGATGGGCTTCTGGCGCGAAAAGCTCAACACGGTTTCGTCCGACATGCGGCCCGACAGCAGGATGATGCCGTCGACCTTGCGCGCCAGCAGCAGGCGGATACGGTCGGCTTCTTCTTCCGCGTTCCAGTGGCCGCTGACGATCACCGAGGCGTAGCCGGTGCCCTTGAGGCCGTCGTCCACGCCGCGCAGGGTTTCGTCGAAGAAGGGCGAGGAAATATCCTGCACCACGATGCCGATGGTCATCGAGCGGCCTTTTTTCAGGCCTTGCGCCATCTGGTTGGGGGCGAAATTGGTCTTGGCGATGGCGGCCAGCACGGCCTGGCGCTTGTCGTCGGAGACGCGGGCAGTGCCGTTCAGGATACGAGATACAGTACTCGGCGACACTCCTGCTTCACGCGCAACGTCCAGCAAAGTGGAGGGGGAGGAGGTGTGTTGTTTGTCTGCCAAAGCGGTATCCCGTGAATTCCAGAGTTTCTGAAAACCTTTTCGCCCGAAGATTACCATAAATTGTAACTTTGCCAGCGCAATTTGCTACCTTTCCTGCATTGACAGCGGCGGCGTTCGGGTATTTAATCATTCTACGTTTGAAATCGTTTTCAAATGCGCAAAACCGCAATTGGAAACGTTATCATCGAGCTATACCCGGGGTCAGGTCCGGCAATCGGACACGAGCTGGGCCGTTATGCACGGCTACGGCCCAGCTCGTGTCCGATTGCCGGACCTGACCCCGGTTTTCCGGAGCTAATATGAAACGCGAATCCTTTTCGCTGTACGCAAACGGCCCGCGCCTGCTGGCCGATATCGGTGGCGCCAGCGCCAGCTTCGGGCTGGAGACGGCGCCGGGTCAGATCGAGGCGGTCTGGGTGGCGGAATGCGCCGCCTATCCGACCTTGGGCGCGGCCCTGGTCCACTATCTGGCGCAGCCGCCCAGCGTGGCGGCGGGCGGCTACCAGGCGCGCTACGCGGGGATCGCGATCGCCAATCCTATCGACGGCGACTGGGTCACCATGACCAACCATCACTGGTCGTTCTCCATCGAGGCGGTGTGTTCGCAATTCAGCCTGAAGTCGCTGGTGGTGGTGAACGATTTCCGCGCGCTGGCTTCGGCACTGCCTTATCTGACGCCGGAGCACAAGCGCCAGATCGGCGGCGGACAGCTGCGCGATAACGCCACCATCGGCCTGGTGGGCGCGGATGCGGGACTGGGCGTGTCGGCGCTGGTGCCGGCCGGCGACCGCTGGGTCGCCATCGACAGCGAAGGAGGGCACAGCACCTTTGCGCCCATGAGCGAACGCGAGATCGATATCCTGCGCTACGCGCGCCGCCATCACGGTCATGTGTCGAGCGAGCGGCTGGTGTCGGGCATCGGCATCGCGCTGGTGTACCGCGCGCTGGCGGAACGCGCGCGCCTGGGCGGCCCGGATCTGAACACGGCGGAGATCATGGCGCGCGGCCTGCGCGGTACTTGTCCCGTCTGTGTGGAAACGCTGGAAGCCTTCTGCGAGATGCTGGGCACCGTGGCGGGCAATGTGGCGCTGACCCTTGGCGCCAAAGGCGGCATCTATATCGGCGGCCGCATTGTGCCGCAGATGAGCGACTTCTTCGAGCGCTCCGGTTTCCGCGCGCGCTTTGAGCAGAAGGGCCGCTTCTCGGACTACCTGTCCCACATTCCTACCTTCGTCATTACGGAACAGTACCCCACGCTGGTGGGGATGGCGGCCATGATGTCCGCCAACGCGTTGGCGTGATTACTCCAGCGAGGGCTGCACGGAGTCGATGCCGACTTGCGCGCTGCCTTCGGCCAGGCGCAGGGTCAGCGCGCTGCGCGGCTTGAGCTGTGACGGCGAGCGCAGGATCGCGCCTTTTTCATCGGTGACGATGGCATAGCCGCGCTCCAGCGTGCGCTGGGGATTCAGCAATTCCAGTTGCGCAGACAGCGCGGCCAGGGCGTCGCGCCGCTGCGCCATCTGCTTGTCCATGCTGAAGGTGCTGCGATGCTGCAGGCTGGCCAGTGCGGAACGGGCTGCGCTCACATCGGGCTTGCGCGCCGCCAGGCGTCCGCTCAGGCGGTCCAGGTCATAGCGGGCGCGCGCCAGCGGGGCGCGATGCGCGTGGCCCAGCGCGGTGGATAAAGCCTGCAGCTTCATTCGCTGCTGCGCGATCTGCGTGGTGGGGCTGAGCAGGCGGCGCGCGTAGTTGTCCAGCGACTGCGCGGCTTCGCTCAGGCTGCGGCGCATGGCGCGGCGCAGGTCGGTGGCGTCGGTGCGCAGGGAAGCCATCCAGTCGGCGCGCGGCGTGGCCGCCAGTTCCGCCGCAGCGGTTGGCGTGGCGGCGCGCAGGTCGGCGGCAAAGTCGCTGATGGTGAAGTCGGTCTCGTGGCCGACGCCGGAGATCACCGGCATGCGCGCATTGGCAATCGCATAGGCCACCACTTCTTCGTTGAAGGACCACAGATCCTCGATGCTGCCGCCGCCACGGCAGACGATCAGCACATCGCATTCCTCGCGGCGCGAGGCGGTATCGATGGCCGCCGCAATGCGTTCGCCCGCGCCCTGGCCCTGCACCGGGGCAGGGTAGAGCACCACGTTCACATGGGGCGCGCGGCGGCGCAGGGCGGTCAGCACGTCGCGCAGCGCGGCAGCCTGCGGGCTGGTGACGATGCCGATGGTGCGCGGGAACATGGGCAGGCCGCGCTTGCGCTCCTGGTCGAACAGGCCTGCCGCCGCCAGCTTTTCCTTCAGCCGCATGAAGGCTTCAAACAGCGAGCCGACACCTGCGCGGCGGATCGCTTCCACATTGATCTGGTAGTCGCCGCGCGCGCCGTACAGGGTGACCAGGGCGCGCACCTCGACCTTGTCGCCTTCGCGCGGGATAAAACCGGCGTACTGCGCGCGGCCGCGGAACATCACGGCGCGCACCTGGGCGCCGTCGTCCTTCAGCGTGAAATACCAGTGGCCGGATGCGGCGCGGGTGAAGTTGGAGACTTCTCCACCGATCCAGGTGAGCGGGAAGGAGCGCTCCAGCAGCCGTGCCACGGCCTGGTTAAGGGCGCTGACCGTCATCACGGGCTGGGCGGGCTGGCTGGATTCGGGTTGTTCGTCGAAGATCATGGTATTTCAAAAATGGAAACTATCCACAGCGCGGCGGATTTGTCATGCCACCGTCACATATGAAGCCGGGTACTAAGTATATGAAGTAAACAATTGATTTTAAAGCGTAAACTTTTCTGCTGCATTTGCGTGCAGAAAGAAAAAAACCTTACAGATCAAGCACTTTGCTTTAGCCACTAACGGTTACGCACAAAGTTATCCACAAAAGATGTGTGGAACTTTCGTGAGCGATAGCTTTTTTCTTGTTGTCTCATTGGTAATGCCTAAAATTTACGCAAAGAAAGTAAATTATTACAATTCAATGACTTAGGGAGTGCTATCCCCGCTTTCACACACTTTTATCCACAAAAATTGTGCAAAACTCGGAACTTCTCCCCATGGTGGCATTTTGCACCATGGATGTGCAAAGCCCGGCCAACACCCGTCGCCAGGCCGTCCTGTGCACAAAAAGCGCTTGCTTGATTTTTGCGCATGGAAATATTTCCTTTAAAAATCATGAGTTTGATGACACAAAGTGGCCCTTGCTCACAATCTTATCCACATAAAATGTGCAGAAGTGGCGGCTTTGGAACCATAGCTTGCAGCAATCGGTTGCAAACGGGGAATAAGTCCCGAATGCTGCGTTTTTACGCATGGAAAAAAATCCCTTATAAATCAAGGGTGTGATATACAACCTTGCCCATTGCTAACAATCTTATCCACATTAAATGTGCAGAAGTGAGGCGGTTTTCCGGCCTCTGGAAGAGCGGTTTTCATGCGTTTTTTTTGCGCATGGAAAAATTTTCTTTATAAATCAAAGGCTTGATATTTTACCCTGGGCCTTGCCAACAATCTTATCCACAAAATTTGTGCAGAAGTCCACTGATGCACCATTCCGGCCACTTTTGGTGGCAAAACCGGCCTGTTACCGGGGATAACTGGCCATATGCCGGATTTTTGCGCAGGAATGGAAAGTTCTTTCAAATCAATGACTTTGCATCGCATGGTGTGCCTTGCACACAATCTTATCAACAGAATATGTGCAGAAGTAGGCACAAGTCTTGCTGAATATATTCGCGGACCGTAGCTTGTTCTTGCAACTTTTTTGAGCTTGAAAATTTTTCCCTTATGGATCAAAGGCTTGTGTAGGGTAGGACGGCAATACACACACAATTGTCCACAGATTTTGTGAAGAACTCACAGACGGTGAATTTCCCTTGTGAACAGGCCATCTGTCCGAATGGAACACGCCACTTGCCGTGGACGGCCCAACAAGATACATTGCGCATCACATT
>Ga0213872_10001288_pt1 | contig 16747 bp, 19 predicted proteins | sample VelepicomBERX_R2_FD_160071 | JGI IMG/M metagenome (GOLD analysis project Ga0213872, IMG submission 160071) | Rhizosphere microbial communities from Vellozia epidendroides in rupestrian grasslands, the National Park of Serra do Cipo, Brazil - RX_R2 | ecosystem: Host-associated > Plants > Roots >...
GCAGGCGGAATGGAGCGCATTCAGGGCGCTGGGCTGGGAATTGCCCGAATACGTGGTGGATCTCTTCGCCGAGTTCCGGGCTGTGACCAATGGCCTGAGCAACCCCGCCGGTCGCCCCATTGATAACAGGTTGATCGGAGCACTCACCTACTTCGGCCTTGACTCGATGACCGTCGCCGAGAAACAGGAGATGAGGGACCTGATCCTACGGGGGCACCCCTACTCAGCGTCCGAGCGGCAGGAGATCATTGACTACTGTTCCGAGGACGTCGAGGCACTGGAGATGCTGTTACCGGTGATGCTGCCCTTCATCGACTTGCCCTACGTGCTTTTCCGGGGACGCTACAGCAAAGCCGTGGCAAGCATCGAGCATTCAGGAATCCCGGTCGATACCGCAACTCTGGAACTCCTCATGAAGAAGTGGGCCTACCTGAAAGAGCGGATCGCCCGCGAGGTCGAGGATCAATATGGCTTTGGCGTATTCGAAGGCAGGCACTGGAGGCATGACCGCTTCGCCGCTTTGATCGACCGTATGGGCCTGCTCGATGAATGGCCGCGAACGGATTCTGGGTTGATGCTGTCCGTCGAGGACGAGGTGTTCAAGACCATGGCCGCGCGGTTCCCAGTGCTCCAGCCTCTCCGGGACTTACGTGCACTGACGCGCCTGAACGAGATCGGGATCACCGCCGGTACGGACGGTCGCAGTCGCTATCCGGTGAAGCCTTTCCAGTCTGTCACCGGGCGCAACTATCCGCCCACTTCGAAGTTCATCTTTGGGCCGTGCACGTGGCTCCGCTCGCTGATCAAGCCTGCGGAAGGGCGGGCCGTCGCCTACATCGATTGGAGCAGCGCGGAGTTCGGAATCGCAGCTGCACTTTCAGGTGACGAACGTATGAAATCGGCTTACGAGTTCGGGGACATCTACATGTCCCTCGCGATCGATGCCGGGGCCGCGCCAAAGGGAGCCACAAAGGATACACACCCGGAATTGCGCGAGGTATATAAGCGGGTCGTCCTGGGCGTGCAGTATGGGCAGACTGCATTCGGTCTCGCCCGGACCCTTGGGGTACCGATCTGGCGGGCACAGGAACTTCTCAACCTGCACCGCCGTGTTTACAAGCGGTACTGGGAGTGGAATGAATGGGTGTCACAGTCAGCGACCTTTGGCAGGAAGATGGAAACGGTCTTCGGCTGGCCCATGCACGTGACATCGAAGACCAAACCAAATACGATCTCGAACTTCCCCATGCAAGCGAACGGCAGCGAAATGCTCCGGTGGGCGTGCACCTTCGCGACTGAGCGTGGCATCGAAGTTCATGCTCCGGTTCAGGACGCGCTCCTCGTCGGAGGGGCCGCCCAGGACATCGATGACCTGGTCGCAGCCACCGAGGAGGCCATGGCCGAGGCCAGCGACCTTGTGCTGGACGGATTCATCCTTCGCTCCAAGCCCACGGTCGTGCGGTATCCCGATCGCTATATGGACCAGCGGGGGGTTGAGATGTGGAACCGCATCATGAGCCTGCTAGACGGGATGGAGCAGGCGGCTTAACGTTCCGCCCTGACCAGAAAATCGTCGAAAGCAACTCCGCGCGATCCCGTTCTGGGTGCGTCCACCGAAAATTGGGCTACTACGGGGGTAGGCACCGTACGGTATCGAATCGGGACGGGCGAGGCAGTCTACACTGTCCGTTCCGAGTGCTCAGCACGGGGGGTTAGCTACCGCAGACCGTGGTCGAGGCGACGATGATCGCGGCGTCAGATGTCCTCGGCCCGTCGATCCCGATCGTGGTCGATGCCTCCGTCGGCCCGACCTGGAGCGACGAGTAGCGTCACTCACCTATTTCCGTCTGAGCCAAGTCAGCTTCGCTGCACCCTAAGGCAAGAGCGTCGAGACCCCAAACTGTCTCCGCAAATAAAGCTGGTTGTCAACGCAACGAAGAAAGTCTCCGACGGATGTGGTTTCTCACTCGCCCGGAATCGTTGAGGATTTTTTTTTGTGAATTTCGGGGGCTGCTCGCAAAAACCCCGTATTAGAAATTTGTGCGGCGGAAATGCCGAACATAGGTATTAACGAATATGACTTCGCACAAATCAGCATCAACCGACACGAAACTGACTACAGCAGACCTCACGCAGAAGCTCCGCTTGTCGCGCCACATTATCTGCGCTACCGGAGATGGACAATGATGAGCAACATCCCCAAAATGGCCACACGACAAGGCTGGAAGGCCGCCGGATACAGAGTCCCGACCAAAGCGGTCCCTGTTCGCATCGAGAAATATCTGGAGATGGTCGAACTCACGATTACGCGTGGACTTTCCAATGGCGAGATTTACGAATTGGCCCTCTCTACTCACGGCGGAAACTACCTGGGAGATCCGGGCGAGTTCTATTGGTCAAATCGCAAGGCTCGGAACTCGATCAGACACTGCCTCACAAACTATGAGGCCCAATGGGCCAAAATCAACCGAGGCTTTACAGGAGATGAGGCCTATCACATTCTGCGTGAGCGCGTCGATGAACTCGTCGATGAGGCTTACCCGCAATTCGCGGAGGGAATGCCCGAACAGGCGCTGTATTGATCGCTCCGCCTCTGAGACTTCTGTTGATACTGTTGGTCGCGGTTTCAAGGTCCTTGAGATGGAGGTATTGATCGGGTGACTTCAAACAAAGCTGCAACACTGCCAACCTTCTGACCGTGGCGGATCTCATTTAGAAGCTCCGCCTGTCACGCAATCCGGCGTGACCATCCGACCGATGAGAATCCGGCTAGAACTTGTCAGGACCACCGGAATCTCGATCTGCCCCAACAATTCCGCGCGATTCTAGGAGAGGTCTTCGTGATCACTGCAGTTATGCCTTCGTTGGGGCCGAAGAATCCTCTTGCTCCTCACCAGACCAATCGAAATCACTTTTCTCGGAAAAATTTCGGAGGTTCTCGCCGTTCCACCCGTACTAAAGCGAATATGAACATTTTGATGCACGTCTCGAACTTATTGCTACCGCCTCTTCTGATTGACTCCGGGCAGGGTCGGGAGATTCTTTTTGGGCAACATTTTCAAAGTTTTCCTCACAAATTCGCCGGACTGGAATTGCCTGCATGCCGACCTTAGATCGAAGCTCACCTCTCCTGACCGACCAAGAGGCCGCGCCCCTGCTGAACGTCTCTCCAGCCACCCTCCGCTCCTGGAGATGCAGGGGCATCGGTCCCAATTACGTGAAGCTCGGGCGCGGCAAAAAGGCCGCCGTTCGGTATGATCAACGTGACCTGGAGCAGTTCATCGTTCAAGGTCGCCATGTTTTACACGCCTCAGTGCGGGCCGCATCGGAGGTTTGAGAAACATGGAGCTTTATAAGAGGAAAGGCAGTAAGTACTGGCTCGCGGATTTCGTTCTCGACGGGAAGCGGTACCGTCAGAGCACCCGAGCCACAACAAGGACCAAAGCGACTGAAGTAGCTGCGGAACTCATCAGGAAGGCGAAGGAAAAGAACATGACCGAGCAAGAGCAGGCCGCGAACGTGGAGCTGCCCGTGCTCACCGAATTTGCCGACGGGATGTTTCTGCCATACGTCGATGGATCACAACTCGACCCAGACACAAAGCGGTACTACCAAAATGGATGGCGACTCTTGAAGGACAGGCCCATCGCCCAATAGCGAATCGATCGGATCACAACACCGCACGCGGATGTGCTCGACTTCCCGGGCGGTGGGTCAAACGCGAATTGTGCGCTCCGTACACTTCGCCGAATGCTCTCGCTTGCTCGTGACTATCGCATCCTGGCGACAGTACCGAAGATCAAGCTGCGCGAGGAAGAGGAACGGTCCGCCACCTTCACCCCTGAGCAGGAGCGAGCATTTCTGGCCGTCGCCCCACAACCCCTGCGCGATGTTTTTCTCATCTCGCAGGATTCTGGACTCCGTCCGGACGAAGTCATGCGGATGCGTTGGGAAAATGTCCTTTGGGACAAAAACCTCATCTTTAACCCGTACGGAAAGACAAAGAAGTCCCGTCGCCACGTTCCACTAAGTGAACGCGTTCGCGATCTGTTGCGAGTGCGGGCTGAGGGAGCCACCAGCGACTGGGTCTTTCCTTCTCCCCGAAAGAAGGGCGCTCACATGAGCTACTTCTCCGTGGCGAAGGACTTTACGAACACAAGAACAGCAGCAGGCCTGCCGGAGGATCTGGTGCTCTATTCGGCACGGCATTCCTTTGCCACAGACCTGCTGGATCGCACCGGCAATCTGATCCTGGTCCAGAAAGTCCTCGGGCACGAATCGCCGCACACGACGCAGCGCTACGTGCATCCGGAATTGAAGGGGCTTGCTGGAGTGGTTAACCAGCGCAACGTGGAAAACACCGACAAATCTACGGCACAGTTTACGGCACAGTCTGGAGGGCAGTGAGTGAAGACCCGCGTGGTTATTGGCTGCCCCCCAGGGATTCGAACCCCGATATGCTGATCCAGAGTCAGCTGTCCTACCATTGAACGAGGGGGCAGTGCAGGATGGGATGGCCTTTCAAGCCGCTCTGTTTATATTAGAGCGCTTCGACATCGCGGTCAACGGTCCCAATCGGCACAGACGAGGTCCGACCGACGATAAGATCCGAGAGTTCCCGAAACCGATCTAGTGCAATCGCAGTGTTTTGGAAATCCTGGCCAATTTGCTTTGGGTAGCGAGGAAGAAAGGCGTCTTCAATCATAGCCATGATGCTCATGAAAATCGCCGGCATCGTGCAAGCTCCTACGCGGGAACTCAACGTTTGGTCGGAAGCATGGATCAACTAATTCGCGGACCACTCGTCGGCTTCAAACTCGCACTGGTGGTCAAAGGCCGTGATTTCGCCCTCTGAATCCCGCTCCGGCGCCATGCGGAGGCGCGGCGCCGAATGGCGCTGCAGGTGGCCGAGTTTGATGTGACCGACTTCGTGTCCGACGAGGAAGCAAACGGCGATATAGCCGGACCAATCGGCCCAGTGACGGTCCATCGGTCCTGTGACCTCATCGAGCGAAAGGATACCTGCCTCCAGCCCCTCAATGGGCCAGCCGAAGAAATGGGATTTGACCATGTTATTGACAAAGTCGATGAACCAGTTCTCCCTGCCGTAATGAACCGACAGGCGGGCGCCATGAAAGAGAAGCGCAAACAGGCTCTGGAGTCCGGGGTCAAGGCCGATGGCGTAGCTATCGTCGGCAGGTTCATGATAGGCAAATGCGTTGGGAGTGGCGCATTTGATGAATTCGAAGGCGATTCGCGAAATCAGCGCACTTCCTTGGTTTCGTCTCCGCCCCGACTGGAATGTGGTTCAGGACGAAATCGACAGCCTTCTCGCTTGGTTTTCTAATTCGGTCGGCTAGTTTGGGCCAGACGAAGGTGTCAATCCACTTCTTGCCAAACCAGGTACTACTGGCGCCCACCACTAGGACCAAGGATTCGACCGCTCCGGGAACCATTCCCCTGCCCTTCGGCCGAAGGATGCGGATGGCATCGTCGGCAGATTGGCCCTGTTCTTCGGCGGCATCCCTGATTGTCTTCACGATCTCTTCTACATCCGCAGCGATGTCGGCAGGGACCAGTGCAGACTTGCTTGGCGGGGGCATATACAGCCACCTCGGAAACTCGTGCCCAGCATTCTAAGCCCAGTAGTGGCTATTTGCGCGGTATTGCCCAGGCGGGAAGGCGCAGGCGAGGGAGGGCCATGAACCGTATTCACTTGAAAATATGGCTCTTACTGTGATATAATACTAAACACCAGTTCGCAAATTTTTCCACTGTAAGGAGTCCCCCTTTTATGACGAACCATTCGACAGAATCCATCACCGCTTTCCTGCGCGCCTTCGAACTCACCGATACGCCCGAACAGGTATCAGCCTTGGCCAGGTGCTTCGCCGATCCGTTTCTGGCTGCCGGACCGGATGGAACGACAGTCGTAAAGCGCGGCGATCTCGCCGTCGCGCTCCCCAGGCGCAAGAAGATGTTCGATGAGCTGGGCTGCAGGTCGACCAGGCTCGGTTCCGCTGTCGTAACCAGGCTGGACGACCGCTACGCGATGGCCCGGACGACATGGCTCATGCAGTTTGCGCATGGCGATGGGCAACTAAGCGAAGTAGAGGTTGGCTCGACGTCCATTCTGGATACCAGAGACGAGCTGGAGATTGTGTTCTATCTCACGGATCAGGAGATCACGACCGTTCTGCGAGAAAGGGGGATTTTACAGAGTCCCATCAGCGCATGAAGCTACAGTCTGAGCGGGTCGAGCGTTTCGCGCCCGACTCGTTTCTCGTTGATTGTGCCGTCCCTGACGGGACTCAGGGACTCTCCTTCCACTTACCCGGCACTCCCGTACCGGGCTATCGCTGTTTCGTTCCTACGGGGACTCGGATAAGTTCAAATCCCTCCGCGGAGCTTTTGATACACCCTCTACCGCCGTGCCCTGTCGAAGCGAGTACCCGTTAAGTCCCGGCGCTTTCCGGCAAAGCATTCCCCACTCAAGCCGACGACAGGCTTGAGTGGGGCACGGTACAGAGCGAAGAGATTCCCTGACAGAACAGACCGAGAAGATTGCTGACACTGCAGCGGGGGTATGTAGAACCAGAGCATGCCCTGGAAAGCGAGCGGTGTTGTGGAGGAGCGGACGAGGTTTGTTTTGGAGTACGAACGCGGGTTGTTGAGCATGGCGGAGTTGTGCCGGAACTACGGGGTGTCTCGGGAGACCGGGTATGTGTGGCTGCGCCGCTACGTCCGCGAAGGGCTGGAGGGTTTGCGCGATCGCAGCCGAGCTCCGCATGAGCCCGGCAACCGCACGCCCGAGGCGATCGAGGCGATGGTGCTGGAGCTGCGCCGGGAGCATATGCGCTGGGGTCCGAGGAAACTGAAGTGGGTTCTGGAACAGGCCGAGCCGCAGGTACGATGGCCGGCGGCGAGCACGATTGGCGCCTTGCTGGCGCGCGAAGGCCTGGCCATGACGCGCAAAAAGCGTCATCGCGTGCCGCCCTACACGCAGCCGTTTGCTGCGGCCAACCAATCGAACCGGGTGTGGTGCGCCGATTTCAAGGGCTGGTTCCGGACAGGGGACGGAGCGCGGATTGACCCTTTGACCATCACCGACGCGCACAGCCGATACCTGTTGCGTTGCCAGGCAGTGGAGAAGACCGACACCGAGCGAGTGCAGGCGATCTTTGCTGCGCCTTCGGCGAATATGGCATGCCCGAGGCCATTCGCAGTGACAACGGAGCGCCTTTTGCGGCGCGTGCGGTCAACGGTGTATCGCGGCTATCGCTGTGGTGGATGAAGCTGGGCATTCGCCCGGAACGCATCCAGGCCGGACATCCGGAACAGAACGGTCGGCACGAGCGCATGCACCGCACCCTGAAGCAGGAAACGGCTTCGCCGCCGGCAGCCACGGCACGCGCCCAGCAACGGGCCTTCGACCGCTTCCGTCGCGACTACAACGAACTGCGTCCGCATGAAGCGCTGGACATGCAAACCCCGGCTGCCATGTACGTTGGGTCGAGCCGCGTCTATCCGGGCCGGGCTCAGGAACCGGAATATGATTCGGCCTTCAAGGTGCGGCGGGTGCAGCAACAGGGTCAATTTCGCTGGAAATCGGAGCGCGTCTTTCTGGGCACGGTGTTTGAGGGTGAGCGAGTGGGATTGCTCCCATGCGATGACCGCTATTACACCATCTACTTCGCCCAGTTTCCGATTGCCTGGCTGGACAGCAGGGAACTAAAAATCGTGCCCCTGCCCAAGAGCCAAGTTTCTGAAGGCGATGAGGCAGGGGAAGAGGAAGTCTCCCCTTCCCCTGCACCCCATCCCCTCAACCAAAACAAAGTGTCAGGCATGTCCCCGGTCTAAACTGTCAGGGATCTCTACGGCTGCACAGCACCTGCAAGTGGAGCCGTATCACGGCGTCGCAAATGAAACCTGGCCATCTTGTCCGGTTGAAATACATAACATTCGTGTTCACTAAACATGGAATAGATAGTGAAACGGACACATCGTATAAACAACACTAGAACGCTACTTGTTGTCCCAAGTAAACTCAGGAGATTGTCTATGTCCCTGCAACGCAAACCCAGCATTGTTTTTGTTCACGGTCTATGGGCCGACGGTTCATGCTTCAGCAAACTTATCCCGACTCTCCAGAATGAAGGATTTGAAGTGATCGCTTCTCAGCACGGACTCGATTCATACGCCAGCGATGTAAATTGCGTGAAGAGAACCTTGGGCCGTGTAAGCAACCCCGCAGTCTTAGTCGGTCATTCCTATGGTGGCTCGGTCATCACGGCGGGCGGCACCGACCCACGAGTTGCAGCGCTTGTCTACGTCGCGGCGTTTGCCCCGGATGCCGACGAGACAACACAAAGTCTGCAAGAGAAGTTTCCGGCAACCGATATTTTTTCCCATATCGAGGTTGCAGACGGACGCATTTGGCTAAAAAGGGATGGCGTCTCATCCTTTGCAGGTGATCTCCCAGAGGAAGAGCAGGAGTTGGTCTGGGCCACTCATGCCGCACCTGTAGCAGATTTATTCACACAAAAGGTGGAAGGTACCGCGTGGCGATCGAAGCCGAGTTGGTACGTTGTAGCTACGAAAGACCGTACTATCCAGCCCGAGTTGGAGCGTTTCGTCGCGAAGCGCATGGGAGCAACAGTCTTCGAGACCGATAGCAGCCACGTGCCGATGTTGTCCCAGCCTGACTTCGTGCTGGATGTGATCCGAAGAGCCGCGACCGCGGTTCAAAAGAATAAGGCAGCATAGTGAAGGTCGCGAACCTTTTCCATTCTCGGAAAAAGACAGGCAGTCCTCCAGCGGCTTGATCTCGTAATTGACGATTCACCAGCAATACGGACAAAACGGATCGTTCTGCGGGACATCGGTATAGCCGAACGCACAAGTAATGGCCCAGAGTGAACGGATCTCTCTGGCTCGTGCCGCAGTTCACTAGTCGATAAAATAACCGATCTCAGTCAGGACATGTTCACTCAGTTCCACGCCCAGGAGGCGAGCGTCGGCGGAAGAGTACATGTTCCTTTCGAACCGTTCGATGACAGCGGCTGGCAAATCAGTCTGGCGGTGAAGCATCCACAGCACCGTTGAGCTGTCGGTGTGGTATTGATAATCGCCCGGTAGCCCGCATGCTGGCTGGATCGTCAGCGAGAGGGGAACAGGTCCTATACCTGCCTTGGTCTTACCGGAGGGTTGAGCTATAAGGTTGACTCGCATGCAGGTATGGTCCCACCAGCATTCGTGACCCTCAATGGCCCAAGTAGGTCATGAAGGTAACACAAGCCGGGATGACTGTTGGTAAATAGCTCATTAACTACCCAACCGGCATCGTCCGCGTAAGTTAATTCAGCGATGAATGCAAACTGCCTGCCTGCGCAGCCAGACGGAGAGTTGCAGGTAGGATTCACCCACGGCCCGCCGCGCAGCATGAACGGTGCCAGGCCGGAACTCGTGTCAGTGGTGGAAGCCCGCCCCGATCAGGGTCGGCTTCAACCCTGGCTGTGTAGCAAACCAGTCGAGATGGCGGCGTATATCGCGGACAAGCATCCCTGCCAGGTCGTGGGTAAATCCGTTGCGGACGACGACTCGCTGGACGATTACATCCTGACGGTTGGCTGGCATTCTGTAGGTCGGCACCTGCCAGCCACGATCGCGCAGCCTGTCGGATAGGTCGTAGAGCGACCAGTTTGGCTGCTCTTTGAGGGTCCACGACAACACCGGCAGATCGCGGCCGTCGCTCAGCAATTCGAAGGGACCGATGCTTTCGATCTTGCGCGCCAGCTCGATCGCAACATCCTGGCAAGCTTCGTGAACTGCGTGGTATCCGGATTTGCCGAGCCGGATAAGGTTGTAATACTGCGCGACGATCTGGCTGGCCGGCCGCGAAAAGTTGATGGCCATCGTCGGCATGGTGCCGCCGAGGTAGTCAACGTTGAAGATGAGATCGGGGTGGAGGTCAGACTGCTCGCGCCAGACGACCCAGCCCACTCCGGGATAAACGAGGCCATATTTGTGGCCCGAGGTGTTGATGGACTTTACGCGCGGGAGCCGGAAGTCCCAGACCAGATCGGGCTGGAGAAACGGCGCGACGAATGCGCCGCTCGCGCCGTCGACATGGATGGGAATGTCGAGGCCAGTGCGCTCCTGCAGGCGGTCAAGCGCGTCGCTGAAGGCGACAATGTCTTCGTAGTGTCCAGTGAAGGTGCTGCCCAGCACGCCAACCACGCCGATCGTGTTCTCGTCACACGCGGCGGCCGCGCGTTCGGGATTGGTGACACATTCGTCGCCTTCGAGGGGCACGTCGCGCTGTTCCACGTCCCAGTAGCGGCAGAATTTATGCCAGCAAACCTGGGTATTGGTGCCCATGACGAGGTTGGGCCGGTCGACGGGCTTGCCCTCCTGCCGCATGCGCTCGCGCCAGCGCCATTTGAGCGCGAGTCCGCCAAGCATGCAGGCCTCACTCGATCCGATGGTCGAGCAGCCGATGGCGTCTTCGGGTCGCGGAGCGTGCCAGAGGTCGGCGAGCATGTGGACGCACCGCATCTCCAGCTCGGCGGTCTGCGGATACTCGTCCTTGTCGATCATGTTCTTGTCGAAGCTCTCGGCCATGAGCTTGTGGGCCTCGGGCTCCATCCACGTGCTGCAGAAGGTGGCCAGGTTGAAGCGCGAACTGCCGTCCATGATGAGCTCGTCATGGATAAGATGGTAGGCCGTGGCGGGCGGCATGCCTTCCTCGGGGACGGCGTGGCGCGGCGTTGGGCCAAGCAGCCAGTGGCGGGCATACATGGGACGGACTGCGCCGGTCCAGTGGTGCTTCCGTTTGTCGTGTTCGATAGCGGGCGCGATTGCGGGATCGACGGCAGGGTCCGGGGTCATAGGTGGCGTTTCCTCTGAGAGGATCATGATAGACGCGCGGGCCGGGTGCAGTTGTCAACAGACGGCGAATCGCAGATATTTTGCCGTCACAACTGTACGCAGACGGTGCGGTCGAAGAGGGCCATCTCTTCGGACGTTGGCGCCTGAAAGAGATCTGCCCATTTCATCAGGTCGTTCCGCTGGATGGGCGGATCTTCCATCGCGCGGCGCTGAATTCTGTCGAAAAGGACATCTGCTGGCGCCGACAGGTAATGCAGTTCGACGGCGGCTCCAAGCGCGCGGGCTCCTACGCGCAAATTATCCCGTTCGGACCTGCCCCACGTGCCCCATTCGATGACGACGGTGAGACCGTGAGAGAGGAGTTCACGGGCGAGCTTCCACTGGAGAGCCTCGATCTTTCCACGCATTGCTTCGTCATAGAGATCGATCGAGAGGTCCTTCATCCAGTCGTCGGCGGAGAGACGTACCGCGTGGACTTGGCGTTCAAGATTCAGGGCATGCGTGGTTTTGCCTGAACCAGGCAGGCCACACACGATGATGAGTCGCGGGCCATGTTCCATTCGAGGTAAACCCCTTCTTGTGGTACCTATCCCACGTTGAACTCGGGATCCACCGGGATCTGGAGTGCATTGGCCAGGGCGTTGGTTTCCGAAGCCATGGCGACCACGGCCAGGAACTCGCCGTGCTGCTCTTCGGTGAGGCCCTTGGCGCGCGCGGCCGCCGTGTGGGAGTGCACGCAGTAGCTGCAACTGTTCACGGTTGAGACGGCGATGTAGATGAGTTCCTTCGTGAGCGGGTCGAGTGTGCCCGGCTCGATCATGACCTTCTTGATGCTGGACCAGGTGCGCTCGAGCAGCGCGGGCTGATTGGCAAGCGCCCGCCAGAAATTGTTCACGAAGTCCGATTGGCGCGTGGCGCGAATGTCGTCGAAGACCGCCTTGACGCGAGGATCGCCCGCGACTTCCTCGTCGGTCCAGAGTTTTGTAGTAGCCATGGTCGCCTATTTTATTATGCGAAGTTCCTCGGCATACAGGCTGCCGGCGATTGAGCCACTGCTCTAATTCCCTCCCGCTGCGGATGAATACCGTTCCCTGGCTGCGGGAGTGAGCCGGCGCAGGACAAACTCCTGCAGCAGGCCGTTGGCCATGGTGCCGCCCACGTTAACCAGTGCGGTAGAGAAGACCAGTCCCGGGCCGCGATTCGACTCAGGATAATAGGCATTAGAAATGGCACCGGAGGCGAGATAACCTCCGATGGTCGAATAATTCGGCTGCAAACGGCCGTTGTCTCCCCTGCAAATGATCGGATACGAGATGGCATGAAGTATCCGCGACTTCGTCGTGCCCGTCCCCTGGTAAAAGTAGCGCGGATCCTGATGGAGGATCGATGGCAGGATGGCGCCCCCAACCATAGACTGGGTGAGACCATTGGCGTAGTTGGCACCAAAACGCTGTCCGTAGCCCTTTGCACCCTGCTGATAGTCGTACTTGTCTGCCGCCTGATCGATGCCAGCCACGAAGGCGGAGCCGAGGAAAGTGATCGGATCTGTCGCAGTCCTGAGCGCTAGTTCGAACTTCAGCTTTGCGGTGAGCGGTACGGGGTGAGCATCATAGACGACATAGAAGTTGGGGATAAAGCCCAGGACGCGTTGATGCTCTTCTATATTGACTTGCTGGGTTGATATCTCCTCAACCGAGTAGGTTGCGTGCACAATGGTTATCTCTTCGGCAATCTTGAGGCGAATTCCCGTCAGCTCCAGATATTGACCCGGTTTGAGGATGATTCCAGGTGATGTCCAGTCGGCGAATCCCTTGCCGCTGATGGTGACGTGGTAGATGCCTTGCGGCTGGATGTGGTCGAGTTCAAAGAAACCATTCTCGTTTGTCGACACCTGTGTGCGGTCGGCGGGCGCAGGGCCCTGGATATTGACCTGAGCGCCGGGTACAGGAGCGCCATTCACATCGACGGCCGTGCCGACTATCGTAGCCGTCTGCGGCTGGGGAGCGGAGATATCCTGCGCTGCCGCTGCAGCGACAACAGACACGACAAGGATCCACGCACGAAGGCAAAGTTTGATAGTCATCTGACTTGTCCGGTTTGGCTGTTGAGTCTTCACACTGACCTGAGGGCAAGGCAAAGGCCAAACGCAAACGGCTGAAAACAAACGGAGAGAAGGCTCGCAGCAGCAGGTATCTAACGATCAATTGCCAAATAATTGGCGTCTACGTTGAAAACGGCTGCCGATCATCCTGACGCGCCTGTGCGAGCGCCAGAAAGGTAGATAGCTTCGCCTGCGGCCGATCGTTGCTTCGTGCGGGGCGCGTGCCATTGTCCCAGTCTGATAGATTGAGCACTACCATGAGCCTCTTCCGGACCAAGCCACTACACGTCCTGCACGCGCAGATTCATGCAAGAGGAGGGCTGAGGCGAACGCTGCGCTGGCCGGGGCTGATTGCTCTTGGAATCGGCGCGATCATCGGCGCTGGTCTTTTCGCCCGGACACCAGCCGCAGCCGCCCAGAATGCCGGGCCGGGCGTGACGCTTTCCTTTGTCATCGCAGCGATTGGCTGCGCATTTGCCGGGCTGTGCTATGCAGAATTCGCTGCGATGATTCCGGTTGCCGGGAGCGCCTATACCTATGCTTACGTCACGATGGGGGAACTGGTCGCGTGGGTGATCGGCTGGGCGCTGATCCTGGAGTATGGGCTGGGAGCGGCCACGCTCTCGATCTACTGGACCGAGTACTTCAACAACCTGTTTCCGAATCTCATTCCATGGGCGTGGCGGCACTCGCCGCTGCAGACGGGGCCGGGCGGCATTCACGGCATTGTGAATGTACCGGCGCTCGTGATCCTGATGATTATTACGCTGCTGCTGATCAAGGGAATCTCGGAATCGGCCACTGTCAACGCAGTCATTGTCGGGATTAAGGTAACGATCGTACTTGTGATCATCGCGTTGGGCTGGCAGTTCATCAACCCCGCGAATCACACACCGTTTGTGCTGGCCGCGGATACAAGCCATGCGGGCATTTTCAAGCATGGGTGGGGCGGAGTTCTGGGCGGCGCGGGAGTGGTCTTCTTCGCCTTCATCGGATTCGATGCCGTATCTACCGCGGCCCAGGAGACGATCGATCCGGGGAAGAACATGCCGATCGGCATTCTGGGATCGCTCGCCGTCTGCACGGTTCTGTACATCCTGTTCAGCTGGGTGCTTACCGGCATCGCACCGGCGCTGGACTTCCTCGATCCCGCGAAGGGCAAGGAGGCATCAGTCTCCTATGCCATTAAGACATACATGCCCGGTTACGGCTGGCTGTCGACTTTGGTATCAGTTGCCATCCTCGCGGGTTTCACTTCGGTCATGCTGGTCATGTTGCTGGGCCAGAGCCGCGTTTTCTACTCGATGTCCAAAGATGGCCTGCTGCCGAAGCTGTTCGCGCAGCTGCATCCGACGTGTCACACGCCGTACAAGTGCAACCTGGTTCTGTATGTGTTTGTGGGCCTGCTGGGCGCGCTTCTGCCAGGCGACATTACGGGGAACATGACCAATCTCGGAACGCTGTTCGCCTTCGTGCTGGTGTGCATCGGAGTCTGGGTGATGCGCAACAAGGATCCTGAGCACGCGCGGCCGTTCCGCGTGCCGCTGGTTCCGCTGGTGCCGATTCTCGGGTCACTTTTCTGCCTGGCGATGATTATCTCTGTCGATTCGACCTCGAAGATCGCGGCGGGGACATGGATGCTGATCGGTCTGTGTGTCTATTTTCTGTTTGCGAGAAACAGGAGCAACCTGGCTCAGACGGAGATCGGCGGCGAGGTTGAGCCGCAGCCTGGGGATTAGGGCGGCCCCGATTTGCTGTCTGGAATGAGAGACTTACTGCCGGAAAGTTGGGAGTCGAGTTAACATGGCTAACCAAGTCGCGGTAAGGACCCAGAGAGTGGGAGAACCGACAAGGATGCCTACCTGGCGTTCTTCAGGGTCCAAAAATATTCCCGGACGAGCGACCCCGATCTTCAAACCTGCAACCAACTAAACGGAGATGTTTAGCGATTGAAAGTGCGGACCGGCTGTCAAAGAAGAGAGGACGCTATGAAGAAAGTGTTTATCTTGGCCTGTATTGCCGGCATGAGCGTGCCGGCATTTTGCGCCAGCGACGTCGAAAAGCTGGATGGGCGGATCAACGACTCGCGAACCGTGATTCAAGAGATCATGGCTACGCCTGACAAATCGATTCCGGACAGTATTACGAAGAAGGCGGTCTGTATCGGCGTAATACCTGGAGTGAAAAAGGGCGCTTTGATTGTCGGCGGAGAGTATGGCCAGGGTGTCGTGACCTGCCACACCGCACACGGTTGGAGTGGACCGGTTTTCATTCGCCTGGGGGGAGGATCTGTTGGCTTGCAGCTGGGCGGCCAAGCCACGGACCTGGTGCTTGTTGCTGTGAATGACAAAGGCTTCCAGGCTCTGCTGCATAGCAAGTTCAAGATCGGCGGAGACGCTTCGGCCGCGGCGGGCCCGGTCGGGCGCGATACTCAGGCGGGGACTGACATAACGTTGAAAGCCGAACTGCTCACGTGGTCTCGCGCCAAGGGTCTTTTTGCCGGCATCGATCTAACTGGAGATTCCATCAGCCAAAACACGGACGATACCACGACGCTCTACGGCGCACCGCACAGCTTTGAGGACATCCTGCATGGAAAGGTACCGCCGCCGGCCGCTTCAAAGCCGTTCCTGCAGACTGTGTCGAAATATTTTCGGAGCGCAAAGTAGTCAATATTAAGCCATGCTGTGACCCTGCGGGATCGCGATGCGCTCCCGCATTTTTTTGTTCCCACGGGATTACCAGCCCATCTGGCGCATTCGCTCGAGGATGATCGCTGTGTAGCGGTTCATGCGCTCGGGCCGCCGTTTTAAGGGAGCCGGCAGGATCGCGGCGAGCCGTGCCGCTTGATCCTTGTCGATATTGGCGGCCCCGATCCGGTACCAGGCACGAGAGGCCGACTCGGCGCCGTAGATCCCGGGCCCCCATTCGACGACATTGAGGTAGAGCTCCAGGATGCGCCGCTTGCCGAGGACGAGTTCGGCGACCGGCACCAAGGTGAACTCCGCGCCCTTGCGCAGGATGGAGCGGCCCGTTCCGAAGAAAAGATTCTTAACGAGCTGCTGCGTTAGCGTGGAGCCTCCACGCAGGCGGCCGCCTTCCATATCGTCTTCGGCGGCGAGCTCGATCGCATGCCAGTCGAAGCCGTGATGCTGGTAGAAGCGCGCGTCCTCGGCCGCGATGACGGCGTGCTGAAGACTGGGCGAGATCTGGCCGAGCGGAACGAACTGGTAGCGTTCGCGATAGGGCGCGCCGTGAACCCATGCCTGCAGACGGCGCTCGATGTGCACGGCGGTCGTCGACGGGTCGATCCAGCGAAGAGCCACAAGCGACAGCGCCGCCAGCAGCCATAGAAGTGCCGCACCGATGCCGAGCCATAGCGCCAGACGAAGGAGAAATCTCCGGGAGGCAAAATCTGCCCTTCGGAATCGGGGCCAGCGTAGCGCAATTGGACGTATGGCGGAGATTTCGGTCACGTCTCAGAATAATTGGCCGGAGCAGGGCCGTAGCTTCCCTCCGTTACTTTCGCGCTGACCACTCGGGCTGCGCCGATTCCATCGCGTTGCGATTCACAAGGTACAACTCGGCCCGGGCGAGAGGACTGTGTTTGCCACCCGCAGTGCCATCAGAAGGAATGTCATCATCGCTGATTGTTTTTTCGGAAATAGCCGCAGACGTTTTTCCGCGAAGTCGCCTCATCTTAGCTCGATTTTGAAACCTTGAAGAGCCTCAGTGCCTCGTCACCTATTTCCTGCT
>Ga0213872_10001289_pt1 | contig 16736 bp, 12 predicted proteins | sample VelepicomBERX_R2_FD_160071 | JGI IMG/M metagenome (GOLD analysis project Ga0213872, IMG submission 160071) | Rhizosphere microbial communities from Vellozia epidendroides in rupestrian grasslands, the National Park of Serra do Cipo, Brazil - RX_R2 | ecosystem: Host-associated > Plants > Roots >...
CCAGCACCGGATTGACCGTCAATTATCAGGCAACCAGCGGCACCGACACGATTTTGATGAATGGCAGCGGCGGCAGCACCGCCAGCGACATCGCGACCTTGGTGGTCAACGACACCTCGATCGCCAGCGCCGGCGTCACCATCGGCGGCTTCACCGACAATAATCTGACCACGGTGACCTACAACAATAGCGCCGCCACCGGCAGCACCATGACGCAAAGCGCCATCATCAGCTCGAATTTGCGCACCATCAATCTTTCCGGGGGCGTGGCGGGCCAGGCCACCAACGTCTATTTCCTCACCGCCACCGACACCTATTCCGGCGGGCTGACCATCAACGACACCAATCTCGGCACCGGCGCCACCACCATGGGCCTGACCCTGAATGGCGGTCCCAATGCGTTGACCACCAACATGACCGGTCCCGGCGCCTTGGCGATCGGCGCCATCACCGACAATAATCTGGCGACCCTCAACATTACCGGCACCGGCGCCGGCAGCGTCAATATCGGCGCCCTTTCGGATTCCATCGGCGGCGCCTTCACGGTGAATGACAGCAGCAGCCTGACCGGCGGCGCCGTGATCGTCCTGACCGGCCTGTCGGCCGCCACCTCGCTGACCATCAACGACACCGCCACCACCGGCGCCCTGTCCGACGCCAGCGCCTATACCGACAGCGCCATGACCAGCCTGACGCTGACGAATTCAAGCAGCGGCCTGCTCACAATCGCCAATGCGGGCGTCACCGAAACCGCCTTGACCAATATCGCCATCACCAATAGCGGCACCGGCGGTATCACCTTCGGGGCCGGCGGCATCACCACCGCCGCCTTGACCAGTCTCACCGTCACCGATAGCAGCACCGGCGCCATCACCATCGGCCCCTCCGGCGTCGCCGCCGCCGCCATCACCACCACGGCCTTGACGACCATCACCGTTACCAATAACGCCAGCACGGCCGCCAGCACCATCACCATCGGCAGCGGCATCGGCGGCAGCGGCGGGATCAACGACAACGCCCTGACCACCGTCAGCCTCACCGGCAGCGGCGCCGGCGGCATCACCTTCGGCACCATCACCGATACCGGCAGCAGCGCCATCACCATCACCGACAGCGACGCCTCTACCGGCGCCATCGCCTTGCCGCTGTCCTCGGTGTCGGCGGCCACCGCCATCACTATCACCGACAGCGGGGCCGGGCCGCTCAATGTCGGCAATCTGTCCGACGCGGCGCTGACCTCTTTGGTCCTGACCAACAGCGGCGCCTCGGCCCTGACCGTCGGCACGGTCACCGCCAACGCCATGACCACCCTATCCTTGACGCAAAGCAGCACCGGCTCCCTGACCGTCGGCGCGCTCACCGACAATGCGCTGACCACGCTCAATTTTTCCGACAGCGCCACCGGCACCATCACCTTCGGCGGCATCAGCGACACGGTGGGCAGCGGCTTCACCTTCAATGACACCTCATCCAGCTCCGCCGCCCTGGCGCTTACGGTGACCTCCCTGCCGAACGCCACCTCCTTCACCGTCAATGACAGCTCGCCGGGCGCTCTGACCGTCAGCGCCTTCACCGACAGCGCCGCCGGCACCCTGACCTTCAACAACACCGGCACCGCGACCCTGACCGCCACCGGCATCACCGATAGCGACGCCAGCGTAAATCTGGTGATGACCGGCAGCGGCACCGGCAAGCAGGCGATCACCCTGGTCGATGCCGGAGCCACCGCCTTCACCATCACCGACAGCAGCACCGAAACCGGGGCTTCCACGGTGACCCCGACGCTGACCCTCGGTCCGGCTGCCTATACGGTCGCCGACAGCGGCAGCGGCAATCTGACCATCGCCGCCTTTTCCGACGCCGACCTCGTCACCGCCTCATTGACCAATACCGGCGGCGCCACCTTGGCCTCCAGCGGCATCACCAATGCCACCACCGCCGGCGTCGGGCTGTTCACCACCCTCACTCTGGCCGGCAGCGGCACCATCTCTACCGCCCTGAACGTGGCCAACACGGCAAGCACCGTGACGATCACCGACAGCGATACCGCCACCACCACCATCAGCTCTCTGCTGGTGGGGACCATGGCCACCGATGGCGACACCCTGACCATGACCAATTCCAATAGCGGAACCGGCAGCCTGGTGGTCTCCGCCGGCACCATCTATGCCAGCACCGTCACCCTGACCAATAGCAGCACCGGCGGCACCATCAACGCCACCTTCACCGACAGCGACACCGGCGCCACCGCCGTCACCTTGGCCGGCAAGGGAACTTTGAACCTTACCGACACCGCGGCGGTGGTGACCTTCACCCAGAGCGGCGCCAGCGCCAACACCAACCTGACCTTGATCCATACCGGCCAGACCGGCGACCAGATCACCTTGACCAACGGGACCAATGTCCTGGTCATGACCGACGCAACCCCGACCGATACCGTCACCCTCAATCTCGGCATCGGCACCAACAGCATCACCATGCCGGGCGCCCGCTCCGTCGGCAGCACGTTGAATTTCAACAGCGTGATCAGCGGCAACGGCAATTTCACGACGGTGAATGCCGACAGCATCACCAACTTCCTGTTCGATAGCGGCGCCGTGGTCGGCGACGCCATCACCTTGGGCTTCTCCGCCAGCAACATCATCACCACCGCCGACGCCAATACCGGCACCAACAGCCTGTGGACCGCCACCCATGGCATGCTGACCAAAGCGGGAGCGTCGGTCCTCAATTTCATCGACGACGTAAGGACCATCACCCAAGCCGGCGGCACCGCCGCCACCAGCGGCATCGCCGGATTTCTGGACGGACTCGGCAACACTTGGATCGCCTATAACGATCATAGTGGTAATGTATCGGTCATCAAGCTGGTCGGCGTCGTCGCCGCCGGTATCGAGACTGGGGCCGGCGATACCCTCAATTACGTCCATATCGCCTAATAAGGAGTTCCGAATATGCGGGGGGTTTTGACGTCGATATTCGCGCTGTCGATGATGGCGACGGCTGTCCATGCGGCTGCGCCGGAACGTCCGGCGGACAAGAAATTCACCGAACTCTATAGCGCCGAATGGAAGTGGCGTCAGGCGCAGCAAGGTTCCGACGAGAATGACGCTCCCGGCCGCGTCCGTTCCAAACTGCCCGATGTCAGCCTCGCCGCGCAAAGCGCTCGGCTGGATTATTGGAGCAAGGTCCTGGCCAAGCTCGACGCCATGAAGGTAGCGGACCTGTCGCCTGAGCAGCAGGTCAATTACGCGGTCTATCGCGCCCAGATCACCGGACTGCTTAACGCCCAGAAATTCAAGGAATATGAAAAGCCGCTGAACGCCGACACCTTCTTCTGGGGCGAAGTGGCCGCGACCGGCCGCCGCACTTTCAAGACCGAGGCGGATTACCGCGCCTTTCTCAGCCAGATGAACCAGATCCCGCGCTATTTCGCCGACGAGACCGCCAATATGAAGGCCGGCCTGGCGCGCGGCTTCACGCCGCCCAAGGTGACCATGACCGGCCGCGACGGCTCGATCGCCGTGGTGGCCGAAGCCAAATCGCCGGAGGACACGGTGTTCTACAAGCCCTTCAAGGAGATGCCGGCGCAGATCCCTGCCGCCACCCAGGAGGAACTGCGGACCGCCGCCATCGCCGCCATCAAGGACAAGGTGATCCCGGCGCATCAGGCGCTGCTGGCCTTCGTGCGCAACGATTATGTGCCGCACAGCCGCGACAGTCTGGCGGCCGAGGCGCTGCCCGACGGCAAGGCCTATTACCAGTCGAAGATCAATGAATTCGCCACGGTCGAGCTGACCCCCGACCAGATCCACCAGATCGGCCTCGACGAGGTGGCGAAAATCCATGCCGAAATGCTGAAGGTGATGCAGGAGACCAACTTCAAGGGCGACTTTCCGGCCTTCCTTGAATTTCTCCGCACCGACAAACAGTTCTACGCCACCACCCCGGAACAGCTGCTGAAAGAGGCGGCCTGGATCGCCAAGCAGTTCGACGGCAAGGCGGCGCTGTTTTTCGGCCACCTGCCGCGCGGCCGCTTCGCCGTGGTTCCGGTGCCGGCCGACATCGCCCCCTTCTACACCGCCGGACGCGGCGGTCCCGGCACCTATCTGGTCAACACCTATGATCTGCCGTCGCGGCCGCTTTACAGCCTGCGCGCCCTGACGCTGCATGAATCGGCGCCCGGCCACGCCTTCCAGATGCCGCTCGCCAATGAGAACAAGGACCAGCCGGATTTCCGCCGCCGGGTCTATATCTCGGCCTATGGCGAAGGCTGGGCGCTCTATTGCGAAAAGCTCGGGGTCGAGATGGGCATGTATGAGACGCCCTATGACCGCTTCGGCATGCTGAGCTATCAGATGTGGCGCGCCGCCCGTCTGGTGGTGGATACCGGCGTCCACGCCAAAGGCTGGAGCCGCGAACAGGCCCAGGCTTACCTGCGGGAAAACACCGCGCTTTCCAATCATGAGATCGAAACTGAGGTCGACCGCTACATCTCATGGCCGGGCCAGGCGCTGTCCTATTATCTCGGCGAGCTGACCATCTTGAGGGACCGCGCCAAGGCGGAAGCCGCGCTGGGGGCGAAATTCAATATCCGCGCCTTCCATGACGCGATATTGGCGCTGGGTTCGGTGCCGCTGCCGGTGATCGACCAGCGGGTTGATCGCTTCATCGCGGAAGGCGGAAAGGGGCCTTATCCGGACGAGGAATGAAAAGAGGGGCCGCGAGGCCCCTCTCCCATTTTCAGTAATTGACGTCGAACTTCACCCCGACATAGCGGCTGCTGTCGCGCGCCGGGATCCAGTTGGTGGCGTTGACATAGGGTCCGGCCTTGCCGCCATAGGGATTGACGTTGATCAGCGACTGGCTGCCGCGGTTGATGGCGTAATGCTGGTCGAACAGATTGTCGGCGAACAAGGTGAAGCGCCATTTCTCGGCGGCGACGCCGCCCGACAGATTGACGATGCCGTAAGAGCTTTGTACTGCGTTGGGGTCCAAGATGGTGCTGGTATTGACCATCGATTGCCAGCGCAACGAGCTGTCGATGAAACCGTTATAATCGGCGTTCAAGGCGAACTCGTAATTGGCGTTCAGGCTGGCCGACCAGCGCGGCGCGTTGGCCAGCACCTTGCCCGTCAGATCCTGGAAGCCGCCGATGCAGCCCTGCGCCGTGGTCTGGGCGGAGAAGCAGGTGGCCTGCGGATAGGAATTTGACTGCGCCAGATCGTAAGCGCCATTGCCGCTGATGGTAAAACCGGCGAAAGGACGCGCCGCCAGTTCCGATTCAAGACCCCTGGTCGAGACTTCCGGCACGCTGGCCAATTCCTTCAACAGCGTGATCGGGTTCTGCCGCGAGGTCTGATAGTCGTACAAATTCTCGATGAATGCGGTGGCGTTCCAGGTGACGCGACGCTCGAAGAAGGCACCCTTGAAGCCGAGTTCGTAGGCGTTGGCGCGTTCCGGCGCGATCGGCTGGGCGTGGGCGATGACGTCCGAGGTCGGATAGCCGGCGAATGGACCCGAGCTGGTCTTGCCGCCGCCGGTCGATCCGCTGGTAAGGTCATAGGCCAAGCCTTTGTAGCCGCGCGCATAATCGACGAATACCATCAGATCCGGCGTGAGCTTGTACTGCACCGCGGCCTTGCCGGTGGGAACGTTGGTGTCGTTGCAGGTATCGGCCGACAGACCGGATGGCGTCCCCTTCTGACAATGCGGCGCGCCATAGGTCTGGCTGTTATTGCCCACCGTGCTGACCGTGAAGCGATAGCCATTGGCGTCATGCTCGAAGCGCAAGCCGCCGACCACCGTCAGCTGGTCGGTGACGTCATAAGCGGCCTGGCCGAAGGCGGCATAGGTCTGGATCTGGTCGTGCGCGCTGTAGAAGTAATAGGCGCCGGAACCCGGGGTCGACTGGTTCTGCAGACTGTCGAGATCGAAGCCGACGCCGCGCGCCGACCAACGCGTCGCCCACTGGCCGCTGCCGTAAAGACCGGCGACATATTTCAGCGGCCCATGATCCGGCGACGTCAGGCGGAATTCCTGGGTGACATTGTCGACATGGTAATAGCCGCCATTCTCCAGCGGCCCCGCCGGCAATTTCGGATTCAGGAGCTGCCAATTATAGGCGGTGGCGTCCGAACTCTGGCGATCATAGAGATCATAATGGTCGTAGGAGGTGATCGACATGACGTTCATGCCATTGGCGAAGTCGCGGGCGATCTTGAGGCCGGCGCCATAATCGGCGGCATTGCCCGAGGCGTCGGCGGTCTGCGCCACCTGGGTGTTGTTGCCGCCGGCGGTGATGCCGGGATAGGCCTGCGCCAGGGACAGGTTGGCGGTGCTGACGGTGGCGCCCGGCGTCACATAGGTCAGCGCGCTGGTGCAGCAGGACGAGATGGTCTTGGTGCCGTGCGGCGAGAAGGTGACGGTCCAATCCTCGGTCGGCTGCCATACCAGCTTGCCGCTCAGGGTCTTGTCGGTGGTGCCGTTCAGCCAATTTCCGCTGGTGACGTTCTGGATATTGCCGCGATAGGTGCTGTCATTGGCGGTCAGCCGGACCTTCACGTCCTGCGAGATCGGACCCGATACCGAAAGCTGCAGCTTCTCTTCGCGATCGCTGGTGGCCAGCACCTCGCCGGTGACGGTGAAATGGTCGGTGGGCGGCGCGGTAACGATGCTGATGACGCCGGCATCGGTGGATTTGCCGAACAAGGTCGATTGCGGACCGCGCAGCACTTCGATCTGCTGCACTCCGACCAGCGCCGAGAAGGCCTCGGCCTGCAAGGCCATTGGAATGTCGTCGACCACGATGGCCACGCTGGGCTGCGAGGCGATGGAGATCGAATAGGTGCCGATGCCGCGCATATTGATCGAGTTGTTGCCGGGCTGCGACGCCTTGGTGATGGTCAGATTGGGAGCGATATTCACCAGATCGTCGAAATTACGGATATTCTGCTGGTCCATCTGCTCGGCCGTGATCGCCAGCACCGAGGCCGGCACGTCCTCGATCTTCTCGGCGCGCTTATTGGCGGTGACGACGATCTCTTCGAGAGACATCTTGCCGCTGTCGGCGGTGTCGGCGGCAAAAGAGGTGGCGGGGCCCACCGCCAGCATGGCGGCGGAGATCAAGAGAGCGGATTTATGAAGCATGTTTCCTCCCATTGGCCACCCGGCAATGCCATCGGTGGCACATACATTCTCTTCGGCTTTTCCTAGCCGATCTTGAGAAATTCTTTTCTGGACGCGGGTAATTGTATGCCACCGGTAGCATGATTGGTCAAGCCGGGCTCTAACCGAGTGTAATCGCCGCAGGTTTGAGATAACCTCGCAAGGTGACGAGAGATTGGAACCTGGCGCCAAGATGGGGATGGCTCTGGCTTTGCCTTTGGGCGCCGATGGCGAATTCGGCCCTGGCGGCCAACTGCGTGACCAGCGTCCGCCTGGACGACGACCCGCCTTATCTGATGCGCGGTGAAGACGGCAAGGCGGCCGGCTTCGCTGCCGATCTGGTGCGTCAGGCCTTGCTGCGTCTGGGCTGCCAAGCCGATTTCCGCCCGATGCCCTTCGCCCGCGCCATCAAATCTCTCGAACATGGCGAACTCGGCCTGCTGCCCAATATCTACCGCACCGAGGAGCGCGACGGCTTCGCCTTATATTCCCGCACCTGGCAGCAGACTCCCAATGTGATGTTCGTCCGCGCCGCCGATGCCGAGCGCTGGGAGGTGAAGTCGCTGGCGGATTTTCCCCGCCAGAAGATCCGTCTCGGCGTGCCGCGCGGCGCCCTGGTCAATGCGGAGTTCGCCGTCCTGTCCAATGACCAGGAATTCCGCTCCATCCTGGTCACCGAAGCCAATCACCAGAGCCTGTGGCGCATGCTGGAGGAAAAACGGGTCGACGCCGTCATTCTCGACCGGCTGACCGCCCGCTGGGAATTGCGGCAGCTGCATCTGGACCACGAGATCGTCGAGGGCAAATTTGTCGCGGCCGCCAAGCCGGCCTATTTCGGCTTCAGCCGCAAGGTGACGGACGAGGATTTCGTCAAGCGCTTCGACAACGCCATGGCGCAGATGATCGCCGTTGGCGAGGTCGAGCGTATTCTCGGCCGCTATGGCCTGGCCGACCAGGTCATATACCGCCAGGACTAGTTCCGCATCCGCACCAGGAAGCTTTCCACCGCTTGCTGCAATTCGGCGGTGGTGCGCGTCAGCTGCGACGCCTGCCCGACCACCTCGCCCGCCGCCCGACCGCCGCCTTCGGCGGTGGAGGAGACGCTGCCCAAGGTGCGCGCCACGGTCTGAGTGCCGTCGGCCGCGGATTGCACCCCGCGCGAAATTTCCTGGGTCGCCGCCTGCTGCTCCTCGACGGCGGCGGCGATGGTAGTGCTGGTCTGGCTGAGTTCGGAGATGGTGCCGACGATGGTGTTGATCGCCGTCACCGCTTGTGCGGTGGCTTGCTGTATGGCCGAGACCTGGCTCGAGATGTCCTCGGTTGCCTTGCCGGTCTGGCTGGCCAAATGCTTGACCTCGCCCGCCACCACCGCGAAGCCTTTGCCGGCGTCGCCGGCGCGGGCCGCTTCGATGGTGGCATTCAACGCCAAAAGATTGGTCTGGCCGGCGATGTCCGAGATGATCTGCACCACCGCGCCGATCCGTTCCGCCGCTTCGGTCAGTTGGCCGACCATGCGCGAGGTTTCCTCGGCGCGCGACACCGCCTCCTTGGAGACCTGGTCGGAATGGGTGATCTGCCGCGAAATCTCGCCGATCGAGGCGGTCAGTTCCTCGGCCGCCGCCGACACCGTCTGCACATCGGACAGGGCCTGTTCGGCGGCGTGGCTGGCGTCCTGCACCTCCTGCGCGGTACGCGCCGCCACCGACGCCATCGACCGCGACGAACTATCCATCAGCGACGAGGCCGATTGCACCTGTTGCACCACCCGATTGACCTGGCTCTCGAAATCGGCGGCCAGGCTGGCCACCACCTTGCGCTTATCCTCGGCGGCGCGCTGTTCCTGCGCCGCGGTCTCGGCACGCATCTTCTCCATCGCCTGGGTATTGCGCTTGAACACTTCCAGGGTGCGAGCCATGCCGCCCACCTCGTCGGCGCGGTCTTGGTCGGTGATCTCGACATCGAGCTTGCCGCCCGCCACCTGCTGCATCTGGTCCTGAAGACGCGACAGGCCGACCACGATACGGCTGACCAGCAGACGCCAAGCCAGACCCGCCACCACCAAGGCCAGAATCGAGGTGAAGCCCATCACCACTCGCGAGGTGGTGACGCTGCCGATTACGCCCTTCATCGCCGCATCCAGCTGGACGCCGCCGGCCGAGCGCATTTCGCCGATCTGCGTCACCAGCGCGTCGCCCGCCTTCTGACGGTCGGCGCCGGCGCGGGTCGCGGCGTCGGTGGCGTCGATCAGCGCGTCCACCGCCTTGGCGTAATCCGCCAGCTGCGGCTCGATGATCTTGACGAAGCGCTGCACCCGCGCGAAGCCCGGCGCGTCGGCTTTCAAGCCCTCCACCGCCTCTTGCATGCGGACGATGCGGAAACGCGCGGCATTGGCCTGCGCCGGATCGCGCCTTGCCAGATAGCGATTGACCGCGGCATTGCCGGCCTGGACGTTCTCCACCAGCTTGACCGCGGCGGCCAGACCGTCCTGGCGCCCTTCATTGACAAAGGCTTCGGAGATGGCGCTTGCCGTGGTCGAGGCGGCGGTGGCGGCGCGACCGAAGGCGTCACCGCCGCTGCGCCGCCCGCCGATGGCGGTGAACATGGCGTTGATCGCGGTCTCATAAGCGCCATAAGAGGCGCGCATCTTGTCGTCGGTGGCGGAGGCGGCGGCGAACGCCTCTTTCAGCGCCTCGGTCGAGGCTTTGGCCGCGGCCAGATCGCCGTCGCTCTCGCTGAGCGCATAGCGGTTCGACAAAGCCAGCGAGCGCAACAGTGTTTCGGCCAGTTCCTGGCCTTTCTGCACCGACTGGGTGCGGCCCACCGCCATGCCGGTGGCGCTGCCGATGCCCGAAAGCTCGATCCAGGTCACCGCCGCCAGCGCCACCATCAGCACCAGCACCGCGCCGAGACTGACCGCGATCAATTGGCTGATATTCAGTCGAAGCAATTTCATCAATTTTCTCCCGGCGCGGTTATTTGCTGTTCTGAATGGCGGCGATGATTTCGGGGCCGAATTTCTTGCCGTAATCGGCCATCACCGGCTGCAGGGCGGCGACGAATTTCTCGCGTTCGACCTGCTCCACCACCTCCATCCCGGCTTTGCGCAAATCCTCGATCCCGGATTTCTGGGCTTCGGCGCTATAGAGCCGCGACGCTTTGGCCGCCGCCTTGGCCGCCTCTTCGAACACCGCCTTGTCGCCGGCGGAAAGCTCGCCCCACACATCCTTGGACACCAGGAGCGCCGCCGGGTCATAGACATGGCCGCTGATGCTCAGATATTTCTGCACCTGGTTGAATTTGGCGGATTTGATGGTGGCGATCGGGTTTTCCTGGCCGTCGAACTGGCCGGTCTGCAAGGCGCCGTAAAGCTGCGGAAAGGCCAGTGGCGCCGCCTCGGCGCCAAACGCCTTGAAGCCCATCACCATGACGTCGGATTGTGGCAGGCGCAGCTTCAACCCCTTGAGATCGTCGGGCCCATGCACCGGATGCTTGGAGTTGGTGATGTGGCGGAACCCGTTCTCGCCCCAAGCCAGCGCCACCATGCCCTTGTCCGAGATCTTGTCGAGATATTGCTTGCCGATCGGGCCGTCCAGCACGGCATAGGCGTGATTGACGTCGCGGAACAGGAAGGGAATCGCGAACACCCCCACCTCGGGGACCATGTTCGGAAGAGCGGCGCCGCTGATGAAGGCGATGTCGACGGTGCCCTGCTGCACCCCCTTCATCATGTCGACTTCACCGCCGAGATTGGAGTCCGGCTCCTGTTCGATATGGATATGGCCGCCGGTGCGTTTGGCCACCACTTCAGCGAAGGCCTTGCCGGCGGCGCCCATCTGGGAATCGAGCGACAGCAGATAACCTATGCGATAGGTTTTTTGCCCGGCATGGGAGGGCAAAAGCGGCGCCAAGAACAGTGCCGCCAGGAAAATATGCTTTATCTTCATTGCTCAAGACCCCACCGGTTGCACCAGCGAGAATACACTGTGGTAATTTCATCCGAAACTGAATTACCGGAGATGCCGGAGCAGCCATGCAGCTATTCTGCTTGCGCTAGAGGCTGCGGCGATCTAATTCAAGCCGATCGATCAATTGGAGAGTTCTAGATGGATATGGCCGCCGTCAAAGGTTCGTTGCTGCGCTGCCTGGCCGAGACCCGGCCGGTGGAAACGCCGTTCCATCATTGGCGGCCGCGCGCCATGCTGGATGGCGAGACCGCCCTGGCGCTGGCGAACATGGAGGTGCCGGTTCCCGACGATCTCGACCTCTCCTCCGGCCGCCGCGAAACCAACAACAAGACCCGCATGTTCTTCGACACCGAAGGGCAGAAGCGCGAACCGGCGATGCGGGCGCTGGCTGAAGCCATGCAGTCGCGCGAGGTAGTGGAAGCCTGGGAAAAGACCTGCGGCATCGACCTCAGCGGCACCTATCTGCGCATCGAATATTGCCGCGACACCGACGGCTTCTGGCTGGAACCGCATACCGATATCGGCGCCAAGCGCATCACCATCATGAATTTCCTGTCGATCGGCGACGAGGCCAACTCTTGGGGCACCGACGTCTACGACAATGACATGAAGTTTTATGAATCGGTGCCCGGCGACTTCAATTGCGGCCTGATCTTCGTGCCCGGCACCAACAGCTATCACGGCTTCGAGAAGCGCCCGATCAACGGCATCCGCCGCTCGCTGATGCTGAATTATGTCGGTCCGGAATGGCGGTCGCGTCACGAGCTATGCTTCCCGAACGACCCTGTTAAGTAGAATCAATACTTCTGGCTGATTTCCTAGAACGGTTCTCTGATGTAACCTTGTCGCCGGGACAATGAAAACATCGGAGAGAATCGATGGAGGAAACACCATCCAAGCAGCATGGCCCATGGGCCTGGTTGCTGCTGCTGCCGTTCGTCGCCCTGCTGTGGGTACCCTTCTATAACGATCGGGAACCGTCTTTCGCCGGCTTCCCCTTCTTTTATTGGTACCAGTTCCTTTGGGTGCCGCTGACCTCGCTGATCATTTACCTGGTCTATCGGAGGGTCAAATGAGCGGCGGCGAGATCAATTGGACGGCGCTGACCGTCTTCATCGCGTTCTTCCTGCTGGTCACCGTGCTCGGCTTCGTCGCCGCGCGGTGGAAGGCCGGCGATCTGTCCCAGCTGCATGAATGGGGTCTGGGCGGACGCCGCTTCGGCACCGTCATCACCTGGTTCCTGGTCGGCGGCGATTTCTATACCGCCTACACGGTGATCGCGGTTCCCGCCCTGGTCTATGCGGTAGGCGCCTATGGCTTCTTCGCCCTGCCCTACACCATCATCGTCTATCCGATCGTCTTCATGATCATGCCGCGCCTGTGGGCGGTCTGTCACAAGCATCACTATGTGACCTCGGCCGACTTCATCCATGGCCGCTATGGCAATAATTGGCTGGCTTTGGCGGTGGCGCTCACCGGCCTTCTCGCCACCATGCCCTATATCGCCCTGCAGCTGGTCGGCATGCAGGTGGTGATCGGGGCGCTCGGCATCGGCGGCACCGGTCTGATGGGGGATCTGCCGCTGATCATCGCCTTCGTCATCCTGGCGCTCTATACCTATTCCAGCGGTCTCAGGGCGCCGGCGATGATCGCCTTCGTCAAGGATGTGATGATCTATATCGTGGTGATCGCCGCGATCGCCGTCATCCCGTTCGAGCTCGGCGGCTATGCCCATGTGTTCGAGTTGGCCGATCAGGCCTTCACCGCCAAAGGCGGCGCCACCGGCATCACCCTCAAATCCTCGCAGATGATGCCGTTCGCCACCTTGGCGCTCGGTTCCGCGATGGCGGCCTTCATGTATCCGCACACCATGACCGGCGTGATGTCGTCATCGTCCGGTGACGTGGTGCGCAAAAACGCCATCCTGCTGCCGGCCTATACCATCCTGCTCGGCTTGATCGCGCTGCTCGGCTATATGGGCCTGGCGGCCGGGATCAGCGTCACCGACCGCAATCTGGTGGTGCCGGCGCTGTTCTCCAAGATCTTCCCGGACTGGTTCGTCGGCTTCTCCTTCGCGGCGGTGGCCATCGGCGCGCTGGTTCCGGCGGCGATCATGTCGATCGGCGCCGCCAATCTGTTCACCCGCAATGTGTGGCGGCCCTTCGTCAATCCGAGCATCACTCCGGAAGGCGAAGCCACCACCGCAAAGCTGGTGTCATTGGTGGTGAAGGTGGGAGCGCTGTTCTTCATCATCTTCCTGCCCACCCAATTCGCCATCGACCTGCAATTGCTGGGCGGGGTGTGGATCATCCAGACCTTCCCGGCCATCGTGCTGGGGCTCTACAAGTCGCGGCTAAATCCTTGGGCGTTGCTGCTCGGCTGGGCGGTCGGCATGGGGGTCGGCAGCTGGATGGCCTTCTCGCAGGGCATCAAGCCGGTGTTCCCGATCGTGCTCGACGGGGTCACCTATGGCGTCTATATCGGCATTCTGGCCGGCGCGCTGAACTTCGTGGTGGCGTTCGTCGGCCACGCGCTGTTCAAGGCGTTGGGCGTGCCGGAAGGTACCGACGTCACCAAGCCCGCGGACTTTGAACTCTAAAATCCATTGACGTACTTCGCGGCGATCTCGTCCGGCAATTTGCCGGACGAGATCTTCGCCCAAGCCGCTTTCATCGCCTCGATCGCCCCCTTGTCGCCGTTGGGATTGAGCGCGAAATAGAGATCCGCCGAATCGGTGATGGTGGTCAAAGGCCGCACCTGTTGCGCGTCCTGCCCCAGCTTCTGCATGGTCCAGGCCATCACCACATTGACCGCCGGCAACACGTCGATATGGCCGCCCAGCAGTTTCAGCACATTGGAGTCCACATTGGGCGCCGGTTCCCAGCTTACCCCTTCGAGACCGGCGCGGGTCAGCTGGTCCACCGCGCTGTCGCCATTCACCACCCCGATCCGAGCGCCTTCCAGCTCCTCGATAGTGCCGCTGCGCAAGGGCGAATCCTTGCGCACATAGAGCAGGATCTTGAGATTGCGGGTGATCGGCCCCAGCCACACGAAGCTGGTCTCGCGCACCGGGATCCGTGCCGTGGAAAACACCAGAGTATCCGGATTTTTCACCGCCTCGCGGAAGGCGCGCGGCCACGGCACGATCTTGATCTGGCAATCGACATGCGCTTCCTGGCAGGTCGCCTCGAGCAATTCGGTGGACATGCCGGTCGGCTTGCCGTCCTTGATGAAATTGAAGGGGGGATATTCCTCGGCATAGCAAGTGATGGTGGCCGCGCCGGCGCGGGCTGCGAACAAAGCTGCGAAAAGGGCCAGGCGGTAGCTTCTCATCATAGATATTGCCGGGAGAAACGCCTTTCCATGCGCAATTGCGCCCAATTGAGCGCCGTCGAGATCAGCCAATAGAGAATAGCCGCGGTCAGATACATGGTGAAGATCTGGAAGGTGCGCGCGGTGATCAGCTGGGCCTGACGGAACAGTTCCGGCACCTGGATGGTGGCCGCCAGCGAGGTGTCCTTGACCAGGCTGATGAAGCTGTTGCCCAAAGGTGGCAGGGCCACCCGCATCGCCTGCGGCAAGATCACCAGCCGCATGGTCTGGCTCCAGCTCAAGCCCAGGGCGCGCGACGCTTCCCACTGTCCTTTGTCGATCGAGGCGATGGCGGCGCGCAGGATCTCGCCGGTATAGCCCGCGACATTGAGCGACAGCCCGATCAGCGCCGAGGGAATCGGGTCGAGCCGCAGCCCGAATTGCGCCAGCCCGTAATAGATCACGAACAGCTGCACCAAGAGGGGCGTGCCGCGGATGAAGGAGACATAGGTGCGGGCGACCATCTGTAGGACGCGGCGCGAAGATAGCCGCATAAGCGCGATCACGAAGCCGAGCGACAGGCCGAAGATCATGCCGCCCAAAGACAATTCCACCGTGTAGCCGGCGCCCTTCAGGAGAAAGGGCGCCGATTTCATCATCAGATCGAAATCGATGAAGTTCATGGATGGGTGACGTCCTGAGCGAACCACTTCTCGGAGATGCGCTTCAGGCTGCCGTCGGCGCTCAAGGAGGCCAGCGCCTGATTGATCGCCGCCACCAGATCGGGATTGCCCTTCTTCACCGCGATCGCCTCGCGCTCATGCGATAGCGGCTCTCCCGCCGGCTGCAGATTGCCGCCATAGACCTTGAGCACCGAACCGACAATCAGCCGATCGTTCAACACCGCGTCGATGCGGCCCACCAGCAGATCCTGGTTGCGGGTGGCGTCGTCCTCATAGGTGCGGATGTCGGCTTTCGGCGTGTGATCCTTCAGCCATTGCTCGTGATTGGTGCCGAGCAGCACCCCCACCTTCTTGCCGGCCAGATCGTCCGGTCCCTTGATGTCCTTCAGCCGGTCCTTGCGTACGATGATCTGCAGTCCGGAATAGGTGTAGGGCTCGGAAAAATCATAGGCCTTGGCGCGCGCTTCCGAGATGGTGATCTGATTGACCACCACGTCGAAGCGGCCGGTCTCGAGCGCCGCCAGAATGCCTTCGAACTTGGCGGGGAAGAATTGCGCCTTGAGGCCCATGCGTTCCGCCACGGCGCGGGCGATGTCGACATCGTAACCGACTAGGGTGCCGCTCTCGTCCTGATAACCGAAAGGCGGATAGGTCCCCTCCAAGCCGATATTCAGGGCGCCGCGGCTCTTGATGGCGGCGTAATTGTCGGCGAAGGCGGGAAGCGCCAATAACAGTCCCACCGCGGCAATCCACTTCATTACGGCTCTTCCCCCCTCATACGGATCAGCCTCTTGTTCAATTTCGCGGCGATCCGGTCCCCCAGGCTTTGCACCCCCTGCACCAGGAAGATCAGAACGATCACCACCAGCACCATCACCGTCGGCTGGAAACGCTGGTAGCCATAGCGTATGCCGAGATCGCCCAAACCGCCACCGCCCACCGCGCCGGCCATGGCGGAATATCCGACCAGGCTGACCAGAGTGATGGTGATGCCGGCGACGATGCCGGGCCAGGCTTCCGGCAACAGCACCTTGAACACGATCTGCCAGGGCGAGGCGCCCATCGCCTGCGCCGCCTCGATCAGGCCGGGATCGACCTCGCGCAGGCTGGATTCGGCCAGGCGCGCCACGAACGGCACGGCGGCCACGGTCAAAGGCACGATGGCGGCGGTGGTGCCGATCGAGGTGCCGACGATCAGGCGGGTCAGGGGGATGATGGCGATCATCAGGATGATGAAAGGCGTCGAGCGAAAGGCGTTGACCGCCGCGCCCAGCACCCGGTTGACCAAGGCGTGCGGCCAGATATGGCCGCGACCGGTGATGACCAGAATCACCCCGATCGGCACGCCGCCGATGGCGGCGAACAAGCCCGACACCCCGACCATGAACAGGGTCTCCCACAGGCCGTCAAGCAACAGCCCGGTCATCACCGGCGACATGGCCGAGAACCTCCGCTCTAAGATCGTGGGACTGAATGAATTCGATGGCCTGCTCCACCTTGGCGGCGTCGCCCATGGCTTCCGCCACCACGACGCCGAAGGGCAGGCCCTGGATATAGTCGATATCGGCCTGCAGCACATTCAACAGCACGTCGAAGCGACGTACCAGCT
>Ga0213872_10001290_pt1 | contig 16734 bp, 14 predicted proteins | sample VelepicomBERX_R2_FD_160071 | JGI IMG/M metagenome (GOLD analysis project Ga0213872, IMG submission 160071) | Rhizosphere microbial communities from Vellozia epidendroides in rupestrian grasslands, the National Park of Serra do Cipo, Brazil - RX_R2 | ecosystem: Host-associated > Plants > Roots >...
TGCCGGTGATCGTGAAGCTCACGCCCAACATCACCGATGTGCGCTACCCGGCGCGGGCGGCCAAGGCCGGCGGGGCCGATGCGGTGTCGCTGATCAACACCATCAACTCCATCATGGGCGTCGATCCGCGCAGCCTGACCATGGTGCCCAGCACCGCGGGCAAGGGTTCGCACGGCGGCTACTGCGGTCCGGCGGTCAAGCCGATCGCGCTCAACATGGTGGCCGAGATCGCCCGCGATGCGCAGACCGCCGGCATCCCGATCTCGGGCATCGGCGGCGTCAGCACCTGGCGCGATGCGCTCGACTTCCTGGCCCTGGGCGCCGGCAGCGTGCAGGTGTGCACCGCGGCCATGGTGTATGGCTTCAAGATCGTGCAGGACATGGCCAGCGGCCTGTCCAACTACATGGACGACATGGGCTTCCAGTCCGTGGCCGACATCACCGGGCGCGCCGTGCCCACGGTCAGCGACTGGAAGTTCCTCAACCTCAACCACATCAGCAAGGCGGTCATCGACAGCGACAAGTGCATCGAATGCGGCCGCTGCCATGTGGTCTGCGAGGACACCTCGCACCAGGCCATCACCGCCACCAAGGATGGCCAACGCCATTTCGAGGTCAAGGAAGAAGACTGCGTCGGCTGTAATCTGTGTGTGTCGGTGTGCCCGGTCGATGACTGCATCACCCTGCGCGATCTGGCGCCGGGCGAGATCGATCTGCGCACCGGCCGACCCGTGAGCGCCCAGCCCCTGAACTGGACGGCCCACCCCAACAACCCCCAGCGCCTCGGCGTCTGACATCCGTTGCGGAGGAAACCATGAACACCAATTACCTGATCCGAGGCGGCACGGTGGTGAACGCCGAAGGCATGGCGCGGGCCGACGTGCTGCTGGCCGATGGTCGCGTGGCGGCGCTGGGGCCGGAGCTGGCGTGCCCGGCGGGGGCGCAGACCATCGACGCCGGAGGGCAGTACGTGCTGCCCGGGGGCATCGACCCGCACACCCACATGCAGCTGCCCTTCATGGGCACCGTCACGCGAGACGACTTCTTCAGCGGCACGGCCGCAGCCTTGGCCGGGGGCACCACCAGCATCATCGACTTCGTCATCCCCGACCCCCAGCAGCCCCTCATGGACGCCTACCGCACCTGGCGCGGCTGGGCCGAGAAATCCTGCGCCGACTACGGCTTCCATGTGGCCGTCACCTGGTGGGGCGACAGCGTGCACGCCGACATGGGCACCCTGGTGCGCGAGGAAGGCGTCAACAGCTTCAAGCACTTCATGGCCTACAAGAACGCCATCATGTGCGACGACGAAACCCTGGTGAACAGCTTTCGCCGCGCGCTCGAGCTCGGCGCCATGCCCACCGTGCATGCAGAAAACGGCGAACTCGTCTTCCTGCTGCAGCAGCAGATGAAGGCCCAGGGCCTCACCGGCCCCGAAGGCCACCCGCTGTCGCGCCCGCCGGCGGTGGAGGCCGAAGCCGCCCAGCGCGCCATCGCGATTGCCGACGTGCTCGACGTGCCCATCTACGTCGTGCACGTCTCGTGTGCCGAATCGGCCGAAGCCATCGCGCGGGCGCGCGCCAAGGGCCAGCGCGTGTACGGCGAAGTGCTCGCCGGCCACCTGGTGGTCGACGACAGCGTCTACCGCGACGCGCGCTTTGACTTCGCCGCCGCCCACGTCATGAGCCCGCCGTTTCGCGAGAAAAGCCACCAGCAGGCGCTGTGGCGCGGGCTGCAATCGGGCCAACTGCACACCACCGCCACCGACCACTGCACCTTCTGCGCCGAACAAAAGGCGGCCGGGCGGCTGGACTTCAGCAAGATCCCCAACGGCACCGGCGGCGTCGAAGAACGCCTGGCCGTGCTGTGGAGCGAAGGCGTCAACACCGGGCGCCTCACCCCCAGCGAATTCGTCGCCGTCACCTCGGCCAACGCGGCCAAGCTGTTCAACCTCTACCCGCGCAAGGGCTGCGTGGCCGTGGGCGCCGACGCCGACCTGGTGGTCTGGGACCCGGCGGCCACCAAGACCCTGTCGGTCCAGACCCAGCACTCGCTGGGCGACTTCAACATCTTCGAAGGCCGCCAGGTCACCGGGCTGCCCAGCCACACCTTCAGCCAGGGCGAACTCGTCTACGCCCAGGGCGAACTGCGCGTGAGCCCCGGGCGCGGGCGCTACCTCAAGCGCCCCCCCTTCGGCCCCCAGTTCGAAGCCCTGGCGCGCAAGGCCGCCCTGGCGCGCCCCAGCCCCGTCCTTCGCTGATCCCCCCACAGGAGAGCCCCATGAACCCCCAAGACCTCCCCCCCCAACTGCAGGCCCTGCGCATCGACGGCCAGCGCCTGTGGGACAGCCTCATGGCCCTGGCCCAGATCGGCGCCACCCCCAAGGGCGGCGTGTGCCGGCTGGCCCTCACCGAACTCGACCGCCAGGGCCGTGATCTGGTCATCGGCTGGGCCCGCGAGGCGGGCCTGTCCATCACCGTCGACCAGATCGGCAACGTCTTCATGCGCCGCGCCGGGCGCAACAACAGCCTGCCGCCCATCATGACCGGCAGCCACATCGACACCCAGCCCACCGGAGGCAAGTTCGACGGCAACTACGGCGTGCTCGCCGGGCTGGAGGTGGTGCGCACCCTGAACGACCACGGCATCCAGACCGAGGCCCCCATCGAAGTCGCCTTCTGGACCAACGAAGAAGGCTCGCGCTTCGTGCCGGTGATGATGGGCTCGGGCGTGTTCGCCGGTGCCTTCACGCTCGAGCACGCCTACGCCGCCACCGACAGCGAGGGCAAGAGCGTCAAGGACGAACTCGCGCGCATCGGCTACATCGGCGATCAGGTGCCGGGCGAGCACCCCATCGGCGCCTACTTCGAGACCCACATCGAACAGGGCCCGGTGCTCGAAGACCACGGCAAGACCATCGGCGTGGTCAGCGCGGTGCTGGGCATCCGCTGGTACGACTGCACCGTCACCGGCATGGAGGCGCATGCCGGCCCCACGCCCATGCACCTGAGAAAGGACGCGCTGCAGGTGGCCACGCGCGTGATGCAGGAGGTGGTGGCCATCGGCAAGCGCCATGCGCCGCACGGGCGCGGCACGGTGGGCATGGTCCATGTGCACCCCAACAGCCGCAACGTCATCCCGGGGCGGGTGAAGTTCTCGATGGACCTGCGCAACAGCAGCGACGAGGGCGTGGCGCAGATGGACGCCGAGATCCGCGCCTACGCCGCGCAGGTGGGCGCCGACAGCGGGCTGAAGATCGAGGTCGAGGCGGTCTCGCAGTACCCGGCCCAGCCCTTCCACCCTGACTGTGTGCAGGCGGTGCGGCGCGCGGCCGAGCGCCTGGGCTACAGCCACATGCCGGCGGTCTCGGGGGCGGGGCATGATGCGGTGTACATGGCGCGTCTGGCGCCCGCGGGCATGATCTTCATCCCCTGCAAGGACGGCATCAGCCACAACGAGATCGAGGACGCCGCGCCCGAGCACCTCAGCGCCGGCTGCAATGTGCTGCTGCAGGCCATGCTTGAGCGCGCTGGATGAGCGATGCCGTGCCCGCCGGGGCCGGCTTCCCGGTGGGGCGCCGTGTCGAGATTCTCAGGCCGCGAGCCCGCAGCCCCGCAGCAGCAAGGACACCACATGGGCGGTGGCGCGTTCGAAGTCGGGTGCCTGCAGCTCTTCGCGGCCCAGCACGGCCGCGATCTGGACATCGAAATCGGCATAGGTCTGGGTGGCGGCCCAGAGGGTGAAGAAGAGGTGGGTGCTGTCCACCGCCGCCATGCGGCCTTCGGCGATCCAGCCGTCGATCACCGCCGCCTTGGCCTCGACCAGGGCGCGCAGTTCGCTCGCCAGCAGCGACCTGAGTACCGGGGCGCCATGCAGCAGTTCGTTGGCAAAGACCTTGGAGGCCTGCGGCCGCTGTGCCGACAGGCGCATCTTGTCCCGGATGTAGTCGCCCAGGGCCCGCGCCGGGTCGGCCTCGGGGCGGATGCCGTCGGTGGGCGCCAGCCAGTCCTTGAGCGTGCGGGCCAGCACAGCCCGGTAAAGCTCCTGCTTGTTGCCGAAGTAATAGTGCAGATTGGCCTTGGGCAGTTCGGCCTCGTCGGCGATGGCCGCCATCGTGGCGCCGCCGAAACCGGAGCGCGCGAACACCCCCTCGGCGGCTTCGAGGATCCGGGCTTCGTTGGCCTGCCGGATCTGGCCCTTGCTGGCTTCGGCCAGGGCTTCCGGGGACATCAGGGGGGTGTCGGCGAGCATGGGGGATTCACGCGTGGGGAGGGTGAAAAAAGGGGGCGCAGGGCCCCCTGATCATGACAGCAGTGCCAGGCTCAATGCTGGGCTGCGTCCCAGACCGCATGGCTGTAGGCGGCGGCGCCAGGGTCTTTCTTGATGACCGGCGAGCTGCCGCCGGCCAGCAGCACCTTCACCGTGCGCTCGTAGGCGGCGGGCTCCAGGTAGCCGATCTTGGCGGTGCCCGCCTTGGTGATCAGCTTGGCCACGTTCTCCATCTGGCGCTTCTGCACCGCGACGGTGGCGCTGCCCGAGGCGTCCTGGGCGACCACGATCTTGGCGGCCTCCTCGGGGTTCTTCACGGCCTCGTTCCAGCCCTTGAAGGTGGCCTTGAGGAACTTGCCCATCTTGGCCACGAAGGCCTTGTCCTTGAGGCTGGATTCGAGCACGTACAGCCCGTCCTCGAGCGAGGCCACGCCCTGGTCCTCATAGAAGAAGGTGACCAGGTCGCTTTCCTTGACGCCTGCGTCGATCACCTGCCAGTACTCGTTGTAGATCATGGTCGAGATGCAGGCGGCCTGGTTCTGCAGCAGCGGGTCGACGTTGAAACCCTGCTTGAGCACCTTGATGTCGGTCTCGGTGTTGTAGCCGAGCTTGGCCATCCAGTTGAGGAAGGGGTATTCGTTGCCGCCGTACCAGACGCCCAGGGTCTTGCCCTTGAAGTCCTTGGGGCTGCTCACGCCGCTGCTCTTCTTGCAGGTCAGCATCAGGCCCGAGCGGTCGAAGACCTGGGCGATGTTGACCAGGGGCACGCCGGCCTCGCGGGCCGCCAGGGCGTCAGGCATCCAGTTGACGATGGCGTCGGCCGACTTGCCGGCGATCACCTGCACCGGCGAGATGTCGGGGCCGCCGGGCTTGATGGTCACATCGAGGCCGGCTTCCTTGTAGTAGCCCTTGGCCTGGGCCACGTAGTAGCCGGCGAACTGGGCCTGCGGCACCCACTTCAGTTGCACGGTGACCTTGTCGGCCGCCTGCGCCGCCATCCCCCCCAGGCCCAGCAGGGCGGCCAGCACACAGGCCGACAGTCGAAAAGCACGCTTCATGAAAGGCTCCTCAAGAAAAGTTGAAGTTCAGCTTGAACGAAACACACGGGACCACACACAACAAAAAAAATCCATCTGCAGCACAGCCTCTCAGCGGCTGCGCACCGAGGGGTGCCAGAACGCCACCCGGCGCTCCAGCCGCACCAGCAGGGCATAGGCCAGCGAGCCGGTCAGGGCGGCCACCGCGATCGCCGCCCACACCAGGGCCATGTTCATGCGGGCCGCCTCGGTCGAGATGCGAAAGCCCAGGCCCGAGGTCGGCGAACCGAAGAACTCGGCCACGATGGCGCCGATCAGGGCCAGGGTGGCATTCACCTTGAGGGCCCCGACCACGAAGGGAAAGGCCGCCGGCAGGCGCAGGCTCCAGAGCGTGCGGCCGTAGCCGGCGGCATAGCTGTACATCAGTTCGCGCTCGAGCCGGCCGGCCGACTTCAGGCCGGCCAGGGTCGAGACCAGCATCGGAAAGAAGGTCATCAGCACCACCACTGCGGCCTTGGACGGCCATTCGAAGCCGAACCACATGACCGCGATCGGCGCCACCCCGACCAGGGGGATGGTGCTGGTCAGCGAGGCGATGGGCAGCAGGCCGCGCTGCAGAAAGGGTTGGCGGTCGATGGCCACGGCCACCGCGAAGCCCAGCGCCGACCCGCCGGCCCAGCCCAGCAGCACCGCCTTGAGCACCGTCTGTACGAAATCGCCGCCGAGCAGGGCCGCATGCGAGCGCAGGGCCTCCAGCACCAGGGCCGGCGGCGGCAGCAGCACCCGCGGCACCTCGAGGGCCACCACCAGCAACTGCCAGGCGTAGATCACCCACAGACCGAACAACAGCGGTGCCAGGGCCTGGTCGCCGCGCCGGCCTTCAAGGGCCGCGCCGCGCTGGACCGACAGCAGGGCCAGCCCGCCGAGGGCCAGCACCCCGAGCCAGAAGCCGGCCCCGGCCCCTGCGCTGGCCTGGGCCGGCGGCAGCTGCAGCCAGCCGAGGGCGGCCAGCGAACTGAGCGCGATGCCGGCCCAGCTGCCCCGGCGCGCCGTGGGCCGCAGGCCGAGCCCGGCGGCGGCCAGGCCGGCCAGCACTGCCAGCCAGGCCGGGGGCAGGTCGATGAGGTATTGCGGCAGGCGCGTGCCGTCGGCCGCTTCCTGCCAGACCAGGGGCTGCAGTGCGGCCATCGCCCAGAGGGCCAGGGCCACCAGGGCGGTGATCTGGCCGGCCTGCCGGTTCGTCGTGGTCGGCGTGCTCATGTGCGGCTCCGGTGGCGCAAGGCCCATTTCTCGAGTGCCGCCATGGCCGAGGACAGCAGCAGGCCGAGCAGCGAGGCCATCAGCAGGGCCGACCAGATCTGTACCGTGTTGCCGTAGTAGGACCCGGTCAGCAGGCGCGAGCCCAGGCCGGCCTGGGCGCCGGTCGGCAGTTCGGCCACCATGGCACCCACCAGGCCGGCGGCCACGCCCACCCGCAGGGCCGGGAAGATGAAGGGCCAGGCGGCCGGCAGGCGCAGCAGCCACAGGGTCTGCCAGGCGCTGGCGGCATAGGTGTGCATCAGCTCGGTCTCGATGCGCTGTGGCGACCGCAGGCCCTGCACCGCGGCCACCGCCACCGGGAAGAAGCACAGGTACATCGCGATCACCGCCTTGGGCAGCACCCCGCTGAACCCCAGGCTGCCCAGGATCACCAGCACGATCGGCGCAATCGCCAGCACGGGAATGGTCTGCGAGGCCACCACCCAGGGCAGCAGCGCCCGGTCGAGGGTGCGCGAGTGCACGATCAGCACCGCCAGCACGGCCCCCAGGGCGGTGCCCATGGCGAAGCCCAGCAGGGTCGACTGCCCGGTGACGGCCACGTGGAACAGCAGATTGCGCGGTGAGTCGATCGGCCAGTCGACCAGGCTGGACCAGAAATCGGCCGCGATCTGGTGCGGTGCGGGCAGCACCGGCCGCTGCAGGGTCCAGCTGCTGAGCACCAGGTCCTGCCAGGACCACGGCCCCTTGGGGGCGAGCACGCGCTCGATGGCCCCCGGCCCGTTGAGCCAGACCGTCAGCGCGTACCAGAGCAGCACGATGACCAACACGGTGGCCGTCAGCGGCAGCAGGCGGCCGCCGGATTTCGGGTCGGATCGCGGGTCAATGGTGTCCATCGCTGAGCGCCTCGCGGACCTCGTGGGCCATCTGCATGAATTCGGGCGTGTCGCGCAGGCCCAGGTGGCGTTCGTCGGGCAGGGTCGACTCGATCACCTTGACGATGCGTCCGGGCCGCGGCGACATCACCACGATGCGGGTGGACAGGTACACCGCCTCGGAGATCGAATGGGTGACGAACACCACGGTGCGGCGTTCGCGGCACCACAGCTGCTGCAACTGCTCGTTGAGGCCGTCGCGCGTGATCTCGTCGAGGGCCCCGAAGGGCTCGTCCATCATCAGGATGCGGGGTTCGAAGGACAGGGCGCGCGCGATCGAGACGCGCTGCTGCATGCCGCCCGACAGCTGCCAGGGGTACTTCTTCTCGAACTGGGTCAGGCCCACGCGGCCCAGGTGTTCGCGGGCGATCGCCTGCGCCGCCTCGCGGTCGCGGCCCTGGATCTGCAGCGGCAGCATCACATTGGCCAGCACGGTGCGCCAGGGAAACAGCGCCGGGGCCTGGAAGACGTAGCCATAGGCGCGGGCCAGCCGGGCCTCGCGCGGGCTGACCCCGTTGACCAGCACCTGGCCGCCCGAGATCGGTTCCAGGTCGGCAATCACCCGCAGCAGGGTGGTCTTGCCACAGCCCGAGGGGCCGATCAGGGAGATGAACTCGCCTTGCGCGATGGTGAGCCGGATGTCCTGCAGTGCCTGCACCGGCGCGTCGGCCGCCGGATAGACCACACTGGCCCCCAGAACCTCCACCGCACGCAAGGCGCTCGGGGGACGGAGGGGCGAAACGGACGGCGAGGCATCTTCTGTCAGGGGATTCAGCATGCTGGGTCTCAAACCTAACCAAACGGTCAATTTTTCTAACCGGTAAGCCAGATCCGTGCCAGGGGACTTACCCCTGCTGGCACCCGGATGCCCTTTGTTGGCGCCTGCCGTCCGGCGCGTCTGCCCCAGTATTGGGCAAGGCCTTGCCCAGGCGTTGAAACCAGGTGCATGGGCGGCGCAGGAGCGCCGCAAACATTTACTGGTCAGTTGAGGAGAATTCTGTAACTATGTGTTTCAATTCAGGAATCGCTCGGCTGAAACACGAATAAATCGGGTAGACCCCCTCATGGCCGACCCAAACTGGTCGATAGCCCAGAAAGCGGGCACATCCGTGGTCAAAGTCACACAGATTTTCCGGATCGTTTTGTTAACATTTCGCAACTTTTCGATCCTCAAGAACAGGATGCTGTGTCAGTGGGTGGTTTTCCTGGTTCATATTTTTCAAAAAACGGAGCAGTTCCCATGAATGAGGTCGCCAAGAGCAGTGCCCCCGAAGTGACGGAACATCTGGCGCGTCAGCAGTGCTCGAGACAGTGGCGGCACTTTCTCCATGCATTGGCCGCCGAGTTCGCCGCCGCGCTGCCGCCGGCCGATCTGCGCACCCTGAGCCAACGCATCGGGCAGCGTTTCGCCAACGAATTGCCGCTGCAGCCGCAGCCGACCCTCGAAGGCCTGGAAGGCCAGCTGTCGGCCCTCTGGCGTGAGCTGGATTGGGGCTGGGTGCAGCTGAGCCAGCAGGGCGCGCAGCTTGAGATCCGCCATTTCTGTTCGCCGTTGACCGCCGCCTTCGGCGCCTCGGGGGTGGAGTGGGCGGCCGGTTTTCTCGAAGGGGCCTACCAGCACTGGTTCGACCAGCAGGGGGCGCCGGGCCTGAAAGTCGCCCAATCCACGGAAACCGACGCCTGGGGCTGCGTCAGCTTCCGCCTGGGCCGTTGAGTCGAGCACGACGCCCCATGCTGCGAGCCTTGCCATGACCCCCTCTGAAGACATCGTCAACCTGTTCGGGCAATTCGAAGGTCGGGTGGACCAGTACCAGGAGATCGCCCGCGCCAACCAGGCCCAGGCTTCCCGCGAGCGCTGGCCGCTGCTGTCCTCGCTGGACGTCGGCGCGGCGCGCCAGCCGGAGGCCCCGGCGGTGCGCACCGGCGAGCTCCAGGAGGCCCCGGCCACCCTGGTGTTCAGGCCGGCCCCGAAGCAGGCGCCACCGCCGCCGATCCAGGCGGCGGTCCAGCCTTTGCCCACGCCGCCCCAGCAGCCGGCCCAGGTGCCAGCTGCCGCGCCGGCCCCGGTCGCGCCCCAGGCGGCCGCCGTGATGCCTCTGCCGACACCGGCCCCCGCCTACGAAGCCGGGGCATTCGCTGCGACCACGGCGGCCACGCCCGCCGCGGCGGCACCGTCCTTCATTCCGGCACCGGCACCGGCACCGGCACCATCGCCGATGCCCTGGCGTCCGGCCTTTGCGGCACCCGCGCCGGCCCCGGCACCCGTACCGGCGCCGGCACCTGCCGTGGTCGCATCCCTGTGGGCGCCTGCGCCCGCCCCGGCACCGGCCACCCCGCCGCGCTCGCCGCTGGCCCAACTGGCCCAGGCGGCCCAAGTGGCCCCAGCTGCTGCGCCAGCCGCGTCCGAGCCGTCCGGCACCGATCTGCAAGGTCTGTTCCGGCAGTTGGCCGGCCAGGTCGATGCGCCGGCATCGCGCTCGCCTTTGTCGGCCCTGTGGAACAACCTTCGAGGGGGCTCATGAACGTCATTTCCGTGGTGTCGTCCAAGGGGGGCGTCGGCAAGACCACCGTGACGGCCAACCTGGCCACCGCCATCGCCCGCCAGGGCCGCACCGTGCTGGTGCTCGACCTGGATCCCCAGAACGCGCTGGGCCTGCACTTCGGTGTGGCGCCCAATGAGATGCGCGGGGTGTCGCGTGCCACACTGGCCCAGCAAAGCTGCAAGAGCGTGGTGTTCGAAAGCCGGGGCGGCGTGTATGTGCTGCCCTATGGCATCGTCAACGAAGAAGACCGCAGCCGTTTCGAACACTACCTCGAAGCCCACCCGCATTGGCTGGGCGGCCTGCTGCAGGAGCTCTCGCTGCCCGGTGATGCGCTGGTGCTGGTGGACACGCCTCCGGGGCCTTCGGTCTACATGAAGCAGGCCTTGCGGGCGGCCAATCTGGCGCTGGTCGTGGCCCTGGCCGATGCGGCCTCCTATGCCGCGCTGCCCATGATGCAAAGGCTGGTGCAGACCTATTGCGTGGGCCAGCCGCATTTCCTCGACTGCCTCTATGTGGTCAACCAGACCGACAGCGCGCGACAGTTGTCCAAGGATGTGACGCAGATCATGCGCAGCAGCTTCGGCGAACGGCTGATCGGCGCCATCCACCTGGACCAGTCGGTCGGCGAGGCGCTGGCCAACGACCTGAGCGTGCTGGACTATGAGTCCAACAGCCAGGCCGCCAATGATTTCCGCGCCTGCGCCGAGAAGATCGTGCAACGGCTGCAGCACAGCCGACATTTCGCATGAGACGCCCCTCCGCACCCGCTTCCGCCCCGGACCGGGCCGCCTCGGCCGAGGACGTGGACCAGCCCACGCGCTGGACCCGCCTGGTGGACCGGGTGCTGGCCTCGGCGGTCTGGAACCACCCGGCCGCCCAGTGGGTGACCGGCATCGCCGGCCTGCTCCTGTTCGCGCTGGTGGTCAGCGTGCCGCTGGACCTCGGCGAACAGTTCGTCTTCGCCGCCACCACCTTCGCCATCGCGCTGCTGCTCAGCAAGACCAAGGGGCGGGTGTCGACGCTGGCGATGATGGTGCTGTCGGTGTCGGCCTCGTCGCGCTACATCTACTGGCGTCTCACCGACACCGTGGGGTTCGACAACTGGCTCGATGGCTTCTTCGGTTTCGGCCTGGTGATGGCCGAGCTGTATGCCTTCGCGGTGCTGATCATCGGCTACTTCCAGACCTGCTGGCCCCTGGGCCGCAAGCCGGTGCCCATGCCCGCCGACAGCTCGACCTGGCCCAGCGTGGACATCTTCATCCCGACCTACAACGAGCCGCTGGAGGTGGTGAAGCAGACCGTGTTCTCGGCCATGAGCGTCGACTGGCCCGCCGACCGGCTCAAGGTCTTCGTGCTCGATGACGGGCGCCGCGCCGAGTTCAGGGCCTTCTGTGAAGAGCTGGGCGTGGGCTACAAGATCCGTGGCGACAACCGCCACGCCAAGGCCGGCAACATCAATGCCGCCTTGGCCACCACCGATGGCGAGTACATCGCCATCTTCGACTGCGACCACATCCCCACGCGCTCTTTCCTGCAGGTCTGCATGGGCTGGTTCCTGCGCGATCCCAAGCTGTCGATGCTGCAGACGCCCCACGTCTTCTTCTCGCCCGACCCGTTCGAGAAGAACCTTGACACCTTCCACCGCACCCCCAATGAGGGCGAGCTGTTCTACGGCATCGTGCAGGACGGCAACGACCTCTGGAATGCCTCCTTCTTCTGCGGTTCGTGCGCCGTCATCAAGCGCGCGCCGCTGATGGAGATCGGCGGCATCGCCATCGAGACCGTGACCGAGGACGCCCACACCGCGCTCAAGCTCAACCGCCACGGCTACAACACCGCCTACCTCGAGATCCCGCAGGCCGCCGGCCTGGCCACCGAAAGCCTGTCGGGCCACGTCGGCCAGCGCATCCGCTGGGCCCGGGGCATGGCCCAGATCGCCCGGATCGACAACCCCCTGCTGGGCCCGGGCCTCAAGTGGGGACAGCGGTTGTGCTACCTGAACGCGATGCTGCACTTCTTCTACGGCCTGCCGCGCCTGATCTTCCTCACCGCGCCGCTGGCCTACCTGCTGTTCGGCGCCCATGTGTTCCAGGCCACGGCGCTGATGATCTCGGCCTATGCGCTGCCCCACCTGGCCCATGCCAGCATCACCAATTCGCGCATCCAGGGGCGCTTCCGCTATTCGTTCTGGAACGAGGTCTACGAGTCGGTGCTGGCCTGGTACATCATGCGGCCGGTGCTGATGGCCTTCATCAACCCCAAGCTGGGCAAGTTCAACGTGACGGCCAAGGGCGGGGTGATCGAGGAGGCCTATTTCGACTGGACCATCGCCCGGCCCTACCTGACCCTGCTGCTGGCCAATATGTTCGGCTTCGGCGTCGGGCTGTGGCGCGGCTTCTTCCATCCGGATGCCGAGACCACCACCCTGGTCATCAACATGATCTGGACGGCCTACAACATCATCCTGGCCAGCGCCAGCCTGGCCGTGGCCAGCGAGACCCGCCAGGTGCGCGTGACGCCGCGCGTGGCTGCCGTGCTGCCGGCGGCCATCCGGCTCGAAGGCGGCAAGGTGCTGAGCTGCCAGACCGACGACTTCTCGCAGAACGGCCTGGGCCTGGCCCTGCCCGAAGGGGTGCAGGTTCCGTCGGGCAGCCGCATCCAGGTCTCGCTGTTCCGCACCGATGACGAGGGCATCTTCCCGGCCGTCGTCACCTTCTCCGGCAAGGGGCACATCGGCGTGCGCTTCGACAACCTGAGCCTGCGTCAGCAGGCCGATCTCGCCGCCATGACCTTCTCCCGCGCCGACGCCTGGATCGGCACCTGGGGCAAACGCCAGCAGGACCGCCCCCTGACCTCGCTGAGGGGGGTGATCACCATCGGGATGCGCGGTTTCGGCCAGTTGTTCGGCAACGTCGCCAAGATCGTCCGCCCGCGTCCGCCCGCGCCTGCTGCCAAGTGAAACTTCGCCACACCATGACCACCCAACACACCGCGAATTCCACCCAACCGTCCCACCGCATGCCGCTGCGACCGCTGGCCCTGGCCCTCGCCCTGGTGCTGGCCGCACCCGGACTGCAGATCGCCGAGGCCAAGTCGCGCAACCAGGCGGCCCGGATGCTCACCGAGGCCCCGGACACGCTGGAGCCGGCGACCATCACGGCGGCGGCACAGAATTCGCACACCGTGCCCTTCTCGCTCAAACAGCTGGGCGCCCTGTTCCCGCTGCAGCTGCGGGGCATCCGGGGCAACAGCGGCGTCACCTTCAGCATCCGGGCCGACCAGGTGGTGACCGGCGCCAGGCTCAAGCTCAACTACACCTACTCGCCGGCGCTGATCCCGCAGCTCTCGCACATCAATGTGCTGGTCAACGAGCAGGTGGCCGCCACCATCCCGGTGCCCACCGAGCAGGCCGGGCAGAACCTGCAGCGTGAGATCATCATCCCGCCGCGCCTGATCACCGAGTTCAACCGCCTCAACCTTGAGCTGATCGGCCACTACACCCGCGATTGCGAAGACCCGGCGCACACCAGCCTGTGGGCCAACATCGGCAACGACAGCGTGCTGGAACTGACGCTGACGCCCGTGGCCCAGGCCAACGACCTGGCGCTGTTGCCGCAGCCCTTCTTCGACCGCCGCGACGCCCTGCCGCTGAAGCTGCCCATGGTGTTCGCGGGTGAGCCCAGCGCGGCGGTGCTGGAGGCGGCGGGCACGGTCTCCTCGTGGTTCGGGGCCCTGGCGGGCTACCGCGGCGCCCGCTTTCCGGCCAGCGTCGACCAGATCCCGGCGCAGGGCAATGCCATCGTCTTCGCCATCGGCAACAGCCGCCTGCCCGGCGGTGTGACGGCGGCCGCCCTGCAGGGGCCGACGGTGTCGATGATCGCCAACCCCAACGACCCGAATGCCAAGCTGCTGCTGGTCATGGGGCGTGATGCCAAGGAGCTGCGGATCGCCGCCGACGCGGTGGCGGTCGGATCGCCGGCCCTGTCGGGGCCGACCGCCACCATCACCAACCTCACCGAACTCAAGCCGCGCAAGCCCTATGACGCGCCCAACTGGCTGGCCAGCGACCGGCCGGTGAAGTTCGGCGAGCTGGCGCTCGAGGACACGCTCAATGTGGCCGGGTATTCGCCGGACCTGATCCGGGTGAACTTCCATCTGCCGCCCGATCTGTTCGCCTGGCGCAGCAAGGGCATCCCGGTCGACCTGAAGTACCGGTATTCGCCGCGGCTGAACCGCGACAAGTCGACCCTCAACATCAACGTCAACCAGCAGTTCCTGCGCTCGCTGCCGCTGCTGGCCGTCGATGGCAGTGCCCCGAACGCGCTGGAGCGGGCCGTCTCCACCGTCCTGCCCGACAGCGAACTGCTGCCCGCCGAGGACCAGTTCCACATCCCGCTGTTCAAGCTGCCGGCGCAGACCCAGCTGCAGTTCCACTACTTCTTCGACATGGTCAAGCAGGGCGCCTGCAAGGATGTGGTGCTGGAGAATGTGCGCGGCACCGTGGAGCCCGATTCGACCATCGACATCTCGAGCTTCTCGCATTTCCTGGCCATGCCCGACCTGGCCGCCTTCAGCAACAGCGGCTTCCCCTTCACCCGCATGGCCGATCTGTCGGAGACCGCCGTGGTGCTGCCGGCCAAGCCCACCGAAGGCGACTACTCGACCTACCTGAGCCTGCTGGGCGTCTTCGGCCGTTCGACCGGCTACCCGGCCACCGCGGTGAGCGTCGTCAGCCCGCAGCAGACCGAGGCCTTGCATGACAAGGATGTGCTGGTCCTGGGCTCGGCCAGCAACCAGCCCCTGCTGGCGCAATGGGCCGATGCCAGCCCGGTGGTGGTGCAGGGCGGGGCGCGCCGCTTCCGCCTTTCCGATTTCGCCTACCGCATCTTCAACTGGTGGGACACCAGCCAGCGCGACGGCGCCAAGCCCGGCCGCAACCAGGTGTCCTTCACCAGCGACAGCACCGACGGCGTGATCGCCGGCTTCGAGTCGCCCCTGAGCGCCGGACGCAGCGTGGTGCAGATCTCGAGCAACAACGCCCAGGGCATGGACCAGATCGTCGACGCCCTGCTCGATCCGAACCTGGTCAAGGAGATCCAGGGCAGCACCTCGGTCATCCGCGGCAAGCAGGTCGACAGCCTGGTGGCCGAACAGACCTACCATGTCGGCCGGCTCGATCCGCTGACCTGGATCCAGTGGTACCTGTCGCGCAGCCCGCTGCTGCTGCTGCTGCTCGGCGTCGCGGCGGCCCTGATGATCGCGGTGCTGTTGTTCCTGTCGCTGCGGGCCCGTGCCCGGTCCCGGTTGAAGAACAAGGACTGACCCGCCCTCCATGTCTCTTCCGCCTTTCGCCCTGCCACGCCCGGCGCAGCCCCCGCGCTCCCGGGCGGCCGGTAGCCTGAGCCGCCGTGCCCTGCTGGGCCAGGCGGCCTTCGGCTTTCTGGCCTCCGCTGCCCAGGCGGCGCCCCAGGTCCGGACCGTCGGCTGCGCCGCCGCCGACTGGCCGCTGTGGAACAGCTTCTACGAACGTTTCGGCACCGATGACGGCCGCATCATCGACTTCAGCGTGCCCCAGATGCACACCACGTCCGAGGGGCAGTCCTATGCGATGCTCTTCGCCCTGGTGGCCGACCAGCCCGAGCGTTTCGAGCGCCTGTGGCGCTGGAGCGTGGCCAACCTGGCCGGCGGCAACATCGCCAGCCGCCTGCCGGCCTGGCAGTGGGGCCAGCTCAAGGACGGCAGCTGGGGGGTGATCGACAACAACCCGGCCTCCGATGCCGACCTGTGGTTTGCCTACACCCTGCTCGAAGCCGCCCGGGTCTGGAAGAAGCCGGCCTACGAGGCCGACGCCCGCACCCTGCTGGCGCGCATCGTGCAAGACGAGGTGGTCGATCTGCCCGGTCTGGGCAAGATGCTGCTGCCCGGGCCGGTCGGCTTCAGCTTTCCCGAGCAGAAGCTCTGGCGACTCAACCCGAGCTATCTGCCGCTGCCGCTGCTGCGCCGCTTCACCCAGGCCGACCCGCACGGGCCCTGGGCCCAGATCGCCGGCAACACCGTGCGCCTGCTCGGCGAGACCGCCCTGCGGGCCTATGTGCCCGACTGGGTCGCCTGGCGCCAGGACGACAGCGGCCAGGGCCGCTTCGTCGTCGACCCGCAGGCCGGCGACCTGGGCAGCTACGACGCCATCCGCAGCTACCTCTGGGCCGGCATGCTGCCCGGTGCCGATCCGGCTGCCGCCCTGCTGCGCCGCCAGATCGGCGCCATGGCCCAGGCCACCGAGCAGGCCGATGCCCCGCCCGAGAAGGTGCAGACCCGCACGGCGGTGGCGCAGGGCACGGGGCCGGTCGGCTTCTCGGCCGCCCTGCTTCCCCTGCTGCAGGTCGAGCAGCGCCAGGCCGCCCTGGCGCTGCAACAAAAACGCGTGGAAGCCCGCTTGAATGAGCCTGGCAGCAAACTACCCTATTACGATCTCGTGCTCAGCCTGTTCGGTACCGGCTGGATCGAGAAACGCTACCAATTCCTGCCCTCGGGCAGACTGCAATTAAGCTGGGAGAAGGCATGTCCTACCGCCAACGCACGCTGATCCTGGGCCTGATGGCCGCACTGAGTGTGCCGGCCGTCCATGCCCAGCAGCCCGCCATCAAGGCCCTGGTCGAGCAGGGGCGCTACTGGCAGGGCAAGGGCAACTTCGAG
>Ga0213872_10001291_pt1 | contig 16732 bp, 13 predicted proteins | sample VelepicomBERX_R2_FD_160071 | JGI IMG/M metagenome (GOLD analysis project Ga0213872, IMG submission 160071) | Rhizosphere microbial communities from Vellozia epidendroides in rupestrian grasslands, the National Park of Serra do Cipo, Brazil - RX_R2 | ecosystem: Host-associated > Plants > Roots >...
GTTTGCAGGCGCTCGTCTGAGAGATAGCGCTCCACGAATTCGGCCATAGACCAATCAAAGAGCAGGGCACGAGCTTCGTGATCGCTGCCAAGCCGATCTTCGATTTCTGCACGCGTGGGCGGCTCCCCGATCCAGATGTCGTCTTCGTTCGGCGGACGGAGGGTGTCGCGAGCGCGGGTGATGACATCGGACATGGCGCGCCAGCCTTCGACATCGCGCGGGAAGACGCGGCGCAGCTCGGCCTCGCACAGATCGTCGTCATCGTAGAGCTGAATGCTGGCGCCGTCTTCGAAGGGAACAAAGAGGCCGTTACTGGCGGGAGTCCAGCGGAAGCCGCGGGCGGGGAGATCGAGTTCTTCGATTACCAGCGGGTGCAACAGGCCGGCGAGGTAGGCGCAGGGCGAGAGGCGGACGCCGGGCCATGGCTCTTCAATAGTGCAGGCGCCGCCAATGCGCTCGCGGGATTCGAGAACCAGAACACGTTTGCCGGCGCGAGCAAGATACGCGGCGCAGGTAAGGCCGTTATGGCCAGCGCCGACAAGGATGGCGTCCCAGCGCTGGGACGCGAGTTCGCGCACCGGAGCGGGGAGACCGAGGACGCCGAGAGATTCGACAGCAGAGCGCGATTCGATGAAAGAAGAGGCCATAAATGAAAAATGGGGAGAGACGAAGAATCTTCGCTGCGAAAATTCGCGTCTCTCCTCATTTTGAGGGTTAAGCGGTGCGCTGCATTTCGGCCTTGCCCTCGCCCGCGATAGCGGCCTGGGCGGCTGCCAGGCGAGCGATCGGCACGCGATAGGGCGAGCATGAAACGTAGTTCATGCCGACGCGATAGCAGAACTCAACAGAGCTCGGTTCGCCGCCGTGCTCACCGCAAATGCCCACTTCGAGGTCGGGGCGGGTCTTGCGGCCGAGCTTGACGGCATGCTCGATGACCAAGCCTACGCCTTCCTGATCGAGGACGGCGAACGGGTCGGCCTTGAAGATTTTGAGGTCTTCGTACTGGCGCGAGAACTTCGTATAGTCATCGCGGGAAAGCCCCATAGTTGTCTGGGTGAGGTCGTTGGTGCCGAAGCTGAAGAACTCGGCTTCCGAGGCCACTTCATCGGCGGTCATGGCGGCGCGCGGAATCTCAATCATGGTGCCGACGTAGTACTTGAGATTCTTCAAGCCGGCTGCGCTGAGGACTTCTTGGGCAACGCGGACAACCAGAGCCTTCTGGTTTTCGAGCTCCTTAACGTTGCCGACGAGCGGAATCATCACCTCGGGGATCACCTTGACGCCTTTCTTGGCGACCTGAACGGCCGCTTCGAAGATGGCGCGAGCCTGCATCTCGGTGACTTCTGGATACGTGATGCCGAGACGGCAGCCGCGGTGGCCGAGCATCGGGTTGAACTCATGGAGTTCTTCGACGCGGTGCAGCAGCTCGGGGAGATGCTTCTTCAGTTGCGGAACGGGAACACCATAGGTGTTCGACATCTCCTTCTTCTCCTTCGGCGTGGCGTGCGAAAGGCGGGCGATGTCGACCATCAGGTTCTCGCGTTTCGGCAGGAACTCGTGGAGCGGCGGGTCGAGCGTGCGGATGACGACCGGGAATCCGTTCATTGCCTGGAACAGACCGGCGAAATCCTTGCGCTGCATGGGCAGAAGCTTCTGCAGGGCCTTCTTGCGGGTCTTTTCGTCGCGTGCGAGGATCATCGCCTGCATGTGCGGGATGCGGTCCTCGGCGAAGAACATGTGCTCGGTGCGGCAGAGGCCGATGCCTTCGGCGCCGAAGAGTCGCGCCTGCTTGGCGTCGCGCGGGATATCGGCATTCGCGCGCACACCGAAGTTTCCGCGGAACTCGTCTGCCCACTTCATGAATTCAGCGAAGTAGTGCGATTTCGGATCGGGCTCGTTGGTTTTGCACTGGCCGAGGTAGACTTCGCCGGTGGTGCCGTCGAGGGAGACCCAATCGCCTTCCTTGAGGATCAGCTTTTTGCCATTGCTGCTGATAACCGCCTGCTTTTTGGCTTCGTCCACAGCGACCGTAGAGGCACCGACCACACAGGGGCGGCCCATGCCACGGGCGACGACAGCAGCGTGACTGGTGAGGCCGCCAACAGCGGTGAGGATGCCTTTGGAGACGTCCATGCCGTGAATGTCGTCAGGCGTGGTCTCTTTACGAACGAGAATAACGGGGCCCTTGGCCGAAAGATGGACGGCGTCTTCGGAAGAGAAGGCGGCGCGGCCGACCGCTGCGCCGGGTGAAGCGGGAAGGCCGGTGGCGATCTTCTGCAGGCTCTTGCGGGCGGCCGGATCGAGGACCGGGTGCAGGAGTTGATCGAGCTGGGCCGGCGCAACCCGCTGGACGGCTTCCTTCTTCGAGATCAGGCCTTCTTCGACCATGTCGACAGCCACGCGAACAGCGGCGGGACCCGTGCGCTTGCCGTTGCGGGTCTGCAGCATGTAGAGCTTGCCTTCTTCGATGGTGAATTCGAAGTCCTGCACATCGTGATAGTGCTTCTCGAGGTTCGAGGTGATTTCGCGAAGCTGTTTATAGGCTTCCGGCATGACTTCTGCCAGTTCAGCGATGGGCTGAGGCGTGCGGATGCCGGCGACGACGTCTTCACCCTGCGCGTTTATGAGGAATTCGCCGTAGAAAACCTTTTCCCCGGTGGAGGGGTTGCGCGTGAAGCCGACGCCCGTACCGGAGGTGTCTCCCATGTTTCCGAACACCATCGCCTGCACGTTGGCTGCGGTGCCGATGGAATCAGGAATCTTCTCCATGCGGCGGTAGTACACGGCTTTCGGGGTATTCCAGGAGTTGAAGACGGCGTCGCGGGCGAGCATGAGCTGCTTGACGGCATCCTGCGGAAAATCCTTGCCGGTTTCGTTCTTAACGAGCTTTTTGTATTCGGCGATGATCGCCTTCAGATCGGCGGCATCGAGGTCCGTGTCGAGCTTGGCCTTGATCTGCGCTTTGCGTGAATCGAAGATGTGGTCGAACTTCGCCATGTCGATGTGCAGAGCGACTTCGCCGAACATTTGAATAAAGCGGCGGTAGCAGTCATAAGCAAAGCGGGCATTGCCGGTTTTGCGGGCCAGACCCTCGGTGGTCTTGTCATTCAGGCCGAGGTTGAGGATGGTGTTCATCATGCCCGGCATGGAGAACTTCGCGCCGGAGCGCACGCTGAGAAGCAGCGGATCATCCACCCCGCCGAGCTTCTTGCCCATTTCGGCTTCCAGTTTCTCGAGAGCGGCGTGGATCTGCTCATCGACGTCCTTCGGGACCTTGTTCTTGTTCTCGAAGAAGAGATTGCAGACCTCTGTCGAGATGGTGAAGCCGGGCGGGACGGGCACGCCAGCTCTGCTCATTTCAGCGAGGCCGGAACCTTTGCCGCCGAGGATGTCCTTCATCTTTCCGTCGCCGTCGGCCGTGCCTCCGCCAAACGAGTAAACGTATTTCTTCATTTCCAGTGTTGTCTCCTGATTTCGGATACCAGCGTAGTTACAGTTTCAGGCGCTTGCGCCTTGCGTGACGATTTCGGAAAAGTCAGCGATGGTCGAGAACTCCGTGAGCAGGCTGTAGAGCAAAGCCAGGCGGTTCTGCCGGATCGCTGGATCTGGATCGTTCACAAGAATTTTATCGAAGAAGAGATCGACCTGCGGCCGGAGCGATGCGATGGCTGCGAGTTTCTCGCGATAGCCGGCGATCTTCTGAGTGGTTTCGCAGGCCCGCAGAAAGGCCTGATAGAGGTCCTTTTCCGGGCCGGGCGCAAGCAGATTCGGGTCGGGCTGGCCGGTCTGCTCGACTTGCGCCTGTTTGAGGATGTTTTTTATTCGCTTGAAACTGGCTGCCAGCGGTTCGAAATCGGCAGTGGGCCGAATGTCATGGATGGCGGCAGCGCGTTCCGCAAGGTCCGGCAGCGTCGTGATGCGCGTGGCGAGCACAGCGTTTACTTCGTCATAGGCGAGGCCGAGTACGTCGCGAAGATAGAACTGGATGCGCTCCTTGAGGAAGTTCGGCAGTTCCGGAATTTCCTCAACGAAGGGCTGGATGTCGAGGCCGAGCTTGGCTTCGAACAGGATCTTGACGATTCCCTGGGCAGCACGGCGGAGCGCAAACGGGTCTTTGGAACCGGTCGGGATCAGGCCAATTTTGAAGCACTCGCGAAGGGTGTCGAGCTTGTCGGCGATGGAGACGATCTGGCCCTCCAGCGTGCGCGGAATGGAGTCGTCCATACTGACGGGCTTGTAATGGTCGTAGATGGCGGTGGCAACGGCTTCGGTTTCCCCTTGTGCCCGCGCGTAGAGGCCACCGACGATGCCTTGCAGTTCGGTGAACTCCTTGACCATGTCGGTGGTCAGGTCGCACTTGGCGAGCAGCGCGGCGCGCTGGACGGTGAGCTTATTGGCGCCGGCTTGCTCGGCTAATTCGCAAGCGAGCGCGAGAACCCGATCGGTTTTATCGCGGTAGCTGCCGAGCTTCGCCTGAAACGTGACCTTTTCGAGATCGGGAACACGGGCCGGGAGCGGCCTGTGCTGATCGACCTCCCAGAAGAAGCGGGCATCATTGAAGCGGGCGCGCAGAACTCGTTCGTTGCCCTGGCGGATGAGGCCGTCGGGATCACCGGCGGTATTGGTGACGGCGACGAACTCCGGCGCGAGCGAGCCATTGTCATTCACCAGCGAGAAGTAGCGCTGGTGATGGCGCATAACGGTGATGAGAATTTCTTTGGGCAGCTCGAGATAAGACGGATCAAAGCTGCCGCGAATGGGCGTAGGGTACTCGGTCAGGTAAACGAGCGTGTTCAGAAGGTCGTTGTCCGGCTGCACGCTCTTGCCGAGGCCGGCCGCAATACGAGTACGGCGTTCGCTGGCACGCAGCAGGACGTAATTATCGCGCAGCAGATCTTCGTAAGTGCCGCTAGCGACCGGGATGGGATCTTTTGAGCCGAGGACGCGATGGCCGCGGGTCGTATTGCCGGATGGAATGCCGGCCACTTCAAACGGGATGACCTGGTCATCTAGCAAAGCCACAAGCCAACGGACAGGACGAATGAAGCGGACGCCGCCTTTGCCGGTCCAGTACATCGTCTTGGGCCAATTGATACGGCCGATGATGTCAGGAAGCGCAGAAGCGAGGATTGCGGCCGCGGATTCGCCTTTGTGCATGACGACGGCGAAGTAGCGTTCGCCCTTAGCATCGGATTCGCGCCGGAGCGCGTCGACAGTGGTGTTGTGCTTCTTTGCAAAGCCCTGGGCGGCTTTTTCGCCCGCGGAGACGTAGGGCCCGGCAACGATTTCTTCGAGATCGCTCATGCGCGGGTCGAGTTCCACCACGCGCATGGTGAGGCGGCGCGGCGTGCCTTCAAGAAGATCGATGGAGCCGCGAAGATTACCGGCCTGTGAACTTTCGTAATTGGTGCGAAGACTCTCGAGAGCTTCCCGGATCATCCAATCCGGGATTTCTTCCGTTCCGATTTCAAGAAGAAGGCTGGGCATCAGGCTACCGCCTTTTCTTCGGAATTCTGCTGCTGATTCCAGGCTTCCGCGACGCCGACGGCGACCTTGCGGACGCGGGCAATGATGCCGACACGCTCGGTAACACTGATGGCGCCTCGCGCATCGAGCAGGTTAAACAGGTGTGAGCACTTCAGCACGCGATCATAAGTGGGCAGGACGGGGAAGCGGTCCTTTTGCTTGCTTGATTTGAACAGATTCAAGAGGCGATGCGCCTCCCGCTCATGCAGTTCGAACTCCTGCCAGAGCGAGGGGACGTCGGCGATTTCGAAGTTGTAGACGGAGAACTGCTGCTCGTCGGCGAGCCGCACATCAGCGTACCTGACGCCGGGCGCCCACTCGATGTCGTAGACGCTTTCGACATTCTGCAGGAAGGCGATAATGCGCTCAAGGCCGTAGGTGATTTCGGCCGGAACCAGGTCGAGGTCGATGCCGCCGCACTGCTGGAAATAAGTGAACTGGGTAATTTCGAGACCGTCGAGCATCACCTGCCAGCCGATACCCCAGGCTCCGAGCGTGGGCGATTCCCAGTTGTCTTCTTCGAGCTTGATGTCGTGCTTGCGGAGATCGATGCCGATGGCTTCGAGGCTGCCGAGATATTGCTCGATGACGTCATCGGGAGTCGGCTTGAGGATGACTTGCAGTTGCTGGTGCTTGTAGAGGCGGTTCGGGTTCTCGCCGTAGCGGCCGTCGGCGGGACGGCGGCTCGGCTGGACGTAGGCAACCTTATAAGGCTTGGGGCCGAGGACCCGCAGGAAGGTCTCGGGCGCCATGGTGCCGGCGCCGACTTCGAGATCGTAGGGCTCCTGAATGATGGCGCCACGGTCAGCCCAGTAGCGCTTCAATTTGAAAATCGTGTCTTGAAAAGAATCCATGTACGCGTGTCAGAGGGCTTCGAGAAGAGGTGGGGTATGAAAGCGGCGCTCCACATGATCTTCCATTTGGCGGATGAGAAAGCGGCGCAGGTCGAGCGCAGTGTCTTTGGTCCAGCTGCGCGCGGGGAGATCGGCGATGTGGGCGCGGAGCATGGCGGCTGCGAGCTCGCGCGACGAGTCGGACAGGTTGCGATCCGGATAGTGCGCGAGATCGGGGAGGAAGCCGGAAAGGCGCGTGGCCCACAGCGAGAAATAAGTGATGGCGGCCCAGGTGCAGCCGGGGGCGCGCTCGTGCATATAGTCAAGGACGGCGGTCAGCAGGCGGAAGAAGCGTTCGTTAGGTTCGTGCGGCGGCAGCATCTGGTCGCTCACTTCAGCGAGGTAGTCGAGCGCGACACCGGCTTCGAAGCTGTCGAGCAGATCGAACTGCGATTGCAGCAGATCGCAGGAGTTCAGATTGACCAGCTCCCGAGTCTCCCTTTGCGAATACGATAAGTCCACGAGCGATAGCCGTTCCAGCCCTGAGCCGAAGCTGCTCTTCGGTTTTCGTGCCCGGCGCGCCACACCGCGCAGCTTGCCCTGATCGCGGGTAAAAAAACTGACGATCAAATCCGACTCACGAAACGGGTAGGTCCGCAGAACATAAGTTTCACTTACCCGAGCCGGCATGACTGGTTTCGCCGGTGCCGAGCGATTGCAGCCGGTAGAACTCTAAGGGTAACAAAGTGATGCAAAAGTACTGTGTGGAAAAATAGCGGTTTGCGCAACAGTATCGCCGCGGTCTGCCTTCTCCTGAGCCTGGGTGCTTCGAGCCTTCCGGCACAGAGTTCCGAGCACGGCCATACGCTCCTGCTTACACCGCAGCATTTAAGGCGTCTCGAGCGCGACCGCGAGCGCCAGACGGTGCGCTGGCTGAACTTCGAGCGGCGGGTCGAGACAGTGCCGGATTCACCGGAGCGCGGCTTTGAGCTGGCGCTTTATTATGCGGTGACGCATGATCCGGCGCGGGGCAGGGAAGCGGTTGCGTGGGCAGCGGCGCATTCCTGCGAGCAACGCCAGGTGGCGCTCATCATGGACTGGACCGGCGAGCTGGTCTCTAAGGAACAACGCCAGCGCATCCTTCACAGCAGTTCGTGCGGGGGCGCCTCCAGTGACGGCCCCTTGTCGCGCGCCCGCAACGCGCTATTTATGTCAGTGGCCGACGGCGGGGAAGCTGGCGCCAGCTACGGGAACGAGTGGAAGCAATTGCGTCCTGACATGGAGGCATCGGTCCTGAGCCAGCCTTCGGAACTCTACGCGCTTTGCGAATTTCTGATGACGATGCGCATGGTCAATCGCGTGGATCTGCGGCAGGAGAATGCGACATTCTTTCGTTTGCTGCCGGAAGAATTTCTGCTCGGCTTGAAGCCGGGCCAGGTCGAGCACCCGGACTGGATGGCACACACGGCCGCGCTGGCGCTGGTCGCGGTGGACCCGAATCTCGACACCTCGCAGTTCCTGCAGGGGTGGGCGATGGAAGAGAATCAGACGATTACCCAGGGCCCGGGTGTCGCGTATGAATTTCTGTGGGCGGACCCGTACCTGCCGGGAATCGCTTATCGCAACATGGAGCCGTGGGTGTACGATCCGGCAGGGCGCTTGTTTGCCCGCACGGGATGGGAGGCCGATGCCTGCTGGGTTGCGATGGCGCCTGGACGGGTCGATCAGGCGAATTGCCCCGACCTGAAGGAGGTAACCTTCGGGAACCTGAGGCTGGCGAAGATGACCCTCCCCTGTATTTTGCTGCCGGCGCGGGGAAACCACGACGAGATGATCCTGTGGAATCTGAAAGCCGGGCAGAGCGTGATTTTCCGGGGTGATGAGAGAGACACTTCCATGCAGGCCGATACGGCGGGAATGTGGGAGGTTCCGTCAAATGCCAACGGCAAAGTGTGTGCAGCGCGGGAGGGCAAACGGTGACCGCTGATAAACTAATAGTTCCGCAGGTGCATCGTCCGATGCGCAAAAAGGGAGTAATTTCGATTTCATGATTGCAGCAACACAACTGCGCCCCGGCATGGTGGTGAAGTTCAACAACGAGCTTCACTCGGTCTTCAGCATGGTCCACAGAACGCCCGGAAATCTCCGCGGCTTCGTTCAGGCGAAAATGCGGAATTTGCGCTCAGGCTCGATGATTGAGCACCGGTTCTCGTCGGAAGACAAGGTCGAGCGGGTGGCGCTGGACGAGCACGAGATGGAGTATCTGTACGACGACGGCGAGTACTACTACTTCATGAATATCGAGTCGTTCGAACAGATGCACCTGACAAAGGACATCCTGGGCGACGGCGTGCTGTACCTGATTCCTCAACTCAAAGTGAACGTTGAGTTTTACGAGGGCAAGCCGATCAGCGTGGAACTGCCGCCGAGCGTGGAAATGACGGTGACGGAGACCGAGCCTGGTTTGAAGGGCGCGACGGTTTCGAACGTCACCAAGCCGGCGAAGATGGATACGGGGCTTGTGGTACAGGTTCCACCGTTTATCAACCAGGGCGAGCGCATTCGGGTCAGCACGGCCGACGGAAGCTATTTGGAACGGGCGTAAGGCTGCGGTCCTGCTGCCGTTTTCAAGTTAAGGCCGAGCTTCGAAAACCATGTTGAAAGGCGTCTCGGAGGCGCGGCGGAAACGCGTAAAACCGCCGGCTGTCACCACCTCGCGTATCTTCTGCTCCCCGGCCTGCGCCCCCAACCCCAGGGCGACCTCCTGCGATAGCGATGCCGGAACGCAGACTACGGTTGAAGCCGAATAGTAGATGCGTCCCACCGGATTCAGGTTGGATAGCAGGTCGTCTGAAGCGAATGGCTCCACGATCATCCATGTGCCGTCAGGCTTCAAGGCCTGGCGCACATGGCCTGCCGCGCCCGTAGGATCACCCATGTCATGCAGGCAATCGAAAAAGGCCACCAGGTCATAGCCGTTCCCTGGAAACTCTTTCGCAGGCGCCACCGTGAACGTGACCCGGTCCGATACACCCTCGGCCTCGGCCTTCTTCTTTGCCGTTTCAATCGATTTGTCGTGATAGTCAAAACCGAAGAAGTGCGACTTCGGATACTTCTTGGCCATCAGGATGGTAGAGGCTCCATGGCCGCAGCCCACGTCTGCAACTAGCGCGCCTCTCTCGAGTTTTTGTTCGACTCCCTCGAGCGAGGGAATCCAGCTTGTCGTCAGGTTGGCAAGATAGTTGGGCCGGAAAAAGCGCTCGCAACCTTCGAAGAGGCCCTTCTCATGTTCGTGCCAGCCGAACCCTTTTCCGGTGCGGAACGTCTCGCAAAGCTTGTCCTCGTCTTTCATAATGGAGGCGACCATGTGATAGAAACCGGGCAAGTGAACCGGCGTGTCGTCCAGCGAGAACGCAAGCGCCTGCTCGGGATTCATCGAGTAGGTTCCTGTTTCCGGGTGGTAGTCGACGTACCCGCCGGCGGCGTTCGCGTTCAGCCATTCCCTGACATAGCGCTCCGTCGTGCCGGTTCGCTTCGCCAGCTCGGCAGGCGTGACGGGGACGCCGTCGCCCATGCTCCGATACAGGCCGAGCTTATCGCCGATAAGGATCAGCGCAGAATGAAGCGCGGCACCCATGTCCTGCACCGCGCGGCCGAGGAGCGCGTTCAGTTTGTCGGGATCGACCGCCCTCGCTTGTGATTGAGCTGCCATGGGGTATAGTATATTTCGTCTAGCCGGCCTCGGGTGCGGCCCTCAGCGAAGGCCAGTTTGCAGGATAAGAATTTTACATATAATTCCTTGCTGGGGTGCCACGCATGAACGCGCAGGAAAACATCCTTCTCATCCGCAAAGTGTACGAGGCGTTTGGAAGGGGAGACATCCAGACGATCCTCAATAACCTCACTGACGATGTCGACTGGATCTCGGAGGGTCCATCGACGGTTGCATATTACGGCAGGATGGCTGGGCCGGAACAGGTCCGGCAGCGGTTTTTCGACGGCCTGACGGGGACGCAGGAAAACATGAAGCTGACAATGGATGAGTTCGTTGCGCAAGGCGACAAGGTGGCGACACTGGGGCGCTACAAGGCGACGGTAAAAGCGACGGGAAAGCAGTTCGACACTCCGGTTGCCCACATGTTCACCATTCGCGATGGCAAGATAGCGCGGCTCGTAAATCTGAACGACACGGCGGCGGTTGCGGAAGCCTATGCGGGCGCTTCGGCGGCTGCGGCAGGATAACGTTAACAATCTGCAATCGTGTCTGCACAGCGGGTTCAAAATTCATTGGGCTCCTTCGGAACAGCCATCTCAGACGGCCGGCTCTGAAGACCAGCCGAGGGTTCTGACTCAGTACGGCGGTCCACTGCCGGATCATCGGGTACGTGTTGGGGGAGCGATGACGTTGAAACTGCGCTTTGCGGGACTGTTCTGCCTTCTTTTACTCGGTGCGCCGGGGCAATCCGCTGGTCAGGCGGACCAGCCGGACGGCGACTTCTTCCCGCGAAATTGGGTGCGCGGATACATTGAAGGGGCTGTCGCTCCACCGCATAATGAGCCCGATCTGAATCGATGCGCTTCGTGGGCGGGAAGCGATGGCGGAGCGCACGCCCCATGCACGGCATTTGCCCGATACGTGCTGAGCGGCTACATCGAGCTTCAGCCCATGAGCTCTGGTCCCCTCAAGCATTTTTTCCTCTTTGCCCAGCCGCAGATGTTTCTCGGGAAGAACGTTCCGCAGTTCTCCTATACAGCTTCGGCCGCCCCGATGGCATTCGCCACACTCATTGGTGTCGGGGTTCAGTTGCCCAAGAACTTCGAGCTAAGGTTGACGAACTATCATGTCGATTGGTTCGGCCATTACAATTCCTATCTGGGCAAGGCAGATATGGGCAAGAACGGGCCTCTGGGGCTTTACACGACCATATCCGCCCGCTGGAACTTTGGAGGATGGGGCCGCTGAACGGTCCCACGTGTTCTCTCTATTTGAACTGCGTTTTGAGGTTATCGTAGCTCTCGCGTAGCGCGGCAATGGGATCGCCGGGTGTGTGATCCTGTTCGACGAAGTAGTGGCGCACGCCGCAGGCAGCCGCGGCAGACAAGACCGCTGGAATGTCGATGGAACCGTCGCCGACCGCACTGAACGTGTTAACAGGGACGTCTTCGCTGAACTGCGTCTTGGTGAAACTCTTCCACTTATCTTTGAGGTGCACCAGGGGGACGCGTCCGCTATGTTTCTGCAGCAGCTTAACCGGATCCAGACCGGCGATAGTGACCCAGAAAATATCCATCTCCAACTGGACATTGGCCGGGTCGGTCTGGCCGAGCAAGATTTCGAGAGCATTGCTGCCGCCCATAGGCGTAAAGTCATGGGCGTGATTGTGGTAGCACAGCGTCAAGCCCTGGGCGCGTGCCTGTTCGCCCATTTTGTTGAGGGTTGCGGCAATTTTCTTCACGCCCTCCTCACCGCCCTTTGCGGTTTCCGCCCACGGCACAACTACATACTCAAAGCCGAGCTTCTTAACATCTGCAAGCGTGGGCTCGAACTTCGCGGCAGATTCGGGGCCCCCGACATGTACGCTGACGGCATGCAAGCTGGTCTCCTTCAGTGCCGGCCAGATCTGATGCAGATTCTCATAGGTGGCTTCCACTTCCGAGTATCCGATCTCCTGTATCGCGTGCAGGACCTTCGCTGGATCCTTTTCGATGATGTTGCGAACGGTGTAGAGTTGAACGCCGAGGTTCTCGCGGCGGAGCGGATCTCTTGCAAATGCGATATGAGCCGCAGGCAACAGGGCAGCAGATTGCGCAACGAACATACGTCGGGTTATGCGTGGCATGTTCTCTATACTATCCGCACTTACTGCGCGGGTGTCGCGATCTGCGGCGCGGCAATGGGAGTGGTTCGCCAATCCCCCGTGAAACGCTGGTCCAAATGCAAATGCCCGGCCGTAATAATCAGGACGCCATCATTGATTTGCCTTGAATAAGACTTCGGTAAGACACCGCCATAGGGCGATGACATGTGGTCGATTTCCTTGTCTGAGGGTTTGTGAATGGCGCGAAGCAGGTACGAACGTTCTCCCCAGGTGAGGCGCTCGAAAACGATCTTCACGAAATAGTGATTGCCCGGCTGCGAGCGCGACTCGAGTTGGGTGATAACACCATGCAGCCTGGCGCCGCGCGGGATAGTCTCGCCGGTGCGGGGAATCTTCAAAGGACTCGCCAGAACGGCGTCGACCGGGTCGCCGGTGAAGGAGGTCTCCTCGTCGATGGGTGTCGCGAGCGAAACCTTTAGAACCAGGCCGGCCGGTAGGCGCTCGACGACAGCGGATCTTGCGGCGGAAGGCAAGGCGGTTGTGTCTGAATAATCGAATCGCAGGGTAGATTCGGCGCGAAATTCGTGGCAGTGCGAGTACTCCCCGCGGCTAACGGTGAACATGTGCTCGTCGTCATCGAGGCTCAGCTCAAAGGTGGCAGGAATCAGTTCGGTACGGCCGGAGATGGGAAGCAACTGATATGTGACTTCCGTTTCCGCCGAACAAATATTGGAACCAAACGGAATGTCGTCCGCTATTACCTTCAAACTGACGAGTTCGAGGCTGGCCGCGCTGGCCGAAAACGAACCGTGAAACGGGACGACGGACCGACCGTTCGGCATGATGATTTCGTATTGCGATGCGGCTTTCGGCACGGTGTACTCGAAATGAAAGGTCTCAACGCTGTTCGCGGTAGACCTGCCGGTGTAACGGAACTCGATGTCTTTGCCCAGAAAGATGTTTTGGAGGTAGCCGACGAACCCTCCCGACGAGATAGGCCCGCTTTGAACGATTTCATCAATCTGCTTGGATGAATAGTTGTTCTCGCCGCGCCAGGAATAAAGTTCCGCATTTTCCGACACCGCAATGTCGAGCCGCAGCCGGTCATGCGCGAACTCCTTGCGCTGCGCGGGCGATGATTTCGCCGCGCATGCGGCGGACAGGGGGACGGTACTCAGAAAGTAGTTGCGGTAGAGGGTTTCCGTACAGGCGTAGTTGGCGGATTTGGATAGTTGCTGTTGGACTTTTTGGCGGATTTCTTCCAGGACCTGCTGCGGATCGTCGGCGGCGCGGCAGAAGACCGCCGCCACCAGGAGGATGCCGAGTCGCCTCATAAGGCCGCCTGAATTACATCCTATCCACTTACCTTGTACATGCTGGCTTCGTGTTTCTGATAGAGCCGCACCCCGACACCGGCAACCACGGCCAGGCCGGCCGCAGCGGAGCCAAAGAGCGCGCCGTGAGACTTCATGTAATGAAAGGTATAGGCGCCGTATTTTGCGCCGAAGTAAGCCAGCGCGAAGTAGCGAATGGAGCGGGCCGCCAGCACCACAGCAGCGAAATAGCCTACGCGCACGCGCAGCGCGCCGGCGCAGAATACCGGAATTTTCATCGGCATGGGAATGGGAGAAAGCGCCGGTATAAAAACCGTGACCAGGCCGTAGCGGGAAAACCAGCGATGGAGGCGCTTGCCGGTGCCCTTGCTGATGTGCGTAGCAAGCAACACCTCGCCTCCCTTGCGCGCGATATAGAAGAGAATTAAGCTGCCCGCAAGCGAGCCGGCTATGGCGCACATAGCGCCCAGGTAAGCTTCCTCAGGATGAGTGCTCGAGAAAGCAATAATGAGCGCATCCACGCCGCCCACGACGGGCAGGCCGGCGGAGTCAAGAATCGCGAGTAAGAGTAAGCCGACCGGCCCCCAAGCCAACAGGAAGCCGGCGGAGTGGCGCCAGAAATCAAGAAAACGGTGTACCAGTGTAGAGCTCCGGGATCAGCCTTCAGCCTGCGAATCCAACATATTCAGCAGACCGGCTTCGTCGAGTATGGCGATGTTCAGGGCGTGCGCCTTGTCTAATTTGGATCCGGCATCTTCGCCGGCAACAACGTAGTTGGTCTTGCCGGTTACCGATCCGGTGACCTTGCCGCCAGCGGCTTCGATGCGTTGTTTTGCATCTTCGCGCTTCAGCGTAGGGAGGGTTCCGGTAAGCACAAACGTCAAACCGTTGAGCGGGCCTTCCTGGCGCTCCTGCTTTGGTCCGGTAAAGCGCAGGCCGGCGGCGCGGAGGCGTTCGATGAGATCTCGGTTTCGCTGTTCCGAGAAAAATTCACAAATCGAGTCCGCGACTTTCGGCCCGATCTCGTTCACTTCCTGGAGAATATCCGGCGAAGCGGCGGCAATGGCGTCCAGATCGCCGAAATGATTGGCAAGGAACTGTGCCGTGCGCTCGCCGACAAAGGGGATTCCCAATCCGTTTAATACGCGGGCGAGGGGCTGAGCGCGGGAGGCGTCGACGTTATGAATGACCTTGGTTGCGGATTTCTTGCCCATGCGCTCGAGCTCGAGCAGTTGATCGACAGTCAGGGAGTAGAGATCGGCAATGTTATGTACGAGGCCGCGGCTCAGCAGTTGATCAACCAGGGCGTCGCCCATGCCGTCGATATCCATGACGCCGCGCGATGCGAAGTGCAGGAGCGATTCGCGCAGGCGCGCAGGGCAGTTTGTATTCACGCAGCGGCTGGCAGCTTCGCCTTCTTCCCGGACAATGTGGCCGCCGCAGACCGGGCAGGCCTTCGGGATGCGAAACGGCCGGCGATGAGCGCCGTGCTCGACCACGCGCACGATCTTCGGAATAACATCGCCGCTGCGCTCCACCAGAACGGTGTCGCCGATTTCGACGCCAAGCCGTGCGATTTCGTCTTCATTGTGAAGGGTGGCCCGCGAGACGGTCACGCCACTGAGGCTGACCGGTTTGAGATGGGCAACAGGCGTAAGAGCGCCAGTTCTACCCACTTGCACTTCAATATTTTCCAGGATGGTGGACGCCTGGCGCGGCGGGTATTTGAAAGCGATGGCCCAGCGCGGCGCCTTTGCAGTCCAGCCGAGAGCTTCCTGCTGCGGGACCGAATCGATTTTGGCAACAACCCCGTCGGTCTCGTAAGGAAGATCGTCGCGCTTGGTTTCCCATTCGCGAATGAACTCCAGCAGCTCGTCCAGATTGGCGCATTTGCGTCGATGCGGATTCACTTTGAAGCCGGCGGCAGCGAGGGCTTCCAAACTCTTCCAATGCGAGTCGAAGTGCGGCCGGCCGTCCTCTAAGAGGAAGTAGCTGAAGTAATCGAGCTGGCGCGCGGCGGTGATGGAAGGATCAAGTGCGCGCAGCGCTCCGGCGGCGGCATTTCTCGGATTAGCGAAGACTGCGAGACCGGCACGCTCGCGCTCCTGATTCAGCCGTTCAAAGGAGCGGCGCTGCATAACGACTTCGCCGCGAACCTCAAAGGGTGCGGCACCGGCGGGCGATTTGCGAATACGCAGCGGCAAAGAACGGATGGTCCGGGCGTTTTCCGTCACATCTTCGCCCACCCGGCCATCACCGCGGGTGACCGCCTGGCGGAACTGTGCGCCGTTATAATGAGCGGCCATCGAAAGCCCGTCCAGTTTAAGCTCGGCCACGTACTGATAGTCTTGCGATTTGAGCAGGCCCCGGACGCGGCCATCAAAGTCGCGCAGTTCGCCTTCGTTGAGGGCGTTGTCCAGGCTCAACATCGGCGAACTGTGAGGAACTTTGACGAAGCCTTCCCGGGGCTGGCCGCCAACGCGCTGCGTGGGCGAATCGGGTGTGCGCAACTCCGGATGCGATTCCTCCAGCTCGCGAAGGTCGCGCATCAGGCGGTCGAACTCGGCGTCCGAGATCTCCGGCTGGTCGAGAACATAGTACAGGTACTCGTGGTGTTCCAATTGTTTGCGCAGTTCTTCCGCGCGACTGGAGAGAGATTCTTTCATTTCAGAACCTATAATGGTGAACTTGGAATCGTTCCACGCCAAGCGCGCAGCTATCATCTACAATCCTGTTGCGAGGAAGGTATCGCGCACCCGGCACCTGCTTCAACGTACCATCGAAGCGTTGGCGCGCCAGGGAATCGAAGCGAACCTGGTAGGCACAACCGCGCCCGGAACGGCCGGAGCGCAGGCGCGCCGGCTGATCGATGCCGGTTCCGATCTCATTATTGCAGCCGGCGGCGACGGCACCATACATGAAGTCGCGGAGGGAATGCTCCACAGCAGCGTCCCGCTGGCGATCCTGCCGGGCGGCACCGCGAACGTGCTCGCCAGCGAGATGCGCTTGCCCGCACAGTTCGAAACCGCGGCTGAGCGGATTTCCAAACTGAAGCCGTGCCGGATTGCGATGGGCCGGCTTCGCCTGAACGAATCCCGGCCACGCCCCTTTTTGTGCATGGCGGGAGCGGGACTGGACGCTGCCATCATCTGCCGGCTCAACCTGGACTTGAAGGCCGTGATGGGTAAACTCGCTTACTATGCTGCCGGGTTTTCCCACA
>Ga0213872_10001292_pt1 | contig 16722 bp, 20 predicted proteins | sample VelepicomBERX_R2_FD_160071 | JGI IMG/M metagenome (GOLD analysis project Ga0213872, IMG submission 160071) | Rhizosphere microbial communities from Vellozia epidendroides in rupestrian grasslands, the National Park of Serra do Cipo, Brazil - RX_R2 | ecosystem: Host-associated > Plants > Roots >...
CGTTGGGCGCCGGTTTGTTGTGTTTCTTTCCTTTTATCGTTCATAGGATCTGCTAATGAGCCGATTCCGCGTAAGCGAGTTCATCAGCTGTGTTTTTGCTAAGGTCTGCTTTCAGAAAACTCTCCGTTTCCGGCAGAGCGAGATGGAAATCGGTTAATGCCTCCATTCGCACCCGCAATGGACCGGATTCGCAGTCTAAGAGATGTCCTCCTTCCTTCCGGTCTTGCGAGAGGAAGTGGAAGTGATATCCGGCAACGCTGAAGGCGCTCGAAAATCCGGGAGACCACAACCCCACTAGGGTTCCAGTTACATCTGTGAAGCGAAATTCACTTTGCGCTTTGGCCGCATCGACGAGCCGCGTCCCTTCTTCGGGTGGGCTCACGGCCCGGGTCCGAATTCGCTTGAACGTGCCGTCGAGTCGGAACGCGTAAAAAATGTTGCCTGAGGTTCGCAGCGTGTCACAGCGCTTCTCCAATTCACTAAAGCTGGCGACCGATCCAATTTGTAAGTCGGTCTCGGGCGAAAACCGAGTTACTACCGCGAAAGGTGCTCCAGCCGTTGGCGGAGCTTCTGAAACGCGACCAGTGCCTCGAACCTGGTAAACACGTCCATCGAGGACGACCATCTCTCCATCGAGATTGGCAAAAGTGCCCAAACCAAAGTCCCCATGTTGCAGCAGACTTTGTACGTTCACAGCGCCCGCGTAAACGCCCGCCACCAAGGCTCCAGAAGTCGACACTTGAAAGAGGGTGTGAACGGGAGTTTTCAGATACTGCGCAAGCGCAGCCGTGACGATGGACGACACGTCGGTATTAGTCCTGGCCATTTCATCATTAAAAGCCAAGTTAAGCGAATTGGGGATATCAGCGGTTATCTTTGGCATATATCTCCACCTCTGAAGAGGAGCGGCTGTCTCGCTCCCCAATCTTTAATGTGGCGCTTCGGGCGGAATGGATGCGTGATGTGCTCACTGTTCCGACAAACAGGCCCGCGGGCAGTGCAGGATCATAAAGCACCAGCGCGGTCTTGTCGTCGCTAAAAGTGGTCCGTCGCGAGTCTGTAAGCATCTTCGCAGGCCGTGCGATTTTGAACCGGCCGCCCTCTATGAGAAGTTTTGCTGCCTGGCATGTTCTGGCCCTCGGTATTCAAAACGGGGCTCTTCATAAGACAAATGGAATCAGCGGGATGCGCGTCCCGGTCAAAATCTCAAACTCACGAGGCTGCTCCGCGCTCGTTTAAGAAATCCTCCAGGTGGCGCAGCGCGATATCCGCTTTCGCCGACATCGCTTCAAAAGTCTCAAAACCAATGTGCGGTACCAGCACGGTATTCGGCGCCCTGAATATCGGATGGTTAGCCGGCAGCGGAGGCTCTAGGTCAAACACGTCGAGGCCTGCACCGCCAAGGCGATTCTGGCCCAATGCTTCTATCAAGGCCGATTGATCCACAACCGGCCCGCGCGCCGTATTGATCAGGATAGCCGAAGGCTTCATCCTGGCCAATTGTTCACGTCCAACAAAGCCTCGTGTCTCGGCGGTCAACGGCAAATGCAGGCTGACAATGTCGCTTCGGCTCAAAAGCTCGTTGAGCTCGACCTGCTCGATGGCCACATCATTGACCCGAAGCACGTGACGTTCGAAACCGAGCACCTGGCAGCCAAAGGCGTTGCCCAGGCGGGCAACCTGCAACCCAATGGCACCGCATCCAACAACCCCGAGAGTTTTGCCGAACATTTCGTGGCCAGCCAGTTCGCGGTTGTCGCCGCCGCCGCGGACGGTCGCGTCCGCAAGCACAATCCGCCGCAACAGGGCGATCATCAAGCCAATGGCCAACTCGCTTACGGCATGGACAGCGTAACCAGCCGCGTTATGAAGAATGACACCGCGAGCCTTACACGCTGCTTGATCGACGTGATCGATACCGGTAAATGCCACGCAGATCAGCTTGAGTTTTGGGCAGGCTTCGATCACGGCCTTTGAAAGGGGCCTGTTGCTCAGCAACAGGATATCAGCGTCACTAACACGCTTGATCAATTCGGCATCACTCATGCCGCGTGTATCACAGAAGAAGAGGTGATGAGGGCCTGCTTCGATGAGATAACCCATGCGAGACCGGATCGCCTCTTCTGATTGGCCAATGGGTTCAATAATTTCAATATTCATGCCGTTTGTGCCTCTACACGTTTGTGGAGCTTTGCCGAGACCGACCGAGCCTTCAGCGACTGCTTCATTTCGAAGACCAGGAGTCCTCTGCCGGACCGCGGCGACTCGAATTGCTTTTGTCGATAAGGTTGACACCGCCTTGGTTCTACCCGCGCCATTTTGTCACCGGTATCGTCAACCAAGACTCCACAAGAATTGGCCGTCCCACACGGTTCGCACGGAAAAAAGCGGCAAGAGCTAAGCTCGTTTGGATTGGGCAATTAGCGGTGAACCTTTGATAAGGACCGACAAGCGGGAAATGGCTTTTAAGAAGATTATTTTACTCGAAAACGAACTTTCAACCACCAACCACTGTATGACTTCGGATCATAGGGTCTCTCCTTCTTTCACCCACTCAGCGCTCCTCATTTATCTTCCCAGTCTTACCTGGCTTGGATTCCGAATGCTCGGCCAATCTGTCGAACGAATGCCTTGCGTTTTGCTCGGCGTAAATATCGCAGTTCGTTCCGGCGCAGAATTTCGCCGATGAGGAGCGGATACTCACTAACAGTGCGAATTCGAATATCCGAGTACGCCCGACCTCTTGCCGAAGCGAAGTGGCGATGTGGGATCACAATGTGCTCCTTTCTATTTCACGAGCTCGATAAACTCAGCTGATCAAGTCTACCTACACATTGGTTTTGCGTTTCAGTTCAAGGGTTACCTTAACCGACGAACTATTCCTGAGGACCTTGCCTCCCTCAATGTCAAATCGAGTACCGCTCGGTTCGGTGTACGACAAGATTTCCACATCTCTCGTTGAATCGTAAGCGGTCGACAAGTCTGTGACGAAATCAGCTACGAGAAATGGATGTTCGCCGACGATTACCCTTTTTTTCTCCTCAATTACCAGCAGTCCCGTCTTTACTTTCGAATTCATCCAGTCAGTTCTCTCCGCAACCGCTCTCGTCGGACAGTTATAATATAGGCTGTATAGGTACTCCTTGACCTTATCTGCACTCCATCGCCACGGGAGAACCTGGAAAAACTCTTGCAAGCTGGAGGATTCACCCGTCAGCCGCCATCGAACTACCCAACAATGCCCAGTGTCTTCTTTTTCGCTCATAACAATTGCGATCCAGATTAAGCGCCTGCGCGTTTCGCCGTGACCTAGGCCTAGAATAGACAAGCCGACACTTACGAAGACCAGCAGACCAATCTAGGCTACGCGGATCCAAGATCCTCTACTCATCTTATCTTGTCTTTTATAGCTCCTGGCTTGTGGAAACCCTCTCCAGCTCTTCCGACTTGGAAAATGCGACTGTTGCGCCGTGAATTGGATTCGGGTTTGCTCGATGCGTCTGTCTGCGCTAACCTTGTTTTTCTTCTTCCTAGCTGTTGCCCCTACGGCTCGCGAAGAGAGTGCTGAGGCCAACAACGGTTGAAGGCTCACCAAGAGATGCTAAGCCAAACCCCTTTAACGGGTTTATAAAGCCTGGTGGCCTTGCCCGGTCGCGCGAAGCGGCTCCGGGCCTCCGATTCGGCACGTTGGAAACTTCCTTGAGTTTATTGAAAAAGCTATGAAGGCACTTGCAATATTGGCGATAGCCGCCGGGTCCCTCACTCTCATGTCAACTGCGTCGGCAGACAAATATGGCGATCTCGTTGCACAAGGGTTTCGCTGGTCAAGCGTCCACGGCGCTTATGCCTGCGTTTCCGAAGACGACGTGCGTCGTATGGTGAATAATCCGAGCGATGAAGTCATTCTTAAAATGGTGCAACAAGTTAAGGCGTACTTTCTTACAACGGGAGCTCTCGTCCAGGTGATCGAAGAGGATCCGCACTCGGGGTTTTCGAAAGTTCGTGTAGCTGGAATCACCGTCGAGCTTTGGACCTTGACCAAATTTCTCAGCCGTCACCCCATAAAAGATATCTACGGAGTGGTGGAAACTCCAGAGACGTCGGGCCTGATACCTACAGCGGGAATGGGAGTCAACGCCGGTCCCACGCCGCCCGGCGAGTTCAACCCGTCTCCTTCTCCGGGCACGAGCGGACTTCCAGGCGCGAGCCCAACTCCAGGCATGGGCCCGTTTGAGGGCACGAGCCCAACGCCCAGTGAAAGCCCAACTCCAGCGCCAGATTGACGAACGGAATTTCGCGATGGGAACCTTTGCAGTAAGCGACCTAATCGGCATCGATGTGTTGCCCCATACGTTCGAGCAAGATGAAACGGGGACAAGCATGGTCAGCGAGTTCCAGGCCTTTTGGAGAAACTCTACCGGTCGGGAGGTTGGGAGCGAAAACGGGAGCGGGCTGGTACCGCTATAACCAGGATCACAAGCCCGTTCCTGATTCCGAGATCCTTGCATGGATCGAGAGCTCAGCCAAACAGGGCGGCCTTCAGCAGCGTGATGGGCGGAGGAAGGGAGGACGTTTTCCAGTTTTGGAGCGATGGAGTTGCAGAAGAACTGAAGCATGATTTCGATGCAGGGTTCTGGGAGGGGCTGCCGGGTCCGTCAGTGGCAGCGCTAGCGCATTTCAAAATCTGCCGATATCAATCAGCAGTCTACCCGTCGAGGTCGTCTGCTTGTAACTGGACCAAGACCGAGCACATTAAAGCGTCTTTGCGATCTGCTCGCCTTGACCCGTCTGGAGCAGGCCAAAGGCTGGTAGAAAACGGCGTAATGTCCGGAGTGAAACCGAAAGCACTTGATAATGCGGGTTAGTGCTTGCGTCGGACTAGTACCGGACGTTTATCTGCCCCGCTATGAACAACCAATTCAGCGCGCCTGACGATCGCGCTATTAACCACTAGTTCCGCTTTCGGGGCCGGATCATTCCAGGAGCGAATCATTCCGCTTTTACCAATGTTCTGCATGGCAACCATAGGATCGGTATCGAAGACAGCTTGCTGGTTCTGCTTCTGCATGAGCTCGTCTAAAAATAAGCGATCCTGCCCGCGGATATCCCGGTCGTGATTCAATACCGTAGAGAAATACCCGCTTTCGACGACGATGGGTCGCGTACATCGTACTTATCGAGGCGCTGCGGCAAGTGACAATACGTTATTCGCGGCGCTGATCAGGTTTACTGTATGTCGAGCTATCATCAGGTCTTCATCTGTCCGGATAACCCATGCGGAGATTCGGCTCTCAGCCCTTGTAATGCAAGGTCCTCCGGCCGTATTCGCACGGGAGTCTAACTCGATGCCAAGCCAGGCTGCATTCCTACAGACCTGTTCGCGAACGCTAGCCGAGTGTTCCCCGATCCCACCCGTGAAGACCAACACGTCCAATCCGCCGAGGGCCGCAACCAAAGAGCCAAGCTCGCGCCCGATGCGGTACACGAATAGCCGGATGGCTTCCGCCGCGTGCGGATCCTTGCTCGCCGACAATTTACGCATATCACCGCTTATGCCAGAGACACCCAACAGACCCGAGCGGTTGTATAGGAGGTCCGCCACGGCGGCGGCATCCATTCCTTTTTCAACCATGAGATAAAGCACGACTCCGGGATCGAGGGCGCCGCAGCGGCGGCCCATGGGCAGACCGTCGAGGGCGGTAAACCCCATCGTAGTGGCGACACTCCGGCGTGCCTGCAGGGCGCACATACTGGCGCCCTGACCAAGGTGGGCGACGACTACTTTGCCTTCGGCAGCCGAACCCGCATAGTCGGGCAAAACCGAAGCGATGTACTCGTACGAGAGTCCATGAAAGCCGTAGCGGCGAATACCCGCTTCCGTCAGCGCGCGAGGAAGTGCAAAGGCAGTGGCAACGTGAGGTTGAGTGCAATGAAATGCTGTGTCGAAGCAGGCCACCTGCGGCAGGTTTGGAAGCAGCTTCGCCAGCGCTTTGATGCCGGCAAGGTTATGCGGCTGGTGAAGCGGCGCCAAAGACACCAGCCTCTCGAGATCTGCAATTACACTCGGGCCCACAACTACGGGTGCGTTGTACATAGCCCCGCCGTGGACAACCCGGTGTCCGGTGCCCACCAGGGATTGACCAGCAAAGTGGTGCTTCCCCCAGCGCAACAGGAGATCGAGCGCCTGTTCGTGGCTTGCTCCTGCCTCGAGGCGCTCGTTTGCGACTTGATAGCCGGCAGAATCCTCGGCGATAAAGCGCGGCTCCTCGCCGAGGCCGCCGATTTGGCCGCCGCACAAAACGGCCATAGATTCAAGATCGCCTTTGGCGCGGAAGAGTGTGAATTTGATGCTGGATGAACCGGAATTGATGGTTAGAATCACGGGCCTGCTACCTTTGTGGATTGTTCGTGGTGCACTAACAACTGCGCCATAGCGCAGGAGCCGAGGCGGGTCAGCGTATTGTCCGCCCGGCTGGTCAGGATAATCGGAACGCGAGCGCCAAGTACGATGCCGGCTGCATCGGCTTCGCCCAGATATTCGAGCTGTTTCGCGAGCATATTTCCAGCTTCCAGGTCGGGAACCACGAAGATATCTGCCTTGCCCGCCACCGGCGAAACGATGCCCTTGGTCTTGGCCGCCTCTTCCGAAACCGCGTTGTCAAAGGCGAGCGGCCCATCCAAAATAGCCCCCGTAATCTGCCGGCGGTCCGCCATCTTGCAAAGGGCCGCAGCATCCAGGGTGGATTTGAGTTTCTCTGTTACCGTTTCGACTGCGGACAGGATCGCGACTCGCGGCAGCTCGAGTGTATCTCTGTTGAGCATCTGGCGGAGGGCATGCACCAGGTCAATCGCGTTCTGCACGATGTCGCGCTTGTCCTCGAGAGTGGGGTACATGTTGATTGCTGCATCCGTGATAAAGAGCGGCCTCGGATATGCTGGAGCATCCATCGCGAAAACGTGGCTGATACGGCGTGCCGTTCGCAGGCCGTTCGCAGCGTTGACAACGGCATGCATCAGCTCGTCCGTGTGCAGTGCGCCTTTCATCAGAGCGCTCACTTGGCCCGCTCTCGCGAGCGCCACAGCTCGATCGGCAGCTGCGGCACTGTGTTCCGTCGGAACTACCTCGTAGGAGGCCAAATCGAGCTTAGCCATCTCAGCGGCGGCGCGGATCTTGTGTTCCGGTCCGACGAGCACCGGCACGATCAGGCCCTCTCTGGCCGCCTCGATCGCTGCAATCAGCGAGACTGAATCCACGGGATGCACGACGGCCGTGCGGATCGGCTGCAGGGTCCGTATTTGCTCAATTAGCAGCCGGTACAGCCGGCCCCTTTCGCGCAATTCGACTTCCGGAAGCACGACACGTGGCCGAGAAATTTTCTCTGTGGGAGCGATCACCTCGGCTGTGCCGCTGATTACCGTTTCGCCTTTTTGGTTTTTCGCCTCGCAGTCGAGGGTGACGCGACGCTTCTCGGTATTCTTCTCCGCAACCCGCACGGCCACGGTGATCGTATCGCCTAGGCCGACCGGACGGCGGAACCGCAGCGACTGCCCAAGATAGATGGCGCCGGGTCCGGGCAACTCGGTTCCTAGCACCGTCGAGATCAGCGCGCCGGCCCACATGCCATGCGCGATGACCTTATGGAACATGTCATCCTTGGCGAAGGCCGGATCCACGTGGGCAGGGTTTACATCACCTGACATTGCTGCGAAGAGCTGAATGTCTTTGTATGTCAGCGTATGCACCAGACTGGCGCTGTCACCAATCTTCAATTCGTCAAATGTTCTATTTTCAATGCGCTCCATTGTTGCGTCTCCATTCCATTCGTGTCATTCCGCGTTCAAGCCATGCCGTGAAAGCCTGCTTCGATATATTCGGTGTTGCCGAAATTTGGATGCTTTGCTTAGACAACGATGTCGGCACCACCATCGATGTAGAGTGTTTCTCCAGTAATTCGCCTTGCGTACGGCGTGGCCAGATAGGCGCATGCAAAGCCGATATCCATGATATCCACAAGCTCTCCTATCGGAGCTTTGGCGGCAGCGTTGTTCAGGATTACGTCAAAGTCCTTCAGGCCCGAAGCGGCGCGAGTTTTGAGCGGCCCCGGTGAAATAGCGTGTACACGGATCTTTTTTGGACCCAATTCATAGGCCAGATACCTGCACACCGATTCCAGCGCCGCCTTGACAGGTCCCATGACGTTGTAATTAGGAACTACCTTTTGAGCGCCATAGTAAGTCATTGCGAACATACATCCGCCGTCTGGCATCATCGGAGCGGCCAATCTCGCCATTCTGATAAAGGAATGCGTGGAGATATCCATTGCCTGTGCAAAACCCTCCGCGGAGCACTCGAGGAGTCCTCCCTCAAGATCTTTCTTTGGAGCGAATGCGATCGAATGCACTAAGATGTCCATGGTGGCCCAATGCTGCTTGATACGTTCGAATACTGCTTCGAGTTCGCCGGCCGTGGACACATTTAGCGGCATGAAGAGCTGTGCCTCGACTTCTTTTGCCAATGGTTCAACGTACGGTTTCGCCTTATCGTTGAGATACGTGATGGCGAGCTCGGCTCCAAGCTCGTGGAATGCCCGCGCACAGCCGTATGCAATCGAGTGCTGATTCGCGATGCCAACCACCAGCGCTCGCTTCCCCTCGAGAACGGGGTGGTGTGGTGTTATGGTCGTGCTTGTGGTTTCGGCCATAATCATGTCATTCACCTCCCAACAGATGCAGTTTCGGATCTTAGGACGGCTGGTGCGCTTACCCCGGCCTCACAGAGCTTTCGGATTCGCTTCGCCATCTTTGCCTGTTCCGGAGTGAGCGACTCATTGACGCGCGGGTCCGCCAGGAGCTTGTCGACCAGAGTCAGGAATCGGTCCCGATCCGTGGGATCAGAAAGCAAAACCGGGAGTGTCTCGAGCGCCTTTTCTGGTGCGTGCCGGCAAATGATTTCCTGCTTGCCGATATTGAGTCGCCGCTCCAGCGGTGTCCAGGCGGGGAAAAGATCCACGTACTCCTGCAGGATCTCCTCTATAAGTTCCACGCGTCCCAAGGGCAGCGGAACTCCCTTCCGGTGCAGCAAAAATCCGGCACGCGCCACGGCTGCGGCATACCCGCCTTCGGTTATGGACCGCAAAGCATCCTCTATTACGGAAACCTCCTCCGGCGCAGGTACGGAAACAGGCTGTTTCGCCAGCTGTATGGAAAAGATGTTTCCGTACATCAGGAAGAATGCCGCCGCGCTCACCGCATCCCGCACATCGCGGTAGTAATCGAGAGACGCACTGATCAGCTCGGACATTGCCTGCTCCATCTGGCGGAGCGGCTGTTCGTTGCCGGCTGCATGGCGGTTGGCCTTGACAACAGCCGCGGCGCCACCCAGCCATGCCAGCCAGGGGTTCTTATCCGACAGTGCCCAGTGCTGGACCCGCAATGGATGAAAGAAGCGTGCCAGCTTGGCTGTCCAGTCGTTGGACATGCGCTGAACTATAGCCTGCAGAAACGCTTCGTAGAGACGCTGATTGAATTCGGCCGAGACGGCTGCCGCCTGGAATGGCCTCTCGTCCCTGCGTCCGAAGCGATTTATCCGCTCGACGATGTCTTCTAGTCGATGCTCTTCGAACTCAATTTCGTACCTATCTTTTCCACTCTCGTCTTTCGGGAGTGTGTTGATCTTCATAGCATATAAACCCGGAGGTAGTGCCTCCACGGATTTCAACACTGAAACGATGGAAGCGTGCTCTTTCTTCGCCACGTTTCCGGATACGAAAATTCCGAGGTGGCCGACGTGGCCTTGCACCAGGCCAATAATAGTCTGGCCTCGCGCTTTGATCTCCTCGGTCGAGCCGTACACGTCCGCCACCCAGTTAAACGCCTGCTGCGGAGGCGTGATGTTGTCGCCCATGGATGCGAAGAGGATGATTGGTGTTTGGATCCTGCGCAGATCAAACAGTTTCCCGCCCGAGGGCTTCTCTACAGACCAGACTTTGTTTCCCACGAACAACTGTTGGACGATCCAGTCCATCTCCTGCCGGTTCAGCAGGTAATAGGCACCCCACCAGCGTTCGAAGTCCAGAAAACGCGGCGACTCGGTATCGACATCCGCGAACAGATGGTAGTACTTATCCCAAAGCGAATTGGCCGGATTCAGATACTCAAAATTCTCGACCAAGTACGCCCCGTCAAAGATGCCGTTGCCGACGTCGGCAGTGAAAGACGCCAGCCAGGATCCGCCGAGCAACCCGCCCGCATAACGCATCGGGTTGGGTGCCTGGCCGGTCTCCCAGGCGCCGCTCCAGTAGGACATGGGTGCGCCAACGACCACCACGGGTCCAATGAGTTCGGGGTCTTCGGCTGCCAGCATCATTGCCGCCCAGCCCCCTTGGCAGTTGCCGACGATGACCGGTTTCGGGCTGTCAGGGTGAAGTTCGCGGACCTTGCGCACAAATCGCTCCTCCGCGGCGCAAACATCCAGTATGGTTTGGCCCGGCTCCGGCATAGGGAAGAACATTACGAAATAAACGGGATGCCCGTCCCGCAGAGCTACACCAACTTCCGAGTCGTCTTTAAAGCCGCCAACACCCGGACCATGCCCCGCGCGGGGATCAATAATGATGTACGGGCGCCGCTTCGGATCGACCGTTACGCCTGGAGGTGGGATAATTTTCAGGATCGCGTAGTTCACCGGACGCTCAAACTTCCGCGCGTCCATCACCATCTCGTAATCGAAATGGAGCACAGGCGGCTCGCCCGCCCGCTGGTGCTCGATCCAATTGTTGCCGCGTTGGCGTAGCGTGTCCCAGAACAGGACTGACCGCTGAGCCAAATCAACCGTGTACTCGTACTGGGTCTGCCAGAGGTCCCATGGCGACATCGGCTGCGTACTCAGAGCCTTTATGTATACGCTCTGCGCCTTCCGAATGTGCTCATTGAAGGCCTCCGTTGCACGCTGCATCTTCTCCGCGAATACCTCTCTGACTTTGGCCGGCATCTTCCACGCGTCAGCGAGTTGGGCGTCCGATTCGTTCACACTCACAAATCGCTCAAAGTTCTGCAATGTTCACAACTTATGTTGTCGAACACTAGCCCCATCTTGTGTTAAACTAACAAGCGGCCTGCTTGCCACTATTAGCCTTCACCTGACCTGCTTCGCTATCACTGTCGACTACAGTGACTTGGCGCCCAAGACCTCTTGAATACCACATTCTTTCCAGAGCCCACCAAAGACCAGGTTGGCTTAAATCACTGTGACATGCAACTGCGGGCCCGTGGTGCTACTGGACCTGATTCTCGCTGATCCAGCGCTAGTCAATAAATAAAGAAAAGTATTACTTGACAACACTTATGTGATTAATAAAAAACTTCATCACTTATTGACATTGAAGACTTCCGCTAAACGCCAAACCCGCGAACAAACCCGCCAACGTATCCTCGCCAAACCCGCCGAACTCTTTCGCCATTTCGGTATTGCCAAAACTAAGCCTCGGATTTCGCTTTTTTCACTCAGGCTTCGGCTCACTTGAATCTTGTGCGATGAGTTCATCCATCACCGAACGAGCACTCATCCATTCGCGCTATCGCTTTTGATGACCCGGGCGGAAACATGATCGAAGTTTACTGGCCTACTGGAGTAAAGTACCGTCAGCCTTTTATTGAGCCGCTCGATTTGACTCAGAGTGAGGAAGCGCTTCGGGCCACGTTAAGGCTAGACGATCGCTAAGTGTAGTGGCTCGAAAACAAGAACGATCTGGCCGGAAAACATCGCTCACTTCCGGCCCAAAGATAGCGTATAAAATTACACGATATTTCGAGTTCCGGAATATTCCGAGTCTGGGTGGCGGGAGATCGGCTCGCGGGTGGAAGAGACAGAGGCGCGCATCAATCGCAAGTATCGGGCCGATGATGCTCTCAGTCCGCTACAGCTAGTGCGCACGAGCGGAACGTACTGGGAGTTCAACCGCGCGCCGGGCGCGTGGCGGTTGCCCGATCTCCCTTAACGGAAGCCCCGACAGAAGATTCGCCTCGATCTTCTCGAGCGAGACGCCCTTGGTCTCCGGAACCAGCATCAGAAAGAAAATGATGAATACAATATTCAGCCCGCCATAAAGAAGAAATGTGTTGCCGTTGCCAAATCCGGCGAGGAGCAGCAGGAACGTCTGACCCACGATGGCATTTGCAATCCAGTTTGTGGCGGTGCTGAATGTCACTCCGAGGTCCCGGCCAGAGAGTGGATAGATTTCCGAGCAGATTATCCAAATGATCGGCCCGGCGCTCATCGCGAAACCGATAATAAAAATCATCAACGCAAAGATCGCAAAATAGCCAAATTCCGGATGCTTCTCGATCCTCATGTTAAACAGTGTTCCAACCGTCACCATGGCGGCGCCCATCGTGATAAAGCCTGCATACATGATGGGCTTGCGACCCAGCCTGTCCACGAACGCAATCGCGATGAAAGTCGCCAGCACATTGGTTATTCCGATGATCACCGTTCCCCACATTTGCTGATCGGTCGTTGCGAACCCCGCGATGCGAAAGATCGTGGGCGCGAAATACATCACGACATTGATACCGGTGAGCTGCTGGATAATCTGCAATCCAATCCCGAGACCTATGGCGCGGCGGAAGTTGGAATTGGTCTTGAACATCTCAAATCCATTCTGTTTGATTTTCAAGTTCTCCTCGATCTCTTTGACCTCCGCGGCAATCTCGGCATCATTCAAATGCATGCGCTTGAACACTGCCACGGCGCGCTCTTTGAAACCGTTTAGAAACAGCCACCGCGGGCTTTCCGGCAGCAAGAGTACGCCCAAGAACATCACTGTGGCAGGAACGGCTATCACGCCGAGCATGGTGCGCCAGTGGCCGCCGGTCACACCGCCAAACGTCGCATAGGATGCGAGCCAGGTGTTGCTTAGAAACGCTAGCACAATTCCGATTGTTATCATGAGCTGATACATCGAAATAAGCGAGCCACGCACCTTCTGCGGGGAAATTTCAGAGAGATAAAGCGGTGCCGTAAATGAAGCGACGCCGACAGCCAAACCAAGGAACAACCGCGCCCCGATCAGCAAAATCTCCGATCGTGAAGTCGCGCAGAGGATCGAACCGATGACGAATATGACTGCGCTGATCAGGATCGTTTTGCGCCGCCCAAATTTGCTCGAGAGTACACCGCTCAGCAGCGTTCCAATCACCGCTCCCCACAATAGGGCACTTACGACAGTTCCTTCTGCTTCAATCGAGAGCTTGAATGTATTCTTTATAAAAGGAAGAGCCCCGGAGATGACGCCAATGTCCAGTCCGAAAAGAAGGCCGGCAAGCGCCGCCGTGAAGCCGATGAAATAGATGATGAGCTTCTTTCGCAGGGGGGATATAGGACCCATATGAGCTAATGCCCGGATTCAGGCAACCTCCTGCTTTTAAAGCTTGTATCCTTCTGCTCGGAGTTCAAGGCGATTCGTGCACATTTCTCATGGAGCGGGAGAAATGCGGGCTGGCGAGGCCGCGCCTCAGACCAACGAGGTGTAGGGTAGCTAGATTGCGCTCGGCCTGCGCACCGGCCTGCCTCGGCGGCCTCGCTAAAAGCCTTTTCCAAGGTACTGATCAACGTTAGATGCATCCACGCGTGCCGATTTAAGAACAATCTGGTCTGGTACCTGTAAACCAATCGCAAGGTTGTACGCGTACTGGATTCCTTCAGGAGCGCAGAATGGATAAATAAAAGTTGCGGCTAATTTGCCATCTTTGATCGCCTGAAAGGCGCGGTTTTCCCCGTCGATACCCACAACCGTAATCTCCCTGGAGCGACCGGCGGCTTCCACCACCTCCACTGCGCCGAGAGCCATCGCGTCATTGTGCGCATAGATGGCCTGGATTTGTCCAGGTCCGAACCTCTTAAGCGTGTCCTCAACGAACCTCATCGCCGGGTTCCTCAGGTAATCGCAGAACTGGTCTGCCACCACTTTGATCCTTGGGGCCAGCCTGAGAGCGTCGCGAAAACCTTCATGGCGCTCTGTGGTCGCGGACGCGCCTACCGTGCCTTGAATTTCGATGACGTTTCCTGTACCATCCAATTTTTCAATGATGAATTCACCCGCGGCGACGCCGATGGGCCTGTTTTGAGCACCGATGTGACACGTGACTTTCGTGTTCACCTCCCTGTCAAGCGTAACCACGGGAATATTCGCCCTCATCACTTGTTCCACCACAGAGGTGAGCGGTTCAGCCTGCACCGGACTGATGATCAAGACCTTGATGCCCCGTGTCATCAAACTTTTCACGTCACTGATCTGCTGGGCAGCCTTATTTTGGCCATCGGTGACAACGAGTTCCACTTCGGGATAATGCTCCGCTGCATACTTTTGATTCCCCTCTAACATAGCGACGCGCCACGTGGAATTCATTGTGGCCTGAGAGAAGCCGATGACGATCTTTTCTGCCGCCATTGCGTGGGGCCCAACGCTTACCAGCAGGAAAATGGCGCCGAAAAGCGCCAAGCCTGCGCGAGTGATTAAAGACACGTTCTTCATTTATTATTTCTATTGGTTATTTTCAGACCCGCTGCGGATCGTCGTGCCGCTTTCGGTCGAGCCTCGAATTCCGACGACCGCCTGATCGACGTGCGCGTCACAAAAGACGCGGCCATAAGAGACCATCGCTGCAATCGCAAAGGCGTTGTTCTGGAGGGACAACACGTCAATTTTGTCTCGGCAATTGAGTATATTGCCAAACTCGAAAATTACATGGCTAAAGTTTGCATGCATTCACGAGCGTCATAGATCGGAATCAGCGTCTGACTCGTCCGGCAATAAAATCCTGTCATTACAACTTAACCTTCTGTAGATCAGTATCTTGTAGAGAGCTACAGGCTCAGGTTCATCAAAGGAAAATTAAAAATCGGTGGAGTTGCTCGATGAACTGATATATTGCCTCCCAGTGATAAGTTTTCTGGGCATCCTGGCAGGGGGGGCGTTCAGGGCTTCCAGGACCAGGATGCTGAGAGGACGAGACAAGGTGGACCTCGGTTAAGGATTCACCGGCTCTGACTCTCAAGGCACGACAAGCAAACTTGAGACAGAACGAAAGATGGAAATCATACAGTTTCTTTTGGAATTCACTGTTGTTACCGTTTTAATTGCAGCGGCCGCTCCCTTGACACTAACTTCGTGGTTCACCGGCAGAAAAAAGGCCGGCGAATCGATCGACGCCTGACACTCAGGAGAAGGTTTATGGGAGAAGTGCTGGCGTGTAGGCGAAGCGTCCCGTTTCGCTTCTTCTTGAGACCCGGCAAAGCGGGACGCTTCGCCTACCCGTCGGCACCCGCCGCTTGGGCTGGCTCAAAATCCATCACCTCCAACAACGGCGTGCAGTTGGGAATCATCTCATTCGACAAGATAGACGACACTATCGGGACGGGTTAGGAGCGATTGCACTTTTTTCAGCATTTGCGCGCCAGATTCGCTGATTGGATTGGGTCTTAGATCCTTGACTTGGTCGTCGTGTCCTTTCCCGATGACCAACGCTAGGCACTCTTTGGCGATGCTTTCGATTTCGGCTTGCCCGCGCATCTCTCCGCCGGGCTTACGGGTTTGCACCTCGATCAGATAGTGTTCTTCGGGAAGAACAAGGGCATATTCGAAGTAAACTAGATCGCTCATATGATCCCACAATCCCATTGGGACAACGGAGAATCCACTTTCATTTCCTTTGGGAAAAATCTTCACGGTGAGTGCGAGTTGCGTGTATTCAGGAGACCCAGATTGAGACTTCGTTCTGTGAGACCATCAGAATCGCAAGTGAGCAGAAGTCGATTTCGCTGAAGAAACACGCTGAAGCGACCGATTGGGACACACGACGAGTGGTATAACGAGATGCTGGAAGACCGGGTGTGACTTATGGCATCGACACAAGCTTCCTGCTGGCCGTGGAGGTCCCTATAACATCAAATCCTTCGAACTCCTCTTTTTCGAAGGGGAAATACGTTTACTACTTCGGCAACGGACGAGCCGACGGGACAGGCGCGCTGCGCGCCCTGCTCGGTGGCAAAGGCGCCAACCTAGCCGAGATGACTCGCATCGGCCTGCCGGTTCCGCCCGGATTCACCATCACGACCGAAGTCTGCACCTACTACTATCAAAACGAGCGCTCCTATCCCCCGGAGCTATTCAAGCAAGTGGAGGAAGCCCTTGCCGAGATCGAGAGATCTGTGGACAAAGAGTTTGGCGGCGTTGAGAATCCACTCTTGATTTCGGTGCGCTCCGGCGCGCGGGATTCGATGCCCGGGATGATGGACACGATCCTCAATCTGGGCATGAACGATACGACGGTCGAGATCGTTGCAGCCAAAACCGGTAATCCGAAGTTTGCCTGGGACAGCTACCGGAGGTTTCTTCAAATGTATGGGGACGTGGTCATGGGTGTGCAGCGCCGCCCTGATGAAGATCACGACCCCTTTGAAAGCACGATCGAGCATCTCAAAGATGAGCGCTACAGCAACCGCCACCTTCCCGATACTCAGCTCAGCACCGAGGACGTGCGCGAGTTGATCGCCAGGTTCAAGAAGTTGATCCGGGAACGGACAGGCAAAGATTTTCCGCAGGACCCGAAAGCCCAGTTGTGGGGTGCAATTGGCGCGGTCTTCGGCTCGTGGGAATCAGCATCGTGCAGATTCTTGAGCGACTCGGGCATCACATTGACTATCCGGAGGAACTGACTTGCTGC
>Ga0213872_10001293_pt1 | contig 16714 bp, 14 predicted proteins | sample VelepicomBERX_R2_FD_160071 | JGI IMG/M metagenome (GOLD analysis project Ga0213872, IMG submission 160071) | Rhizosphere microbial communities from Vellozia epidendroides in rupestrian grasslands, the National Park of Serra do Cipo, Brazil - RX_R2 | ecosystem: Host-associated > Plants > Roots >...
TCCACCTCGACCGTGAACCCGATCGGCAGCGGCTTCAACCTGCCCCAAGGCGTGGCGGTGGACGGCAGCGGCAACGTGTTTGTCGCGGATTTTGGTAACGGTGCGGTGAAGGAGATCGTCGCGGTCAACGGCGTGGTCTCGTCCAGCTCGACGGTGAACCCGATCGTCAGCGGCTTCAACCTGCCCCAAGGCGTGGCGGTGGACGGCAGCGGCAACGTGTTTGTCGCGGATACCGAAAATAATGCGGTGAAGGAGATCGATCGGAGTGATCCACCGTCGTTGAGCTTCGCCTCGACGCCCGTCGGCTCAACCAGCTCCGATAGCCCGCAATCGGTCGTATTTCAGAACAGCGGCAACGCACAGCTCACGGCGACCTCGCCGGGCCTTACCATCGGCGCGAACTTCGGACAGGTTCCGGGCAGCGGCACGCCGGAAGACTGCACCGCCAGCTTCTCGCTCGCACCAGGCGCCAGTTGTAATCTGAGCATCAGCTTTACACCCACCGCGACTGGGCCTCTCAGCAGCATGACCACCTTCACTGATAACGCGCTAAACGGCAATCCGGCGAGGCAAACGATTCCTGTAAGCGGCACGGGAATCGCACTCACTCAAACCATTACGTTCAACGCGATCCCGAACCAAAAGCAGGGTACGACGCTTGCCTTGACTGCCACGGCCAGCTCCGGTTTGTCCGTGAGCTACACATCTTCGACACTGAGCGTATGCACGGTGTCGGGTTCGACAGCCACATTCGTCAGTCCAGGAACGTGCACCATTGTGGCCTCGCAGAACGGTAACAACGTTTATGCCGCGGCCACGCCGGTATCGCAGAGCTTCACCGTGATACCCAGCGCGAACTTCACCATCACGCCGGATCCAGCGGTCGAGACAATCTATCGCGGGCATGTGGCCGCGTTTCTTCTGGTGCTGAAGTCCGTGAACGGCTTCAGTGGCAACGTCACGCTGAGTTGCTCGGGCGGGCCTGCGGGATCGAAATGCGTCGACTTTCCGCAGACGATACACGTGAACGGAACGGCATACGCGATATCCGGAATTCTGTTCCCCACGACCACGCCGCCGGGGACCTACACCATGACCTTCACCGGCGTTTCCGGTTCATTGATGAACAAGACCACGGCGAAGTTCATCGTGAAATAGATAAAAACCGGGAGGGCACGCGGCAGAAACGTCCTGTGTCCTCCCGGAGAGAGATCGCCCGTTCGACACCGCCGGCTCGCCTGGAAACTGAATGAAGTTGGACGGGCTTGTTTCCGAATTGGGGTCGAATGGTCGCAATGCGGAAAGCGGAGAGCTACCCCCTGGATAGATCCGCCTTAACGCCTACCGTTTACGAATCCCGTCCGGATCAGTTCCTGTGTCGTCGGCCATCCGGACAGAATGCCTGATTTGGCACAATCTGACCGGCGACAATGCTCGAACCGTTTCTGTGCGAAAACTGCCCCAAGCATTACCGCTAGCGCGAGTGAACGTGGGTCGGCGCGCCGGCATCGGCTATAGCCGCCGCTGGTTTCCCGTAAATGTCCAGGTGATTCGCTTTTCATATGCCTTCCATGCTTTCTCGACAGCGCGTGTTGCTTCGGGATCATCGATCGCGAAGCGGATTACAGAGAGGATCATTGCTCGCACGCTGACGTGAGGCGGCGCGCTCTCACCGATATGCCCACATTCCGGACACTTAGTCACAGGAGGGCGAATCTGACGTTCGCGGCGGATTCGCTGGAGCATTTCATCGAGGTCATCACGTAGACGAATCACGGCGTTGACCGGCATCTCTCGATGCCATCTCGAACGCAACGTCTCGACCATCTCTTCAAACCAAACACGTTGAGGATCGCCGGATGCCATTTTGGTGGCGCCCGTGGCTAAATGTGGTAACGCCCGGCGGTTTCCAGCATGTTCATATGGTTGCCGCCCAGGGCAACGGTGGGCAAAAGATTTATATCGTGCCCCAGTACAAGCTGATTGCAGTGTTCACCGGCGGCGGCTACAACGCAGAGTCAACTCCGCCAAACACAATCATGGCAAAAATTATTCTTCCGAGATTGATGCAAGCTGTGAACGGTCCCGAGGCATTTTCGCCCCACAAATGATTTCTTCGAATAGATCCGCGCCTAACGGCCAAGGGTTTGGCCAATCGGTGCTGTATCCCGACTTTGATGATTACTCTACGCTGGAGATGTTCGCCCACACACGGTTTTCAGCATTTGTCTTGATCCTGTTGTTGAGCCAGAAGATTGGTACGTTCGATCAGGCGAAATACCTGATCTTTTTCTATGATTCTTTTGAGGAACCGCAGCCATGAACAAAGCCGATGGTCAGGACCCGCGGGACCGCCTATCTGCACTTGTTGCGGGCTCGCTCGACACTGAGGCGAGAACGCAAGATTTGGCGCGGCAAAACTACCAAAGCCGGACCCAGTTCCACAGGCTGTTCCGAACCGTGGTCGAAGAGACTCCGGCAGCTATGCGAAGACGCCTCTTGCTGGAAAGAGCAGCCTACCACCTGTTGCATACCGCAATGTCGGTTACAGAGATCGCTTTGGACGCCAACTACAACTCATTAGAGGCGTTCACTCGCGCTTTCCGAACGGCGTTCCGGATGTCTCCCAGCATCTACCGGCGCATGCGTGAGCGGCACTTTCATTTGCCCGCGTCCAACGGCATTCACTTTCTCGCCCCAGGTTTCTTAGCAAAAGGAGGAAAAGATATGGATCTATTCGATCGCTTTGCAGGCAACGACTCATGGCACACGCGACGTTTGCTGGAGTATGCCAGCACTCTAGCGGAGGAACAACTGGATCGACCACTGCCCACGGTCGTGGAACTGCTTCCCTGGCGGGAGTCGAACAACACCCTAAGGCAATTGTTGGAGAACATTATCTTCACGAAAGAAGTCTGGACCGCCGCGCTGGCCGGGACCGAAATGGATATGAACGGCCCTCCCAAATCGCAGCGTTCTCCAAAAGAGATGCTGCACAGGCTCGAAAAGACCGATGCTGAACTGCATCGTATTTTAGGGGACGTCCGCGAACGTGCTGCATGGGATCACACGTTCGTCGACGCACTTTGCGAGCCGGCCGAGACCTTCACATTCGGGGGCGTCTTCGCCCACATCATGACATTCAACGCGCATCGCCGATTGATGGCTTTGCACGCTCTCCGCCAACTCGGAGTCCAAACGGAAGGTTTCGGTGATCCCATGGAATATGAGGAAAGTGTGGCCCCTTGGAACCGGGAGGTCGCCTTAAAGATGCCGTGACCACGAGAACAAAATTGTTTCGCCTGAACGCCACCGCCGGACGTGACGCGGCCATTGATCGATGGATGAAGGAGCATCCTGGTGAATTGGGAGACATCGCGAAGAGGTGGTTTGAGGTGATGCGAGATTGCGGAGACGAAGTCCGGGAGATTCTGCATGACGGCTGTCCGACTGCATGTCTGGGAGATGCGGCCTTCGGCTACGTCAACGTATTCACGTCGCACGTAAACGTGGGATTCTTCCAAGGCGCATCGCTGCCGGATCCAGCTCGCTTGCTGCAAGGCACCGGCAAGTTTATGCGCCATGTGAAGGTGACGCCAGGAACTGGTGAACCGGCAGCGCTAAGCAGGCTCATCGAAGCGGCGTACGCGGATGTGAAGGCGCGTCTTGAACACGGCTAGCTCGAAGAGATGTTTGGATAACGTCAAGATCAATCGCCACCTAAGAGAGATTGAACCCGGGTCTGCTGCTCGTGACGGAAGGCGGGCAAATCGGACGTCGAGCATGGCAATGACGGGATACATCGCCCGTAACGGCCAAGCATTTGCTAATCCGGCTTGGAACTGGGTTCCGATTGTTTCTCAACCCTTGGGGACCAGGGCGGAGTTAATTTCCCAGAACGCCGTATCGCGGAGTTTGATGACAGCGGGCCAGTCCGAGTGCCAATTTCTGCCGAGAGATAACTGCCTCGTTGGCCACCGATCCGGCCAGAATTCCGCCGACTTCCTTGTGTGCCGCGAAAGCAGGTGGGAAGCAAGAGTCCTGCCGGGCTCTACCCGAACGAGTGGGTTCGCCACCAGAACACATGCCAGGGCTGACGCGGACTCCGGCAGACGAATATGTCGGTGTGATCTCCGATGGCGATGTTCTCGATGCCGAAGGGAACGGTGACGTGGCCAGCAAGCTCGCACGACTCGAAAGCGGTTTTCAGGTCGCGGCTGAGAAAACCCGCCGCAACGACGGTTTTGGGCGGGGGAGCGCCATACCCGCGCAGCCAGTGCGAGTTCGAGCCGCTGATTACTTCCGGCAGGCCTCGACCTCGGCCGTAAAGGTTGATGGCGGCCGCTTCACCCGCATCGCCGGCCAGAATGCCCACCGGGGCGCTGTCGGGCGGGAGCGAATCGCGAACGCGGACCACAGTGCTGGCCATCTCCGGCCAGCCGAACTCCTCGTTGAAATTGCCGTTTGCCGCGTCAGCGATCCTCCACCAGCGTGAGCCCGGCGGCGCCAGAGGCAGAACCAGGAGACCGACCACAATCCCGCTAATCACCAGGCTGGTTCGAACCACCCTGCGTACCGTGTGGGCGGCGGCCGGGGACAGGGCTTCCGACCATCGCTCGCCCCACACGGAGCCCGCGGCGAGCAGCATCGGGTACGCCGGCGAGAGGTAGTAGGGCTTGCCTCTAACGATGAAAAAGAGCGCCAGGGGGATCAAATACATCCAGCCGACCATGCGGTACCGCTGTCCCTCCGGTCTTAAGAGCAGGAAATACAACCCCGCGATCCAGAGCGGCACGGTGACAGGACTCGTTACCGACCAGAGCTGCGCGGGCAGGAAGCCATTCGTGCTGCCCTGCCCGACATCGCGCGCATGAATAAACTTCAGAAAATCAAGCGTGATGAAATCGTGCCGGACCTGCCAGATGAGATTGGGAAGGAAGATGAGAATGGCAGCGGCAGCACCGTACCACAGCCAGCTGTTGAGCAGCCAGCGGGTTTCGTCAGCACGATGCCGCTCGCAATGCCTGCCAGGAAGAACGCCATCGTGTACTTGGTCATCATGCCGAGACCGACGACAGCCCCCAACGCCAGCCACCAGCGCTGATCTTCTGATTTCAGCAAACGGATGGAAATCCAGGCGGCCAGCACCCACCATAGGTAGTCGAAGGAGACATACTGGAACACGCTCCCCAAAAACACCGCGGGTCCGGCGATCGCCGCCGCCCACGCAGCCACAAGCTGGGCCGGACGTTTGCCGCCGATTTCGCGAGCCATCAAACCGGTCAGTACCATGGCGATCCCTGCAGCCAAGGCGCCGAAGAAGCGCAAGCCTATCATCGAAGGGCCAAACAGCGTGAGCGCCACCCGCGCAATGAAGGGAGTGACCGGCGGATACACCACATACCCCCAGGCAAGGAAACGGGCGTCGTCGATCGTCGCAAGCTCGTCGCGGTGGAATCCGTACTGGCCGTTGGTTGCGCTGTGCAGCGCGACCAACGCCATCGCAGATAGAACGAGCACGCCAGTATCCGTGGCGATGATCCTCCGGCAGATGGCGGATAGCCGCATAGATATCGCAATCACTATAGCTGAATAGCTGACCGCAGAAGGCTCGATGGTGTTCGTCCGAAGCAGAGCCACTAGAGACGTGTAGTCGCCACGTCGTACATCTGGCTTCCTGATGCTCTGGTCGAATAACGTGCAACTCGGAGAAAGGTCTGAGACAGCCTTGGTGAGGATTACTCGTGAGTAACGGCCAAGTATTTGGTAATCGTACGTGAGCCGAGCATTGACGATTCCTCTACACATCCCGACTACCTATTCGTAATCCAGGCCGCTTTCCGATCGCCGATCATTCGTCGCCTGTTCACGTTCACCCAAAGGCCGCCTTGCGATCCGCAGTAAACTGTCTCATGCGACCCGGAGTCGGCAAGCCTTAGGCGCTGCGAGCTTTGCGTGAGACCCGCATGACAGATTTAGAGCTTCGCGAACAAGTCGATGAACTATTCCTACTTCAACGGGTCGCACAACGTATCTCATCTCTTCTCGACCTGGAAGTCCTGCTGGAAGAAATAGTGGGTGATGTATGCCAAACGTTCGGCTACTCCCGTTCCGCCGTCCTGCTAAAAGATGAATCCACAAACGAGCTGATCATTGCTGCCGTACGCGGCTGGACCGTCAACTACCACCAGAAGGGCGAACGGTTCAAAATCGGGGAGTACGGGATTGTCGGCCACGTCGGCGTTACAGCCGAGACTTATTACGCTCCCGACGTGCTGATTGATCCTTATTACCAGGTCAGCGAACCGCTCACCCGCTCCGAGCTGGACATTCCACTCAAAGGGCACGGCCGGTTGATCGGAATCTTCAACGTGCAAAGCACGTCAGTGGACGGGTTCCCTCCCTCGCGTATTCGTGTGTTCGAGGCGCTTGCCGGTCACTTGGCAACCGCTATTGAGAATGCGGAATTGTTCTTGCGCGAGCGGCAGGAGAAAGAGCGCATGCAAGCCGAACTGGCCGAGGCGCAGTCGATCCAGCGCCAGCTGCTCCCGGAGCGCAACGTCACGCACACAGCATTTTCAATTTGTGGGACCTGCCTACCGTGTCGGACCGTCGCGGGCGATTGGTATGATTACATGCTCCTTAAGGATGGCCGCATAGCCGTGATTGTGGCCGACGTTGCAGGTAAAGGAATGGCTGCCGCGCTGCTAATGTCCTCAACTCGTGGCATTCTTCGGCTCTTGAATGAGCGGATTCTTGACCCCGCAGCGCTCCTCGAACGTTTGAATAAGATCCTGCTTCGCGACTTTCCCCGGCCGAGGTTCGTTACCGTCGCGTATGTTCTACTTGACCCCCGCGACTTGACGGCGCGCATCGCCCTTGCCGGACATCCGCCGCCGCTACTCGTTGCGGGCGCGCCCCGTTTCCTCGACAATGCCGGCGGTTTGCCGCTTGGAATGTTGGACGCGGGCTATGCGGAGCAGCGGATTGCTCTGACGCCAGGCACGCGTCTTGTCCTCTACTCAGACGGGGTACTTGAAGCTCGGAATCCTAATGGCGAGGAGTACGGGTTTGCAGGTATCGAACAACACTTCACTGATCACAGCGCCTCGTTTGAATCGCTGCTCGACGACGTGCGCCGATTTGCGAGCGGTGCGCCACTGGAAGATGACGCGACCGTTGTAACGATACAGGCGCGAACGGCGATCGGCTGACGACGACTTGCAAGTCCTACAGGAACCCATGTCGGCTATCGAAGTTGATCTTCTAAGCGATACCGTCACGCGCCCCACGATGGCAATGCGCCAGTTTATGTGCGAGGCGGAGGTCGGTGACGAGCAAACGTTTGAGGATCCGACCGTCAACAGGCTGCAGGAGATGGTCGCCGAGCTGCTCGGCAAGGAAGCTGCGCTGTTCCTTCCGTCCGGTACGATGTGCAACGAGATTGCGCTGCGCGTGCACTGCCGGCCGGGCGACGAGATGATCGCTCATCGCACCGCGCATCCTATCCATTTCGAGGCCGGTGGCCCCGCGGCGCTCGCGGGCGTAAATGTGAATGCCCTTGACGGCGCACGCGGGCAATACGACGAGGAGGCCGTAGCGGAGGCGATCCGCCCAGAGAGCCGCTACATGCCGACGACCCGGCTTCTTTGGGTGGAGCAGACCAGCAATCTGGGCGGCGGCTCAATCTGGCCCATGACGCGGATCGCCGCGGTGACGGAAGTCGCGCGGCGGCGCGGTATGCGCACGCACCTCGATGGCGCGCGGCTCATGAACGCCGTGGTGGCCAGCGGCATCGCGGCCCGCGAGTACGCTGAGCCTTTTGACTCAGCGTGGATTGACTTCACCAAAGGGCTCGGCGCCCCGGTCGGCACAGCGCTTGCCGGTTCCCGTGAGTTCATCTCGCAGGCGTGGCGACTCAAGCAGCAGATGGGCGGGGCGATGCGTCAGGCGGGGATCATCGCCGCCGGCGGAATATTCGCCCTGCACCACCATGTAAGCCGGCTGGCCGAAGACCATGTTAATGCGCGGCGGCTCGCCGAAGGTCTCTCGAGACTCCCCGGTGTGGTGCTCGGTCCCGCATCCGTCGAAACCAATATCGTGATCTTCGAGCTGAACGGCAGCGTGGACGCGAGGCGGATGCTCGCAGCACTTCTTGCACGCGGCGTTCGGATGCTCGCGATGGGACCGAGGACCGTCCGCGCCGTGACTCATCTTGACGTCGGGGCGCCACAGATCGAGCGCGCGCTAGAGGCGGCAGCGTATAGCCTCAGCGCAGCGATGAGATGACCACTTCCTCTATGTGTCCGACGGCTCGCCGTCGTCCCGCAAGCGATGGAGAGAACGACAAAGCTTCGATCGGTACATCGCCCCGGCACGCAAAATCTACGACGCCGTGACCACGCATTAGCAGCCTCGGGCATCGAAAACGCATAAGGCGCAAACCGGAAACTGGATTCACCGGGCGCATCGATCGCGAGATACGGCCATGTGGCGAGTGATCCAGCTTGTGACGAGATCAGAAGGATAGTCGATACCTTCAGACTTATCTGGCCAATCGTGATGCCCGCACGACGTCTAAGTCAGTCAGGAGAAGGAATTTAAGTGTGCGTGCACAGATTGGACCAGATAAATCGGAATTAACCAGCCAAACTGCTTGATCCTGGAGCGCTTGGGCTGAGATTTACGACAAGCAGATTTGGACCGGTTAATTATGACTACTCGCGTTGAACTTTCCTTCGAATGCAGAAATGCCGTTTGTGTCATCCTGCCCAGGAACATCGAATGGCTAGAAATATTGTATTCACACGAAGAGCGGCAAAGCCGCTCTCGAAATACAGTCAGGCACTCAAGCCTGCCGGCTCGGTATTCGTTTGAGGCACAGTACCGCATGTCTTGAGATCGGCATCAGAGGCACTGGCATCCAAGAACCGACTCGCCAGTGCCTCGTGAACATTCCTTCGCTTCTTGAGGAAGCCGGCAGCTCGCTCGAAAAGATCGTGAGTTCGACCATTGTGCTGGCCGATGAGGACGAAGGTCCAAGTCCTAGTCGACTCGCTTATACACTTCCTTCAGACTCGTCCCCATAATATCGCCGGTCTGCGTTAGTGTATCCGCATCCAACTTGATTTTGAAAGTAAAGTCTTTACCCGTGGCACCGTCAGTACCTTCCCCGCTCATAAAGTCAACGTGCTCGGTGTAAGAATCGCCGTCGAGCGTATAACTTCCTGTTCCATTCCTTATCGGCTTGGAGGTCTTTTTATCGTAAGTAATAAACATGAAGTGCTTTGCCGAGATCATCTTAAGTTCCTTCATGTCAGTGGGCGCAGTTTGGCCGCCGTATTCAGCGGAAACTAGTTCCCAAGTTCCTGCCAGATGATTGTTCAGAGATTTCGTATCGCTCGAGGCCGCCCAACCTATTGCCGCAAAAAGGAAACCTGTCGACAAACAGATCAACAACGCTTTCATATCGCCTCCGCAGATCGCAGAATTTACCGAATTTCTGTAGCCTCGACAATATCACGAAACTCGAGTCTTTTGCGAATCACCGTCCAAAGTTTAACCAGCTAAAGTTGCCAGAGAAAGCAAACCAGCATTGATCGGAAACGACGTGACGTGCGAATCCACTTGGCTATATCGTCGGCATCGCGCTCATTGAGATTGCGCGTTGGACAAGGAATGGTAGCGCGTTGCAAGGCAAAGTGGCTAATCCGCGGAGCTGTGATTCGTAAACCCTTTCGGACTACGCGCGGGTAATCGGCAAGGCTCACTTCTCCGAGATGATACATCAAGTCGCGCCACTTCGTTGCCTACGAGGCGGCTGTTGGACGAACACAGTTTCGTTGCGACCGTTGGTGGCCATACAAGCCTGTGCCTATTCACTGCTGCTGTTCTCTTCCAGTCGCTGTTTCACAGTGTTCATAATCGCGGCTGCACTCTCTGCGGAGTGACCCAGCGCCTCAAGCATTTCTTCGGGGGTGATTGTCTGACTTTTTACATATGGAACTCCGGCCAAAAGCTTGGGAGATAGATGAACATAATTCCAGTCTTTTGTGAGCTTTTGGTGGAAGGCCTTGAGCTGAATGGGTTCATTCAGTTGCGCAACGAGATCTGATGCTTGCGGAGCATCCCCTTGCCAAAGCGCGAAAGTCGCCACGGCCTTTTCCATGTCGCCAGAAGGATCGATTCGGATACTGATCTGCTTCTCGTGAAGTAGCTTTCCTAGGGCGGACGCATCATAGAAGTAGACCCCATCAACTTCACCAGCAACGCTAATTGGCATTGCATTCAGGACGACTAAATGAGTCTCGCTCCAATGAGCAGATTCTCCAAGATGCCTCTTAAGAAGGTCCGGATTTTCGGCTAACTGTTTCCCGATCCGGCGTACTTGGGCCGCCGCTTCTCCTAACTTCTTGATGAAGTAAAAATCATCGCTGGCTCGGCCCGTAGGCAAGCCATGGTTCTTGCACTCGAAGATGAAGAGTTGGTCACCCCAAAGCACGGCGGCATCACAATCGAAATTTTGTTTATCGATGCAATATTTAAAGCCAACGGCTTGAATCTCTGCATCATTGAACATGCGAAGGACTTCAGCCTCGAACAGTTCTCCTTTGCCTTGAACCTGAACATTTTGGCTATGAATCTGGGAAAGGATGACCCTTGGAAGCGACACCTCCGCATGGGCGGGAGCGAATAAATGGAGCTGCCCGTTACTATCCTCCAGCAGAGGAGCATCGTAAAGGTCCAACTTGTCTAAAGAAAATATAAGCGAAACGATGAATGCCTCTGCTTTTTCCGGCGTTAGCGATGCGCGGACGAGAGTGCTCTTCAGTTCCTCTCTCTCAAGTTGAATTAACTCCAAACGGTGGTTACCTGACGTGTCGCGCGCGAAGCATCCCTCAAGAACCGCATAGGCGCGTATCCATTCCCGCAAGGTCAAACTGCCGTATGTCTCCGAAGAGCGCGTTACTGGATAGTTGTAGACTGAATCCAGCGCGATGAACGCATCGGCCTCCTCGGTTGAAACGAATGTATTTGCCGCGAAGGGCACCTCTTGGACTCGCGGGTCGAGCAGATTCAGCTTCGCCAATTTCTGCAATTTCATCCTGTTCTGAAACAGTTGCTGATCGAGCCGCAGCCGCGCCGTTCGAAAGAACACCTCAGTCGACAGGTTGAGGTCAAACCGAAAGAGTTCCTGATATCCATTCTCGCTGGGGGCCAGGCCGTTGTCTTCAACGATCAGCTCTTCGTCCCAATACCGGACGCGTTCGCTTCCTTCTTCGATCAGTTCCCAGGCGTTAGCGAAGTAGTGATGCGCACCTGCTTCGGTTTGAATGATCTCATTCGGCGAAATGTATGGCGGCACGATGATTCTGTTCCCATCTGTTAGCCGGCCCTGGTAAGCCAACAGTTTGATGGAACTTCCCGCTCCCTCGATGAAGCTGCTGATTAGAGCATCGGGATTGAACAGGTCGCCCTGGTCGTCCTTGATCTTCACGTTGAGTGGATTCATGTAGGCGAATCCGTCTGCTGTTGGACTTCTAACAACGAACTCCCCGAGTTTTTTGTGGACTAATTTAATCTCCGCAACGGCGTGCTGGACCACCGCCCAAACCTGCTCCTGAATGCTGCGGTTGCTAATGTCACACTGCCTCACACTCGCAAGGATGGTATCGAACGCCCTTTCAATCCGTTCGCGCTCTAATAGATGTGCGTCCACGTATTCCAACTGGTCAGTCGCGCAGTTCTCGACGATAAAGGCTCGAAACTCACCACGGAATGCGTCTCTGGCTTTGCGCTGCTGCTGCGTCGCATGTTTCTTAATCAAGCATCCGGTCCGGACAACATCTTCGATGAGTGAATCGCATATTTCCGTCGAAGACAAAGGGTCAGCTGTGAGGAGATCGAGAACTCGCCTCCACGATAGTTGCCCCAAGACAACTTTCATCTCTTCTCGGTTGTACATCCGTCTGTCATGAGCCTTTCACTATCATGCTTTATGCTTTGCAAAAATGACCTTGCGCGGTTCACATGATTCGGGATATGCTTTTTTCACTCTTGTGAAACACCGGCTGATGATCTTTGATCCCAGGAGAAGCTCTCCAGTGTGCCGCAACCCGCGAGTCGGTGCAAATCAGGTCCAATACGTCGATGGCGATCAGGATAACAGCTCCGTGGATCAGCACTTTGACGCGAAACGCCCCTGTCGGTGCATGTGACCTTTCGGCGCGGGTAGATCACCTGTGACGGCCAAGGGTAGAGGAATCCATTTGGACGAGAAGGCGGCGTTCCGCGAAGTGACAGGCGCTTGGGTGCATGGATCAGTGTCGTGCCTTTCGGTCAACTTGATCTCTACCCACCCTCCGATGGCGTGTCGTCCAGGACATCGCTGCGTCCGCATCGTCGATCCCATCCCAACGAGACGAGTTGCGTCGTCTCTTCGTGCGACGATCTGGACTGCACACCTTAAGCGCGCTGCGAGTGCTTACCGTGACTCACGCACGCGGACGCGAAACATTTTCACCCTTCGTTCGGTACAAAGGACTACATCCTACTCTTGCCGCAGAGCCGCAACCGGATCAATTCGGGCCGCTCTCCGTGCCGGCCCATAGCCAGCGAGAATCGCGGCGCTTAAGAGGACGACACCGGCCAGCCCCAGGGCTCCCGGATCATTGGGCTGGGTCTCGAACAGAAACGATTTGACAAGCCGGGACGCAGTTAACGCGGCAGGCACACTGATCGCGAGTCCAACCGCCGCCAGTATCAGGACACGTCGTAGAACCATCCAGACCACGGCGCCGCGTTGCGCGCCCAGCGCCATACGGGTTCCGATCTCGCCGACCTGCCGTGCGACGTTATACGACATCGTTCCGTAGAGTCCCACGCACGCGATCAGGAGAGCGAGAACCGCGAAACCCGTGCATAGTTTTGCGAACGTGAGTTCCCGGCTGATCGTCCGGTCGATTTCCCCAGCCTGCGTGATCACGTTTGTGACCGGTATGCGTGAATCTGCCTCCCGCACGATCTCATGCACGCTCCTGACATAGCTCAGCGGATCACCCGCCGTGCGCAGCGCGTAGGTCACTCGGTCCTGAGGAAACTGGCTGGCCGCTGTGAATACGGTCATCGGACTCTTCTCTTCTCCTTTCACACCGCCGTATCGCACGTTACCCGACACGCCAACGACTTCAAGATCGCGGTTCTCGTCCGCGAACGTGATGCGCCGGCCCACCGGATTCTCGTTCCCGAAGTAAGTCCGCGCCAGCCGCTCACTGATCACTGCAACCGGCGCCGAGCCCGTTTGGTCGCGCTCGTCAATCTCACGCCCGGCCAGGATCGGAATCTGCATCGTCGTGAGGAAACGCGGTCCGGCGACCATGACGCTTGCGCCCTGGATCGTAACAGTGCCGATCTTGATCGTCCCCCTGTATGCCCCTCCTGCACGGCCCGCGCTGATGATGGAGGATTGTGAAAGCGTCGCGCTGCTCACGCCGGGAATCGATTCGAAACGCTTGCGCAGGTCCGCGTAAAACGTGGTCATCTCCGGTTCGTGATGCCCGGCCTGGTGCGCATTCAGCGAGAACAGAAGGATGTTCTCGCGGGCATATCCCAGTTGCACGGAGTGCAGCTTGTCGAGTGTCCGGACAAACAGACCCGCGGCGAACAGCATCACAAAAGAGATCGCAATTTGGGCGACCACCAGAACGTGCTGCACGCGGCGGCGCGGTCCGCCCCCGTGGCTATTCTTTAACGCGGGCATGACGTCCGCACGCGTCGATTGAATCGCCGGAGCGAGGCCGAATAACAGGCCGCAAACCACCGAGAGCACCGCCGCCACGCCCGACACCTTCCAGTTCAATTCCGCGTGCAGCGTAAAGTTCTCCTGCCCGCGGGAGAGCAGAAACGTCAGCGTTCGCACGCCCCAGATCGCAAACAAAACCCCGAATGCTCCGCCGATCGACGACAGCATCACGCTCTCGGTCAGCAACTGCCGCACGACGCGGAACCGTCCCGCTCCCAGGCTGAGCCGGACAGCCATTTCGCGGCCTCGCGCGGCAGCCCGTGCCAGCAGCAGATTGGCGATGTTCGCGCACGCGACGGCCAGGATCAATGCCACCATCGCCAGCAGTACGTACAAAGGCTTCGAATACTGGCGGCGCAGACTGCCCAGACCCTCGGCGCCGGGATTCAGAATCAGCGCAGGCAATTTCGCGCGCTCGCCGTCGGTGGTCGCGGTGGTGGCGACCCATTGATGGAAACGAGGAGCCAGCGCTGCCTGCGCCTGGGCCATGCTTACACCGGGACGCAGGCGGCCCATCATCTCGATCCAGTAGAAGTTTCCGTCGCCATACATGCGAGCCGCTCGGGCGCCGTCTACGAGCACATTCGTGTGCAACGGAAGATAGAGATCCGGCGCCTCTGCTGGGTCGACTCCGAAGAATTCCGGCGGCGCGACGCCGATGACCGTGAAGGGAGTGTTATCGACGAGAATCGACTGTCCAATCGCATTTGGTGGCCCTCCAAAGCGATTTTGGCTTGTCGCAAAACTGATTACGGCGACCGGCGCTGCGCCTGGACGGTCATCTTCTGAATCGATCAGACGTCCGGCAGCCGGCGACACTGCCAAACCACGAAAATACTCGCCGGTGACGTACTCCGTGCTCGCGCTCGTCGCCTGCCCGCGGACAGCCAGGTTATGGTGTAGTCCGTTGAAGTATCCGAAGACCGTGGAAAAGACGGGATTCTCCTTGTGAAGCGTCTCGAACGCGCCGTACGGGAACATCCCGCTGACCATCGCGTCTTTGTCGCCCGGCCACGCAAGGCCTTGTACCCCGTGCATGACGTGAACCCATTCCTTGTTGGCGTTCTGGGGCGGCCGGCTATGCCAATTCAAGACCACCAGCGACTCGGGATCGGCCACCGGCAGCGAGCGCAACAGAATCGACTCCATCAAGCTATAGATCGCAGTATTGGCCCCGATGCCAAGCGCCAGCAACAAGACGGCGAGCGCGCTGAAGACCTTGTTGGCGGCCATGTTGCGACAGCCATACCGGACATCCTGCGCAAGTTCCGACAAGAACCGTGTCATCCAGATCTCCCGTGACTCTTCGTGCTTCAGTCCGACGTTGCCAAATCGCCGGCGCGCTTCCGCACGAGCGCGCTCCGCCGTCATACCGTCTGCTTGCAGTTCCGCGGCTCTTTCGGCAAGGTGGAGTTCTATTTCCTCGCGCAGCGCCTCGCTGCGCCTGGCGCTCTCCATCCAATACCTCAGCCGCCGTATCCACATGTCCCTCACTCCGCGCCCATCACGCGCGCGATCGCCAGCGTGAGTTTCGCGTACTTCCGGGTTTCCACCGCCAGCTGTTTGCGGCCAGCCGCAGTGATCTTGTAGATCCTCGCGCGTCGATTGTTCGACGTCACGCCCCAAACGCCGTCGATCCAGCCGTTCAACTCGAGCCGCTGCAGAGCCGGGTACAGCGAGCCTTCCTCGACGAGGAGTTCATTGTCGGACGATTGTTGAATGAACTGGACGATGCCGTATCCATGGAGTTCGCGCAGCGAGAGCGTCCGCAGAATCAACATGTCCAGTGAACCCGGCAGAGAATCGTTCTTTTGCGCCTTGCGCCCCATACTAAGAATTCTTAGCTTATGGCGGGAAGATCACGCGAGTCAAGTTCAGATTGGCCAGCCCTTGCGCAGCGATGGGCGAACCGGCAGCAGAGCGTTGCGCCGGCTCGTTCATCTCGTCACTACCGCGCGTGTTCCGAGGCTGCAGTGGCCAGGTTTTTACTTGCTTCCGCCGGGTCCTTGTTCCGGAGCCGGGAAGAAAAGAAGCTCGCGCACCTCGCCCACCGAATCGCACGAGATGGAACCCTTGCGGGCCCACGCGAGTGCCTCGTCCATATCGGCGCATTCCAGTATCCAAAATCCGCCCATGTGTTCCTTGGTCTCGATGTACGGCCCGTCGGTGACGACCACCTTGCCGTCAAGATGCTTCCGTACCGTCTTTGCGTCAGCGGCCGGGGAAATCCCGCAGGCAAACTTCCTCACGCCGGCAGTAATCATTTCGCGGTTGAGCGCGTGGATCTCTTCCATCATCGCTTCGGTTACGGTAGACGGGTCGAAGTCGTCGGGCAGGTAGTTACAAACCAGATATTGTGGCATGACGTTTTCTCCTTGGTTTCTGTGGCTTGTTTCCGATGACTCGCTTCCTGTTCACTCAGGAACCGTAGCTCATCGTTCTTTTTGTCCTATAGTCGTTGGGGGGACGGAAAATCGACAGCTGCTCCAATTTTTTTTTCAGTTTTTTATTTCAGCTGCCGAATCCGCGCTTGCAGGAATTGCCGCTCCGGTTCCTGTTGGGTCAGCGCCAGCTCCTTCTCATAAGAAGCCCGAGCCTCAGCGGTCCTGCCCAGCCTGCGGTACATTTCGGCGCGCGCTGAATGCGCCAGATAGTAATTTGCCAATTCGCCATGCTCGAGCAGCGCGTTGATACGCGTCAGACCAGCCTCTGGACCATCACGCATGGCAATTGCCACGGCGCGATTGAGATGCACAACTGGCGAAGGCTGAATTCGTACCAATTGGTTGTATAGCGCAACAATCTGCCGCCAGTTAGTCGCAGCGACCGATTCCGCCTCCGCATGAACGGCTGCAATCGCAGCCTGCAGCGTGTAAGGGCCGAAGCGGCGGGAGCTCAGGGCTTTCTCCACCA
>Ga0213872_10001294_pt1 | contig 16708 bp, 12 predicted proteins | sample VelepicomBERX_R2_FD_160071 | JGI IMG/M metagenome (GOLD analysis project Ga0213872, IMG submission 160071) | Rhizosphere microbial communities from Vellozia epidendroides in rupestrian grasslands, the National Park of Serra do Cipo, Brazil - RX_R2 | ecosystem: Host-associated > Plants > Roots >...
GCGCAACTGGCGCAATCTCGCGGAAGAGCAGGCCGCGCAGCAGGAATGGCGCGAAGCGATTCACTGCCTTTACTGGGCCAGCATCGTGATGCTTGAAGGGCGGCGCTTCTGGAGCCCGAGCCGTTCCCGCACTCCGCGTGAATATGTCTCGCTGCTCGAGCCGGGATCGCAGCGGTGGAATCTGCTGCGTCAGCAGACGCGCGGGTTTGAGCGCATCTGGTATGGGCTGAATCCGGCGGACGCGAACGATTACCTCAGCGCACTCGATCTGCACGAGAAACTGAGGGTAGCGTGAAGATGCCGGGCGGCGACACGCGGATTCTGCTCTGGGTTACGGGGGCGGTGATGGTCGTGATTGTCCTCGGGGCGTTCTTCGCTCCGGCGCGCGAGGACACCGATATGACTCCCAGCAGTGATAACAGCGGCTCTCACGGCGCGAAAGCTGCGTACCTTCTGCTTCAGCAGCTTGGATACCAGACCGAGCGATGGGACCGGCCGGCAAAGGAGTTGAGCAAGGCAGATGCTTCGCACACCACGCTCATTCTGGCCGGCGCGTATCGACTGGATTTCCTCAAAGAGAAACCGGGCATCGAAAATTTCCTGTGGCACGGAGGACGCGTACTGGCAACAGGCGCAATCAGCGCGGGAATGCTTCCGGACTCGGCCATCGCGGCCCCGAATCGCGTTTACACGCAGCTCTGCTACACAACGCCGCAGGGGCTAAGTCTCATGGCGCGCGCGGGCAGGGTTGCGATGGAGGCGCCGGTCCGCTGGAATTCCGACGACGTGAGCATGCACGTCGACCAGCGCTGCGGAGAGGATGCGGTCGTCGTGCATTATGCGGTCGGGAGCGGCGAAGTGGTGTGGTGGAGCTCGCCGGCTCCACTGAGTAATCGCGGACTGAAAGAAGACGCGAGTCTGAAGCTGTTTCTCGCGAGCGTAGGAGGACGGAATCGGCGGGTTCTCTTCGATGAATACATTCACGGTGCGCAGCCGGACCTGTGGGCGACGACCAAGGGAACTCCGATGAAAGCGCTTGAATGGCAGCTCGCCGCGGTTGCCGTGCTGCTGGTGCTGAGCTTCGGCAGGCGCACCGGGCCGCTGCGGATCCCGGTCGAGACTCCGCGGACATCGCCGCTCGAATTTGCCGAGTCGATGGGCGATCTGTATCGCAAAGCAGGCGCGGTGAGCGTCGCGACGGGCGCGGCAGAGCGGCGGCTGATGCACTTTCTCGAGCACGAGGGCGGGATTCCGCGCGAGGCACTGCGGTCCACGCCGGAGGCGATCGCCGAGACGGTGTCGCAGCGGTTCCAGTACGCGAATCCGAGCTTTGTCGAGGACCTGAAAGCGGCCCAGCAGGCCGAGTACGCGAAGCTGACGGCGCGCAGCGGGCTTGGGCTGGTGAAGCGGATCGATCAGCACCTCGCAAACCTGGCTGCGATTGTGAGACATTCCAAGTCAGCAGTTGTGAAGGGAGAGATGGGTGACTGAAGGGACCTCACACGGAGAGCCGCAGACGCAAACGCTGGAGACCGGGGTGGCGATTGCGCTTTTCGAGAAGGGCCGTGCGGAGCTGGGAAAGGTCATCTCCGGGCAGACGGAGATGATCGATCAGGCGCTGCTGACGCTGCTGTGCGGAGGCCATGCATTGGTCGAAGGCGTGCCGGGCGTGGCGAAGACGCTGACGGTGAAGACGCTGGCGCGGTTTCTGTTGCTCGATTTCCGGCGCGTGCAGGGCACTCCGGACATGATGCCGGCGGACATTCTCGGCACCAGCGTGTTTTCGCTCAAGACCAACGAGTTCAGCTTTCACAGGGGGCCGGTATTCACGCAGTTTCTCCTCGCCGACGAGATCAACCGCATGCCTCCGCGCACGCAGGCCGCGCTGCTCGAGAGCATGGAAGAGCGGCAGGTGACAATGGACGGCGAGTGCCACGCGCTCGACGAATACTTCACCGTGTTCGCGACGCAGAATCCGCTGGAGTTTGAAGGGACGTATCCTCTGCCCGAAGCCCAGCTCGACCGCTTTCTCCTGAAGATTCAGGCCGGGTATCCCTCGGCAGCAGAGGAGAGGACGGTGCTCGAAAGGCACCACGCGATGACCGAGGCAGTGCACCTTGAGAACGCACCGATCGAGAGCGTGAGCTTCGCCGAACTTGCGGCGGCGAGGCAGGAAGTGCGCCGGGTGCGCGTCGAGGCGGCGATGTTCGACTACCTTCTTGCCGTTGTCCGGCGCACACGTGAGTGGCCGGCGGTCTCGCTCGGGGCCAGCCCGCGTGCCGCTGCGGGGCTGCTCATCGTGGCGAAGGGATATGCGGCACGGGACGGGCGCGACTACCTGATCCCGGACGATGTAAAGGCAGCGGCGCTTCCCTGCCTGCGGCACCGTCTGACCCTGAAGCCTGAGGTGGAGTTGGAGGGCTTCGATCCGGACCGCGTGATCAGGGACATCCTGGCCGCGACGCCTTTACCGAATTAGACGCCTGCCGAAAGTAGACCGTCATGATCCAGACACTTGTTCCCGAACCGACCAGGACTGCTGCCCGCGCACGACGCTTCGGCTATGCGCTTACACCGAAGACTCTCATTCTGCTGGTCGCAGGATGCCTGCTGGCGGTCCCGGGATTTTTTCATACGCGATTTTTTTACTTCGGATGGATCTGGGCGATGTTCGCCTGGGATGCGCTGGTGCTGCTTTTGGCCGTCGTCGAAGCGGCAACGCTGCCGCAGCCCGCGCAGATCACGGTCGAGCGGCGATTCGAGAATTCACCGGTGTTGGGTGAGCTGACGCGGATCACGGTCGAGATAACTCAGGATTCGAACCAGATTCTGGAGGTGCAGGTCACGGACGCGCTTCATCCGGCACTCGATCCAATGCCGGTGACGCAGCGGGTGCTGGCATATCCGCGCGATCCGGTGTGTGCGACGCTCGAATGCACGCCGAATTCGCGGGGAGATATTGCACTCGGCGAGGTTTTCCTGCGCTATCGCGGTGCGCTGCGGCTCGGGGAGCGCTGGGCTCTGGCGAATCTAGCGCAGAGGATCCGGGTGTATCCGCCGATGGAGCGGTCGCCGGAAAATACGCAACTGTATCTATTACGAATACGGCAGATTGCGCTGGAGAGGCGTCGGCTGCGGCTGCGTGGTCTGGGACGCGAGTTCGAAAGCCTGCGCGAATATCAACCCGGCGATGAAATGCGCAACATCGCATGGCCGGCGACGGCGCGGCGCGGCAAGCCCATCACGCGCGAGTTCACGACGGAGCGCAGCCAGCAGGTATGGATCGTGCTCGACGCGGGAAGGCTCTCGCGGACGGCGTTTGAGCTCAGGAGCAAACGGCCTGTGCACAGTGGCCACTCGGTTCAGGACGAATCATCGGACCAAAATCCCGTCCTCACATTGACGCAGCTCGACCAGGCATCGGGCGCTGCAATTGGCCTCGCGCAGGCGGTGATGCAGGCCGGAGACAAGGCAGGACTGCTGGTGTATGGGCGCGCTATCCAGCAGCAGCTTCTGCCGGCAGCGGGAGCCGGGCATCTGCGGCAGTTCGTCGATTCGCTGTCGCAGGTGCGGACTGAGCCTGCGGAGGCGAATCATCTGGGCACGGCGGCTCGGCTGAAGCATCTGCAACGGCGGCGCGGGATGATCCTCTGGATCACGGAGCTGGCCGACAGCGCGCGGCGTCCCGAGGTGGTCGATGCCGCGGCTGATCTTGCCCGCCGCCACCTGGTGCTGCTGGTTGTGCTGGGGCACCCGGAGCTGCAGCAGCTCGCCGCGCGCCAACCAGAAGATGTGGAGCAGATGTTCGTCTCGACGGCGGCGATGGAAATCCTTGAGCGGCGGCGCGAGGTCCTGGCGCGGTTACGTGCGCAGGGAGTGCTGGTGGTGGAGACGACACCGGGCACGGTGAAGGCCGACGCCGTCAACGAGTATCTTGAAGTGAAGGCGCGCGCGCTGGTCTGAGCCATCTCACACCGCCACAAATCTGCAGCCATTCGTCACAGAATTACCGACCGGGGCTTCCCAGTTTGCTTCTAGTTCAGGTCTGATGGCAACGGAACCACGAGGCTTTCAAATCCGTAGAGGCAAGTAACGCATGCAGAGTCTTGGCGATACCTTCGGGCAGGTCTTCCGCGCCATCTGGGCGAACAAGCTGCGTTCCTTCCTGACAATGTTCGGGATCGCCTGGGGCGTAGGGTCGTTACTGCTGCTGATCTCGGTCGGCGAGGGCTTCCGGTCGGGCCAACACCGGCAACTGGCGACTTTCGGCAACGACCTGATCATGATGTGGGGCGGAACGATCCCGGCCGTCCCGAATCAGCACACCGGAATGCGACCCTATAACCTGACGCTTAGCGACGCGGAGGCCATCCGCACGCAGGCTCCGGATGTGCGGGCGGCCGTCGCTTACCTCGACCGCGATGACATCAAGCAGCAGAGCCAGTATCAGACCGCCGGCGGAGACGTGGTAGGCACAGAGCCGAATTACGACCAGATTCGCTTCCTCCCCATCGCCGAGGGGCGCTTTCTGAACGACGACGATATGCGGAACCGCAACCACGTGATTGTCCTGGGACAGAAGAGCACACAGTTACTGTTTCCGGGCCGGCCGGCAATGGGCGAGATTGTCACCCTGAACGGCACACGCTTCACAGTGGTGGGAGTGGCGGCCAAATTCGGGCATGGAAACAACGACTTCGAGAACCAGAAGGTATACATCCCCCTCTCGGTCATGCTGGAAATGTTTCCGCTCAAGGGTGAGAACATCCCGCACGATTCCATCACGTCGATCCAATATCAGCCGCGGGTCAAGGGAGACAACCTGATTGCCAAGCAGCAGGTGCATCAGATCGTCGCGCGACAGCATGGGTTTGACGCGGACGCCCCAGAGGCCTTCAACGAGTGGGACACCATCCGCACGGAGCAGCTCATTGGGAAAATCTTCACCGCCATGGATATCTTCCTGGGAGGCGTGGGCATCGTGACGCTGGCGCTGGGGGCGGTGGGAATCATCAACATCATGCTGGTTTCGGTGAGCGAGCGCACGCGGGAGATCGGCCTGCGCAAGGCCATCGGCGCGACGAGCCGCAGCATTCTCTTCCAGTTCTTTCTCGAGGGGCTCATCCTCACCGGCGTCAGCGGAATGATCGGGGTCGTTGGCTCGGCCCTTTTCATGTACCTGCTGCGCTCGGCGATCGGAGACGGTGTCCAGGGATTCGATCCGCCGCGGCTGGTTCCGTGGTCGGCGGCGCTGGCAATCGGGGCGCTCAGCGCGTGCGGGATTGTCGCGGGGCTGTATCCGGCGGGCAAGGCAGCGGCGCTCGAGCCGGTCGAGGCGCTGCGGCGCGAATAGCGCTGCGGCACAAATAAAGGAGCCAACGATGCTGGTCGATTTATGGAAACAGGCTTACGAAGCGATGGTCTACAACCGCCGGCGCACGACCATCACCATGATCGGCATGGCCTGGGGCATCGCTACTGTAGTTCTGCTGCTGGCTTACGGCTCGGGGTTCGGCCGGGCCATCGAGGCCATCTTCGCGCAGTGGGGCACCCATCTGATCGGCGTGTTTGCGGGGCGAACCTCGGAGCAGGTCGGCGGCGCGAAAGCCGGCGTTCAGGTGCGCTTTACCAAGGACGACGTCGAGCGGCTGCAACTCACGGTTCCCGGCGTGAGGCACGTTACCCCAATGCTTTCGAAGGACCTGCCGGTCGCGAACGAGCTGCACACTTACACATGGTCGGTGAACGGTTACCGGCCCATTGTGCAGGACATTCTTGTGCTCGATATCGACACCGGGCGGTTCTTCACGGATGAAGACGACGCCAACCGCGCGCACGTGGCGGTGCTCGGCTCGGAGGCGAAGACGAAGCTGTTCGGAGGCGAATATGCCATCGGGCGGCGCATCCGGCTGAACGGCATCAGCTTCGAGGTAATTGGTGTTCTGCGACCGAAAATGCAGGAGGAAGGCGACAATAACAACCGGCAGGTGTACATCCCGCTGAGCGCCATGGGCGACCTCAAGGACCCGAAGTACTATGACGGCTTCTGGCTCAACTACAACGGAGACCACGCGGTGGTGCAGCAGGCGATTCGCAACACGCTGGCCGAGATGCATAACTTCCGCCCGTCGGATCATCAGGCCATCTTTGTCGCGGACCTCGAACAGCAACTGACACAATTTAGAATTGTGACCATTGCCCTTGAGATATTGCTGCTGTTCATCGGCGCGCTGACGCTGGGCATCGCCGGCATCGGCCTGATGAACATCATGCTGGTTGCCGTGCAGCAGCGCACCAAGGAGATCGGTATCGAGAAGGCGCTTGGCGCGCGCAAACGGCACATCATGATCCAGTTCCTCGCCGAGTCGCTTGTCATCACCGGGATTGGTGGCGCGCTCGGAATACTGCTTGCCTATGCGGTTTCGATCGGCGTGGGGCGGATCACGTTCTACAGCGCGATGGCCGCGAACGCGTCGGCTGCAGACATCCAACTGCTGATTTCGCCGCTCATCGTCGTCGTCGCCACCGGGATCCTCGTAGTCGTGGGGCTCGTGAGCGGAATGATTCCGGCGATCAAAGCGGCGAATCTGAATCCCATCGAGGCGCTGCGGTACGAGTAGGCAGAATGCAGACGCTGAAGTGCTCGATCCGTGATTAGGCGGTTTGGGCGGCACGCATTCTTGCTATCCGCTCGTTGGCCTGCTTCGTCAGGTGGGGAACGATGCCAAGCTGCCGCTCAATCAGCATGAGCTGCGCGCGATGATGCATCTCATGCTCCTTGACGCCCAGCAGCTGCTCGAACCGGGACTTGGTACCACTCCCGTCAGCTACAGTGACCATTTCGCCTAGCATCTCCGGTGTCCGCGTCTCCAGCCACGCTGCGAAGGACTCACCGCGGCTGCGTAGCAACTCCAGGATTTCGGCTTTCGTCCTGGGTTTCGATTCCTCGTTTTTGGCGCGCTCAAAAAGCGCTATAAGGTCGAAGCCAACCAAGGTCATCAGGCGCTGCTTGCCGTGAATTTCCTCCCACATCTGTGGCGCAACAGCGATGTGCGCCAACATTTGGCCGACGGATCGGCACTCCGAAGCCGGGACATGGTTGTACTGCTCCTCGGGGATATCCTCGGCGATCTGAATCGTGTTTTGGCGTACGGTCCGAAACTGCCTGCCTAATTCTTTTCCGCCGTAGACGATCATGCTTGTTCACCTCGTGGTTTGTTCTCCTGCTGACCTGTGGGACACGGTTCGGCAGGGATGCTGGCTTCGATGCGCGGCCGGCGTCGCGTCCCAGGTGCGGGTCGGCGGGTCGACCGCGTTGGGGTAGCGCGACTGTTAGAGCGCCCTCCTTTATACACCGTCGGCGTCAGAAGATGCTGAACCAGGGCTCTCCCGCTTGCGCCTACTGCTCCTGCAACCAGGGCTCGTTTCATTCGAGAAGGCCGCCTTTCAAAGTGCTTTTGTTGACCTGCACCGCCACTCGGGATAATCTCACCTCGTAATGGCTTTCGTCTCGATCGACGCTTCTCTCGCCCTCTGTTGTCGCTAGCCCCGTTCCATCCCTGCCTGCCCCCGATTTTTCCCGACAACCTGAAGAGGAAGCATGAAGCCCTATCGATTTGCCTCATTTCTGGCCCTTGCCGTAGCCATCCTGGCCTTCGCAGACGCCGCCTCCGACTGGAAGGCCGGCCTGCTGGCATGGCGCACGCATCGCGAACAGCGTCTCTCCGCGCCCGACGGCTGGTTGACGCTGGTCGGCCTCGAGTGGCTTAAGCCGGGACCGAATACGGTCGGCTCAGCGCCCGACAACCGGATCAGGCTATCCGCAGCAGCCCCGGCACATCTTGGAGTCATCGAGGTCAACGGCAGCGATGTCCGTCTGGCTCCGCCGCAGGGCGGATTTCCGTCAGGCGTTCAGCTTGACGGGGCTCCGGCGCAGGCAGCCAAACTCGCCGATGACGAGGCGCATAATCCCTCAAAGTTGACGGCCGGTACACTGACCATCCTGCTACTGCATCGCGGCGACCGCTACGCACTGCGTATCAAGGACTCGCAGGCTTCCACACGGCTGAGCTTCCATGGCCTCCACTGGTACGATCCTGACCCGCGGTACCGGGTCGAGGCCACGTGGATTCCGTTCGTGCCGGTGAAAAAGATCCCGGTGCCCTCGATCATCGGCGTCACAGACGAGATGCCCACGCCGGGCGTGGCCGAATTTACGCTGGACGGCAAGACACAGCAGCTAGAGCCGGTGCTTGAAAAGCCGGACGCGAAGCAGCTCTTCTTCATCCTGCGTGATGCGACCAGCCGGAGCACCAGCTACGGTGCAGCCCGATTCCTCTACACGGATTTTCCCGATCACGGATTGGATCAGCCCGGCCATCTCGTGCTCGATTTCAACCGGCTGCAGAATCCTCCCTGCGCCTACACCGCCTATGCGACGTGCCCGCTGCCTCCTGAGCAGAACCGGCTGGCGGTCGCGCTGCCGGTGGGCGAGGCGAAGTATTCACACTGAAGGAAAAAGACTTGAGCCCCGCCACTGTGGCTTCGAGACGTCGCTGGCTCTCTGAATGGCTTCGGTTGCAAAGACCATGGCGGATGCCAGTATCAGAGTAGGAATTCGTGGGTTTTCATATCAGACTTGCGATACCATGGGAGCCCTGCAGGGGTTGTGTAGATAAAACCGATAGAATAGCACTCAGAGCATTATGATCAACGCGGCCAGCGCTGTTGCTTCGACGATCCCGGCTCGCGCCGATGTAAATCCACGGGCTCTCACCCGTTACGCCTGGGCGGTCCTTGCCTACAACATCGCGGTTATCGTTTGGGGCGCAGCGGTGCGCGCCACCGGCTCCGGCGCGGGCTGCGGAGATCACTGGCCCCTCTGCAACGGCTCTGTCATCCAGCATTATCCGACCGCCGCAACCCTCATCGAATTCGCTCACCGCGCCTCCAGCGGCGTCGCCCTGGTGGCCGTCATCGGCCTGCTCATCTGGACCTTTCGCGACATGCCGCGCCGTCATCTGGCCCGCTCCGCTTCCGTGGCCGCTCTGGCGCTCACGCTGAACGAGGCCCTGCTCGGAGCGCTGCTCGTTCTTCTCGGCAAGGTTGCGCACGACCAGTCCGGATCGCGCGCTGTTTATCTGGGCCTCCATCTCACGAACACGTTGCTCCTCCTCGGTGCGCTGGCACTAACGGCGCATTTTCTTTCGCGGAAACAGGGCTTCATGCACGGCAGCGTCGAACTCCGCGCTCCGGGAATCGCTCTTACCGGGATAATCGCCATGCTAATCGTAGGCGTCAGCGGCTCGCTTGCCGCTCTCGGCGACACGCTGTTTCCCGCAACCAGCGTGCGTGCGGCCTTCCTGCAGGATTTTTCGTCTGAATCCTCATGGCTGGTCCGGCTGCGCTGGCTGCACCCGGCTCTGAGTCTGCTCGCCGGAGCCTTCCTGATCTGGCTTGTCTACCGTGCGGCCCGCATCCCGATGCACCGCCGCCTGTCGCTTACCGTGGCCTCATTCGGGCTCGTTCAATTCGCTCTTGGAATCGGCGACATCGTCCTGCTGACGCCTACGACCATGCAACTGCTGCACCTTCTGGGTGCGGACCTGCTCTGGATCTCACTCGTCGTCCTGCTCGCCCGGCTCTGCCTGCCTCCCATCGGATGCTCAGCAGAAATCTGCCGGATGAGCTAGTTCGGAAAATATATTCCTTGCTGATTCGCGCATGGAGCGCGTACAGTGCTCGGCATTACGGGGCACCAATAAAATCGATTTACTACCGGTCTTCAGTCCACTGACTTTCATTCCTAGGAGAAGCGTGTGAATCCAGTTTCCGAAGTCCCGGCACAGGACATCGCTCTTCGGTCCGCCGAACTGAACGAGAAGTATGGGCGGCTCGGCTCTTTCCTCGATCGAAATAATCTATCGGCCGTCCTGCTCAGCCGACACGAAAATATCGCGTGGATTACCGCGGGACAGGTCGAGGCGCGCGTCGCCCTGGGTGTTGAGACCGCCGTCACTTCACTGCTGATCACACGCAGCGGACTTCGGTACTATCTTGCGCCGAACAATGAAGCTCCGCGACTGGCCGACGAGGAGTTTGTGGGGCTGGGCTACGAGGCCGTAATTTACCCGTGGTATCAAAACCCGGCTGCCCTGCTCCGCGAACTCACCGGAGACACCGCCCTCGGTTCGGACGTGCCCGTCGCCAACGCGACGCATGTCAATCTTGCCCCGCTTCGTGCACCTCTACTCGCCCCGGAAATCGACCGCTTCATCAATCTGTCCCGTCAGACTGCCGACGCGACTGCCTCAGTCGTCGAGTCCCTCACGCCCGGCATCGCCGAAGAAGAGATGGCTGCCCGCACGGCTTCTGCCCTGCTCGAACGCGGCATCACACCGACGGTGCTGCTCATGGGCGTTGATGACCGCATCCGCAAGTACAAGCATGCAGTTCCGCGGTCGGGACGCCTCGCGCCTCCCGGCGCGCGGCATGGCTTGGAACGCTACGGCATGGTGAATCTCTGCGCGCGCAAGTGGGGACTGGTCGCCTCCATCACGCGCTTCGTTCATTTCGGATCAGTGCCGGACGACCTGGCTGCATCGTTCACCGCGGTCGCCCGCATTCACTCCGAGCTGCTGCACGCCACGCGAGCCGGCGCAACCTCGGCGCAGCTCTTCGAAGTCGCGCGCAAGGCTTATGCGTCTGCCGGAGCCGCCGAGGAAATCGTGCTCCACCACCAGGGTGGACCCTGCGGATACGGCGAGCGCGATTGGCTCATTCAACCTGAAGGGACGGACACCGTAGTTCTGCCGCAGGCCTTCGCCTACAATCCAAGCCTGCGCGGAGCCAAGGTCGAGGACACCGCCGTGGTCACCGAAAACCAGGTCGAAATTCTCACCGACACGCCAACCTTGCCGGTGATCGAAACCGTCATAAACGGCGAGGTGTATCGCTCAGCCGGAATCCTGGTACGGTAAACGCCCAATAACGGTGACTTCGCACGTCCTGATCTGGGCCATTGCTGCGGCCAGCATCGTGCTGATGCTGTTTCGTCCCTTCGGCCTGCCGGAAGTTGTCTCGACCGTAGGCGGCGCAGCGCTCCTCTGCCTTCTGCGACTGGTTCCCCTGCCGCTGGCAGGCCATGCCGTTGCCGAAGGGCTGGATGTCTACTTATTCCTGACCGGCATGATGCTGCTATCGGAGCTGGCCAAAGTCTACGGCGTCTTCGACTGGCTCGCCTACATCGCCGTGAAGCAAGGGAACGGTTCTCCTCTCCGGCTCTTTACCCTGATTTATGCAGTCGGGATCGTCGTAACTGTCTTCATGTCCAACGACGCTACCGCGGTCGTGCTGACTCCGGCGGTGCTGACTGCGATCAGTCGTGCGCAGGCGAAGCCGATGCCCTATCTGCTGAGCTGCGCCATGATCGCGAACGCCGCCAGCTTTGTCCTGCCCATCTCCAACCCGGCAAACCTTGTCGTGTTCCACAACGCCATGCCGTCACTGGCGAAATGGCTTGTGATGTTCGCGCTTCCTTCTTTTGTATCGATAGCAGTTACTTATGCGATGCTGCTCTGGTACAGCCGAAGAGATCTTGCCGGCGCGACCAATGGTACAGGAGCACATGTAGAGCTGACGAGCGCAGGCAAATTCAGCCTGCTTGGGATTCTTTCCGTCGCGGTGGTACTGCTGGTGGCATCGGCCCTCGGGAGAGACCTCGGACTCCCAACCTGCCTTTCGGCCCTGATTGTCGCAGCAATCGTGTTGATTCGCGAACGGTCGAATCCGCGGCGCATCGTGCACGAGATCAGCTGGAGCGTGTTGCCGCTGGTGGCTGCGTTATTCGTTATTGTCGAAGCAGTCAAAAGCGCGGGCGCTCTCGCGATGCTTCACGCCGCGCTCCTCGACGTGATGAAATGGCCGCCGGCCGCGTCGGCCTTTGCCGTCGGTGGCGCCCTCGGCTTCGGGACGAACCTCGTTAACAATCTGCCGCTTGGCCTCCTTGCGGGAGCGACGCTGCAGACAGCGCCTTTTCACCAGCTTCTGTCGAAAACTGCTCTCATCGCAATCGACCTGGGCCCGAATCTCTCGATCACCGGATCGCTCGCGACCATCCTTTGGCTCATCGCCATCCGCCGCGAGGGCCTGCACGTCAGCGGGTGGCAGTTTCTCAAGGCCGGCATGCTGATTATGCCCGTGGCTCTTGCATTTACGTTCGCAGCTTCGCTGATACTCGATCCTCATTGAGGGCTCAGTTGACCGACGCGATTTTCGGCAACCGGCAGCCCTGATTGTCGGCCGCCATCAGCATGGCACCAATCGTCGCCGCATCCATTGGCCGGAAAAAGTAGTATCCCTGCCCGAGGCGGCAGCCGAGCGAGGTCAACCGCTCCGCCTGCTCGGCGGTCTCGATGCCCTCGGCGACTACATCCATCCCAAGCGACCGCGCGAGATCGAGAATCGTTCCCACGATTTCGACGCTGTCCTGCTTCCCGCCCATACCCTGAATAAAGGAACGATCGATCTTCAGCGTGTCGAAGGGATAGCTGTGAAGATGGTTGAGCGAGCTGTAGCCCGTGCCGAAGTCATCCATGTGCAGTCCGACGCCGAGCGACTTGAGGTCCTGCATCGTCTCGAGGGCAGTTTCAGGATTGCTCATCAAACTGCTCTCGGTTACTTCGAGCCGCAGGTTATCGGCGGAGAGCGAGGTCGTGGCGAGCACGGCGGCAATGTGCTCGGCGAGTCCAGGCCGGCCGAACTGCGTTGCCGACAGGTTTACGCTCACTCGCAACGGCGGTCCTCCCTTTGGAGACAGCGCTCTCCACGCAGCTATCTGTCGGCAGGCCTCCGTCAATCCCCAGTCCCCCAGAGGCAAAATCAGCCCCGACTCTTCGGCCAGGGGAATGAACTCGCCCGGAGGGATCAGCCCGCGCTCGGGATGACGCCAGCGGACAAGCGCTTCAAATCCTGCGATGGTCCTCGTGGCAAGGTCGATTTCAGGCTGATAGTGCAACACCAGTTCGCCCGAGCGGATCGCCTGCTCAAGGTCAGCTTCCATCTTGAGCCGCGCCACAGCGCGCTCGCGCATCCCGCTTGAATAGCACACCAGCCGCCCGCGCCCGAGCGTCTTCGCTTCGGTAATTGCTGCGTCAGCATCGCGCATCAGCTCGTCCGGATGCAAATAGCTCTCGTCGGCCTTGGCAATGCCCATCGCTGCGGATGGCGCCACGCGCTGGGACCGCCACTGAAAGGGCTTTCGCAGCGTGACGTAGATATCGCTGGCCACGCCAATCGCCTCCTGTTCGCTGGCCACTCCCTCCAGGCAAACCAGAAACTCCGCTCCACTCAGCCTCGCAATCACCGATTCGGACGTCAGCCGCTGTGCTGTGGCTTCAGTCAACCGTGAGGCAGCCTCGAGCAGCAGAGCATCGCCTCCGTGATAGCCAAGACTCTCATTCACCATCTTGAAACGCTCGATGGCCACCGACAGGACAGCGAACGCCCAGTCACCCTCGACTCGCGCCTGCTCCAGCCGGCGTTCCAGATGTTCGATGAAGAATTCACGGTTTGGCAGACCGGTCAGCGGATCCGTCATCCGGCGCTCCGTCTGATCGGTCATCGATCCTGCGATACGCACCACCTGACTGCGCCCGTCATTGTGCCCATCGAGCGGCGTACGCTCGGCCAGCCCGCGAACCGATACCCAGCGCCAGAGGCCAAGCCTGTCGCGCAGCCGGTGCTCGTTGCGCATCCGCTGCGACTTGCCCGCGCTCAGGGCCCTCAGCTCCGTCTCGAAACGGGGACGATCATCCGGGTGAACGCGCTCGATCCAGTGCTCCAGCGTGGCCGTATGCTCCCGTGGCTCAAACCCGGCAATTGCCTGCCATCGCTGTGAGAAGTGGGCAACGTTGGCGCTCAGCTCAACCTGCCAGAAGCCGTCCAGAGAAGCCTCAACAGCCAGGCGGAACCGCTGATCAGAGGTCTTCTCGTCCAGTTCCGTCACCATTCGCCGCGTCCTCTCGCCGTCAGGGCGTAGTGAAGACACGCCCCTCGTGTGCAGGTAAGCGGTTTATCGGAAGTTCCGCGCCAAACTTAATGTGCCTCCCAAGGTGATCTGTTTTGGGATAGCGGGTGGGTCACTTGCCCCGGTCTCATTCCACAGGAACGCCAGTTCATCCGCCTGATCCTCGACCAGTTGCGAGACTGAAACGCCTGCGCTGTGGCCGCCTTTGAGCGAGTAGTGCAGCAGAATGGGACGGTCGCCTCCATTCGCCGCCTGCATGAGCGCCGTCATTTTGCGCGCATGCAGCGGGTCGACCCGCGTATCGCTGTCTCCGGTGAAGAACATGATTGCCGGATACTTCGTTCCCGCCTTTACGTTCTGATACGGGGAGTACTTTACGAGATAAGCGAAATCCCTTGGGTTCTCGGCGCTTCCGTATTCGGTCGTCCAGGCCCGGCCGAATTCGAAATTCTGATACCGCAGCATGTCGAGCAGCGGATACCCGCACCAGACGGCCCCGAACAGGTCGGGACGTTGGGTCATGGCCGCACCCATCAGCAATCCACCGTTCGAGCGGCCGCGGATGGCGAAATGCTCCGGAGATGTGTAGCCGTTCTTGATCAGATATTCCGCTGCCGCAAAGAAATCATCGAAAACATTCTGCTTGTTCCCGAACATAGCCGCCTTGTGCCAGGGCTCGCCGTATTCGTTCCCGCCGCGCAGGTTTGGCAACGCAAAGAAGCCTCCCTGCTCGAGCCACCACGCGTACTCAGGATTCCAGGCCGGCGTCATCGCGACATCGAAGCCGCCGTAGCCAGTCATCAGCAGGCGCGCCTTCCCGTCCTGCGCGAGACCCTTTCGGCCGGCAATGAACATGGGCACCCGCGTGCCGTGTTTCGACAGGTAGAACACCTGAGTCACTTCGTATTGTGACGAGTCGAACGGCACCTTCGGTTCAGCGAAGACTTCGGAGTGCCCATTTTTGATGTCATAGCGGTAGATCGTCTGGGGCCTGATAAACGACTCGAAGGTATAGAAACCCTCGGCTTCCCCCGGTCGCCCGTAAACCACCGAGCCCGATCCGATGCCTGGATAGCTGATTCTGCCGGTCTCCTGGCCAGCGAGCGAATAGATCGTCGTCTCTGTCTTCACATCTTTGAGGCGCGTCACGAACAGCTTTCCGCCGACAATGCTGAAGCTGTCGATTACGTCTTTGCCTTCGGGGATTACCTGCTTCCATTGTGATGGATCGCCGCCCGGAACAACTTCGACGATCCTGTCCTGGGGTGCCTGCACATCTGTCAGGAGAAAGAAGCGGTCCGCGATGTTCGCGGCTCGCGTGTGGCCTTCGACACCGTAGATCAGCGGCACAAAATCGCTGTCCGGTTTGCGCAGGTCCTTTACGAGAATGTCGTCGCGTGTCGCCGGGACGCCATGCGCAATCTGAATCATGAGGTAGCGCTCGTTATCTGTCACGCTCGCGGCAATCAAATCCAGCTCACCGAGCTTCGCTCCGCGATACTCGCCGCCGAAAACCCTGACGTCCTGCTCAACCGGCGTTCCAAAGGTGTGCAGCCACACCGTCGTGCCCTGATGCGGCGTGAAGCGCGCGTAATAGAGGCCTTTCGCTCCGGGGCCCAGGCTCACACTGAAGTAGCGGCCCGATGGGAGCACATCAGGCAGGTCCTTGCGGTCGGCAACCTTGATGGCATGGATCGACACTTCGTCCGCTCCACCCTGGCGCACACCATAAACCACCAGGCTGCCGTCCTCTGAGACGTCGCGAATGTCGACCGAGGTGTTCTGGTCAGCGCTGAGCTTCGTGGCATCCACCAGCCGCTCATCTGCGCCGTTCCAGCCATTGCGGACGTAGATCGAGGCCTGGTTCTCATCCGCCAGACGCTTCTCGAAGAAGTACTTTCCGCCGCGCAGCATCGGCACCGAATACACATCGACGCGCTCGAGCGCGGTGAGAGCCTTGACGATCTCCGGACGGAACTTGACCTGTGAGAGATATTGCTGGGTGTACTTGTTCTCGGCGTCGATCCACCCGCGCGTCTCGGGACTCTTCGCGTCTTCAAGCCAGCGATAGTCGTCGTTAATCTTCGCGCCACTGTAGTCGTCACTAACCGGCTGCACGCTGGCAACCGGAGGGGCCGGCATTGTGATTCCATTGACCCCGCGAATGATGCGCGGCTGTGCTTCGATCCTCACCGCCCAGAAACCAAGGGCCGCAGTGACGACAACCAGTTTGCACCAGATGGGAAAAGACGACTTCCGCATGAGAGATTCCTTCAGAATGGCAGAATTTGACCCTGATTGTAGACCCCTCCGGCGTTTTATCCCCTATATTTATCCGCTGTAGTGAAGCAAGGCTGTGCAGAAGGCTTAAGAAGTCTAAAATTGAAACAGTGCCGGGCCGGCGGCGCTCGCCGCCAAAGAATCGGAGCTTCCTGTCAGCCACGCGCCAGCCGCACAATAGTTCCACAAAGCTACGTCTCCAATCGAATGAGAGCAATAACCCATGTTGAACTCCGATCCATCCGCCCTCCCTGCTCGTAGCCCATCCATTGAGCTGGCGGAAAGGGGCTGGGTCCAGGCACTCCTAAGCGTGCTACCCGCCGCCGTCACCTTCTTCATGGCTTACCTCTGGCTGGGAGGCAGCCTGTTCAACGTCGCCGCGATGTCTTCTTTCCTTGTCGA
>Ga0213872_10001295_pt1 | contig 16702 bp, 13 predicted proteins | sample VelepicomBERX_R2_FD_160071 | JGI IMG/M metagenome (GOLD analysis project Ga0213872, IMG submission 160071) | Rhizosphere microbial communities from Vellozia epidendroides in rupestrian grasslands, the National Park of Serra do Cipo, Brazil - RX_R2 | ecosystem: Host-associated > Plants > Roots >...
GTCAATCAGGATGACGTCAGAGCTTATCATTTGTTCTACGCCGACGCGAAGGGATCGCCTGGCAGTGACCTCACCTTTTTCGATTGGGCTCACACGCCGCGGCAACGGCACGGGAACAACAGCGTCAGTCGCACCGCTCTGCGAGTCGGTGGGGTGGAATCTTTGCGCTGGTGGGCCGCGCGTTTCGATCAACTGAAAGTTACGCGGTCGGAGATTCGGGAACGTGACGGGCGCGCGATCATGGAATTCGAGGATAACGAGGGTCAGCAGCTGAGTCTGGTCGATGACGGAAACACGGGAGAGTCGTCTCCGTGGCCAGGGAGCCCGGTCCCGCCGGAATACCAGGTCAGAGGACTGGGATCGGTAACTATCACCATTCCTGAACTAGATTTGACGGCTCAGCTTCTGACGGAGGTTCTAGGGATGCGACCGACCCGAAGTTACCCGGATCCGACTGACACGCGATTCAATACACACGTATACGAAGTCGCCGCCGGCGGTCCCGGGGCAGAATTGCACGTTCGTGTTCGCCCGGATCTCGCCCCCTATCGTCCTGGGGCCGGGGGTGTTCACCACGTTGCGTTTCGGGTTGCCGATCAGGAAACTCATCATGCCTGGGCGCGCCGCTTGCGAGATTTCCGTATACCGCACAGCGGCGAAATTGATCGCTATTATTTCAGGAGCCTGTACTTCCGCGAACCAAGTCAAATCCTCTTTGAACTCGCGACCGACGGCCCTGGATTCGCAGTCGATGAGAGTCTTTCTGACCTCGGAAAGCGCTTGGCACTGCCGCCCTTCCTCGAAGGACGACGAGCGGAGATCGAAGCCCAGCTAAAAGACCTTTGAGAAGCCTGCATCGCTCACAAATCTTCAGAGATTTGTGAGCGATGCAGGCTAAGGCCAAGGTGAAACTTGGCCCTACCGGATCGTTTGAACGCCAGCGAGATTATGGAGATCAGCGACGAAGCCTATCGGAACTTTCAGCGCCGCGTTGACCGGCTTTGCGTTTTGATTGTTGCGAGTGATTGCTCCGATCACGAGATCCGGATCGAGCGGCTGCACCTGCGTGTTCAGGCGGCGACGCTCTTTCCAAAAAAGCTGCCACTTTATGACATGGTCTATGAAAGCCGTTTCGACCGTCTGTCCGAGCAATTCCGTAGATGTATTCGGCGTTGAGGGTTACGGAGCGCGCCCGCGCGTCGGGGTGTGCGCGTTCCTAGCCCGCAAAAATCACGCACTGGGAGAATCGACGCGCTCATTGCGGGCTAGAAAGCTCATAAACAGACGCTGGGCGTCTGCTTAAGAGCCTGTTTTCAATTATGAATTCGAAACAAACCGTTTTTAAACTCTTCTCTGCAAAAAGCAGCGGAATTTGCCAGCGTAGCTGGAGATTTAGCTGCCCTAGCCTGCATCGCTCAAAAATCTCTAAAGATTTGTGAGCGATGCAGGCTAGGGCTGTGGGCAACCGGGCGCCGGTAGCGCGGGAGCGCGACCCTACAGGAGCGGTTTAATCGATTCGCCTCGAAAATATCTCGATTCGGGTCGAAGATATGTTCCTACGAGGGTGGGGTATGTTTTCGATTCTCAGGTTTCGTGGTAGGGACACCGAGCACCTTGAGCGGTCCGCCAAGGCGCCGGAGAAATCTTCCCGTGGCGATAAATTCCGCTCGCGGCCTCGAGCTCGAAATCGTCGCCACGCTTCATGGACCTACGCCGCCGGCAAATGGCTGGTTCTAATTAGCGCCGGCATTATCTGCGTCAGTGTTGTAGCGCGAATTTTTTATTATCTGATTGGGCAAGAAACGCTGACGACCGACAAGGCAGTCGTGGAGGCCTATACCTATCCCGTTAGCAGTAAGATTGACGGGACGATCGGAGGGGTATTTGTCTCGAACCGTCAATATGTGAAGGCGGGCGACCTGTTAGCGGAGATGGATAAAAAAGATCTGGAGGGGAAGTTGTCCGCTGGGCGCGTCGACTTGGCTCAGGAACGAACTAGGTTGCCGCAACTCGAGATACAGCGGTCGAAGGCTCAAGCAGAACTCGAGAAAGCCACCTCGAAAATGAGGCGTTGCGAGAAGGAGTTGGCTGAAGCGACGAGCGATTATCAGTACATCTCAAAGATCCGAAACAAAAAAGGTGTCTCCCCTCTGCTCTTCGAGAGAACCAAAAAAGCGTACGATGTCGCCCTTGGTTATTATGACGCAGCCAAAACGACGTTCGCGGGCGCCAATGATCTGATTCGACAAGCTCAGACGCTCAGAAACGCCTGTTTAACGAAACTGCACAATGCTGAGACGCAAATGCAGCATGCCGAGACCCAGCTTTTGTATACGAAGATCTTTGCTCCAGCGAACGGACACGTGGTTTTTGACAAACCCAATTTCGCACGACGCTTAACGGCAGGAGAACCGTTTTTGAAGTTAATAGGAGACGATCCATGGGTGGTTGCGAATTTCAATGCAAACCAGCTGAGACACATTAAGCCCGGTCAAAGGGTCAAGATCAGAATCGAGGCCATCAAGGAACACACGTTCAAGGGCGAAGTTGTAAGTGTAGCTTCTGTGGAGAATGGCAGCTCCCGTCGAATCGCTCTGCTGCTCTCGCTGTTCGCGTTGATTGACCCGCCTCAAAACCTGCCGGTCAAAGTCACATTTGATTCCGAAAGCGAGCTTGGCTTTGCGGAACACTTAGATCCTGATTTGAACGCCTTTGTCGAAATAGACACCAAGTCGCGGCGGGACTAGCCTGCATCCCGCGGCGCCTCGCCCTACCGCGCCTATAGCGGCCGCCAACATGTTGGTCGTAATCGCGCCACAGTTACACAAATCTCTAGCCGCCGGGCACTAGCTCGCGAAGCCTTTTCGAGAGAAACGATCGTTCTGATTTAACCTCGGTTAGTTGAAGCGCCTTTCGGAGATGGCCAGCGGCGACTTGAAGGTTATGAAGTTGAGCCTCGAACTCGCCAAGGACCGCATACAGCAGGTAATACGAACCTAACTCTGCTCGGTTCTGAATGGCCATGACGGCTTCAATGCCCGCTTTAGGGCCGCTCACGTTTGCGAGAGCCACGGCACGGTTGAGGGCGACCACCGGAGAATCATTCAGCTCAATCCATTGGTCATAGAGGGCTAGGATTCTTGGCCAATCGGTGGAGCGATAGTCGTCGGCCGTGCAATGGCAGGCCGCGATACCTGCCTGAAGATGATACTCGCTCAGTTGATCTCCGGCGGCGGCCTGGCCCAGATGAAATATGCCGCGCGAGATCATAGTTCGGTTCCAATTCGAACGATCCTGCTCTTTGAGCCGCAGAATGTTTCCCTGCGGATCCACTCGCGCGGGCAACCGGGCGCCGTTCAGCAACATAAGGGCCACCAGAGCTTGAGTACGCGGTTGGTTGGCTACCGGATGTTCGGCGAGCAATGTGGCCAGGCGGATCGCCTCGTAACAGAGGTCTGCTCTCACCAGGTTCTCGCCGCTGGACGCCTTGTAACCCTCGTTGAAGAGCAGGTAAAGAGTCTGCAGCACACCGTCCAGACGGACGGAAAACTCCTCGCCGGACGGAATCTCAAAGGGAATGCGCAGCTCGCGGATTTTTTGCCTGGTTCGGGTCAGTCTCTTAGCAATGGCCGCTTCTGTCGTAAGGAATGCCTTCGCTATTTCGGCGGCGCCGAAACCGCAGAGCGTCTTAAGCGCCAGCGCTGTTTGTGCTTCTTGCGCAAGAAGCGGATGGCAACAGGCAAACATTAACCGCAGCCGGCCGTCCCTGATTTCGGTGTCGAATAACGGCGAATCCCCGGCGGCAGAATCAGCCGACCATTGCTCGACCGACGCGATGATTTCGGGTTGCTTATCGCGGAAGAGCTTTTCCCGCCGAATCAAATCCAACGCGAGATTCTTGGCCGCTTGCGTGATCCAAGCAGCGGGATTTTTGGGAATCCCATAGTAGGGCCAGGTTTGCAAGGCCCGCACGAGCGCTTCCTGGACCACGTCCTCAGCCAGATGCAAGCGGTCGATGCCAAAGATTCCCGTCAGGACGGACACCAGCTTTCCCGCCTCGTGGCGAAAGAGGTGCTCCGTCAGCCGGGAAATTTCCCCGCTAGCAGGACGATCGTTGTCTGCAAACTCGCTCACGCGTTTTAAACCGTCGCGTGTGCCAGCTGTTCGTTTGCGCGTTGCATGTGTGCACACTGCTCGGCCACAGGTCGGACTTCGACGGTCACTCCATATTTCAGCGTCGGACACTCTTTGGCAATGGCTACGGCTTCGTTGTGGTCCTTTACGTGTAACAGGAAATAGCCGCCGATGGCCTCCTTGGACTCGGCGAACGGACCGTCTGCAACCGTTTGCCCCTTCTTCCAGGAAACGACCTGACCCTCATGCACTAGTGGGTGGGCCGATTTGATCTTTCCTTGTTGGGTCAATCGATCGAACCAGGAGGTCCATTGACTCATAACCTTCTGAATCTCTTCAGGGGACAGCCTCTTGTCCCAGTGCGTGCCCCGAAATAACAGCATGTATTCGGACGTTGTCGTCTCCGTAGTCATATTTGCCTTTAGTATTGGTTCACCGCCAGATGAAGCTTCTTTTCAGCTCAACTATATGACGAACGAGCGACTGCGCCCAGGACAACACCCACTATTTTTTCGAAACGGTGGGATGCGCGCGGCGTGCGACGCCCAGGTCAAAAAGAAAGAGGACCGCGCTTTGCGTTCATGGACGGAGAAAAAGAAAACCGGCAGTTCCCGACAGAACAACGATCAACCAGGGTGGCCATTTCCAGAATTGCAACAGATCGAACGCAGCCAGGGCAATTACGAGGGAGGCAGACGAATCCACGGCGACGATCCAAACAGGATTATAAAGAGCCGCCAACAGGATACCCACGACGGCTGCATTTGCTCCTCGCAATGCCGCCTGTGCATGGGCGTTTTGGCGGAGCTTACTCCAGAAGGGCAACGCACCGAGAATCAACAGAAAGGAAGGCAGGAAAATCCATAATAGGCACCACAATCCGGCCAGCCAGCTGTGTCCAATGACTGTCCCAAGATAGGCGGAAAAAGTGAACAACGGTCCTGGCAAAGCTTGTGCAGCTCCATAGCCGGCCATAAATGCGTTCTGATCCAGCCAACCTCGATACACGGTTTCGGACTGCAATAAAGGCAAGATGACGTGGCCGCCGCCAAAGACCAGCGCGCCGGAGCGATAAAAGGCGTCTGCTAACCGGAGCCAATGCGTCGTAAATCCGCTGGAAAGCAAAGGCAGGCCTGCCAGCAGTATGAAAAACAAAGCGATATTGGCCCAGGCAAACCAGCCGCCGCGGAGACCTTTTTCTTCAAGCAAAGTTTCGCCCAAGTCCGTCTTTGCCCGGAACAACACCCATCCCAATAATGCACCGCTCGCAATCACCACGAGCTGAAGCCAGGCCATCGATGACCCGATCACGAAGCAGGCGGCAACGATCGCGAGCGTCACACGCTCTCGATCCGGGCAGAGCCTCCGGGCCATGGTCCACACCGCCTGTGCTACTACCGCGACAGCGGCAAGTCTCAGTCCATGCAAAAATCCTGCCTGTGCGCCAACCGCCTGGAAACCGTACGCGATCACGATCATCAAAATCGCCGAGGGCGAGCTAAAGGCGACAGCCGCTGCGAATGCTCCGCCAATCCCGGCACGCAAATAGCCAAGTGCAAAAGCGACCTGGCTGCTTGCCGGCCCCGGCAGAAACTGGCACAACGCGACCAGATCGCCGTAAGCGCTCTCCGTGATCCACTGTCGCCTTGCGATCAGTTCCCGTTGAAAATAGGCCAGATGAGCAATTGGACCGCCAAAAGCGGTCAAGCCCAGCTTTAGGAAGACCAGAAAAACCTCCAGAGGAGTTCCTCGCATGGAATCAAGCCGCCGCGGCGCGTCAAAACATTCTCTTTCGCGGCATGATTTGTGCCTGGGCATGATCCTTGGGACATTTTCGACAGTGTAGAGCCTGCAGCGGAATCTCCGGCTACGCCGGTAACTTCCGCTGCTTTTTGGAGAGAAGAGCTTAAAACAGTTTGTTTCGAGTCTTTAATTTTTCAAATAGGCTCTTAAACAGGCGTCCAGCGCCTGTTTAAGAGCTTTCTAGCCCCGCAATGAGCTCGTCGATTCCTCCCGGCGCATGATTTTGCGGGCTAGTAGTTGATCCGTCACTACGAAAACCGAATAGGCTGGAATTTGTGGGTTGCCATCTGGTGCGTTGCTTTCTTAGCAGAGACACGCTTTGTCTCAGGTAGGGACGCGCTCACTTCGGCGCGGGCTCGTTCCTGCACCGGTTTGAATTTAATAGCAACCGCAGCGTTCTCATTCAAGATGGCTTTCGACCTATCCAGCGGGCGCTTCATGCATCCGAGGGCGATTTTGAATACTAGGCCGGAAAAGAAATTTTGTGCATAAAGTGTCCTGAATGCACCGGTTTGTTCGTCGTCGACTTGAATCCGGATACAACCCACTAAACCAAAACGAAAAAGGAAACAGAAAAATGACAACTCGGATAAAGGCGATTCCAGAAGGCCTTCACACGCTGACCCCTCACTTGATCGTGAAGGGCGCCGCGCAAGCCATCGAATTCTACAAGAAAGCCTTCAACGCTGAAGAAATCACCCGATTGCCGGGGCCGGATGGCAAGTCCATCATGCATGCTCACATAAAGATCGGAGACTCACCGCTCTTCCTCGTTGATGAGTTTCCGGACATGGGTAGCAAGGGGCCTCATGGCATTGGTGGAACGCCTGTGCTTATACATGTCTATGTGGAAGACGTGGACACCGTTTTCAATCAGGCGGTAGCAGCCGGTGCCCAAGTGCGTATGCCCCTGGCAGATATGTTCTGGGGCGATCGTTATGGTCAGTTAACGGACCCTTTCGGGCACCAATGGTCTCTGGCCACACACAAAGAGGACCTTACACCGGAGGAAATTGGCCAACGTGCGCAGGCTGCCTTTGGCGAAGGCGGCGAATGCGGTCAGTCTGCCTGACAAAGTATTAGACTGGTTCCCGCGGCCTTCTTGAAGCAACCATCCTTGGCGTCCCGCCCTTTGTCTTTTAATCTATACACGGGTGGGACGTCCGTCTCACGGCCGCCAAAACATCAGGATTTCAAGAGTTGCAGAAGTTCAGGAGTTGCAGCATGAGACGAGCGAACGTTGGTAAACGGTGCGGAGCCAAATCTGCACTGCTAGAGGTGAAGTTCAGATTTACTCGAAAATAATCAAAGCCAATACGATTAAGGCCAGCGCGAGAAGCAATACAGGAATTCTGACTTTATCTCTGGTGGCTCGAGCCAATCTGGAGTGGCTTGAGTTTTCCGTGTTTTCATCCCGTAGCGCGTTCAGATCGAAGCGCGTGAATTCCGGCTCAGGCACGAACAGTGGGTTGGTGAAGATGTCACGCAAGACTTTGAATGGATAGGCAAACGCGTCGCGTAATTTTTGACCGCTCATTTTCAGTCTCCCTCAAAGTTACACAGGAGTTAAGGAGCTTTCGACCGGAAAATGCGGGATACTTCCCCGGGGATCGAATTCTTCGCGGAGTAGGATAAGGAATGGCATTAGAAACCAACGTTCGCTCGTCTCATGCTGCAACTCCTGAACTCCTGCAACTCCTGTCTCCTGCGTGTTCCTTTCTTAGTACCGTTCTACCTTCACGGCGTGCGCTTCGACTTCATCGCGCGTCCGGTACACAGGCCGCAGCTTCTTCTCCTGAAAGAGCGAGATTTGATCAGTAATATGCGGTGATCCCGGCCGCGAGGCGTTGCCGTAAGTCAATAGATCCTTAGCTTTCGCCCCGGCAGGAGTGAACTCAACGATCTGGATATAAGTGTCACCGTTGTATACCCAGTTCTGATTAGTAAACGGAGCAGGAGCCGGAAAATAGTAGAGCGCTCGCAGCCCTCCGAACGGGTCGCCACTCCCGCTGGCGGGGAGGGGTGGCAAGAATGGCAGGACTTGCTGAAACGACCGGTCATGATCGACCAAGACGATCCCATTAACGTCGCCCCAGGGCACATCGAACCGGCTAAACTGCGATTTCAGTTGTGTCGCGGCCTCGATTAAGTACTTCACGCTGCCGTTAGGATCAGCCAAGCCAATCGGGGTGGAAAGCGGGTCGGCATCCGACCATTCAACGCGGAATGCCGGGTATTCGGATCCCCAACTGGTGCTTTTTGGCGACCTAGGATCGGCCACATAAAGCTGGTACCAAAGCTGAAAGAGCAGTGCTCCGATATCAGTAGCGTCACTATTCTGGCTCCAGCTCCTGAGCACGCCGGCGGCAGCATTTGCAGTTGGGTCAGGGGACTTGCTTGCCGCTTGAATCAGGTCGGGCAAGACCCGCTCAGCGAACAACATGTGGGTCGACTCTTTTTCGCTCAGCACGTCGCTGACAGAGAAGCGATCCTTTGATTGCAAAAACAGAGCTCCCGCCTCCGGCCGGAAGAATGTCAGGTCGGGAGCAATGTAACTCGGAAATTGGTCCTGAAAAACGACGCGTGGAAAGGTCGAGAACCAGGGAGGTTCGTTCGAATTATGCACGACACCGCCGGGCGGATCGATCGCCTTTGGAAGCTGCCCCCAAGGGAGAGTCCTCGTCCATAAAGTCAAAGATGTGTCTCCAGGCAAGATGCCGGCCCAGTCCTGGTAGGTTCCGCCAGAACGCACCGGCTGTCGACCGCCAAAGAGATACATGATCCGGCCGTCTCGATCGGCATAAATAACATTGAAGATCGGCATTTGCAGGGCGCTATTTGCGGCAATGAACTCCCACAGATGCCGGGAGAACATCATCTGCCAGTATTGGGTCACGACCGAGGGAGCATTCAGGCCGGCAACTCGCAATGCGAGAGCCTTACCTGGCTTCTGTGCCACAATCGGGCCGTGGACCGAACTCTGAATTGTGATCGTTTGCGTCACATAGGATCCGTCCGGCTGCCGGATTTTGACTTCGGCGGTTCGCTCTTCCAGAGGTAAAACTCCTCCATTCCAGCTATATCCGCCGTTGACCAGCTGAAGTTCGTAAAGATCGGCGTTTTTGATCGAATTAACCGTATGCGTCCATCCAAGGTAATCGTTAAACCCGATCGCGATAACGGGCGAACCGGGGAACGTGATCCCGGAAGCGTTCAAGAGTGGGTGACCCGGATCTCCAATGATGAGATTGGCCTCCATCCACTGATAAACGTCAAGTCCCGGTACGGGTTGGCTGACGCCCCATGGCAGGTGCGGATTGCCCATCAGGATCGCGTTGCCATTTGTCGTGCGCGCGGGAGCTAACGCCCAGCCGTTTGATCCTAACGTCCTCTTCGGGTGTATTGGGCGAACGGCTGCAGCACTTTGACTCAGGCTCCATCCTGCAATCAAATCAGGCACATTGGAAGTTTCGGGTAAAAACGTAAAATGAATGGTGATCTGGACGATACCGAGCACATCCTCAGGTTCGATCGGTAAGACTTGACGCAAGCTTTGATCGATAGAATCTGCAAATCTATTAGCGTATTGGTTCAACCCGGAAACAAAAGCTCGCAGGATTGTTTGCTGTAAATATCCTCCTTCGCGATACCACCTGTGGGCGCGTTCCGGAATGCCATACGTCTGGATACGGATGTCGTTTTCGACGTTGGCATTCTGGGTCCCTGGCCCAAAATACTCTGCGGTTCGTCCGCGGGCTTCAGCGGTCTTCTGCAAAATGAGTTCAGCATGATTTTCCATTTGGGAATAACCGTAGCCTCGGACCACAGCCAAAAGGTCCGGACCATAAATGTGAGGGATTCCGTATTGATCCCAGAGGATTTCACAATCAGTTTTTCCGCCGGACTCAAGTGACTTCGGCAGCTGAGTGCTCTCGGATTGCGAGAGCCCATACTCGGAGTATGCAATCACGGCGAAGCAGGTGACAAAGCAGCGTTGTGCCAGGGGGAAGAATTTTTCCATAAAAGCGAGCGGAGCCAGTGGCCTCCAGCGTTTAAAAAAACTCAGGTCTAGTAGAGATACTAGAGCTCCGTTGAGTGGAGAACTCAAGCCCCGGGAAGGTAAGAACTCGAGACAAAAGAACTCAGGAATAGCCAATGGATGCGCATGCCAATTCCTCCTCCGGCTCGAAGCCCGCTTCTGGACCATGGCCGACTTCGGCGTTGGACCGCATCGTCAAGGAGATCTGCATCGCAAACGCGGAACCCCGGACCAATACCAAGAAAAGTGATAGATAATCATAAGATTCGGCTATCTCGGGCGATCGTCTTGACGTACCTAGACTAGCTATCACTCAATTCAGATCGCGCGAATTCAGGCACAAGTCCTATAACCGTCCTGGGCTATCGGAAAGGCTCGAGGTTGTCGATGGAAGTCCGTTCCGGGAAGCGTTAAGTATCCGTCAAATGAATGCTCTTCTCCTCGGCGGGCTCCGTATCGTGAATCCGGCCGTAGTCGACTATGAGCCGGCCGTCAGCCGTCTCGGCGTAGATTTCCACAAAACGCCGATTCCAAAGAATATCTTCGTATGAGTAATCGGAGGCGCTCTGGACGGGTGCTGGAATTACCGTGTCGATGCAGACGACCGACGCCATCAAGCGCGTGTCGCTATTTTGCAGGTCTTTCTGAGTCATCCCGAAGAGGGGGCTGCTTTCGTCGATGACGTGCCGGAGCGTCAGGGCCACCGGAAACGCGATCATACGATCGAACTGAAGTTTGAGCGGATAAAATCTGCGAACACTCTCTCCTTCCTGAATCCATTCATCGCGGAAAAGCATCACCCGAAATTCAGCCTCAGCCATCGAGGTATGGCGCATGTTGGCCACGCGAAGCATCAGCGTTGGTACTCCGTCGAAAGGCGAGATGACGGCGCATTTGCTGAACAGAATCCGCGCGGTAGGTCGCGAGAAGCGCACAAAGATCAGGCCGGTGATAACGGCCATGCCGAACATCCCAACGACGATCTCGACGGTCGTGACGCAGTGGCCGTAAAAGGTGTCCGGGTACATATGCCCGTAACCGACCGTGGCCAACGTTTCGACGCTGAAGAAAAAGGCGTCGAAAAACGAGCCGGCCGGCAGCTCGGCGATGCACTTGCCGCCAGCCAAATACAAGCCGGCGAAGAGGAGATTGACCAGGACGTAAATGGCCAGGACCAATACGGCGAACCGGGGCCAACTTAAGGTCAGAACATGATGATAGGTGTCTCGCAGGTCGAATTTGCCGGTATTGATTTTAACGAACTCCAAACGACCGGCCCGGACTGAGATTGATCTGCCACGCATGCCCATACGGTTCGAAAGAAATATTTCACGAAACCTGACGCTACCACAAGCGGCAATGGGGTTATTTGGCCTGTCGTCGCGGCGCTATCGGCGTTCCAGCTCGGCCTATTTTGCGAGGTAACCCCCGTCGATTACCATAGCATGGCCCGTGGTGAAAGAAGCCGCATCGGAGCAAAGCCAGACAACCGCTTCCGCGACTTCGCCGGGTTCGCCCAGGCGGCGTGCAGCTTTCTGGGTAGGAGCGAGCGCCCGAATACCGATTTTCTGCATGGCCTTAAGTAGTGGGCCGACCGGTCGCCACCGGGCTGGCAAATCACGATTGAGCTTCGTGTCTGCCGCTCGCTCTATCATACCGGTTTGAATCAGGCCCGGGCAAACAGCGTTCACGCGAATCCCGAAACGGCGGTATTCCAAAGCAGCTGCTTTGGTTAGACCGACGACACCGTGCTTGCTCGCCGTGTAGGCTGCGAGTTGCGAAAGTCCCGCCAAACCCGCCACCGAAGCAGTGTTAACAATTGCGCCGCCCCCGAGCTTGAGCATAGCTGGAATTTCGTACTTCATAGAGAGCCAAACACCTTTCAAATTGACCTCGATCGTTCTGTCCCACTCCGATTCCGGGCAATCTGCGACCCGAGCAATTGGCCCTTCAATGCCGGCATTATTATGGGCTACATCCAATCTTCCGTAGGTCGCCACTGTTTTTGCGACGAGCGCACTGACTTGAGCTGCATCTGAGACGTCGGCTGCCACGAAAATCGCGTCTCCGCCACTGTTTTGAATCAATTTAGCGGTTTGCTCGCCGGCCTCGACAATGACATCGGCCACGACAACCTTCGCGCCTTCACGCGCGAACAACATTGCCGAGGCACGGCCGATGCCGTTTCCAGCACCAGTGACAAGGGCGACTTTCCCGGCGAACGTGCCCATTACGACATTGGAGCCACGCGCTTTTCCAGAATCACGCGCATCCCGTATTTAGGCCGCAGAGTAAGTAAGGGTTCAAGTCCAATTCGTTGGTCGGATGCGAGAATCAACCGCCACCGCTGCGCGATCGCGGCTAAAGCGAGAAGCCCCGTGACCCACGCGAAGCCCTCACCGAGACACTGGCGCGTGCCGCCGCCAAAGGGGAAATAGGAATATTTTGGCCTTTGCGCAACCAACTCGGGCCGCCAGCGCTCTGGATCAAATCGGTCCGGGTTGGGAAAAAACCGGGTATCGCGATGCATGAGATACTGGCTCATAAAAATAAATGAGCCTGGCGGAATCGTGTAATTATCAAGTGACCAGGCCTTTGGATTACGGCGAGCGACGATCCAAAGCGGAGGGTAGAGCCGCATAGCTTCGCTGAAAACCATCCGGGTATAGGGCAGCGATTCAAGATCGTCCGTCCGGGGAAGTTTCCCCGGGATTACCGCATCAAGTTCGGCGTGCAGTTTTTGTTCCACTTTAGGATGCTGGGATAGTAGGTACCAGGTCCAAGTCAGGGCATGCGCGGTCGTCTCGTGCCCGGCCATTAGCATACTCAGGGTTTCGTCGCGAATCTCTTCGTCTGTCAGAGCGGTACCATCCTCATCGCGAACCCGCAGGAGCACACAAAGCAGATCGTTAATCGGGGTACCGTCGGCTCGGCGTTCACGGATCATCCGGTAGACAATGGCGTCAAGTTGGTGCTTAGCTTCTTTAAAGCGGCGAATGCGACCCATCGCTATCTTGTCCAGCAAATCATCAATGACCGGCAGCGTACGAAGATCTGTCATCTCAATCAAGGTGTTAGCAGCTCTCGCCATTTCATCGGCCCCATGCTCCAGCTCAAAGCTGACCAGCGTCTTCAAAACTATTCCAAGCGTGAGCCGCAACATCTCGCGTTCGATATCGACCTCTTTACCGTGACACCAACCCGACCACACCCGTTCACAACAACCGGAGATAACGGAGCTCCATTGGCGAACCATCTCTTTGTGAAGTGCGGGCGCCAGCATCCGTTTATGCCTGCGATGATAATCACCCTGACTAGTTAGTAAACCGCTCCCTAGCATGCGCTTCAAGGCAGGCGGCGATGATCGGCACATCTCGCTCTGCGGTGCGCAGAGGACAGCTTTGATATAGTCCGGATGATTGATTAAATAGTCGTGGCGCTGTCCAAGTTGCATGTGGACGATATCGCCAAATTTGCTTGCGGTTTTGTGCAGATCTCTTAACGGATTACGTTGCCGAGACAACAAATAAGCAAGGACGGATAATCCCTTGGGACCTGGAGGATAGGAGTGCCCTAACTTAGCCTTAGCTTCAGGAGCGACGGCGATTTGGGGAGAAGTTAACGGCATCGGCGGGAAGCGCGCCGGCGAACGGTTTTCGAGTCTAGCTTTCTTTCGGCCGATCGACGACTATTCATGATATAGCAAAACAGCTGCGCAGAGTGCTCACCTCGTGTGCTTGACCCACCAAACGAAGTCCGTGCCGTTGGTCCGACCTAAATGTAACGACAAAAGGAACGACTCCCCGATTTAAATCACCGCTTGCTCGGAAGCACGGCGAAATCGGGAAATCCATTTCCTAACGGGGAACCGTGCTAGCTTCCGGATACTGTTTCAGTCAAGCAAAAATTGCCTTTGATTATGCGAAGGCCTCTTCCTATGTCGCAATTGCCGCCTTTTGCAACCGACCAAGCGACACCGCAATAACAATCAATGCGCCGTTAGCGTATTTATTATGTAAAGCGCCGGCGCAGAAAGCGACGCAACGCCTACTAACAATGTAGGTTGGAGAGGCAAAGCCATGTGCACTATATTCGAGCTACGATCTTTCCTCGGACATGGCCGCCGGCCAGCGTGGCTAGGTTTTGAGGAATCTCGCGCAGCGATATAACCTGCGAAACTAACGAACGGATCTCGCCCTTTTCGAGGAGCGAAATCATTTCCGAAGCCATTTTGGCCAGATCCTCTTGCTGACGTCGGAACTGCGGCGCAACAAGCACTCCTCCGAGGCCAATATCATGAATAGCGACGGAGTAAGGTAATTCATCAATGCTCGAGAGATCCGGGATACCGGCGATAAAGGCGACTCCTCCCTCTGGCGCGAGCAACCGGAGATTATCGACACCGTTCTTCGGTCCGATGGTATCAATGATCGCATCGAAAAGGCGCGGGCCAGCGATTTGGCGAGCGCGCTCAAATATATTTTCGGTCCGATGATCGATCACTTCGTCTGCACCCAGCGCACGTACGTAATCTACGTTAGCGGCGGAGCAAGTTGTTACGACTGTCGCTCCCAGCTGCTTTGCCAGCTGGATTGCAAAGCCTCCGACTCCGCCGCTTCCGCCATGAATCAGCACCAGATCTCCAGATTTACAATGGAGCCGGCGATAGAGCGAATTGTAGGCGGTGAGCCCGGCACATGGGATTGCGGCGGCATCAACAAACGTCACCGATTCAGGAATTTTCCCAATGGTATGGCCGGGTACCGTGTTCAGCTCGGCATAAGTTCCCTGTCGTCGCCAAGTAGCGTGGTAGAAAACACGCTCGTCGGGTTGCCAGTCGGTTACGTTTGAGCCAACCTGTTCGATGACTCCTGCGGCGTCGACTCCGAGCACATGCGGGTAACTCCACAGCTGGCTTCCGGTCGCCGCGACTTTGAAGTCTACCGGGTTGAGTGACGCGGCATGTACCCGAACTAAGACTTCTTCCGGGGAAGGGGCAGGATCAGCCAGTTCGCCAATTCGTAAAGAGGATGGGGGACCAGGCGCATCAAGCAGAACAGCTTTCATTTCAAACGTTCATTTTTCAAATGATTGCCCTGGCAGGCGATTTCTGGGCCGTTTCTGCATCGAACAAGAGACTGGTCGAAGCAAGACCTTTTTGAGTCGTCCACTCATTTCCTTCCAGCCAAAGGTCGTTGCCGAGCTCGGCCCGGATGGCGCCACGCATCTGGAGCGCGAGCTCTGACCCCGCCCTGTTCCCTTTGCTAAGTCGGGAGCCTCGCTCTACCGCTCTGGCTCGCTGAGCAAGCGATAAAGGAAGAAAACTTGACTTGAAGAGTCACCCGACTGAAAACGCCGTAACTTATGCCCGCCGTTTATAGATGCTCCAACGTCGGCAACTGCGAGAAGGCGGACCGTAAAGAGGTGATTGACCTTCCTGAAGGTGTCGATCCCGTGTGCCCAGGATGTGGCGCGCGACTCAATCTTGCGAAGCCACCCGAGAAGCAGGCGCACACTGTGTCTTGCGTTGTCGTGAGTGTGCTTCTGCTGTTGCTGGGAGCGTTTTCGTTTTATGGCATCAAATGGTTGCTTGGGCCTCACGCGCCTTCCGCACCTCCCGTGTCTCCTGCGCCTGCTCCAACAGTACCACTCGTTGCTGAGACGCCCACTCCAACAACGTCTCTGGCTACTACGACGCCCGCTCCAACAACACCGCTCATTGCTGCGACGCCCGCCCCGACAACATCGCTCGTTGCTGCGACGCCCGTTGCTGCGGTCGTTTTGCGGATACACGGCTCGAACACAATTGGCTCGAAACTGGTTCCCTCGCTAATAGACGAGTTTTTGAAACAGCAGGGCGCAACCGGCATGCATACTGTCGCTGGTAAAAACGCGGACGAGTCAGAGGTCGAAGCCACACTCCCGGGTGAATCGTCGCCAAAACGCGTTGAAATCTTTGCACATGGCTCGGCTACAGCCTTTGCCGATCTGCAGACCGACAAGTGCGACATCGGCATGGCCTCGCGGCAAATCAAAGCCGACGAAGCAAAATCCTGTGGAGTCGCTGGCCTAGGCGATATGTATTCGCCCGCTAGCGAACATGTGCTTGGCCTGGATGGGATCGCCGTTATCGTCAACCACGCTAACCCGCTCAACGCATTGACCAAGAGTCAGATCGCCGACATTTTCTCCGGGAAGGTGTCAGACTGGAATCAAGTCGGCGGTACTGCAGCCCATATCAACCTCTACGCGCGCGACGCCAATTCAGGTACTTTCGACACGTTTAAGGCGTTGGTGTTAACCAAAGGTGAGCTCTCGGGGGTAGCGCAACGCTTTGAGGACAGCACGCAACTTTCGGCTGCGGTTGCCCGGGACCCCGCAGCCATCGGCTTCGTTGGGCTGCCTTTTATTGATGGATCAAAGGCGCTGGCCGTTTCCGAGGCCGGCTCCGTATCGCTGCTACCCACTCGCTTTACCGTCGCGACTGAGGACTACCCACTCGCGCGACGCCTGTTCCTTTACGCACCGGCCAATCCGCACAATCCGCTGGTGCGGAAATTCGTCGAGTTTGCGCTGGGGAAGGAGGGACAGGAGATCGTCAACAAGTTAGGTTTCGTCGGCCAGCGGCCTATGGTCGCCCGCCCAGTTTTGTCCTCGGACGCGCCAGCTCAATACTTGATGGAGGTGCGTGACGCCGATCGCGTGGACTTAGACTTTCGCTTCCGC
>Ga0213872_10001296_pt1 | contig 16663 bp, 11 predicted proteins | sample VelepicomBERX_R2_FD_160071 | JGI IMG/M metagenome (GOLD analysis project Ga0213872, IMG submission 160071) | Rhizosphere microbial communities from Vellozia epidendroides in rupestrian grasslands, the National Park of Serra do Cipo, Brazil - RX_R2 | ecosystem: Host-associated > Plants > Roots >...
AGCCTTGTTGCTGAGCGTCCTGCTTGTCCTGCATGTGCTGGCCCAGGCCGACCGCAATTTGCTGGTGGCCTTTTCGCCCCAGATCACCAGCGATCTCGGGATCGGAAATGCCCGCTACGGGCTGCTGACCGGCGCCGTCTGGGTGGTCAGCTTCGGGGCGATGGCTATTCTGATGGGCGCCTTGGCCGATCGCCATGCCCGCCCGCGGGTTATCGCCGGCGGCCTGGCCATCTGGAGCGTCTGCACGACGCTTTCGGGCTATGCCGAGACCTATCCGCAGATGGTCCTGGCGCGGCTGCTGGTCGCCAGCGGCGAAGCCGCGCTGGTGCCGGCATCGGTGTCGCTGCTGGTCGAGCTCTACCCGCTGCGGCAGAGGGCCGGCGCCATCGGAATCTTCTTCACCGGCATTCCCTTGGGCATCGGCGCCAGCTTCCTGCTGGCGGGCACCGCGGGGCGCGTGCTGGACTGGCGCGACCTGTTCCATCTGCTGGGGTTGGCCGGGCTGATCCTGGCTTTTCCGCTCGCCTTTTGCAGCGAGCGGCGGGATGCTGCAGCGGCGCCAAGAGGGGCACGGCCGCTGCAGCAGATCCGCGCCGTCGCCGAGACCCTGGCTGGCAATCCGGCGCTGGTCAGGGTCATCGCCGGATTCGTGCTGGTGCATTTCGTCTTTGTCGGATTTTCCTTCCTGCAATTATGGCTGGTCCGTGAGCGCGGGATGGAGGCCAGCTTGAGTGCTACCCGCATCGGCGCGTTGCAGCTGGTCTTCGGTTTGGCGGGTTCGGTGGGCGGCGGTCTGCTGGCCGATCGGCTGGCCATGCGCCTGCGCGGCGGCATTCCCGCCGTGATATCTCTGCTGATCGCCATCGGCCTTCCCCTGATGCTGCTTTGCCGGCTGAGCACGCCCCTGTCGCCTCTGTTCTATGCCGGACTATGCGCCAGCTTCTTTCTGCCGATGGCAGTCTATGGTCCGGCCAATGCGCTGGTGCAATCCTTCACCCCGCCCGAAATGCGATCCACCGTCACCGGCTTCGCCATGCTGGCGATCAATCTGTTCGCCATTTCTCTCGGTAATTTCATGGCCGGAACGGTCATCGACGAAATGCTCGCGGCCGGCTTCTCCCACCCTTACACGGCGGCCCTGCTCGCGACCGATGCGGTTGCGGGGCTGGCCCTTCCCTTGTTCCTTTCGCTTCGAATCCGGAAAGCCGCATGAACCGGACGCTTTAGCGTTCAACCAGCGGAGCGGCCAAGCCGAAGCTCATGCCGCGGCAGGCGACGCTGTTGCTGCCGGCGGCGGCGTCGCGCATCGGATGGCCGAGCATGACGGAGGGGGTGTGGGAATAAAGCCGGTACACGATCTGCGGCAGCCAGCAGGCCTGGTCGGGCTGGGATTCGCCAACTCTTTTATATTGGTCTTCATTGTCGAAGAAATGCGCCTCGCCGCCATGCGGCAGCCCGTCCACCACCACCGCCAGCGGATGGCCGGGATGGCGCAGAAATTCGATGGCCGGGCGAATGGCCAGACGATTGTCGCGGCGCTCGATCAGCAGCACGCGCGGCACCGCGCTGGCGAATTGCTGGCGCACCAAAGCGGCGACGGCGCGGGAAATCCCTTCGGGACCGAGTTCAGGCGGGAAGCTGTGGTCGAAAGCCTGCCCGAGCAGGGTGGCGATGGCGGTTTTGAGATGCTCCTTGGGATCGGGCTGGCCGGGTACCGGTTCGCCGGCGAAGGAGCGCAGGATCGGGGCGGTGAAACTCTCGACGGCGGCCTGGAAATCGGCCAGTCCGGCAAAGAAGAATCCATAGCCGCTGCGATCGGGCCGTTTCAGGAAGACTGCTTCCGGAAACCGCGTAGCCGAGCCAACCATGGTATCCCCCTCTAGCTTAAAGCCCGAGGATCGCACGAAGTTTCTTTATAAATGGTTCAGGCTAGCCCGGATTTCTCAAACCCCTGGCTCAGGCCGTGTGAAGCTGGGCGTCCGCCGCAGCGCGACCCCGCGCGCTTGGCGCGCAATGGTGCGATTGTCCGCGAAGCGGACAGGGGGGGGCGGGGAAAAAATGGCGACACAGTGCGTTGTCGGTCTCGCCAAGCCGGCCAGGCTTGGCTTCACCCGCCGTCTGCTGTGTCGCCATTTTTTCCTCCGTGCCAGCGCCAGGGGTTTGAGAAATCCGGGCTAGGCTGCTCCTCGTAAGACGACATCATTCTGCCGATTTCGTCGGCGGCGATGGGGCGGGAAAAATGAAACCCCTGGCCCAGATCGCAGCCGAGCGAAAGAAGTTGGGCGATGGCGCCGCGGTCTTCGATGCCTTCGGCCGTTGTCTGCAGATTGTAAGCCCGCGCCACCTGGATGATGGCGGTCACGATCGAGAGATCTTCTTGGGTGTCGAGCAGCTTGGCGATGAAGGAGCGGTCGACCTTCAGCCTGTCGATCTTGAGGCGCGGCAGATAGGCGAAGTTGGAATAGCCGGTGCCGAAATCGTCGATAGCGAGCGCAACCCCAAGATGCTTGAGCCGGTCCAGCGTAGCGATGAATTGCTCGGGATCCCTGATGAGGGCCGACTCGGTGATCTCCAGTTCGAGGCAGTGCGCCGGCACGCCGGATTCGGCGAGGATGGTCTCGATCATCGTTTCCACATTGCCGCGGAGAAACTGTACCGCCGACAGATTGACCGCCATCGTAAGCTCCAGATGGCCCTGCTGGCGCCACCGCGCCATCTGCGCGCAGGCTTCGCGCAGGACCCATTCGCCCAGATCGACGATGAGGCCGGACTTTTCGGCGGCTGGAATGAAAAAAGCGGGAGACAATTCGCCACGTTTGGGATGATTCCAGCGCACCAACGCTTCGACCCCGACCAACCGGCTGGTCTCCAATTCAAAGACCGGCTGGTAGAGCAGGTGAAATTCGCCATGGGCGATGGCTCGACGGATTTCGGGAACCAGCCGGCGGCTCTCCTGGCTGGTCTTGTTCATCTCCGCCTCAAAGAAGCAGACCAGATTGCGCCCCGATTCCTTGGCCTGATACATGGCGATGTCGGCGAGCGAGGCCAATTCCTCGTAATCGGTGGCGTCGTCCGGATAGATGGCGATTCCGATCGAGCCGGTCGTGCGGAATTCGTGGCCGTCCAGGATCATCGGACGGTTGAGTTCGGCCATGATGTCTTCCGCGACCTCGGCCGCCGAGGCTGCCGCGTCAAGCTCGGTAAGGCCGATGATGAACTCGTCCCCGCCTTGCCGGCACACGATGTCCGAATGGCGTATGCACCCGGCCAGCCGCTGGGAGATCGTCTTCAGCAGTTCGTCTCCCGCGGCATGCCCCATCGTGTCGTTGACCGATTTGAAATTGTCGATATCGACGAACAGCAGCGCGAGGCGGTTGCCATTGCGTTCCGCCTGGCGGATGGCCTGGGTGATGCGTCCGGCGCCCATGATTCGGTTGGGCAGTCCGGTCAGCCCGTCATGCTGCGAGATATGGGCAAGCTCGCGCTTGGCCGCCTCGAGCTTGGCGATCTGCCGGTGCAAACCCCGTAGCAGCTTTTGGATGTCCTTGAAGATGAGCCATACCGTCATGCCGATGACCGAGAGGACGATCAGCATGTCACGGCTGAAAGCCTGATTGCTGGAAGTGGGCTCGTCCTTGCGCAATCCCCAGTCGGTGGCAAGCCAGAGCGCCAGTATGAAGGCCAGAATCAGCGCGAGCAGGACGAGATAGGTGCGGGTGCCGACCAGCAGTGCCGCGATCACCAGAGCCGCCGGGAAGATGAAGATCGCAACGTCGCGCAACCCTTCCGAACTCCAGGCCATCGCTCCCGCGATCAAAAAAATGGACAGCACCAGAATGATGCTCGCCTGTTCCTGGCGGCCTCTATGCTCAAGCCATCCGCACCCCGCCAGCGCGGCGAGCAGAAAGCCGAGATATGCCGTCACTTTCCAATGGCCCGCCAGCAGATAGGGCACGGCCGCAATGGCGACCGCGCATCCGACCAGGGCCAATATCTGCCGCAGCCGGGTGCGCCGCAGCGTCAGGGCATCATTGTTCGGATAAGGGTCTTGCGGGGCTGAAGTCATTCCCACCTGTAAACGTGTTACTTTGGGTGTGATGGGATATGTACGGATATTCGCAAATGAATTGGACCGACATCTGCTGTCTGATCGATCAATAATTCGAGAATAACCCAGTTCCGGCCCGATTGAAAAGGCGGATGGCCCACTCGCTGGGCGAGTGGCGGGAGTGACGGGGCTCGAACCCGCGACCTTCGGCGTGACAGGCCGACGCTCTAACCAACTGAGCTACACCCCCAAATCCCCGCGCGCGGCTAGCCGCGTAAACGTTGGGTTTGCGACTTGATCCTATGGTCCAAGTCGCGTGGGGAGCGGTCATATAGCAGGCGGCAGATTGGGGCGCAATAGAAGAAATTCACGGCGATCGAATTTGGTCCATGATAAAACTCATTGGGGGCTCGGCAATCGGGGGGTGCGCCATTCTTCGCCCATGCGCAGCAATGCTTTTGGCTTGCCTTTGGACGGCTTCTGCGCTGGCCGGCGAAGATGCTGTTCCTAGTGCGCCGGGCGACGTTCTTGCCGGCATGGCCGACCGGCCGTTCGAACATCTCACGACCCGCCAAGGCCTGCCCGACAATTCGCTTTATGCGGTGGCCGAGGACAGCCTCGGCTTTCTGTGGGCCGGCACCCGCCAGGGGCTGGCGCGGTTCGACGGCTACCGCATGCACACCTATGTCCAGAATGCCGACGACGCTGCCAGCCTGCCCGATAATAATGTGCGTGCGCTTCTGCCCGGGCCGGACGGTTCGCTGTGGGTGGGGACCAGCAAATCCGGACTGGTCCGCTATGATCCGGGGAGGGATTCCTTCCAACGCCCCGACGGCGAACCGGCGGAGCTGGCCGACGCGCTGATCTTCGCTTTGGCGCCGGACGGGGCCGGCGGGTTGTGGTGCGCCTTTAAATCCGGTCTGGCCCATTACGCGCCGGAGGGAAGGGATCATTGGGAGATGTTCCGCCGTGGCGACAGCACCGGTTTTCCGTTCAGCCAAGCCTATTCGGTGCTGGCCGACCGCGCCGGCAATCTGTGGGTCGGCGGCGATAATGGGGTGGCGGTGCGCCGCGCCGGAGAGGCCAAATTTACGGCGGTGGCCGCCGAGAGCGAAGCATCCGCTTTGGCCGGGCAGCATATCTGGGCGCTCTTTCAAGACCGGAAGGACCGGATCTGGGTGGGATCTGATGGCGACGGGGCGGGCTGGATCGATCCTGCTTTGGGAGGCATCCGTGCCGCCCCTGGCTTGACTGGAAAGGACTCGCTGATCGGCAGCAGAACGGTCCGCGGATTCATCGAACCGAACCCCGGCGAAATCTGGATAGCGACCTTCGGCAGTGGGCTGATCACGGTCAATTTTGAGACCGGCGTGCGGCGGCGCTGGACCGAAGATGTCTCGCTGCAATCCCCGATCAGCAACGATTATGTGCGCGCGATCTGGCAGACCCGTTCCGGCCGGGTGTTCCTGGCCACCGACCGCGGGCTGAATACCACCGATCCGCAGGCTGACGGCATTCTCAACCTGCATCCTTCGCCTTACCGCAAATCCGGCCTGACCGGGAAAAACGTGTTCAGCGTCATGGCCACGTCGGGGGATGAGATCTGGGTCGGCTATGGCGATGGCATGATCGAGATGATCGACGCCGCCGGCCAGGTGCGCAAGGTGAAAGCCGCCCCGCAGGTTACCGACGATCAGATGCCCAAGCGCCAGATCCAGGCCTTCGAGAAGGCGTTCGACGGCTCGATCATCGTCGCCGCCGACGGGCTTTACCGCATCGACCCGCAAAATCTGTCGATCCGGCCCTTGGGCGGAGGTCCGGGACTCCTGGCGTTGGCCCTGCTGGCACGACCGGACGGCCTTTGGGTGGGAACTTATGACGGGCTGGTGCATATCGATGCAGCCACTGGCCGGGAACTCGGCCATTTCCACCACAATGCCGCCGATCCCGCCAGCCTGCCGGACGAGACCGTCACCAAAATGGTGACGGCGCGTGACGGCCACATCTGGGTGGCGACCCGCAACGGCCTGTGTCATTTCGATCCCTTCGAGCAGAGTTGCCGCAACTACCGCAATGATCCGGCCGACCCGACCAGCCTGTCCGCCGCCAATATCAACGGGATGGTGCGGGACGATCAGGACAATCTATGGATCGCCACGCAAGGCGGCGGAATCGACATCACGGAGCAGCCCTTCAAGGACGACGCCGCTCTGCCGCCCCGCTTTCGCCATCTGGGTCGCAAGCAAGGCCTGCCGGACGATTTCGTCGGCGTGCTGCTCAAGGGAGCCGACGGCCGAATTTGGATGAATCCGCCGGCCGGCTTGACCGTGGTCGATCCGCACAGCCTGCAGGTCACCCGATTTCCCGTCGCGCCCAGTGTCTGGTTGGGCAGTTCCTTCCTCAAGGGCTCGACCTTGCTCAGCGACGGCACCATCCTGTTCCCCGCCGAGGACGGCATCATCGTGGTGCGGCCCGACCGGCTGGTGCCGCGCAAAAACCCGGCGCGGCTGGTGCTGAGCGAAATCACCATCGAGCGGCGCCAGTCCCTGCCGCCGGTTCCCATCGCGCTGGGCGAGCCGATCGTGCTATTTCCAGGACAGCATGGTTTCCGTGCCGAATTTTCGCTGCTCGATTTGTCCGCGCCGGCCACCACCCATTACGCGTTCAAGCTCGAAGGTTTCGACCGCGACTGGGTTGAGACCACCGCCGAGCGCCGCTCGGCCACCTATACCGGGTTGCCCCCGGGCGACTATGTGCTGGAGGTGCGCGCCGCCGCCGACAATGGGCGGGGTGAAGAGGTCGCCATCTCGGTGCCGATCGAGGTGAAGGCGGCCTGGTACGAGACCCTGACTTTCCATTTGTCGATCGTCGTGTTCGCATTGGCCGCTCTTATTGCTGCGGAGCGTGCCCGGACCGCTTTTTTGCGCCGCCGTCAGCGCCTGCTGGAGCAGCAAGTCGAGGAGCGCACCGCCTCCTTGAACAAGGCGCAAAGCGACATCCAGTCGCTGCTGGACAATGCCGAACAGGGGTTCCTGACGGTAGGCCCCGATCTTGTGGTGCAGCCGCTTTGCAGCGCCGCCTGCCAGACCCTGCTGGGCGGCGATCCGCAGGGACGTCCGTTGCTCGATCTGCTTTATCCTGGCGATCCAGCCATCCGTGCCGCGCAGCGCGCCATCTTCGCCAGCGCCTTCAAGGATGGCAGCGATGATTTCATCCGCGGGCTGAAGCTCGAGTTGCTGGCGCGCGAGATCGCCCTGGGCGAGCGTGTCCTGCACGTCGCCTACAAATGGCTGGAGCCGAGCGGCGCGGTGATGCTGGTCCTGTCCGATATTACCGAGACCAAGGCTTTGACGGCCGCCATCGAGCGGGAACGAACCAGGATGGAAATGATCGTGCTGGCGCTGAAGGAACGCCGGGAATTTCTCGATCTGGCCAGCGACTTCCGAAGCTTCCTGCGCGAAGAACTGAGCGGATTGGTCCACCGGCGCGGCGAACCCGCCGCGGCCGCCGAACTCGGCCGCAAGCTCCATACGTTCAAGGGGCTCCTGGCGCAGTTCAACTTTTTCCACAGCCCTGCCGCTCTCCATGAAGCCGAACGGCTTTTGGCGGTAGAGCAGGCTGTGGACGGCGCGGCGCTGGCAAGCCGGCTGCGCCGCGCCCTCAATCTCGATCTGGTCAGCATCTCGGATGTGCTGGGGCCTGATTTTCTGGCCGGCGGCGGCCGTATCAGCCTGACCGCCGAACAGGTGGCCGAGATGAAAAGGCTCGCCGCCGAGGCGCTCGTGGTGCGGCCGGACTCGCTTTCGCTGCTCCGTCTGGTGCATACGCTGGAAGAGATCGGCGCGCTCGACGTCAAGGCGACTCTGGCGCTGCACAGCCGCGGGGCTCGTGCACTGGCCAAGCGCCTGGGCAGGGCGGTGCTGCCGGTGATCATTTCCGGTGATTCGGTGAAATTGCCGGAAGAACGCTATGCTGCCTTCTTCCGCAGCCTGGTGCATGTGTTCCGCAATGCAGTCGATCACGGCATCGAGGCGCCCGATGAACGGCTCCAAGCCGGCAAGCCGGAGGAGGGGCGCATCACCTGCCGGATCGAGACTGGCGACGCGATGCTGACCATCACCATCGCCGATGACGGGCGGGGTATCGACCGCGAAGCGCTCGCAAGAAAATGGGCGAGCAATGGCGGCGATTCCGCCGAAGCAGAGGCGATGGCGCTCGACGAGCTGGTATTCGCCGACGGGTTGTCGTCGCGCGACGACGCCTCCGAAATCTCCGGGCGAGGGTTCGGCATGGCCGCGGTCAAGGCCGAACTGACCCGTCTCGGCGGCTCGGCAACCGTGACCACCGAGGCGGGTCAGGGCACCACGCTGATTTTCAGGCTGCCTTACTCGAAATCCTGAGCCACGGTTTCCCTTACGGTCTCCGGCAGCACCGCCATATGCTGATAATGAGGATGACCGATGGTAAAGATCGCCTGCGTGGACGGTTTGCGGAAGGCCTCGATCTGGGCGCGGGTGAAGGGGAAATGCAGGAAATGCACGGCCGAGGTCTTGCCTTCGGCCGTGGTGCGGTCGACGTCCTGTTCGGCCACCGCTTTGACCTCATGACCGGCGAAGGTGATGGCGATGGTCTCCTCGACACCGCCGAGAGACGTCAGGATTTTGGCGCGCCGCGCCGGGTCGTCGATCTCGAACATCAGGGTGACCACCAGCTCGCTGCCATTCGGCACCATCGGGCCATAGGCGGCCAGCTCGTCGGCCAGCTGCTCGTCGCCGCCCTTTTCGATATAGAGCATCTCCTGGATCTGGTACCACATGCTGTCCCAGCACTCGAAAGTGACGGTGACATGGGGACCGATATGGAGCTGGCGTTTCTGCTTGAGCGCCACCAGTTCGCGGCGCTTTTCCAGGCGGACGGGGATATAGTCGGCCAGCGGCAGGACATCGTCACGGGTAAGCGTTCGTGGCACTCTCTATCTCCTACTCAGTTACCCCCTCTCCCCTCGTGGGAGAGGGGGTATCACTCTACAGCCCGTAAGCCTTCGCCAAGATTTGGATCGGGTGGCTGGATGAGACCGGTTTGCCCTCCGCTTCGATCCCTTCGATGCCCTGCACCAGATGGGCGCCGGCCAGCGGACATTCCGAGCAGAGATGCCCGGTCTGGTTCTTGACGATCTGGTTCATCGCCGGCCTGCCGACCTTGAGACCCGTCTCGAAGAAATCCTTCTTTACGCCCAAGGAGCCGCCATGACCCGAACAGCGTTCGACCACGGCGACTTTGGTGTCGGGAATCTGGCGCAGCATTTCGGCCCCCATCGCTCCCATATTCTGGGCGCGGGCGTGGCAGGCCAGATGGATTGAAATTCCTCCCTCCACCGGCGTCAGACCGGGGGCGAGACCCTCCTTCCTGGCGATGTCGACGACATATTCGGAAATATCGAAGGTCGATTGGGCCAGCTTGGCGACATTCGCATCGCCGGGCACGATCAGCGGCCACTCGAATTTCAACATCAGGGCGCAGGATGGCACCGGGGCGACGATGTCGTAACCCTGATCGATCAGCGGCGCCAATTCGGCGGCGATGCGTTTGGCTTCCCTCGCGAGACGTGCCAGATCGCCATGCTCCAATTGCGGCATGCCACAGCAACCAGGGTAGGCGAGGCGGGTTTCCACTCCGTTCTTGGCCAGCACGGCGAGTGAGGCCATGCCGATCCCGGTCTCATTATAATTGGCGAAGCAGGTGGCGAACAAAGCCGCCTTGCGGCTCTTCGCGGGTCCATCGGGATCGCGCGGCGGTGGGTTGGCTGCGGCCTGCTTTTGCAGAGATTTTCCGGCGTAGCGCGGCAGCTCGGCGTCGCGGTGAATGCCGGCGGCTTTTTCCAGCAGCGGCCGGGTCAGGCTATTGCCGCGCGTGGTCGCCCAGTTGGCGAGGCCGGAAAGGGCGGTGCCCAGCCTGCCATTGCGGTCGGTCTCGGTGAGCTGGCGCTCAATCCTGCCGATCTCGCCCTTTTTCAGCTCCACGGCGCGGTAGCGCACCATCAGATGGGGAAAATCGACATTGAATTCATGCGGGGGAACGTAAGGGCATTTGGTCAGGAAGCACATGTCGCACAGCGTGCAGGCATCCACTACGGACTTGAAATCTTCGGATTTCACGCCGTGCATTTCGGCGTCGCCGGCCTCGTCGACCAGGTCGAACAGGCGCGGAAAGCTGTCGCACAAATTGAAGCAGCGCCGGCAGCCATGACAGATGTCGAAGATGCGGCGCATCTCCGCATCCAGCTTGGCCTCGTCGGTGAAATCGGGATTTTCCCAGTCGTAAGGACGGCGCGTCGGCGCCTCCAGATTGCCTTCACGCATGAGCGATTCCCCCCGGGATTTATGAGAGCCTGTCCGTCCGGGGTTCGCGCCCGGACGGACAGGAAAGCGGCTTACTGGCCCAAGCTCTCCAGGGCGCGCTGGAAGCGGCCGGCATGGGACTTCTCGGCCTTGGCCAGAGTCTCGAACCAGCTGGCGACTTCGTCGAAGCCTTCCTCGCGGGCGGTCTTGGCCATGCCCGGATACATGTCGGTATATTCGTGGGTCTCGCCGGCGACGGCGGAGGCCAGATTGTCGGCGGTGTCGCCGATCTTGTGGCCGGTGGCGGGATCACCGGTTTCCTCGAGATATTCGAGATGACCGAAGGCGTGGCCGGTTTCGCCTTCGGCGGTCGAGCGGAACAGGGCGGACACGTCATTATGACCCTGTATGTCGGCTTTCTGCGCGAAATACAGATAACGGCGGTTGGCCTGCGATTCGCCGGCGAAAGCTGCCTTCAGATTGTCTTCGGTCTTGGTACCTTTAAGCGCCATGGCGCTCCTCCATGGGAAAGGGTTTGGACGGCCGGGGATCCGGCGGGAAAACTATGGCCCTCAAGGCTCCTCGCGTCAATATTTTGGAATAAGTCTAAAATGTTAAAATCCCTTGGAAAGGTTGACATGCGGGGCGGGAGGCGGTTTGATTTTGGTTCGCTCTGCACCGGTTAGAGGAGGCAGCAATGGGCGAGGTGGTAAACCTGAACCGTTTCCGCAAAGCGCGAGCCAAGGCCGAGGCCGACAAGCAGGCCGAAGAGAACCGCGCAGCGTTCGGCCGCACCAAGGCGGAAAAGCGTCAGACCGCCGTCGAGCGCGAACGCGCCGAACAGGATCTCGACGGCAAAAAAAAGACCTAATCCTCTTTCCACAGGGGCGGCAGCTTCTCGACCGCGCTCCAATCGTCCAAAACCTGGGACAGCAGTTTCGGGGCGCGTCCGGTGTGATAGCCCAGCATTTGGCCGGCCGCCCACGCCATGTCGGCATCCTTCTGTTCCAGCACCAAATTCCCGAGCTTGTCCTTGGCCGTGTTGAGATCGTTCAGCGCGCCGAGCTTATCCTGCATCGAGGCCAATAGCGGCAGCAGGCGCTGGGTGCGCTTGGCCGGGAACAGGCTGGAGAAGAAATCCACCGCATAACGCAGCTTCTTGATCTCGATCCGGCATGTGTGGCGCTCCTCGGGGGACAGCTCGCACAAATGCTTCATCGTCTTTCGGATCTTGCTGTGGCGCTTATGGAGAATGGCCCGCGCCAGATCGGTGACGGGACGCTCGGAAAGTTCCTGTCCGCTGCCGGCATCCTCGGCCCAAAAAGCGAGTTGCAGCATAAGACGAGTGAGGCGCGGCGTGTTCAGCTGCTTCAAGGCGCCGTCCCGCGCTTCCTTGCGGCGCTGATCGATGGCCGAGCAGAGCTTGTGATAGCCGGGAACCTCGCCGAACATTTCTTTCAGGGGGGCCACGGTGTCGGCCAGCAACACATCCCAATCCCGCGCCGCGCCCAGGGTCTGCTGGAGCCAGCGCAGCTCGCCGCGCAAGGAATCGCTCACTGGATCGCCGAGCAAGGGCCTGAACATGGTCATTGCCGCCCTCAGCCGGCGGACGGCGACCCGCATCTGATGGACGGCTTCCGGGTCGTCCGAGCGGCTGAGATAATCGCTATTGGCCGACAGATGGGAAATCGAGCCGGCTACGATGAGGCGGCAGGCTTCGCCTGCTTCCAATTCCCGCTGCAGCGGCGGCGGTTTGGCTTTGACCGGTTTGGTCGCTTGGAAAACCTCGCCTTCGACGCGGAATGGGACTGCTTCCGCCAAGGCTTGCAACAGCGCGCAAAGCGGCGCCGACGGGCCTTCGAGCAGATGGAACCGCACGGTGCAGACCGCTAGATCCTCCTGTTTGCGGCGGCGGATGGTCATCTCGGCGGTCCAGGCATGGCCGCCCAGATCATAGACCGAGCAGTTCAGCCCCGTGTCCCGCTCTAATCGGTTGCGGGGGCGACCGCGCTTGAAGTCTTTCAGGATCGAATGGGAGCGGAAACGATCGAGATCGGCAGTGTTCAAGGCGATGCTGAGATCCATAAGCCGATGATACTCCGGGAAAAAGGCAAGTGAAAGCGCCTGATCGCCGTGAAAAGGGCGTATAAGGACTGGATAAGTGCGCGCCGATAGGGGAGCAACCGTGCGTCATTTCAAAGCCCTGGGCTTGCTGTTCGTCCTGACGGGTCTGACCGGATGCGCCGACATCATCTCGGGGGAAAATCAGGATATCCCGGTCGTCACCACGCCGAAAATCGGCGCCCAATGCTTGTTGAAGAACAGCCGCGGCACGTGGGAGGTTCGTGAAACTCCCGCCAGCATCAGCCTGAAGCGCTCGACCACGCCGCTCACCGTGTCCTGCCACACCGAAGACGGCTGGCAGGGCGAGGGGCTCTTCGACTCCTCGTTGAACGCCCCGTTTTACGGCAATGTTCTCGGCGGCGGGATCGGCGTTGCCGTCGATACCGATACCGGCGCCGCCTACGAATATCCCGAGCGGCTGGAGGTCGCCCTGGCCGCGCCGCCGCCGCCGCCCGACATGCGAGCCATTCCCGCCCAGAAGATCGATCCGGAAGCCGACCGCGTTCGTCAGGAAGACGACAATCTGATTACCCGCTTCCAGACTCTGCGCACGCTGCTCGACGAAGGGCTGATTACGCGCGACGAATATAACAATCGGCGCGGTGCCAATCTGGGCGTTCTGCTGCACTACGGTCTGGTTCCGGGTGCCCGCGACCTGACCCGGCCGGCTCCGCCGCCGCGCACGCTGGTGCAGCGCCTTCGTTACTTGGCCGCCGCCTATTCCGAACACAGCATCAGCGCCAGCGAGCAGGCGGCAGAACGGGCGGTTATCCTCGATGGGCTGCTTCCCTATCCGGTGGCGCGCAGAGCCGATCCGCCGCCGCCGATCACCGACCAGATGCAGCTCGGCGCCGAGATCGGCCGAATCGAGCGTCTACGTGTGGCCGACGTCATCACCGACACCGAAGCAACCAGGGAAAAGGCCAAGGCTTCGCAACTGCTCCAGGCGTCGATCGCCGCCGCCGACGCCGCAGCGCGCGCCGCCGCCGGCATGGCCGCCACCCGCGTCTCCACCGCCCTGCCCAATACCGGCATCGGCGTCGGCCTGTCGGTCCATAACAGCGAGGCGCAGGCCCGCCGCGCCTGGGTCGGCCTGCAAAAGGCGCATCCCGCCGAACTGGGCCAGCTCGGCCTGTCCTTGAAGAAGATCCCGCGGCCGCACCGGCCGACCCATTACCAGATCGTCGCCGGGCCGCTGCCCGACCATGACGCCGCCATAAGCCTGTGCAAGTCGCTGAGGAAGGCGGATCTTTCCTGCGACGCGGCTGCTTTTGGGGAATGACCGACCGCTCCGCCATTCTGCTCACCATTGCGGAGATGGCGGCCTCTGACAAAGCCGCCATTGCGGCCGGTACGCCCGGCGTCGAGCTGATGGAGGCCGCCGGCTGGCAGGTGGCGCGTCTGGTGCGCCAGCATTACCGTCCCCGTAAAACCCTGATCCTGTGCGGCCCCGGCAATAATGGCGGGGATGGTTTCGTCGCTGCCCGCCTGCTCGCCCGCTGGGGTTGGCCGGTGACGGTCGGGCTCCTGGGCGAGCGCGGCGGCTTGTGTGGAGACGCGGGTCTGATGGCGGCCAAATGGGACGGGCCCGTCCATCCCCTTTCCACCGATCTTCTGGCCGGTCGTCCTTTGATCGTCGACGCCCTGTTCGGCGCCGGCCTGACGCGCCCTCTGGAGGGCGTGGCGAGGAGCGTGATCGAGGCGATCGACGCCTCGGCGCTTTCGGTGGTGGCGGTCGATCTGCCGAGCGGCGTCAATGGCGACACGGGCGAAATATTGGGGGCTGCCCCCCCGGCCGAACTGACCGTGACCTTCGTGGCGGCCAAACCCGGCCATATGCTGCTGCCAGGCCGCGCGCGCTGCGGCAAGCTCGAGATCGCCGAAATCGGAGTGCAGCCCCTGGCGGGGAACACCAGGCGCAATGTGCCGGCTTTGTGGAGGGAACGGTTGCCGCGCCCAAAGGCCGAAGGCCACAAATTCGACCGCGGCCATCTGCTGATCGCCGGCGGCGCCGATCTGACCGGAGCGGCGCGTCTGGCCGCCCGTGCCGGCCGGCGGGCCGGAGCGGGGCTGGCGACGCTGGCGGTGCCGACAGGCACCACCGAGCTCTATCAGCAAGACGCTCCCGGCACCATGGTCCGGCCCCTGACCTCCTGGCCCGATCTGCTGGCGGATTCCCGTGTCGCCGCCGCGGTGATCGGACCCGGGCTCGGGGTGGGCGAGGGAACTCGCCGGCTGGTGCTCCAGGCGCTGGCGGCCGGCAAGGCCTGTGTGCTCGACGCCGATGCCCTGACCAGTTTCGCCAGCAATCCGCTGACGCTGTGGTGCGCGCATGGTTCCCCGGTTTTGACCCCGCATGAAGGAGAGTTCGCGCGCCTGTTCCGCCATGATGGCGACCGCTTGAAGCGGGCTCGCGCCGCCGCCAGGGAGAGCGGAGCGATCATCGTCCTGAAAGGGGCCGACACGGTGGTGGCGGCCCCGGACGGCCGCGCCGCCATCGCCGACAACGCGCCGCCCGACCTCGCCACCGGCGGGGCGGGAGACGTGCTGGCAGGCCTGATCGGGGGATTGCTCGCGCAAGGCATGCCCCATTTCGAGGCGGCCTGCGCCGCCGTCTGGATGCATGGCGAGGCGGCGGCTTTTTTTGGCCCGGGTCTGGTCGCCGAAGACCTGGTGAATTATCTTCCTAAAGTCCTGGCAAAGGTACGGGAAGACGATGGACGACGACCGTTCGGGCTGGCTTAACCGTTTCCGATCTCTGCGCGGCTTGTGGCGCGACATCGCCTTGGCGATGGGCTCGAGCCCGCGTATTTCCGCCGATCTTCCCGCCGGCGACGCCGATCTGCTGCGCGAACAGATGCGCCAGTGCCTGTCTTCGCAGGGCGGCGAGGTCACCGCGCGCGCCCGGGCGGCGCAACTGGGGCGCACCTATCTCGGTCTCAATAACGACGGACGGCTGAAATTCCTGCGCATCCTGGCCGGCGAGTTCGATACCGACCGCGCCGCCATCGACAAGGCGATATCGGAGGTGGCCCAAGCTCTCGATCCGCAGGCCCGCCGCCGCGCCGAGCGCAGGCTGAGGGCCGTGCTGGAGCCGCCGCGGGTCAAGCTTCTGACCCAGTTCACCTCGCTGCCGGAAGGGGTGAAGTTTCTCGTCGACATGCGAGAGGAATTGTCGCAGATCGCCAAGAACGACCCGTTGTTCGAAGGATTGGCGGACGACCTCAAATCCCTGCTGACGAGCTGGTTCGATGTCGGCTTTCTCGAATTGCACCGCATCACCTGGCGCAGCTCGGCGCTGGTTCTCGAAAAAATCATCGCCTACGAGGCTGTGCACGCCATTCAGGGCTGGGCCGATCTCAAGAACCGGCTGGACAGCGACCGCAGGCTCTATGCCTTCTTTCACCCGCGCATGCCGGACGAGCCGCTGATTTTCGTCGAGGTGGCGCTGACCCGGGGCACCGCGGGCAATATCCAAAAACTGCTCGACGAACAGGCGCCGCTCGAAGATGTGGAGAAAGCCGACACGGCGATCTTCTATTCCATCAACAACGCTCAGCGCGGCCTGAACGGGGTCAGCTTCGGCAATTTCCTCATCAAGCGGGTGGTCGACGCCCTGACCCACGAACTGCCCCACCTCAAGACCTTCGCCACGCTTTCGCCCATTCCCGGCTTCAGAAGCTGGGCCGAGCAAAACGGGCTGGCCGCCGTCATCGACGGGGCGCACGAAGCCATCCTGCTGCCGCTGGTGGCGCGCTATCTGAACGAACTCAATCCCGATACCGGCAAGGCTCGCGACCCGGTGGCGCAGTTCCATCTCTCCAATGGCGCCCGCATGGAGCGGCTGAACTGGCAGGCTGACCGTTCGGCCAAGGGCTTGGCCCAGTCCTGCGGGGTGATGGTGAACTATCTCTACAGGCTTGCCGACATCGAAGCCAATCACGAGGCCTACACCGGTCAGGGCAAGGTGGCGACCTCCACCACCATCAAAGCGCTGCTTAAAGCTTGAGAGGGATCGCGATCCGCTCGAACTCCTCCGCCAGGAAGTCGAGCAAAAGTTTCAGCCTGGCCGGCTGGAAGGCCGCCTTGTGATAGAGAGCGTTGACCGGCGTATAGGCGGTCCAACGATCCGGATGGACGAGTTCAAGCCGGC
>Ga0213872_10001297_pt1 | contig 16659 bp, 14 predicted proteins | sample VelepicomBERX_R2_FD_160071 | JGI IMG/M metagenome (GOLD analysis project Ga0213872, IMG submission 160071) | Rhizosphere microbial communities from Vellozia epidendroides in rupestrian grasslands, the National Park of Serra do Cipo, Brazil - RX_R2 | ecosystem: Host-associated > Plants > Roots >...
CCACCATCTCTTCCCGCACCTTAGCTGTCGAATATCCAACGGCGTCCATGATTCGGCCCCAGTTCGGATCCTCGCCGTACCACGAGCATTTGACCAACACCGAGTTGGCCACCGCTTCTGCGGCCTTTCTGGCATCCTGATAGGTCGCGGCGCCTTTCACGTGGACTTCGACAAACTTCGTCGCGCCCTCACCGTCCTCGACGATCATCCGAGCCAACTGCCGCGTCACAAAGTTGAGCCCTTCGGCAAACCGGCTGTATTCTTCGCGATCCGGCTCTATTGGGGGGATCCCTGCCTGGCCATTCGCCAAGCAAATGGCGGTATCGTTCGTGCTCATGTCACCATCGACCGTGATACAATTGAACGACTGCTCCACGCTGGCAGAAGTTAGTCTTTGCAGCTCTCTCTTGGAAATCGGGGCATCGGTCGTAATGAAGCAAAGCATCGTTGCCATGTCGGGATTGATCATTCCTGCCCCCTTCGCGATACCGCCGATTCGCACTCTTTTGTCAGCCAGCGGCAACTCCACGGCGATTTCTTTCTGAAAGGTATCAGATGTCATGATCGCTTTAGCCACGACGTCGCTGCCGCTCGAGCTCAATCCCGCTACTAGGGCCGGCATGAACTGCTCGATCTTCTCGATCGGTAAATCACGTCCAATCCGGCCGGTGGAGCAGACTAGGACCTGGCGCTCTTTCAGACCCAGTTGGCGAGCCACCGCCTGGGTCATTCTCCTCGCATTCTGGATTCCAGTCGAACCCGTACAAGCATTCGCATTTCCACTATTTGCGATGATTGCCCTCGTATCCCCAGCCCGCAAATGGGCAGCCGAAACGCGAACAGGGGCGGCTTTGATCTTATTCGAAGTGAATGTGGCCGCAGCCACAGCCGGAAAGTCCGAAATGATTAAACCAAGGTCGCGCTTTTCGAGCGCTCCCTCTTTAATGCCACACCGAACCGCAGCAGCTCGGAAACCGCTGGGCGCAGTGATCCCTCCACGGATCTCAAAAAATGCTGGTTCCATGTTCTAAGAGCGGCCTCACCTGATACAACAGTCCATGACTTCTGCCGAGCATTTTCGCTAAGTTCCAAGTCCGATCCCTTCGTCCCAGCCGTTAATTATATTGAAACACTGGATCGCCTGGCCGGCTGCCCCTTTGACAAGGTTGTCCAAAGCAGACATCAGAATAACGCGCCCGGTCCTAGAGTCGACCCGCCAGGCGATTTCCGCACGATTGGTGAAAGTCACGTCCTTCACGTCAGGGTACCGGCGTGACCCCAGCAATCGTATAAACCGATCGGAACCGTAGGCCGTTTGGTAAACCTCTTCCAACGAGTCGACGGTCAGCTCTTCCGCAGGTTCTGCGTGAATGGTTGTGACGATTCCGCGATTGAGCGGGATTAAATGGGGCGCGAACTGTATGCGGACCTGCTCCCCGGCGGCATCTGAAATCTCCTGTTCGATCTCCGATAGATGCCGGTGCCCCGGCAAAGCATAGGGCCGAGCGCTCTCATTACACTCAACAAACAGCAGGTCCACGTCTGCCTTTCGGCCGGCGCCGCTCACGCCGCTGAGACTGTTCACAATGATACTTGAAGGCCGGATCATCCGAGCGCGTACCACCGGCAACAGAGGAAGCAAAATGCTCGTCGGATAACAGCCCGGACACGCCACCAGTTCAGCGCGCCTGATCTGATCGCGATAGGCCTCGGGAAGCCCGTAAACCGATTTCTTCAACAGCGCGGGAGCCGGGTGCTCGTGCTTATAGAAATACTTGTACACTGCTGCGTCCTTGACTCGAAAATCCGCACTGAGATCGATCACTTTGATTCCCTGCTCCAGTAACGGCAAGGCGAACTCGGATGCAACGCCGTGCGGGAGCGCAAGGAACGCAAATGCGATGCCCTGCGAAGCGAGTAGTTTCAGGTCCGGTTCGCTGAATTCGAAATTCGCCAGCGGAGAGTGCTGACCGATCCAACCGAATACTTCGGAGGCCTTCTTACCGGCGTGCTGGCGCGAAGTGAGACAGCCAAGCTCGACCAGAGGGTGTTCCGCAAGGCGCTTCACGAGTTCTTCACCGGAATAACCGCTTGCGCCAACAATTGCGATTTTCACTTTGTTCATGAATTTCTTTGAGGTTCCTCGTTATGGCACCTCGATCGCAGTATAGCCAGTTTTGAGTTTTGGGTTTTGAGTTTTGAGTAGTAGGGCCACACAGCGGCATCTTCGTTTCCGCCACTGCGCGGATCTTACCGGCAAAACCCGGAGCCCGAAACTAGACTCAAAACCCTAAACCCTAAACTCAAAACTCAAAACTCAACTCTGGATATTCCTTGCGACCCGTGTATTTTCCAGGCCTTTCAACCCATGCCAAACGATCGGAAAACGACCGAGGAGAGACAGCGGATGACGGACCTCGAACGAATGCGGCATTCATGCGCCCATGTGCTTGCAACAGCCATCCTCCGGATTTGGCCGGAAGCACAGTTCGCGGCGGGTCCACCGATCGAGAACGGCTTTTACTACGATCTCGAGCTGAATCATCATATTTCGTCCGATGACTTCGATAAGATCGAGGCCGAGATGAAGAAAATCGTTAAGGAAAACCAACCGTTCGAACGGGTTGTGGTCTCCCGGGACGAAGCGGTCCGATTGGCGGAAGAAGGGCGCTTGGGCGCGCTTGGACCGAGGCGCGAACCCAGCAAATTCAAGCTCGATATTCTCCAAGGGATACCCGACGAGGAAGAAATCTCCTTGTATCGCAATGGAGACTTCACTGACCTGTGCGCCGGTCCTCACGTTATGCGGACAGGCAACATCGGTCCATTTAAACTCACCTCTAACGCGAGGGCCTACTACAAAGGGGACGCGAACAATCCGCAGCTGCAACGCGTGTATGGCACGGCATTCAAGTCACGAGCCGACCTGGACCACTACTTTGAACAATTGGAAGAGGCTAGAAAACGGGATCATCGGAAGTTGGGTCGCGAACTCGAGCTGTTTCATATTGACGAAGAGGTCGGACCCGGGCTGGTTCTCTGGAAACCTAAAGGTGCAATCATCCGAAAGGAACTCCAGGCCTTTATTTCTGAAGAGCTGCGGCGCCAAGGGTACACCGAAGTTTTTACACCCCATATCGGCAAATTGACTCTTTACCGCACTTCCGGCCACTACCCGTATTACCGTGACTCGCAGTTCCCGCCACTCATCGAACCGGAGACTTTGACCAGACTTGCCGACGAAGGCTGCTCGTGCGCTGATCTTTCTAATCGGCTGGGGAAAGGCGAAATCGAAGGCTATTTGCTAAAGCCGATGAACTGCCCGATGCACATCAAGATCTACGCGTCGAGTCCACATTCGTATCGAGATCTCCCGGTGCGACTGGCGGAATTCGGAACCGTTTATCGCTGGGAACAATCAGGCGAACTGAGCGGAATGACCAGGGTTCGGGGTTTTACTCAGGACGACGCTCACATCTTTTGCACCGAAGAGCAGGTTCTCGGTGAAATTCAAGGCTGCCTCCAGCTTGTCCTGAAGATTTTGAATACCCTGGGCATGAATTCCTACCGGATCCGGGTCGGCCTTCGGGGCGTCGACTCATCCAAATACGTCGGATCCTCAGAACAATGGGATCGAGCAGAGGAGGCCCTTCGAGAGAGCGCCAAAACCCTAGGTGTGCCTTTCTCTGAGGAACCCGGCGAAGCCGCTTTCTATGGCCCAAAGATCGACTTCGTGGTCAAGGACGTCATCGGCCGAGAATGGCAGCTTGGCACGGTGCAGGTCGACTACAATTTGCCGGAACGATTCGGGCTCAATTATGTCGCATCGGACAACTCGGCACGTCGGCCCGTGATGATCCATCGCGCGCCGTTCGGCTCACTCGAACGGTTCTGCGGTGTTTTGATTGAGCACTTTGCGGGAACCTTTCCCACTTGGCTGGCTCCCGAACAGGTGCGTGTCCTTCCGATCTCTGAAAAGCAACTGGAATACGGAAGGTCCATATCAGCGCTCCTTTTGCATCGGAACATCAGGGCTTCGATCGACGAAAGTTCGGACAAGATCGGTGCTAAGATTCGCCTTGCTCAGCTGGAAAAGGTCCCCTATATGTTGGTGCTCGGCGCACGAGAAGAGCAAGCCGGCGAAGTCGCTGTGCGTAGCCGCAAAAACGGTGACGAGGGAGCCGTTAGTGCGCCGGAATTTGTGGAACGAATTCAAATCGAGGTCAGAGAACGTCAACGTGATTGAGTGCACCGCTCGGCGCCCCGGCCGCACTCCGAGGAGATAGTTTTATTCAGCAACAGCAGATCCGCGTCAACGGTCGAATTCGCGCACGAGAAGTGCGAGTGATTCTAGGCACAACTAACGAACAGTTGGGCATAATGAAGCTGCAGGATGCCTTGCGAAGAGCTCAATCGCTTGGACTCGATCTGGTCGAGGTGGCTCCTACCGCCAATCCACCCGTTTGCAAGATCGTCGATTTCGGAAAGTACAGATACGACCTTTCCAAACAGGATAAAGATCGCAAGTCGACCTCGTCCAAGCTTAAAGAGATCAAGTTCCGGGTTAACATCGATCCGCACGATTACATGATCAAAGTGCGGCACGCAGAGCAATTTCTGGACAAAGGCAACAAGGTGAAATTTCAGCTCCAATTTCGCGGCCGCGAAATGAGCCATAAGGAACTTGGTGACCAGTTAATGCATCGGCTGAAGGGTGACCTGTCGACGATGGGTCAGGTCGAGATGGAGCCGAAGCTAATGGGTAAAAGCATAAATATGACCATGTCGCCGCTTCCAGTGAACAAGCGGAAGCGAAAATTCACCGTCGAAGACGAAGAACTACCCCCCGAGCCACTCGACGTTGAGGAGCCGTAGCACGGGCATCCAGCCTGTGATCTTGTCTCTGCACGAGCGCCCCCCATATCACGAAAACCGAATCTTGACACGCTCTCTCTTGGGATGTAGTGATGGCCTCCCGCGACTTTCCAAGAGGGAATCTTATGGCTGACGCTGAAATAATTTTGAAAGAAAATATCCCCGGCCTGGGCGCCGAGGCTGATATTGTCAAGGTCCGCAAGGGCTATGCTCGGAATCACTTGATTCCAACTGGAAAGGCCTATGAAGTCACTCCCTCCAATCTTAAGCGTCTCAACCAGTTGAAGACCAAGCGCGCCGAGCGAGAGGCCCGCGAGCTTAACGATGCCGAGGAATTTGGCCACAAGATAAATAAAATTAAACTCGAGTTCGCGCTGCAAACTGGTGAGACCGGAAGAGCTTTTGGTTCCGTGACGGCTAAGGACATTGAAGACAAGCTCCAGGCCGATTTCGGGATTACGATCGATCGTCACAAAATCGACTTAGAGCGTCCAATCAAAGAGAGTGGTGAAAAAGAAGTCACCATAAAGCTGCACCACGACGTTGTAGCGACATTGAAAGTCGAAATTAAATCTATTGCACCGGCTCCTCCCGCTCGCGAAGAGAGCGACGCGACCGAGGCCAAATCAAAGGCCAGACGAAAAACAAAGCCTGCCGCCTAACGATCGATGGCAAAAGGTTCTCAAGGTTTGGTGAAACCTGCTGAGAACCCCTTAAGTGCCGAGGGGACCGGCGCCGGGACGCGAAGATCAAGTTATTCACAAGATTTTCACAGCCCGCCCGGGGGGAAGGAGGTGCCTCGATCCCTTCCGTTCAGCGAAGATGGCGAAAAGGGCGTCCTTTGCTCCCTGTTGCTTTCTCCTCGAGAGGTAGCCGACATCTGTGTCCTGCGCCTTCGCCCTGACGCATTCTACATCCCGGCTCACCAGATTATCTACGGTCTGATCCTCGAATTTGGTGACAAGAGCAAGCCGATCGATTTTGTGTCGCTGAAGCAAGCTCTTAAAGATCGGAATCAACTTGAAGAGATGGGTGGACCTGAATACCTCAGCGCCCTTTACAGCTTTGTTCCCACGGCGGCTAACGCCGGTTACTACATCGATATTGTCCGCGAGAAGTACGTCTTGCGGCGGCTTATCCTCGCGTGCAACAAGCTTTCATCTCAATGCTACGATCAGCAGAGTGAGATCGAGCCCCTGCTGGACGACGCAGAGAAGGAGATTTTTGCGATCACCGGAGAACATGTCAAAACAGAGCTTGTTCCGACCAAAGATCTGGTGATGGAAACAATCGAACAGATTGAAAAGTTGTATGAGAAACGGGGTTCGGTAACCGGTTTATCGACTGGATTTAAGGAGTTGGACCGGATGACAAGTGGACTTCATGCAGCCGAGATGATCGTCATCGCGGCGCGGCCGAGCATGGGGAAGACCGCGTTGGCGATGAACATCGCAGAGCACGTTTCAATGGACTTCGGCAAGCCCGTCGCGGTCTTCAGCCTCGAAATGAGCAGCCAGCAGCTTGTCCTGAGACTTCTTTGCTCGCGAGCTAGGGTGGACCTCCAAAGCGTCAGAAACGGGTTTCTGACAGATCGAGACTTTCCGAAACTCACTACGGCAGCCTCGGAACTCGCCGCTGCAAAAATGTTCATCGACGACACACCGGGTCTAACCATCACCGAACTGCGTGCGAAGTCTAGGCGCATGAAGTCGCAGTACGATATACAGCTCATCGTCATCGATTACCTGCAACTGCTTCGCTCAATGAGTCGAAGGGCACAGGACAACCGGCAATTGGAAATCTCGGAAATCTCAGGGGGAATCAAGGCGCTGGCCAAAGAGTTGAATCTGCCGATCATTGTCATCGCCCAATTGAACCGCCAACCAGACGCGCGCGCGAATCAAGGCGGGCGTCCCCGTTTGAGTGACTTGCGCGAGTCGGGTTCGATCGAACAAGATGCCGACTTGGTCGGTCTGCTTGTTAGATCCGATTACTATGACACGGATGAGGATGCAAAAAATGAAGCTGCAAGCGAAGCAGAGCTGATTATAGCAAAGCAGCGGAACGGTCCCACCGGGGACGTTCTTTTGACATTTCTGAAAAAATACACTCGATTTGAAGCTCGCGAATCTCGCACCCGCGAGCAGGCATAGTCTCAGTTAGCGGCGAAGCCGCGACCTGTAGCACGGGCGTCTCGCCCGTGGATGGACCGTGGCACACGGGCGAGACGCCCGTGCTACTATCCTCAGTCTCGACCTCGCGGCTGTTTCCCGGCTAACAGATCTAGCACGGGCGGGGCGCCCAGGTCACTGATTAGTGCCCAAAAACTTATCCTTGTATTTTTGCGGCGGCCGACCACAATATGTTGTGGTCGTGTCTCTGACCTCACTCTATCATGCGATGCCCAAAATGCGGTAACCTTGAGGACAAGGTGATCGATTCCCGTTCAGCGAAAGCCGGAGCGGCGATTCGGCGACGTCGCGAATGCCTGGCATGCCAACATCGCTTTACAACTTATGAAGAGATCGAGCGTCGCGATTTGCGGGTGGTCAAAAGAGACGGCCGCCATGAACCATTCGACCGGCAGAAGCTTTTGAGCGGAATGATTAAGGCCTGCGAAAAACGACCGGTTAGTTATGATGCTCTTGAGCGCGCGGTGGAAGAAATCATTCAGGAGCTGGAGCAATCGTTCGACCATGAGGTACCTACGAGCGCCATAGGCCTTCGTGTCATGGAGCGGCTACATTCTATGGACGACGTGGCGTACATCCGGTACGCATCCGTTTACCGCCAATTTCAAGACATTGGGGAGTTTATTAACGAGATCGAGTCGCTCGGTCGCAAAATCAAACGCAACGCCCTTCAACCGGATCTGTTTGCCCCGTGATAGCGCTACGCAATTCCTTGCCCCTGCTTCGGCAAAACGAGAATGGGGACTGTGTGATTCGACACGACTGGCTATGCTTTTGCCTGTGTCGAGCTGCGGATAAGGCCGGCTACAGCCATTGGTGGCTAGCAGAACATGTCGCCGCGAGTGTGATGTGCTACCTGGCGACAACGTATGAAAAAAACGTTATCACGTTGACGCAGCTGCGCGACATCGTGCTGTCCGTTCTGCAGGTCATCGGTTACGCCGAAGTCGCCTTGTGTCTGGATGCGCTGCATCCCCCATTCGAACTTTCACTGAGCGCATTAGCTAAAGAGGCCGGGCCGGGCTACGAATTAGCGTTTTTCCAGCTCCTGAAAGAGCGCATCCAGCCTGCACTTTCTGATCGAGCCTCAAATCTCGATATTTACGGGCTCCAATCCTGTGTCCGGCATTTGCAAGCAGTTAAGACCTGGAGTCGCAGTTGTTCTCAGTTGCGAAACGAAATCGTAGACTTCCTTCGCGCACAACTGGAAGGGGCTAACCTGAAAACTGATGTCCTACTTACTATCAGATGACACTGTTCGAAAAAATCGCGGCCCACCAGATTCCGGCAAAGATCATCCAGGAAGATGACGACTTAATCGTTTTCCATGATATCAACCCGCAAGCGCCGGTTCATGTTCTAGTGGTTCCGAAAAAACCTATAACGCGCCTCAATCACGCAAAAGAAGAAGACGGAAAGCTATTGGGCAAACTCCTTTTGAAAGCCCGGGAAATAGCCGGCTTGCTCGGAATCGCTGAGTCCGGATTTAGAGTCGTAATCAACAGCGGACGCGACGGAGGAGAATCGGTACCCCATTTGCACGTTCACCTGCTAGGAGGACGCCCGTTGGCTTGGCCGCCGGGCTAGCCCGCAAAAATCACGTCGTGGGAGAATCGACGAGCTCATTGAGCCTGCATGGCTCACAAATCTCTGAAGATTTGTGAGCCATGCAGGCTAAGGATTTTGCCCCACCAATGTCGTTTAGGCGAAGCTCCCGTTCCCCTTGAAACAAGGGCGGATAACCGCTGACGTGAACGCTGACTTCCAATCAAGGCCTGTCATTATCACACGCGCAGCCTGGCCTCCTGGGATTGGTTATATCGGGTCTGGGGCATTGGCCTTAAATCCCGAACACCGCAGGGCAAATTCCCAAAATCTTAGCAGGTCCCAAAGAACTATTCGCGTAGCGTCACACCCAAACGCTCCACGAGTTGCGATTTCAAGCGACTATGTGCCGCGTTCGCTTCTTCTTGTGTCAAAGTTCGGTCGCTTGCTCTATATGTCAAACTGCAGGCCATCGATTTCTTGTTTACGGGCACCTTTTCTCCACTCGGATCCATGAAAAGGTCGAATAAGTGAATATCGGCTAGCAGCGGCTCTTTGGCGGACGCAAATGCATCAAGCACCGCCTGGTACTTCAACTCTCGATCGGCAAAAAATGCAACGTCTCGTGTCACCACCGGAAACCGGTCCAGCGGTTTATACCTGAACTGTTTGGGGGTCTCACCGACCCGCAGCGTCAGCTCCGCAACTACCACGGCACCGCGCGCCCCCATCTGTTTCACCAGGCCGGGCCGCACCTGGCCAATCTTACCCAGTGTGTGCCCTTCTTCATCAATGATATTGCAGACCAGCGGAGCGAAACTGGTTGCCTGGGCCCTGGTCAAAACAAGCTCTTTCCCGAAGGCCGTTTTCAGAATGCCCTTCAAATCAAACAGATCAAAGGCTGCGGCATCCTGATTCCAACTTTTGCTTTGGCGCTCTCCGGACAGCAGAACCGAAAGGCACAGCCACTCCTCCGGTGCGGCGACTCGGAAAACGCGGCCAATTTCGAAAATCGCCACGCCGTTCAAACCTCGATTGAAATTGCGCTCAGCCGCTCGAATCAGGCCCGGTATCAATGAAGGCCTTAATATTCTCTGATCTTCGACCAGCGGATTTCGCAATGTCAAAGCGTCCGGCCTGGGCTCGACCAGGAAATCCAGGCTCCGCTCATCCACTAAAGTGAGACTTCGCGCTTCGAACAGTCCCAAACCCACCAATCGCTGGCGCAGTTGCATCAGATCATCATGAGCACGATCGGCAGCTGATTTTCGGGTCGCTGAGCCGAACACACGCGAGGGGACCTTCTGAATTCCAGCCATCCGGCACACCTCTTCGATGAGGTCTTCCTCTCGGATCAGGTCTTGTCTGAAACTCGGTACCTCCCAGCGGTTCCCACCCGCATGTTTAAGTCCTAGCCGGGTCAGCAGTTTGGCTGAATCAGGGACCTCCGTACCCAGGATCTTGGTACAACGTTCGGGACGCATCTCAACTAGGCCGGTCAAATCCGGGATGGATCCTCCAACGACGATGCCCTCGTCGACCTTTCCGCCGGCCACTTCCAAAAGCAGATCGATGGCGCGGGCGGAAGCGAACAATACCGCTTGCGGGTCCACGCCCCGCTCAAATCGAAAACTGGCGTCCGATATCAACCCTAGCCGGCGGCTGGTCCGCCGGATGAAGCCGGGGTTGAAATACGCAGCCTCCAGAAGCATCTCGGTGGTAGTGGCGCCGACACCGCTCTGCTCGCCGCCCATTACACCGCCAATAGCCACCGCCCGCTCGTGATCAGCGATCACGACATCGTCGAACCCGAGCTCATAATCCTTCCCATCTAACGCCAGCAGCTTCTCGCCTGGATAAGCCCTCCTTACAACGATGCCTCCCTTGATTTTCGCGGCGTCAAACGCATGAAGTGGCTGGCCCAGCTCCAACAACACGTAGTTCGTCACGTCGACCACATTGTTGATCGATCGCAATCCAGCCGCCTCCAACTTTTGCCGAAGCCATCCCGGACTCGGTCCAACCCGAACCCCGCGGATCAAGCGTGCGGAATAAAAGGGACAACCCTCTGGAAACTCCAGCCGAACTGAGCTGGGGTCTTCTCGAGTGCGCTCCGGTCCGGCGACGATCTGCGGCAACTTAGGCGCGGGAAGATCAAGCAGCGCAGCCAGTTCCCGAGCAATTCCAAAATGACTTAGTAAGTCAGGTCGATTCGGCGTGACTTCCACCTCGACAATGGTGTCCGGAAAAAAAATGTCGGATAACGGGCGACCGATCGGCGCATCACTAGGCAAAATCAGTAGGCCGGTGGCGTCATCCGCAAGATTAAGTTCCCTCGGACTGCAAAGCATTCCTTCGGATTCTATTCCTCGCAGCTTGCTGGCTTTAATTCTAACCCCGCCCGGAAGTACTGCGCCCGGCAACGCCAATGCGACTTTATCTCCTGCCCGAAAGTTTTTCGCGCCACAAACGATTTGTCGGGGCACACCGGAGCCATCGTTAACGCGGCAGACACTCAGCCGATCCGCATTCGGATGTGGCTCAAACGTGTCTACTTGAGCCACAATCACTTTGTCCAGCTCTGCACCCCGCTCCTCGACCCCCTCGACCTCGACCCCAGCAAAAGTCAGCGCTTCGACTATCTCCGCTACCGACTGCCTTACGAATAGAAATTCTTTCAGCCAATTCAGGGACAACTTCATGTCGCAAACTGGGCTAGGAACCGTTGATCATTCTCGATCAGAAGGCGAATATCAGGCAAGCCGAACAAAGACATCGCCAAGCGCTCGAGCCCCATTCCAAAGGCGAAACCAGTCCAGTCCTCGGGGTCATAAGCGTTGTCGCCACGTCTTGCATTAACCGCTTCGAACACGGCGGGGTTGACCATTCCGCACCCCAGGAGTTCCATCCATTTGCCTTCCTGAATCCCGGGTAATCGGATATCGAGCTCAAAACTTGGCTCGGTGAAAGGGAAAAAATGCGGCCGCAGCCGGGTTTCCACTTCCTGGCCCAGCAATTCCCGAACAAAATATTCCAAAGTTCCTTTGAGATCGGCGACGCTGACGTTGCGATCGACGTATAGCCCCTCCAACTGGTTGAACTGGTTCAGGTGGGTAGCATCAGTCTCGTCGCGGCGGTAAGCCGCTCCGGGTCCGATTACCCGCACGGGGGGTTCATTCGAAACCATTGTCCGGATCTGAACGGTCGACGTATGTGCGCGCAACAGTCTTCCGTCGGGGAGATAAAATGTATCTGAATCGTTGCGGGCCGGATGATTTTCGGGAGTGTTTAGCGCGTCAAAACAGTACCATTCCGTTTCAATGTCAGGACCGTCGGCCAGTGCAAAACCCAGCCGGCGCATTATCTGCACCGCCTGATCTTGAAGGAGGGTCAATGGATGCATGCCCCCGGCCCGGAACGGCGTTCCTGGAAGCGTCTCGTCCACCCCGCTCAAATTCTGCACCTCCCCCTCGGCCTCGAGAGCGTCGAGACGGCTGTCCAGAGCTACAGTGACCGCGTTGCGGATCTCATTCAACAATTTGCCGATGCGCGGGCGGTCCTCCTTAGGCACGTTGCGCATATTTTCACTCAACCGCGAAACTGCACCCGCTTTTCCCAGATATTTCACCCGAAGATTCTCAAGGTCGATTTTGCTATCTGCCTGTTGGATTTCAACGAGCGCAGCTGCCTGCAATCTTTGAAGATCGTCGTTCATGAGAAGCTAGCGAGACCGCGGCGCCAGAATGGGGAGGTCTCGATCAAAGGTTAGCGGCCGGAGACTGCGTTAAGCGGTTCCTCGGCCTTGTTCTTCTGATCCAATGCCGCCACAGCCTTGTCCAAAATAGCCTTGAATGCCGTCTCATCACCAATGGCTAGGTCGGACAATACCTTGCGATCAACGTCAATTTTAGCCGCAGCCAAACCTTCCATAAAACGGCTGTAGGTCGTGCCAAATTGGCGACACGCTGCGTTGATTCGCTGAATCCAGAGGTTCCGAAAATTGCGTTTCCGAGTTTTTCGATCGCGGTACGCCCAGTATTGGGCCTTCATTGTGGCGTCTTTAGCGTAACGGAAAAGCTTGGATCGACGCCCGCGATATCCCTTAGCTTTGTTGAGAACTCTTTTGCGGCGCTCTCTGCTCGCGCGCGCGTTGGTAGCTCTTGGCATGTTTCTTGTCCGACGTCCGCCGGACCCTCACGCGCAGGTTGTTGTTTCACATTCGTCCCCCGACCTCACCTGTCGCATCAGTCCCGAAACATTCCGGGACAGGTGGAGAACGATCTGCCGCTTTTCTTAGTTAAATGGCAGGTTTGCCTTGATCCGCTCCTCGTCAGTTTTGTCGACAACGGCGACCTTGGCGAGTTGACGCTTGCGCTTCGCATTTTTCGACGAAAGCATGTGTCGGCGACTCGCCTGGCCGCGCAGTACCTTGCCGGTCGCCGTTACCTTGAAGCGTTTCGCCACCGCTTTCTTCGTTTTACGTCTCGCTATCGGTTTTGGCATAAGGAGCCCGCAATCTATCTCCAAGATCCGAGTTAGCAACTGGAATCTACTCGAACCGCGAAGCGGTTTAACAGAACAGCCCAGGCCTTCAGGCCTGGGAAAGCCCCATCGAAATGCGCCCTGAAGGGGCGACCGACGGGAACGGGTGAAAATGAATACCATGCCGAAAGACCATCGCATTCGGACGCCCTTTCAGGGCGAGTTGCTTGTGGCAAAAACCCAGGCCTGGAAGGCCTGGGCTACGATCTCTAACCGCTTCGCGGTAGGGCAGCTTCGCTGCTGATATAGATGGGTTCCAACCCGGGTATGCACCAACCAACCATGCTCCTTCTGACGCACGCGCCTCTCTCAAGGCTGAAGTGTGAACGTGCAGCGATATAGCCCGGACGCTCTCTCTTCTTCTCGCTCGACGCGCACTCCCAGGACTCGTTCGAACATTTCGCGTTCCAGACGCCTGATGAGCGGAAAAGCGTCCACTAAATCCAAAATAGGCGAATGATGTTCTACCACCACGATCTGTTCACGGCTCGAAACTTCGGACATATAGCCTTCGTGATCGCGAATTTTTGCGAGCATTTCAGCCAGTTCAAAAACCGTCTGCCCACTCAGCCGCCGCATGTATTCGTCGGTCTTTGCCGTGAACACCGAATACAAAAGCTTTTCCGCAGCGGCATGCCCATAGAGTCTGTTCGCAGCATTCAGGATTTCGATGGTAGCGCCATTGCTCGCGGTTGGGAAAAAGATGTGCGCCTTCGGAGTCAGCCTATAGACCATCTCCGGGCGCCCAACAGGCTTCGGGCGTCGCCAAGTGTCAACATACCCTTGCCGCTCCAGTTCTTCGCAGTGTTGCTTAACGCCCATGTAACTAAGTTTCAGTCGCTCCCCTAGCTCGTTCACAGAGAGCCCTTGAGTTTTCTTAAGGGTCTCTATAATTCGCATCCTCTGTGAGCGGCCAACTTCACTTATTCGCTTCATCGGGTTTCGATATAAACACGGCTGGTCCGACGTCTTAGGGACGACGCGCGTCCGGGTAGGGCGAGATTCCCGACTCCGCCCCTGTCACCCCTTGCTACGTCGAGCTCGCAGGGCCGCCATAGTTCCCCGTCCGCGGAACGACGGCGGGCCGCCCGAGCCCGACGTAGCAAGCGGTGACAGGGGCGGAGTCGGGAGCCTCACCCTACCAGCCTTCTGCCCGGACGAGCGGGAGCGAATCCTATGCCGTGCTACTTACCAACCTTCACGATCGAATAGGTCTTAACCCCCTTGCGATCCAGCAAAAGTAACAGGTTCGGCTTACCTTTCTGCTCGGCTAACGCCTTTTGAAACGACTCCGTGTTGGTCACTTGGTTTCGCCCAACCTCTGTGATCACGTCTCCTGTTTGGATATCGGCCACGGCGGCCGGGCTGTTTGGCACAACTTCGGTCACAACAACTCCAGAGTCCGACTTCAGTCCCAACTCCTGCTTTAACGCCGGCGTAACATCCTGGACTTGCACGCCAAAGGTCGACGCAAAATCTTCTCCTTGCGACGTCGGGGGCTGAGCGCTCGCCAGCTTGCTCGTATCACCCGGCAATTCTTCCGTCTTTACGGTGACTGTAATCTTTTTTCCGTTCCGCCAAACCCCTAAATTGACTTGCGCGCCGACCTTCTTCTTTAAAATCTCGTTTTGAAGCTCCCGCGCGCTCGTCACTTGGACGCCATCCACATCAGTGATTACATCCGCCGGACGCAAATCACTCTTCGCGGCCGGAGTATCAGCCTGAATTGTCCGCACGACCACGCCTTTATCGACACCCTTGAATACTTCAGTCCGGTTCTGGTCGTTGAGACTCTCAATGATGATACCCAGCCAAGGCCGCACTATCTTTCCGGAGGTGATCAGTTGCTCGCTCACCTGCTTGGCGAGATTGCTTGAAATAGCAAAGCCGAGCCCCCGGTTCAACCCATGGATCAACGTATTCATGCCGATTACTCTGCCATCGATATCACATAGGGGACCGCCACTGTTCCCGGGATTGATGGCGGCGTCGGTCTGGATGTAATCCTCATATTTATCCGGAAGCAGTTCGTTGCGGCCCTTTGCGCTCACCACACCCGTCGTGAAGGTGTAAGCGAATTTGTAAGGGGTTCCAATGGCGCACACGATCTGACCAACCTTCACTTCGTCGCTGTTTGCGAAGTCTATCGCGGGGAGCCCGATAGCATCGATTTTTATTACCGCCACATCGGTTCGTTCATCTGACCCGATCACCTTGGCCGTAAAGGTCCGCCCATCCTTGAGTTTGACGTTTATTTTATCTTCGCCGTCAATCACATGGTTATTCGTGATGATGTACCCGTCCTGGCGCACGATGAACCCGGACCCCTCACTCTGATCCGGTTGTTCACTCTCGTCTTTGGGACCTCGGAAGAAGAAATCGAATCCATCCATGGGGCTGGAGGAATTCCCTGACCGGCCGTTTTTCTCGACATCCACGACCACGACAGCCGGAGCGACCTTTTCATAAACGGCTGTATAAGCGTCGTTAAGTTGATGCGCGATATCCTTCCCGGGATTCGAAGCTGACGCCTGGGCGAAAAGCGTTTGGGTTAATGGTTGGGTCAGTAGGAGTCCCCCGACAGCGAGGGTCGAAACACGATGAATAGCGCTCATATTGCAAGTTAACTTTGACAGAAGCTTTCTTTCCGCCTGTCCAATACGGGAATGTGACAGCAGAAACGCCAGAAGCAAGCAGGTGCACAAATTGACAATTGGAAGTGCGCTCTTAGTGTTGTACCAACTAGTCAACCAATCATGCATAGCTTAGCCGAAACCGCCGACAAGCGGTTCCTTTCCTTCGCACCAGGCCTTTGGCCCAATGTCAATCCCGAGCTCTGGAACGACTGGAAATGGCAACTTAAAAACCGAGTCACTAACCTGCAACAGCTCGAACAGAAGATCGCCCTTACCCGCGAGGAACGCGCCGGCGTAATTTTGTCTGGAAACAAGCTCGCGCTGGCCGTGACACCACATTTTTTTAATCTCATTGATCCACAAGACCCAAACTGTCCGATCCGTCGCCAGGTTATCCCACGCGTCGAAGAGTCCAACCGGTCCCCGGCAGAGATGGCTGATCCTTGCGGCGAGGATTCCCACATGCCGGTCCCAGGACTCGTCCACCGGTACCCTGATCGCGTCTTGTTTCTAGTCACTGATCGATGCGCAGCCTATTGCCGCTACTGCACTCGTAGCCGCGTCGTCAGCGGTGTGGGCGAACAAGAGTTACATACCGACTTCGAAGAAGCTTACCGGTATCTGGAAGCTCACACGGAGATCCGCGACGTCCTGCTTTCTGGCGGGGACGCCTTGCTCCTGTCCGACGACAAACTCCGCGGCATCTTACGACGCTTGCGCGCAATCGAGCACATAGAGTTCGTTCGGATCGGGACCCGCGTACCGATCTTCCTGCCGCAACGGATCACGACCGCACTGTGTCAGATGCTGCAGGAGTTTCACCCACTTTGGATGAGCGTTCACGTCAATCATCCTCGCGAGCTGACAAT
>Ga0213872_10001298_pt1 | contig 16655 bp, 19 predicted proteins | sample VelepicomBERX_R2_FD_160071 | JGI IMG/M metagenome (GOLD analysis project Ga0213872, IMG submission 160071) | Rhizosphere microbial communities from Vellozia epidendroides in rupestrian grasslands, the National Park of Serra do Cipo, Brazil - RX_R2 | ecosystem: Host-associated > Plants > Roots >...
GATAGGCGCGCCACTGACCATTTTGACCCAGCCACCAGGTGTCATAGTCGAGCAGACTGTCCGCAAATTCGGTGTCTGCGACGACCTTGACCCAGCCGCGAATGCCGAATGCACCCGCAACATAGCCCATGGAGACCAGATCGGCGGGCACCTCTGTCGCACCCGACTGCTCGGTTGCGGGGCGATTTGCCTGCTTCATGCCGGTCTACCGCGTAGCGACCAATTAGGCCGGCAGACGCTTGACGAGCTTCTTGACGCTGTCAGCCAGCTGAGCACCTTGGCCGATCCAATGGTTCAGACGGTCAGCAGCAATACGCAGACCCTCTTCGCCTTCCTTGGCCACCGGGCTGTAGAAGCCGATGCGTTCGATGAAACGGCCGTCACGGCGGCAACGCTTGTCGGCTACGACCACGTTGAAGAAAGGACGATCCTTGGAGCCACCACGGGCGAGACGAATCACAACCATTTGCTATTCCTAACTAAATTCTGTTGGGCGGAAAATAAGAGCGAGATTGTACAACGGAAGTCAAGCACCAAACAAGAACATCTTGCAACTCAAGCAATTACATGCCCGGCATCATGCCGCGCATGCCCTTCATCATCTTGAACATATTCTTGCCCGAGAACTGCTTCATCATTTTCTGCATATCTTCGAATTGCTTGAGCAGTCGATTGACTTCCTGCACCGACACACCCGCGCCGGCGGCGATACGTCGCTTGCGACTGGCCTTCAGGAGGTCCGGCTTGCGGCGCTCTTCCGGCGTCATCGAATTGATGATGCCCTCAACACGGCGCATGGCCTTGTCCGCCTCCGGCCCCTGCACGGCTTGGCTCATCTGGCCCATGCCAGGCAGCTTGTCGATAAGCCCAGCCATGCCACCCATCTTCTTCATCTGCTGAATCTGCGCCTTGAAGTCCTCCAAATCGAAGCTCTTGCCGGTCTTCATCTTCTTGGCAAGCTTCTGGGCCTCTTCGACGTCGACGTTCTGCTGCACCTGCTCGATCAGCGACAGCACGTCGCCCATGCCGAGAATGCGCGAAGCAAGACGATCCGGATAGAAAGGCTCAAGACCCGTCACCTTTTCGCCCACGCCAACGAACTTGATCGGCTTGCCGGTGACATGGCGTACCGAAAGCGCCGCACCGCCACGCGAGTCACCATCCATCTTGGTCAGGATCACACCGGTCAGCGGCAGCGCCTCGCCAAAAGCGCGCGCCGTATTGACGGCATCCTGGCCCTGCATGGCATCGACCACAAACAACGTTTCGACCGGATTCAACGCAGCGTGCAGTTGCTTGATCTCCGCCATCATGGCTTCGTCGATCGCAAGGCGACCGGCCGTATCGACGATCAGTACATCGAAGAAATGCTTCTTGGCGTAATCAAGCGCGGCGCGTGCAATCTCAACCGGCGCCTGCTTGGGGTCGGACGGAAACCACTCGACCCCTACCTGGCCCGCCAGCGTCTTGAGCTGCTCAATGGCGGCCGGACGGTAGACGTCGGCCGACACGACCAGCACCTTCTTCTTGGATTCTTCCTTGAGCCGCTTGGCGAGCTTGCCCGTCGTGGTGGTCTTACCCGCCCCCTGCAGACCCGCCATCAGCACAATCGCCGGCGGCACAGCCGCCAGATTGAGCGCATCGTTATGGTCACCCATGAGCTTCTTCAGCTCGTCATGCACCACGCCGATCACGGCTTGGCCTGGCGTCAGACTACCGACCACGTCTTGCCCTTGTGCCCGCTCCTTCACCTGCGCGACGAATGCCTTGACCACCGGCAGCGCCACATCAGCCTCGAGCAGCGCCATGCGTACTTCCCGCATGGCATCTGCGATATTATCCTCGGTCAGGCGGGCATGGCCGCGCAGCGTCTTGACGACATTGGACAGGCGGCTCTGGAGATTATCGAACATGGGAGCGATTCTCATTTGGCGCCGGGCGGCGCTCTGTTACACTCAAACCCGTAAGTTTACCTGAGTTGCTTCGTAGATTCGCGAATATAGGCTTATGACCGACACCTTCATTTTGTATGGTCCCTTGATCTGGCTCGGCTACGCCCTGCTGGCCGCCTGGTCAATCTATAGCCGCTACCCGATTGCCAAAGCTACCGCCGCCACACCCAAGCAACAGCAGATCGAGCACGGCATGCTGGGCTTTCTCTTGCTGGCCCATTTACCGCTCGCCTTTTTGCCGATTGCTGGCCTGCACCCCCACTTTGGGGCACGCGAGGCGATGGGCCTCTTGACCTGGCTGTCGGTACTCATCTATTGGACCGCCGCCTTCCTCATCCGCCTTGAGGGGTTGCAGACCATTCTACTGCCCGTCGCCGCGCTGACACTGGGCTCCAGCCTCTTGATGCCCCCAGGCCATGCCACGCCCTGGCTTTCGGCGCCGCTCGCACAGATGCATTTCGCCATTGCCATGCTGGCTTATGGCTTCTTCGCAGTTGCGGCGGGCCTCGCCGTGCTGATGCGCCTCGTCGATCGTGACCTGCACCACCCCAAACGCAGCCTACTGCGCCAGCTCCCACCCCTTCTTGCCCTGGAGCGACTTCTGTTCGGCGTACTGGGACTTGGCTTTGCCTTATTGAGCGCCACCTTATTGACCGGCTCATTCTTTGCCGAAGCCCTCTTCGGTAAGCCGCTGGACTTCAGTCACAATAGCCACAAGATTGTCTTTTCGGTTGCTGCCTGGATGGTATTCGGCATCCTGCTGCTGCAGCGTCGCCGGCGCGGCCTGCGCGGCCGCAAGGCAGCCAACTGGACCCTGGCTGGCTTCGGCCTGCTGTTCCTTGCCTATATCGGCAGCCGCTTTGTGCTCGATGTGCTGTTGCATCGCGGCTAAGCAGCCGCGCCATGTTTGCGCCCGGTTTGACAGCATCCAGCCCCCTGCCGACAATCAAGCTACCGTGATTGCCTGAGTCCACCATTGGATACTGTTCCGCTGTCCATGCTGTTCGCCGCCCTGGCCGCAAGCCTGCTCGGCTCTGCATTTTTCTCCGCGTCCGAAACCGCCATGATGGCGCTCAACCGCTATCGCATGAACAGCGATGCGCACAGCGGCAATCGGTTTGCCACGCAGACCGCAGCGCTTCTGCGCCGGACCGACAAATTACTGGGCGTGATTCTGCTCGGCAACACCTTGATCAATACACTGTCGGCCATGTTGGCGACCTTGATCACCGCGCGACTCTTTGCGGGTAATGAGGTTGCACTGGGGATCGCAACCTTGCTGGTGGCGTTTTCGATCTTGATCATCAGCGAGGCGACACCCAAGGTTCTGGCCGCCTCTTACCCTCAGGTCATCGCATATGGCGCAAGTTACCCGCTGAGCTTTCTGCTCAAGCTATGCTCGCCAGCCGTCTGGTTTGTCAATCTGTTCGTTGCGGCCTTATTGCGGCTATTCCGCCTACGCGGGCCATCTGGCGAGCATGCGCCACTTTCGATCGAGGAATTGCGCGTACTGGTGCTCGAAGCCGGCAACTTCATCGAAAAAAAGCACCACAGTATTCTCTTGAATCTATTCGAGCTGGAGCACATCACCGTCGATGACGTGATGACCCCACGGCACCGCATCGAAGCACTCGATATCGCAGCACCCATCGAGGAAATCCGCCGCCAACTGATGACCTGCCACCATACGCGGCTCCCCGTCTATGACGATGACCCGGACAATTTGCTTGGCGTCGTCCACATCCGCAAGGTGTTGCATGCGAGCCAGGGTGAGATCGAGACGGCGCATTTGCGTGAAATCATGCGCGAACCCTATTTCATTCCATCCGGCACCCCGCTGTTTACGCAAATGCAGGCCTTTCAGGAAAACCAGCGTCGTATGGGCATGGTGGTCGACGAATACGGCGAGCTGCTCGGCCTCGTTACGCTGGAAGACATTCTGGAACAGATGGTTGGCGAATTCACCAGCAATGCACCGTCACTCGGCAATCTATTCAAACCCCAAGCCGACGGCAGCATTTTGGTGGATGGCAAGGCCAGTTTGCGCGAGTTGAATCGCAAGCTTGATACAGTATTTCCAATATCCGGCCCCAAAACATTGAATGGATTGATCTTGGAGTATTTCGAGGACATTCCCGAATCGGGTACTTGCATGGAAATTGCCGGACAGCGAATGGAAATCGTACAAACACAAGATCGCAGCATTCGAAGCGTAAAGTTGTATCAGATTGCCGCCAAACCACGCTGAATCAAGGCTTCAGGCTTTACAGACGAACTTGACATAGGCATTATTTCCCCGCGCGACGCGACGCCAGAGATGTGCCACGAAGGGAGTTTGAGTACCCGAATATGCCGTTGTTTTGCAGTCAAAATAAGCACGGCATCGTGGCCATTGTGCATACCCGGCCAATTGGCACAGGCACGACAACACCGCGGCAACTGGGCTATAACGTATAGGTTGCAATGCAATTCGTAGCATCCAGCACCGAGACTATTTGTCGTGCGGCAGCTGAATCGTCGCTTATCAGGCTTTAGGAAACAGGAATATGGCGCAAGCGCCCAACTCACTGCCAGGCATTGCCCGCGCCTTGATCCAGCAAGGCAAGTTGCTCGAAGCGGATGCGGAGGCCATCAATACGCAGACCGGCGGCAAGAGTGCCGGTTTCATCCAGGCCCTGATTGCCAGCAAGAAGCTGACCGGGTTACAGATCGCCGAATTTGCGGCCGGCACATTTGGCTACCCCCTGCTTGATCTCGCGCAGATTGACACCGCCTATGTGCCGCAAGGTGCGCTGGACGCGAAGATCATGCAAAGCCGGCGCATTGCGCCGCTGTTCCGTCGTGGTACCAAGCTATTCGTCGCGATCTCCGACCCGACCAACCTGCAGGCGCTGGAAGATGCGAAATTCCAGACCGGCTCGATGATCGAACCGGTCGTGGTTGAGGACGCGAAGCTCGGGCAGTTGATTGATAAGCTGGTCGAAGCCACCGGCGCCACCATCCGAGACCTGGCCGTCGACCAAGAAGATCTGGAAATGGCGGGCGGCGACGAACAGCCCGCAGACAACGACTCTGCCGCTGCAGAAGTCGACGACGCCCCCGTAGTGCGCTACATCCAGAAGATACTGATGGATGCGATCAACGGCGGCGCATCCGATATCCATTTCGAGCCTTACGAAAAGTTTTACCGCATCCGCTACCGCATTGACGGCGTTCTGCGCGAAGTGGCGCAACCGCCTCTCGCCATCAAGGAAAAGATCGCCTCGCGGATCAAGGTCATCTCGAAGCTCGATATTTCTGAAAAGCGGATTCCGCAGGACGGCCGAATGAAGCTCGTCCTATCGAAGACTCGCGCCATCGATTTCCGGGTATCGACCCTACCAACCCTGTTTGGCGAAAAGATTTGTATGCGGATTCTCGACCCCACGTCAGCAACGCTGGGGATCGATGCGCTGGGCTACGAGCCGGATCAAAAAGAAGCGCTGATGAATGCCGTCACGCGCCCTTATGGCATGGTATTGGTCACCGGTCCCACCGGCTCTGGCAAGACGGTGTCGTTGTATACCTGTCTTAATATCCTGAACGAGCCGGGCATCAATATTTCAACCGCAGAAGACCCGGCCGAAATCAACTTGCCTGGCATCAATCAGGTTAACGTAAACGAAAAGGCAGGCCTGACCTTTGCGGCCGCCCTGAAATCGTTTCTGCGGCAAGATCCTGACGTCATCATGGTCGGTGAAATTCGGGACTTGGAAACGGCCGATATCTCGATTAAGGCCGCACAAACCGGCCACATGGTGTTCTCGACACTCCACACCAACGATGCGCCGGCCACCTTGTCGCGGATGCTGAACATGGGCATCGCCCCCTTCAATATCGCCTCGTCCGTGATCCTGATCACCGGTCAACGCCTCGCGCGCCGTTTGTGTTCGGCTTGTAAGAAGCCCGTTGATATCCCGCCTGAAGCCCTGTTGCGGGCGGGCTTCACGGAGGCGGAACTTGATGGTAGCTGGCAACCTTATGGCCCGATCGGCTGCGATATCTGCAAAGGCACCGGCTACAAAGGGCGGGTCGGCATTTACCAGGTTATGCCGGTTTCCGAAGAAATGCAGCGCATCATCATGCGGCAGGGCAACTCCATCGACATTGCAGACCAGGCGCGGCGCGAAGGCATTCGCGACCTGCGGCAGTCCGGCTTGCTGAAAGTCAAACAAGGCATGACCTCATTGACGGAAGTCGAAGCCGTCACCAACGAATAAGCACATTGCGCAGGGAGCACCCACATGGCAGTGGACAGTAAGGCAGCAGCGAAGGAAGTCACCTTCGCCTGGGAAGGCAAAGACAAGACCGGCAAGACACTGAAGGGTGAAATGCGTGCGGCAGGCGACGCCATCGTGCGCGCCAACCTGCGCCGGCAGGGCGTCAATGTCACGAAGATCAAGAAGGTCAGCCGCAGTGGCGGCAAAAAGATCACCGAAAAGGACATCACCTTCTTCACGCGCCAGCTCGCCGTGATGATGAAATCCGGGGTGCCTTTGTTGCAAGCCTTCGACATCGTCGCCAAGGGTCATAGCAACCCCAGCGTCAGCCGGCTGTTGTTCGACATCAAGAACGATGTCGAAACCGGTTCCAGCCTGACGCAGGCATTTCGGAGGCACCCGCTTTATTTCGATCAGCTGTTCTGCAACCTGGTCCAGGCCGGCGAACAGGCCGGTATTCTGGATAGCCTGCTCGACCGCTTGGCGACGTACAAGGAAAAAATCCTCGCCATCAAGGGCAAGATCAAGTCGGCCATGTTCTACCCGACCGCCATCATCATCGCCGCCGTGATCGTGATCTCGGTCATCATGATTTTCGTGATCCCGCAGTTCAAGGAACTGTTCGCCGGCTTTGGCGCTGCGCTGCCGCTGCCGACGCAGATCGTCATTATGACATCGGAGATATTCTTGAACTATTGGTGGTTAATTTTTGGCGTATTGGGCGGCTCCATTTATGGTCTGCTTGAACTGAAGAAGCGCTCTCGTTCGTTCCAGATCACATTAGATAAACTCTCTCTGAAGTTGCCAGTCTTGGGTGAAGTGATGCGCAAAGCCACCATCGCGCGCTGGACGCGCACGATGTCGACCATGTTCGCGGCCGGCGTTCCCTTGGTCGAGGCCCTGGATTCCGTGGGTGGCGCCGCCGGCAATATCATCTACGCCGACGCAACCAAACGTATCCAGAACGAGGTCAGCACCGGGACAAGCTTGACGATCGCCATGCAGAACTCCGAGGTTTTCCCGGCGATGGTTTTACAGATGGTCGCGATCGGCGAGGAGTCTGGCGCACTGGATTCAATGCTGTCCAAGATCGCGGACTTCTTTGAGCAGGAGGTCGATGATGCAGTGGACGCCATGACCAGCCTGATGGAACCGATGATCATGATGGTTCTTGGCCCGATCATCGGCGGCATCATCATTGCCATGTACCTGCCTATCTTCAAGATGGGTGCCGCAGTCGGCGGGAGCTGATCGATGCCGATCACTGAAGTGCTGGCGGCGTCGCCAGCCCTGTTCACGGCTTTTGCATCCGTGTTGGGATTGATCGTCGGCAGTTTCCTCAACGTGGTGATCCACCGCGTGCCAAAGATGCTTGAGGCGGAGTTCCGCCATGAGTGCGCATGTCTTGACCTGCCCGATGACGCGGAGCCGCCTGCACGCCCCGTCTACAACCTGGTCTTGCCTCGCTCCGCCTGCCCACACTGCAACACACCCATTGCCGGCTACGACAATATCCCGGTGGTCTCATGGCTATTGCTGCGCGGTCGGTGCCGCCATTGCAAGGCGCCGATTTCCGTACGTTACCCCGCTATTGAGCTCCTATCGGGCGTTTTGACGGCGTGCGCAGCTGCTCACTTCGGCTTTGGCATGGCCGCCCTGGGCGCAATGTGTTTCGTCTGGACCATGATCGCGCTGTTTTTTATTGATGCAGATACCTTCCTGCTGCCCGACAGCATCACCCTCCCTTTCCTATGGCTCGGCCTGGGCTTCAATCTAGCCGGCACCTACGTCACCCTCCCGCACGCAGTCGTCGGCGCCATGGGTGGGTATCTGTGTCTCTGGCTGGTGTATTGGGCATTCAAGCTCATTACGGGCAAGGAAGGCATGGGCTACGGCGACTTCAAGCTGCTGGCGGGGCTGGGCGCATGGCTCGGCTGGCAAAGCCTACCCGTCATCATCTTGCTCTCGTCTGTTGCCGGCTCACTCATCGGCATTGCCTTGGTCCTGCTTTCGCGCCTGGGGTGGAACACCCGACTCCCATTCGGCCCCTACTTGGCCGTTGCAGGCGTCGCGGCGCTCTTTTGGGGGCCTGCCCTGCAAACCCTCATCTGGCACTGAAGATCATGCGTGTCATCGGACTGACTGGCGGCATTGGTAGCGGCAAGAGTACGGTCGCCGATCTCTTTGCCGCGCTGGGTGTACCACTCGTCGACACCGATCAGATTGCTCACGCTTTGAGTGGACCAGACCAATCGGGTGCGACTGCCGTCTCAACCTTATTTGGCCCAAGCTTCCTTGACGCAACCGGCGCAATTGACCGCGCCCGATTGCGCACGCTGATCTTCAATGATGCCCATGCCAAATCGCGGCTCGAGGCACAATTCCATCCATTGATCCGGAAAGAGGCGCTTAGGCGACTTGCAGCACTGCCCATTGAGACGCCCTACGCTTTATTAATCGTGCCGCTGCTGTTTGAAACAGGCGCCTATGCCGATATTATCGACCGCGCATTGGTGATCGACTGCCCAGAAGAAGTACAAATTGCGCGCGTGCGAGCGCGCAGCAATCTGGATGAACCGACGATTCGGCGTATCTTGAATAATCAAATTTCACGTACCGAACGCCTAAAGCGAGCCGACGACGTCATCGACAATCAAGGCGATCATGCGCAACTGCCGGAAAAAGTTAAGAAATTACATGAGATATACCGGCAAGCACCTGAATCGGAATAAAAATTTTCAGGATTGTTTGTAAATCGTCTATAAATCTTGCACAATCATGCGCTAATAGACGCCCAGCATTCGATCAGCCATCGTGATCTCCTACGAATTCCCCGTTAATGAACGTATCCGAACGCTGCTGCGTTTGGAGGATTTGTATGATCGCACGGCATTCTTTGCAAGCCGCGAACATCCGCTTGAGCATCACGCCGCCCTGCTGGGAATGTTTGAAATCATGGAAGTCGCAAGCCGGGCTGATCTAAAATCGGACCTCTTGCAAGAGCTTGAACGGCAGCGCCAAACGCTCGAAGCGCTGCGCGACAACCCTCAAATCTCCGAAGAAGCACTGGATATGGTGCTCGCGGACATCGAACAAACCCACGCACGCCTGCTCGAACCCACCGGTAAATTCGCCCAGCATCTACGCGAAAACGAATGGCTGATGGCCATTAAGCAACGCTCAAGCATTCCCGGCGGCGTGTGTGAATTCGATTTGCCGTCCTATTTCTACTGGCAACAGCAGGCCGTCTCGGTTCGCCAGCATGCGCTGCAATCCTGGCTGGCACCGATGCTGTCGATCAAGGACGGCATCGACATCGTCTTGCGTATTCTGCGCAATAGCGCCAAGACGTTTCCGCTGGTGGCGCGCGGCGGCGCCTTTCAGCAAATGTCGGGCGGCAAGACGGTTCAGTTGCTTGTCGTCACCGTCACCAACGACTTAGGCTATGTTCCGGAATTGTCGGCCAACAAGTACGCCATCAATATCCGCTTTGTGACGCCAGCATCAGGCTCGGATCGTCCGAAGCAGTGCGAACACGATGTCGATTTCACCCTGGCTTTCTGCAATCTCTGATGTCTGCACCATCTCCCCGTCAAGTTCCTTGCCCAAGTTGCGGCACACCAACACCTTGGCCCACCGATAATCCCTATCGACCATTCTGCTCACAACGCTGCAAATTGCTCGATCTGGGCGCCTGGGCGCACGAGCGCTACCGCATTGCCGGCGACGCGCAGACTTCGCCGCCTGGCGAAGACGACCCGGTCAAACCCTAGGTCATCCCCTAGGAACATATCCTTCATCTGGCTGTCATCCCTTCGTCATCAACGGTCGCTAACTTGGTTCGTGTTACGAATCACAGCGACAAGAAGGAGGCACAGCCCCATGTTGCAACTCGAAGACCAACAGACGCAGCAGGAACGCCCAACGCTGTCCGTTTCGCTCGCGAAGTGCGAAGAAGACATCCGCGCGGCACAGAGCCTTCGTTACCGTGTATTCGGCGAAGAGATGGGTGCACGCCTGCAGTGCCGCGAACCCGGCCTCGACACCGACATCTACGACCCCTATTGCGAGCACTTGCTGGTTCGCGACGAAAAGACCAACGAAGTCGTCGGGACGTATCGCATTCTGACGCCGGAACAATCACGCCGCGTGGGCAGTTACTATTCGGAAAGCGAATTCGACCTGACCCGCCTGCAGCATATCCGCAGCAGTACGGTGGAAGTCGGCCGCTCTTGCGTGCATCCTGACTACCGCACGGGCGCCACGATTGCGCTTTTGTGGGCCGGCCTCGCCGACTTTATGGGCCGCAACGGCTATGAATACCTGATTGGTTGCGCCAGCGTCAGCATGGCGGACGGTGGCCATATGGCCGCCAGTCTCTATGAGCAACTCAAGACGAAGTACATGAGCCCCGTAGAGTGGCGTGTGTTTCCACGCTGCTCGCTGCCGATTGAAGCCCTGGATCGCCGCGCCGACGTTGAAATACCGCCCCTGATTCGTGGCTACCTGCGTGCTGGTGCTTACGTATGTGGCGACCCCGCTTGGGACCCTGACTTCAATACGGCCGACCTCTTTATCCTGCTGCCAATGAGTCGTATCAACCCGCGCTACAAGCGGCACTTCGTCGACGCCGCATGATCGCAGCAGTTATTGCGAGCTTCACAGCGCGATACGCTGACAACCCAGTGCTCGGCCGGTTAAACTGGCGAGCTGCTATGAAAACGTCACGTATCGCGCGCGCTTGGCGCCTCTCTCGTCTCGTCCTCCATCTTTGCCTCGGCATACTTGAGGTCGCGTTGTTTTTCCCTCGGCGGGATACCGCCGCCCGGACGTACGCCATCCAACGCTGGGCAATCAAGCTCTGCCGCATCCTCGCCATACGCGTCAACGCCAGTGGCGATCATCTTGGCCCGATACCGCCTCCCAATACGGTGTTGGTTGCCAATCACGTCTCCTGGCTTGATATCTTCGTGATGAATGCCGTCACTGTTTCGCGCTTTGTCGCCAAAGCTGAGGTGCGATCGTGGCCTGTCATTGGTTGGCTCTGTGTTCAGACGGGTACGCTCTTCGTGACCCGCGAAAAGCGGCACGATACAAAACGCATCAATCAGCAGATTTCCGGCGCCTTGTCCGAAGGGGATTGCATCGCCGTCTTCCCAGAAGGCAGTACGACTGCTGGCTTTGATGTCATCGCCTTCAATGCCTCCTTACTGCAGCCCGCCATCGATGCCGGCGCGACACTGCAACCGGTCGCCTTACGCTATTTTGATCGACGCGGCGAGCGAACCGATGCCGCCGCCTATATCGGCGAAATGAGCTTGGCCGATTCCATGCGCCGTCTGTTGGCGGAACCCGCCATCACGGTCCAATTGGACTTCCTTGATCCGATACCGTGCACGGGCATGCATCGTCGTGACTTGGCCCAGGCAGCGCATCGCAGTATCGCGGCCATCGTTCGCATCGGTATGCCAACAGCGCACATCGAGCCAGCTGACGCCGAGAACGCGGACATCCTTTAGGTCCACACTCAAGTTAAGATGCCGCGACTAGCTCCAGTCGGTACTTTTGGCCTGCCGAGACGGTTCCTGAAAGATCGCGCCATCGTCGAGCCGGATCGCAGTCAGGCTCCCCCCCCATACGCAACCGGTATCCAGCGCGATCAGGTCATCCCGCACCAATAGCCCGAGCGCCGACCAGTGTCCGGTAACCACTGCCTCTGCCCGCGCCTTGGCACGCGGTGCATCGAACCAGGCCATCAGCCCCGCCGGCGCATCGGTCAATTCCCCCTTGAACGCCACATCCAACGTCCCATCTTGCTCCACCACCCGCATACGGGTGCACGCATTGATGATGAAGCGCAAGCGCTCCCACCCTGTCAGCGCATCAGACCAGCGGCGCGGCTCGTTTCCATACATATTTGCCAATAGATCGCGATAGCTCGGCGATTGCAAGGCATGCTGCACCTCGTCGCTGCAACGACGCGCATCCTCCGCGCGCCACTGCGGCGGTAGGCCCGCATGCACGAACACATACCGCTGCCACTGGCGTACCAACGGTTGCGCCCTCAACCAATCCATCAGCTCGTCAGCATCCGGTGCATCGAGTACTGCCTGCAGGGTATCACTGCGCTTTAGCTTGCCTATGCCCGCGTGAATCGCCAATAGATGCAGATCGTGATTACCAAGAACCACCTTGGCGCATCCGGAATGCGCCTGGGCCCAACGTAATACTGACAGAGAATCCGGCCCACGGTTTACCAGGTCACCTACCAGATAGATCGTATCTTCGTCCGGCCGAAATCCGACCCTTGCCAGCAGTGCAAAGAACTCTTCCGCGCACCCTTGTATATCGCCTACCGCATAGATTGCCATGGTCACCCCCGGAACGAAGCGCAATTATGCCATTGCGAGCAGACTTTTCTTGGTAAGCGCGTCCTTAGCGGAATGGATTGGTTCCATGTCGCGCACATGGTGTACGCAACTTTCCTGAACACAGCTAGACTGAGTGTTGGAGGGACACATGATCGAACATCCGCTCGCGAGCGTCGATGCGTGGCTGCGCTTTCTCGAAGCCAGCCCCATTCCCATACTGGCACACACCAAGGAAGCCTTATTGGCCCTGGCGGCGAATGAGGACGACGTCACCGTCAATGACCTGGCCCACGTGGCTCGGCACGACGCCTTGTTGGCGCTGCATCTGCTTCGCTATCTTCAACAGCATCGGTCCAAACATCAGCTAACCGACGTCACGACCCTGGAGCGCGTAATTCTGATGGTCGGTGTCACACCACTCCTGAATCAGTTCGTTGAGCTGGAGACCATCGAATCCATGCTGGAAGGCCATCCGCACGGTCTGACCGCCGTGCGACGGGTCATGCGGCGGGCTTATCACGCCGCGCGCTGCGCCGATGCTTGGGCATCATATCGTCACGATATCGACGGCGCCGAGGTCATGACCGCCGCCTTGTTACGTGACCTCGCCGAGATCCTGGTGGGCTGCTTTGCGCCTAAGCTCGTGCTGCGCATGCGTGCCATGCAACAGGCCGACAAACGTCTCCGCAGCCAGGTCGTGCAGAAAGCAGTACTGGGCTTCCCGCTGATCGAACTACAGCTCGCACTGGTCACGCAATGGAAACTTCCGCCCATCCTGAAGATGTTGATGGACGAAGGACATGCCGAGCACCCACGGGTGCGTACCGTAGCCACGGCGGTTGCGTTCGCACGACATGCCGCCAACGGCATGGACGACGCCGCCATCCCTGACGACTACGAAGCCGTCGCAGAGCTGACCAACTTACCGCTCGATGATGTCGTCCGCATCACCGCGACGGTTACGCAAAAGGTCGATGACGTTTCGTACTGGTTTGGCGATATGCCCTCAAGCACGACAGCCCCATCCGGCGAGGCGCCACCAGCACCGACTCCAGAGGAATCCGACCCAAACGGCGCCTGAGCCCTAGAAAACAAAAAAGCCAACCCAAAGGTTGGCTTTTTTGCGACCGCGCACTGATTACTCAGCAGCAACGACTTCGGCAGTATCCGGACGATCCACAAGCTCGACCAGTGCCATCGGCGCATTGTCGCCTTGGCGGAAGCCGTACTTCAGGATACGCAGGTAGCCGCCGTTACGGCTCTTGTAGCGCGGGCCCAGCACGTCGAACAACTTGATGACCAGTTCGCGATCGCGGGTGCGATCGAAAGCCAGACGCAGGTTGGCGACGGAACGCTCTTGCTTACCGAGCGTGATCAGGGGTTCTGCAACGCGGCGCAGTTCCTTTGCCTTCGGCAGCGTCGTCTTGATGACTTCGTGCTTCAGCAGGGCGTTGGCCAGGTTGCGCAACATCGCCAGACGATGGCTCGTCGTGCGATTCAGTTTGCGGTTACTTTGACGGTGACGCATATGTCTATCCTTTTCCTAGCGGACCTGGCAGCTTAGGGCTTTTCCAGGCCAACCGGCGGCCAGTTTTCCAGCTTCATGCCGAGCGTCAGACCCTTCGAAGCCAATACTTCCTTGATTTCATTCAAGGACTTACGGCCCAAGTTCGGGGTCTTCAGCAATTCGGTCTCGGTACGCTGAATGAGATCGCCGATGTAATAAATGTTTTCAGCCTTGAGGCAATTGGCCGAACGAACAGTCAACTCCAGATCGTCGACCGGACGCAGCAGGATTGGATCAACCTGCGGCGCACGCGGTGCCTCCGGCTCAACTTCGGTGCTCTTCAGATCAGCGAACACAGCCAGCTGTTCTACCAGCACACGGGCGGCATAACGGACAGCCTCTTCTGGATCGATGGCACCGTTCGTTTCGATTTCCATCACCAGCTTGTCGAGGTCAGTACGCTGCTCGACGCGAGCGCTTTCAACCGCGTAGCTGACGCGACGGATCGGGCTGAACGATGCATCCAGCATGATGGCGCCGATATGGCGACCTTCTTCGCGATCAAGACGCGTGATCGAGGGCTGATAGCCACGACCCTTCTCGACCTTGATTTCCATGGCAAGCTTGCCGCCGCTGGAAAGGTTGGCGATCACATGGTCGGGGTTCATGATCTCGACGTCATGCGGCACGTCGATATCACTTGCCTTCACGACACCTTCACCCTCTTTCTTGAGAGTGAGCAGTGCCTCGGAACGGCCGTGCAGCTTGAGCACAACACCCTTCAGGTTCAGGAGGATATCAACGACATCTTCCTGAACACCGTCCAGTGCCGAATACTCATGCAGCACGCCTTCGATCTTGACTTCTGTCGGGGCATAGCCCGGCATCGACGACAGCAGGATGCGACGCAACGCGTTGCCGAGCGTGTGGCCGTAGCCACGCTCGAACGGCTCCATCACGACGCGTGCCTGCGTCGACGTTGATGCCTGCACATCGATGATACGCGGCTTCAGCAAATCATTGGCGTTGCTTAGCATAAACAAACAATCCCTTTATCGAAACGAGCGGTAGTCCGATCTGTATAGCGCTTGGCGACTACAGATTACTTCGAGTAGAACTCGACAACGAGCTGCTCGTTGATGTCGCTGGACAGGTCGCCACGTTCCGGAGACGACTTGTAGACGCCTTCCATCTTCTTGGAATCGACGGTAACCCAGCCTGGGAAGCCAATCTGCTCAGCCAGTGCCAACGCCTCAACGACGCGGGCTTGCTTCTTCGACTTGTCGCGAACAGACACCACATCACCAGTCTTAACCTGGTACGACGGGATGTTCACCACTACGCCGTTCACCGTGATCGACTTGTGGCCAACCAACTGACGCGCTTCTGCACGCGTGGAGCCAAAGCCCATACGGTAAACCACGTTGTCGAGGCGTGCTTCGAGCAGCTTCAACAGGTTTTCACCGGTCGAGCCCTTGCGACGAGCAGCTTCTTCAAAGTAGCGGCGGAACTGACGCTCCAAAACGCCGTAGATACGGCGGATCTTTTGCTTTTCACGCAGCTGAATACCATAGCCCGACAAGCGCGGTTGCTTGGCGCCATGTTGACCAGGCTTGGTATCCAACTTGCACTTGCTATCAAGTGCGCGACGAGCGCTCTTCAGGAACAGGTCAGTTCCCTCACGGCGCGAAAGCTTACATTTCGGTCCGATATAACGTGCCATCTCGGGTCTCCGGAATTAAATACGACGCTTTTTCGGCGGACGACAGCCGTTGTGCGGTACGGGGGTAACGTCGGAAATGCTGGTGATCTTGAATCCCAGCGCATTCAACGCACGCACAGCGGAGTCGCGGCCTGGGCCGGGTCCCTTGATACGCACTTCGAGGTTCTTGACACCGTATTCTTGGGCAACTTTACCAGCGTGCTCCGCGGCGACCTGCGCTGCGAATGGTGTACTTTTCCGAGAGCCCTTGAAACCAGCACCGCCCGAGGTAGCCCAAGATAATGCATTCCCTTGGCGATCAGTGATGGTTACGATCGTGTTGTTGAAGGAAGCGTGCACATGCACGATGCCTTCCGACACGCTCTTTTTGACTTTCTTCCGTACACGCACTGTGTTTGCTTTAGCCATTGCTATTCCTTAAGTGCTTACTTCTTCCCGGCGATCGCCTTACGCGGGCCCTTGCGGGTGCGGGCGTTCGTACGGGTGCGCTGGCCACGTGCGGGCAAGCCCCTGCGGTGGCGCAGACCACGGTAACAACCGAGGTCCATCAAACGCTTGATGTTCATAGTGATTTCACGGCGGAGGTCACCCTCAACCGTGAACTTTGCGACTTCTTCGCGCAAGCGGTCCATCTCTGCATCGGTGAGATCCTTGATCTTGCGATCAGTTGGAACACCGGTGATTGCACAGATAGCCTTGGCGCGCGTCTGTCCGATTCCGTAAATGGCTTGCAGGCCAATGACGGTATGCTGATGATTGGGAATGTTTACCCCAGCAATACGGGCCATGGTTCTCGTTACCCCAGATTTAAAAAGTTGCGGATTTTAGCACCAACGCAACTGA
>Ga0213872_10001299_pt1 | contig 16642 bp, 19 predicted proteins | sample VelepicomBERX_R2_FD_160071 | JGI IMG/M metagenome (GOLD analysis project Ga0213872, IMG submission 160071) | Rhizosphere microbial communities from Vellozia epidendroides in rupestrian grasslands, the National Park of Serra do Cipo, Brazil - RX_R2 | ecosystem: Host-associated > Plants > Roots >...
CGCGCCTGGCGCCGATCGATCCGGCATTGCAGGCGGTGGGCGATCACGCCAGCGAGGCCAGCTATGCGCAGGCGCGCCTGGCGCTCGGGCTGGACCGGCCTTGGCCGCAGCAATTCGCCCATTATGCCTGGCGGTTGGCGCAGGGCGATCTCGGCGTGTCGCGCGCCACCGGGCAACCGGTTGCCGACGATTTGCGCCGCGCCTTTCCGGCTACGGTCGAGTTGGCTTCCACCGCCATGCTGTTCGGCGGGCTGGCGGGGCTGGGGCTTGCCTTGCTGGCGGCGCGTTATCCGGGGCGCTGGCCGGATTGGGTGGCACGGGGCATCGCCGTGCTGGGTTATTCGGTGCCGGTGTTCTGGCTCGGTCTGATCGGCCTATTGCTGTTCTACGCGCGCTGGCACTGGGCGGGCGGCCCGGGGCGTGTCGACGATGCTTTTCTCTATAGCTTGCCGGCGGGTAGCGGCCTGTTGTTGCTCGATAGTTTGCGCGCCGGCGACAGCGATTTATTGCGCAATGTGGTGGCCCATCTGTGGCTGCCGACGCTGGTCCTGGCGTTGCAATCGACCGCGGGCGTGGTGCGGGTGCTGCGCGCCGCGCTGCTGGAGGCGTCGCGCCAAGAGTATGCGCTGGCGGCACGTGCCCGCGGCGCCGGCGAGTGGCGCATCTTGTGGCGCCACGCCTTGCCGAATGTCGCCAGCCTGGCGGTGACGGTGCTGGCGTTGACCTATGCCGGCTTGCTCGAGGGCGCGGTGCTGACCGAAACCGTGTTCGCCTGGCCGGGCATCGGCCGCTATCTGACCATGGCGCTGTTCGCTGCCGATACGCCGGCGATTTTGGGCGCCACGCTGGTGATCGGCGCCTGCTTCGTATTGCTCAATATGCTGGCCGACCTATTGGCGCGTTGGCTTGATCCGAGAACCCGATGACCGATTCCTCTTATTCCCTGGCGGATGGCGCGCCGCCGCCTGCATGGAGGGCCGGCCGGCCGCGCCGGCTGACGCCCGTGCTCTGGCTGGGCGTGGCTATTCTCGCCTTGCTGCTGGCCGTGGCGCTATTCGCGCCATGGCTGGCGCCGTCCGATCCCGACGGGCAGCAATTGACGCTGCGGCTGCTGCCGCCTTCCAGCGCGCACCCGTTCGGCACCGATGGCTTGGGGCGCGACGTGTTGTCGCGCGTGCTGTTCGGCACACGACCGACGTTGCTGCTGATTTCGTTGGTGCTCTTACTCACCGTGCCGGTGGGCCTGACTGTCGGCATCGCCGCCGGCATGGCCGGCGGCTGGATCGAAACCATCCTGATGCGCTTGACCGACATGGTGTTGGCGCTGCCCAAGCTGGTGCTGGCCTTGGCCATTATTGCCGTGCTGGGGCCTGGTTTGTTGAAAGGCGCGCTAGCCTTGGCGCTGACCGCCTGGCCGGTGTATGCGCGTCAGGCTCGGGCCGAAACGCTGGTGCTGCGTCATAGCGACTATTTGGCCGCCGCGCGCATGCAGGGCATTCACGGTGTGCGCCTGTGCTTCGGCCACGTGTTGCCGATGTGCCTGCCTACCACGGTGGTGCGCGCCACGCTCGATCTGGGCGGCATGATTCTGGCCGCGGCCGGTCTAGGCTTTCTTGGGCTGGGGGTGCCGCCGCCGACGGCGGAATGGGGGAGCATGGTCGCCGACGGCAGCGCGGTGATCTTCGATCAGTGGTGGGTCGCCATGGCTCCTGGCGGCGCCATCCTGCTGGCGAGCCTGGCGTTTAATCTGCTGGGCGACGGGCTGCGCGACTGGCTGGATCCGCGCCATGAATGAGCCGATGCCGACACTGCCGCTCATTGTCGAGCGTTTGACGGTACGCGCCGCTCAAGGCGCGCTTGTCGATGGCATCTCGTTTTGCCACGAGGGGGGGCTGGTCGCGCTGGTGGGCGAGTCCGGCTCAGGGAAGACCATGACCGCGCGGGCACTGCTGGGCCTGACTCCGCGAGGCTGCCGAGTCGAGGCCCAACGGCTGTTGTTTCGCGGCCAGGATTTGCTTGCCGCCACGCCGGCTGATTGGCGCCACTTGCGCGGGCGCCACATCGGCCTGGTGCAGCAAGACCCGCGCTATGCGCTCAATCCGGTCAAGACGGTCGCCTGGCAAGTCGAGGAGGGCCTGCGGCTGCATCATCGCCACCTCGGCCGACGGGAGCGGCGCGAGCGGGTGGAGGCCATGTTGACCGCCGTGGGGCTGACGCCGAACCGCCGTTTGCTGAACGCCTATCCGCATCATTTGTCCGGCGGCATGGGGCAACGCGTGATGCTGGCGGCAAGCTTGATCAGCGAACCGGCGTTGCTGATCGCCGATGAGCCGACGTCGGCGCTGGATGAGGCGCTGCGGCGCCAGGCGCTCGACCTGATCGCCTCGCTGGCCGAAGCGCGCGGCATGGCGGTGTTGTTGATCAGCCACGATTTGCCGCTTGTGGCGCATTACTGTCGCCAAGCGCTGGTGATGCGGCATGGCGCGCTGCTGGAGACGTTGCCGGCTGGCGAATTGGCGCATGCGCGTCATCCCTATACCCAAATGCTGTGGCGCTGCCAGCCGTCGGCGGCGACGTACGGCCAGCAGCTGCCCGTCTGGGAGGAGGACGCGCCATGACCCTTGCTGTGTCGATGCGGGATGTATCGATTCGCCATGCCGCCGCGCGCAACGTCACGCCGTCCGTGCGGGAGGCGACGCTGGCGATCCGCCAGGGCGAGATTTTCGGTCTGGTTGGGCCGTCAGGCTGCGGCAAATCGACATTGCTGCGCGTGTTGGCCGGTTTGAACGGTTACTGGGACGGCGCCATTGAGCTGCTGTCTCAGCCATTGTCGCCCGGCGTGCCGTTGACCGGCGCCTTGCGCCACGCGGTGCAGATGGTGTTTCAAGATCCGTACGCCTCGCTCCATCCGCGTCATACCATCGGTCGCGCGCTGGATGAGCCGTTGCGGCTGATGGGCGAGCGCGATACCGCGTCGGGGCTCGACGAGGTCATGCGTCTCGTCGGGCTCGACCCGCGTCTGCTGGCGCATTACCCGCATCAGCTGTCGGGTGGGCAGCGCCAACGGGTGGCCATCGCCCGCGCCTTGCTGACCCGGCCAAGGCTGTTGCTATTGGATGAACCGACCTCGGCGCTGGACAAGTCGGTCCAGGCCGGCATTCTCAATTTGCTTAACCGTCTGCGCGCGCAGTTCGGCATGACGCTGGTACTGGTCAGCCACGATGCCGACGTGATCGCCCATCTGTGCGACCGCGCCGCTTTGATGAGGGCGGGGCGTCTCGGGCCGGCACTCGACCGCGAGGCGCTGGTGCGGGCGTTGACAAACCCAGAAAGAGAGACAAGCAATGAGTAAGGGATGGCTGGATCGTCAGCGCGCGGCGCGCCTCATGGAGAAAGCCGGGCTCGATGCCCTGGTGCTATGCGAGCCGGAGTCGTTTTTTTACGCCACGGGGCTGAGCCAAGGCGTGGCTGGGCTGTTTCGACGCGCCGGCGCTGGCTTTGCCCTGGTGCCGGCCGATCCGGCGCGGCCAATTGGCGTCGTGGTCGGCGATCTTTTTGCCGAGCCGTTTCGCCAGGCTGGTGGCGATGTCGAATTGCGTACCCATCCGCTATGGATCGAGACCGCGCGGGTGGATGGCGACACGCTGGCCATCGAGCAGGCGCTGGCCGCGGATTGGGCGGCGCGCCGTTCCAGCGATTTCGCGCGGCCCGCCACCTTCGATTTGAAGGGCGCGCTAGGCGAACTCAAACGCTTGTTGCAGTCGCAGCATTTATCCCAAGCGCGAATCGGTTTTGACCTGGACTTCGTTCCGGCCACGGACTTCCTGCAGATTCGCAATGCCTTGCCCAATGCGCTGATCCTCAATGGCTCAGGGGTGCTGGCGCGGCTGCGGATGGTCAAGCAGCCGGACGAGGTCGCGCGCCTGCGTTTAGGCGCGAGCTTGGCCGACGCGGGGCTGGGCCGGCTAGCCGCCGAGGCCGTGCTTGGCGCTTCGCGCCAGGATCTGGTTGCGGCGTTCCGGCAAGGCGTGTCGGATGCCGCGCAGGCGCGCGGCGTGCCCGTTCCACCCAGCTGGGAGTACATCTCGATCGGCCGCCAACCATGGGGCGATGGCGCCTTGTTGGACGAGGGCGACGTGGTCAAGGCCGATGTCGGCTGCGTTATCGACGGTTATTCGTCCGATAGTTCGCGCAATTTCATCCTCGGCACCCCGACGCCGGCACAGGCGCGGTTGCATGCGATTCTGGAGCAGGCGTTTGCCGCCGGTCTGGAAATGATCGGCCCGGGCCGCCCGTTGGCGGCCGTGCACCGCACGGTGACGCATGTGCTGCATGAAGCCGGCCTGCGCGGCTTCAGCCGCGGCCACTTCGGCCATAGCCTGGGGCAGGGGGGCTTTTGCGAACAGTGGCCGTTCATCGCGGCGGACAGCAACGTTTCGTTCAAGCCGGGCATGGTGATGGCGTTCGAAGTGCCGCTGTATGTCGATGGTGTGGGCGGCTTCAATATCGAGGATCAACTATTGATTACCGAAGAGGGGGTCGAGGTCATGAATCGGTTGCCGCGCCAACTGATGCCGCTGGGGCAGCCGCCGTCACAATCGACCATGGCATAATTCGTGGGAATATTTCCCACAAACAATATTTTCCAATATAATGACTGGGCCTTCTCGCTGGGGCCGCTCCCCGCGTGAGCTTCAGCGAGAAGGGCGGCGCGTCGATTCCTGCCAGGTCGGCGCGAGCGACTTTGTTCTGTTCGTTGGCGCCCCCGTTTGGGGGCGTTTTTTTATGCAGGCCAAAAACAAAAACGCCCCGGGTGGGGCGCTGATGCATCAGGTGCGGCGGTATGCTTAGAAAGCGTAGCCGAAGCCGAGGCTGACGGTGTTTTGCTTGGTCGTGCTGTTCGGTTCGAAGAAACCGGTGCCGTAAAGCGGGCTGGCGCCGTACTTGAACTGAGTGTGTTCGTAGCCCAGGTTGGCGTGGAAGTCCTTGGAGATGGCGTAGTCGACACTGAAACCATAGCTGGTTTGCGCCGAGTTGCCCAAGCTCTCGCCCGGGAACACGGACTGGTTGGTGCTGATCTTCGACTGCATGGTGCGGCCGGAGAAGTAGTTGGCACCGAGAACCAGCTTCTCGATCGGCGCGTATTGTACCTTGGCGCCGGCGCCATAGTAGTTATTGCTGTAAGTTTCCTGATTGCCGTCGGCCAGGCCGCGTTTCCATTCGTGATAACCGTATTGGAGGTACGGGGTCACCATCGCCTGCGAACCCAGATTGAAGCCCTTGCCGTAGGTCAGGCTGTAATCGTCGATCTTGGCGGTGGAGGAAGTCGTGACCGAACCATACGGCAGGCCGCCGCCGATATAGGAACCAACGTAGTTGGTGCTGCCTTCGTTATGGCTGTACTGGGCCTTGAAATAATCATTGCCAAGCAGGACATCCTTCATCAGCGAAGCGGAGAGCGTGTAGCCCGGAACCGTGCCGCGCTCGGTATCCATCAGGCCTTGGGCGGTGCCGTAGGTGCCGCCGTATTCGGAGTAGCGTACGTCGGTCGAGGTGATTTGCAAGCCGATTTGGTTATTGGCGGCCAAAATATCTGCATTGGCTGCGCCAGCGGCATAAGCCGTCGAAACCGCGCACAAAGGAAGAGAAAGAATCAGAAGTTGTTTTTTCATTTCGATTAGCCCGAGGTATTTTTGTTCTCTATAAGATGCAAACAACATATTAGGATTTGCTTTATAAGCAGTGATATTATACTAAGCTATATATACTTATGTAATAGTTAAGCTGGCTAATCATTGATTTTGTTAGTTATTACTCTATTTTTTATTGAATTTAGAGTGATTTAAACCTGCTGCTTTGTTTTATGATTTTGACATTTTGTAAAAAAATGTTAATGCCGCCATGAACTTACTCCCCCTTGTCGGCGCGTTATGCCGGCCCGCGCATCGCCAATCGCGCTGTTGTTTTTGTGCGACGCAATAAGCCGCAGCCTTTCATCTCCCGTTAAGCACGCTTGGCTAGCCTATCGCTCTAAGCCGTATCGGCATCGAGCCAACGGGAGCGATTTCATGGCATGGCATACCCCTTTCGATATCAGCAGCGTGGTCGGATGGATGATGACCGCCGGCGCACGTTGCCGCTCGGTGATGGGACGTCAGGTGGTCGAATGGCGCGCGGCGTCGCCTGGGCTGTTTTTACGTGAGTGGCTGGCGCGGCCGGGCACGGTCGGCGCCGTGTGGCCCAGCTCCAGTGGGCTAGCCCGGCGTATGGCCGCCTGCGTGCCGCGCGGCGGCGCGGGTTTGGTGGTGGAGCTCGGCGGTGGCACCGGCGCGGTGACCGCGGCGCTGCAAGCGCGCGGCATCGCCTCGCAACGACTGTGGGTGGTCGAGCGCTCGCCGGCGTTCGCACATCATCTGCGCCGGCGTTTTCCGACATTAAACGTGGTTCAGGGCGATGCGGCGCGGTTGGCGGAGAGGTTGCCCCGCGGCGCCACGGTCGATGTCATCGTCTCCAGCCTGCCGCTGCTTTCCTTGCCCGCTGCGGAAGCCGACGCCATCGTGGCGGCGTGGCGGCGCGTGCTGCCGCCCGGCGGCACGCTGATCCAGTTCAGCTATGCGCTTCGCGATCGGGCGGGCGTGCCGTTCGAGGGCTTTGTCCAGCAGGGCAGCCACCTGATTTGGTACAACATGCCGCCTGCGCGAGTAAGGGTGTACGTTCGGGGTGATTGAAGGGGGGCTTAGTACTACAGCAGTAGATAGCGAGAAAGAGAGGGGGTCTGGCGTCGTGCGCGTCTGCGGCGCACTGCCTTCGGCGAGTGCGCCCTACGCGAGTGCAAATCCGGCGTCGTAGGGAGCAATCGCCGCGCAACGCGCGGCATTGCGCCAACGCCGCCACGAAGCGGGACCAGGCGTTACAACTGTCGTATTAGGCCGCAATCATGTACATATCGATGTGCATCGATGCGAAAGGGCAGATCACGCCGCCATGTTCGGAACGCTCAAGCAGGCCCAGCTCCGCCAAGGCCACGACGTCTTCGTGGACGCGCTTCACATCTCGTCCGACCGATCTTGCCAATTCGCGCACCGACAGCGCTCCTTTGCCTTGTGCCGCCCGGACGATCTCCCAGCGACGTTCGGTGAGCTGCCCGAAAAACTGCGCGGGAGATTCAAAATTGAGCGTTTCTCCTTGGTAGCTGTCCGCCTTGGCGGCTTCGGCAACCCCGCGCAGTGCTTGTTTCCAATCCGGCTGGAGTGTGATGGTGAGATAGCGTTCCGTCATGATGTTCTCCTTGCCCTATACAACTGGGTTCGATGGCGGCACTGTATTGTCCGAGACAAAATGGCCCTAGCGCGTTGTGTGCCGATTTTTTACGTAAAGTTCACTGTTCCGCCTATCCGCGTCACACTTCGCGACGGATGCGCGGAGAGGGAAATATCGAAACCGGGCTGGCGCTGCTCGATAAAGCGATGGGCAGCGAGGCCAAGCCCCGCTAGAGACAAGACGTGCATTGCCTGCGGCGAATACACGCTCCCCGATGGGATGGGTAGCGTGCGTTCGCGAAGCAACGCACGGCCTCCTGAATAGGGCGCAAGACGTGCTTTGCCTGTTGCTTCAATCGCTATTCTCGTCGCGCTCGCTCGCCAGCTGGCAGCGGTTCATGCCCTTGATCAGCCAGTCGAGCCAGGCATCCATGCCGTCGCCCTTGCGCGCCGACACCTGCAGCACCTGGATGTTCGGATTGACGCGGCGGGCGTAGTCGATGCAGGCGTCGACGTCGAAGTCGAGGTAAGGCAGCAAATCGACCTTGTTGAGCAGCATCAGGTCGGCGGCGGCGAACATGTCGGGGTATTTGATCGGCTTGTCCTCGCCCTCGGTCACCGACAGGATCACCACTTTGTGCGCCTCGCCCAGGTCGAACGAAGCCGGGCACACCAGGTTGCCGACGTTCTCGATCAACAGCAGGCTGCTCGGGCTCGGATTGAGCGACTGCAGCGCCTGGCCGACCATGTGGGCGTCGAGATGGCAGCCCTTGCCGGTGTTGATCTGCACCGCCGGCGCGCCGGCTTCGCGAATGCGCTGGGCGTCGTTGTCGGTCTGCTGGTCGCCTTCGATCACGTAGACCAGCGTGTCGTCCAGCTGGCGGATGGTTTCGGTCAATAGCGTGGTCTTGCCCGAGCCGGGGCTGGAGACCAGATTCAGCGCGAAGATGCCGCGCTCGGCGAGCCAGGCGCGGTTGTCGCTCGCCAGGCGGTTGTTCTTGGCCAGAATGTCGAGCTCGATCCGCATCCGCCGCGGCGCGCCGCCGGCGTGAAGAGGGTCATGGCCGCAGCCGCAATCGGTACACATTGAATACTCCTGTTATTCCACTTCCAGCTCGCCGACACGCATGTCGGTGCCGCCGGTGACTTGAATCTGATAACGGCCACAGTGCGGGCAGCCGTGATAGCGCGTCGGCAGTTCGACTTCGCGGCTGCACTGCAGGCACCAGCCGCGGCCGGGCTCGCGCACGATATGGAACACGGCGCCATCGGCCAAGCTGTCCCGGCAGACCACTTCCAGGCTGAAGGTGAGCGCATCGACGTCGACGCCGGCGAGCTCGCCGATGTTGAGCCACACCTGTTTCACCTTGTGGTAGCGCTGCGTCTCGGCTTGTTCTTCCAACAGCTGCAACACTCCCTCGGCCAAGGACATTTCATGCATCGGTCGTTTCCTTGTGATCGCGGCGCAGCGCGATCGCCACGCACGGGTCGATCAGCGTCAACAGGCGGCGCCATTCGTTGTCGCTGGCGGCGGCGCGCGACGCCAGCGTGATCTGAATCAATCCGCGCGGGTGAGTGTGCCAGGCGGTGGGCGGCACCACTTGGTAGTGGCGCACCAAGCCGTGCGCGTCGAGCGCGGCGATGTGTACCAGCGGGCCGCGCGCGGTGTCGACCCGTGCCAGCGCGCCATCGCCGCAGTGCGCGGTTTCGGCCGCGAGCCGGGTTTGGCCGCTGAGCCAGCGCGCGAGCTGTATCAAGCGCGCCAGCAGCCGGGCGCGCGCCCATTCGCCGCGTTCAAGCCAGCTTTGCAGTTGCGGTGCTTCACGCCTAAGCCAGCTGACCTCGCGCGGCTCGCCTTCCCACACCGGGCCCTCGGGCGTGAGCCAGCGCTCGGGCGCCAGCGCCAGGGCGGCGGCGTCGAGTTCCGGCAGCAGGGCCAATCCGGCCTGATGGCCGCCGAGTTGGGCGAGCCACGCCGCCGCGGCGCTGCGCCGGGCGTTGAACCAGATGCGCCAGCCGGCGGCGCCGCGCGCGAGCCAGCGGTCGAGCGGCTCGATGAAGACGTAATCCTCGGCCAGCGCGCCAAGCGCCGCCAAGTCGTGGGCATCGCGCCAGCGTTGTAGCCAAGGCGTCGCGGCCGGCAGGCCGTCGAAGGCGGCGGCGCCGTCGACCAGCAGCAGCCGCAGCGTCTCGCGCGCCGCCTCCAGCGTCAGCGCGTCGCGTTCGGCTTCGGTGGGCATGGCGGTCTGCCCGGCGGCGCCCGCCAGCGCCAGACGCGCCGCCAAGCGCTGCGCGCCGCGGCACAGCGGAAACAGCAACGGCGCCAGGCGCGCCACCTCCGCCGCAGTTTTGCCGGCGAACAGGGCTTCGGGGGCTTGGCGCGGCCAAGCGACGCGGACTTCACCGTTCGTTGGCGCATCGATATGGATCACATCGGCTTTCATGGCGCCAGTCCAAACAAACGCCGACGCGCCGGATCGGGGGCGCCCGGCACGGCGGCGGGAAACAGTTGCCGCAGGATCTCTTCCGCGGTGGCGCGGGCGCTGTCTTGGTCGGCGAACTGCTGGGTCGGCGAAAACAGCGAACACAGCCGGTAGTCGCCGATGCCATCCTCGCTGCCGGCCATGAAGGGCAAGTCGCCGCCGGGCAACGCCAGCACCACGTCGCCGCCGGCCGGCACCGCGGGCAGGGCGCCGGGCTCGGCCGGCAGCAGCATCAGGTTCATGAACCACGGCGTCAGCAGCACGCCGAGCCACAGCGGCCCATCGGCCACTTCAGCCTCGCACGCGCCCACGCGCCAGCGGCGAAAGCCGATGGCCTCGACCGACAGTCGCGGGTTGCCGAGCGGAAAATCGCGCATGCGCGTCTGCGCGATGTGTCCGTATACGGTTTGCAGCAGTACGTCGGGACAGGTCATGCGTCCACGACCCGCATGAATTGCTCGCGCGCGCCGTCGCACACCGGGCATTTCCAATGCGCCGGCAGGGCGGAAAACGGCGTGCCGGGGGGAATCTGCCATACCTCGTCGCCGAGCGCCGGGTCGTATACCCACCAGCAGATCTTGCATTCCAGGCGCGCGTCGTCGGGCAATTGATCGTCGCGGCCGAGGTACGAGCCTTCGAATCCCTGCGTCATGCCGACGCTCCCTGCAGCCAGTCGCGCGCTTCGTGCAGCCTTGTCAGGGTGTCGGCCAAATCGTCGCCGGCCGCCAGCGCCACCTCGGGGATGCGGGTGATTTCCACCGTATCGAGCAAAATGCCGTTCATGCCGTTGAAGTACTGCACGCGCCACACGTTGGCGAGCGTGGTGGCCATGACGCGGCATTTGCCGTAGCCGCGCGAGAACACGCCACTGTTGCCGGGGCCGAGCAGGGCGTCGAGCCAGGCCAGATCGGCCGGGGACAGCGGCAGCAGCGTCAGGTTGATCACATGCGCTTCGTCTTTGGCATGCTGCATGGCGTCGGCGATTTCCGTCGCCAGCGGCGCGGCGTTCATCAGGCCGCCGAGATCCGCCGCGTCGGGCAGAGCGAGCGCCGGACGGCCGAAGGCGCGCGCCTCGCGCCAGACGTCGGCCGGGATCGGGCACGCTTCGATGCGGTCGGCGACGAGCCGTTCGTCGGCATCGTACGTCAACACGCGCCACACGCCGGCGAAGACCGATTCCTGTATGTCCAGCCGCAGGCCGTCGCGCCGCGCCACCCGTGCCGAGACCTCGCCTTCGCCCAGCAGTTGGTTGATCAATTGGCGGTTGGCGGCGTCCAGTGCACCTAGGTCGACCACCGGGTAGCGCTCGGCATCGCCGTCGTAGCCGGCGACTTGGGCAATCAGCCGATCGATCGCCGCCAGCGCGCCGCTAAGCGGCGCGGCTTCCTCGGCCGTGGGCAAAAACGGGGTGGCGAAGCGCTCGATGTCGCGCGGCAGCGGCAAATAGGCCAGGTCGTCATCGTCTGGTTGCGAGCCGGGGCCGAGCGCCACCACCGGCAGCGGGAAGGGGCGGGAACTCATGCGCAACCCTCCCGCGCGCCGGTCACGGCAATGCCGACCGACGGCGGCCGGCGCGGCTCGGCGTGCAGTAGGTCGGCCACCGCGCGCACGATGTCCGGCCAGTCGAGCAGGCCGGAGATGGCGCCAAGATAAGCGCCGCGGCGCAAGAACAACAGCGCCGGAAACTTGATCACGCCATAGCGCTCGGCGATGCGCCGGCTGTGTGCGATGTCGGCGTAGGCGACGGTGAAAGTGCCGGCGGGGAATTCGCGCAGCACCTCGGGCACGATCACCGCGTTGTCGAGCACTTCCGGATAGTGCAGCGGATCGGCGTTGAGCATCAGCAACAGATGCTCGCTGTCGGCGGCCAGTCGGTCCAGCTTGTCCGCATCGACGGCGCGATAGCCGCGCGCCGCCAAACGATCGAAAAGGGTGGGGTGGCTCGTCATGATTTATCCTGCGCCGCCAGGTGCGGCGGCAATTGCGGTTCGCCGAGGCCTAGCCCGGCGAGATGGATGTCGGGGTCGAAACTGCCGTTCATCGCCGCCTCCAGCGCCGCGAGGGCGGCGCCGATGTCGTCGGCCTGTTGCGGCGTCAGCGCCTCGCGCGCGGCGCCGGCGAAGACCAGCAGCCAGTCGCCGGGCGTCACGGCGCCGATCAGCGTCAGATCGACGCTTTCGACCGTGTCGCCATGGCGGCATTGGGCATGGAATTCACCGGCCTGCACGACTTGCATCGGAATGCCCAGGCACATCAGCCGTCTCCCAAGACGCGCGCGTCGCCGATGCGGCACGCGCTGGCGGCCGAGGGCCGGCCGGTTTCATAGTCGCCGAGCGCAAGGCTGGCGTGATTGAGCCGGGCGCCATCCTGGCGCGGTGCAAGCGCCACGCCCCAATCGGCCAGTACGCCTAGGGCGGCGTCGATGGCGGGGTCGATCTGCGCGCGCACCGGCGCGGTCAGGCTGCCGCCGAAGTCCTCCAGCTCCACCGGCTGCACGCCGATCAAGACAATGCGGCGTGGCAACCGGCCTTGCAGCTCGGCCAACGCCAGCACTTCGGAAAAGCCGGTTTGATGCAGGCTCATTTTCTTGGCGGTCAGATAGGCCGGCACGGCGCCGTCGCGGCATAGATGCAAGGTGCCCGGCGGCAGGCCGAAGTCGATGGCGTCGAACAGAATCAGGCTGTCGGCCTGTTCGATCCACGGCAACAGCAACAGCCCTTGGGTGCCGCCATCGATCACGTCGACGTGGTCAGGCAAAGCGTAGCGCGCGAACAGCGTTTCCGCCGCGCGCACGCCGAAGCCCTCGTCGGCCCATAGCAAATTGCCCAGGCCCAGAATGGTGATCGTCGTATCGCTCATGCCGCCGCGTCAGTCCTTGAACATGCGAAAACCGCTGATCATGGTCGAGACCATGCTCTGCTTGGACATGATGTCCTCGCGGATGGCGGCGTAGATATGCACCATGGCGAACAACACGATGGCCCACATGCCGAGCCGGTGCCAGCTATGCAGCGCCAGGCTGTTGCCGCCGACGAGCGAGATCATCCAGCCGAAGGCGCGATAGGCCCAGCTATCGGTGCCCAGGCCCTCGCCGTACAGCGCGAAGCCGGAGAAGCACATCAACAGCGCCGCCCACAGGAAGCTCGCCATGGCGATCTGCCCCACCGGGTTGTGGCCGATGTATTTCTTCGGGTAGCGCTCCAGGAACAGATACCAGCGCACCTCGAAGAAAAATTCGCGCCACCAGCGCTTGTCCCACACCGGCACCAAAATGATTTCGCGCGCGTGCGCGTTGCCGACCAGCGCCCAATAGAAGCGGCCGATCAGTCCGGCGGCGAGGATGTAGCCGGCGGTGAAGTGGGCAAAACGGATATAACCCATCACAAAGGTGAACGCCGCCTCGCCCGGCGCCGACGGCAACGGCTTGCCGATCAGGTAGCCGGTGACCGCCAGCGTGACGATGCACAGCACGGTGACCCAGTGCCACAATCGTACCGGCGCCTCGTACACGTAGATCGAGGTGACCTTGCGCCCCAGCCCCTGCGGGGCGTCGCCGTCGAATCCATAGGTCTTCATCGCTTATCTCCCTCGGACGCTTAGCGGACCTGCACCTTGACCAGTTCGCCGCCGTCCTGGCCGATGACGTGGGTCGAACAGGCGAGGCAAGGATCGAAGCTGTGCAGCGTGCGCAGGATCTCCAGCGGCTGATCCGCCACCGCCATGCGCGTGCCCATCAGCGAGGCCTCGTAGGCGCCGATCTGTCCCTTGGCGTCGCGCGGGCCGGCGTTCCAGGTGGTCGGCACCACCGCCTGATAGCTGTCGATGCGGGTGTCGGCGATCTTGAGCCAATGGCCGAGCGCGCCGCGCGGCGCTTCGGTGAAGCCGACGCCGCGCGCGGTCTTGGGCCACGTGGCCGGATCCCACTTGTCGACGTTGGCGGTGGCGGTGTCGCCGGCCTTGATGTTGGCGATCAGGTCGTCGTGGAATCCGCGCAGCTTGTGCGCCGCCCACGAGGCTTCCAGCGCGCGCGCCGCGGTGCGGCCGAGCGTGGAGAACAGCGCGCTCTTGGGCGCGTCGAGCTTCTTGAGCAGGGCGTCGATCGGCTCTTTGAATTCCGGCTTGTTCTGGTGATAGCCGATCAGGTAGCGCGCCAGCGGCCCGACCTCCATCGCGTGGCCCTTCCAGCGCGGCGACTTGATCCACGAGTACTTGGCCGACTCGTCCAATTGCTCGATGCGGGTTTTGGTGCCCTTGTGATTGGCGCCCAGTTCGAAGTTCGGTTCGGTGACGCCGTCGAACGGGTGCAGGCCCCTGTTGTTGTCGTCGTAGCGGTACCAGCTGTGGGTGACGAACTCCTGGATCTCGTCCTGGGCATACAGGTCGACCGGGTGGATTTCGTTGAAATTGCCGTTGATGATGGCGCCGCGCGGCAATAGCAGGCTCTTGTCGCTGTAGTCGTTGGCGATCGACGGAAAATCGCCGTACGACAGCACGCTTTGGCTGGCGAGTCCGCCGCCGATGCTGGCCCAGTCCTTGTAGAAGCCGGCGATGGCCACCACGTCCGGCAGATAGACCTGGTCGACGAACGCCATGGCGCGGTCGATGATCTGCGATACCAGGTTGAGCCGTTCCATGTTGACTGCGCCGACTGCGCCGACGTCGTCGATGTTGATCGCACACGGCATGCCGCCCACCAGCCAGTTCGGGTGCGGATTCTTGCCGCCGAAAATGGTGTGGATCTTGACGATGTCCTTCTGGAAGTCGAGCGCCTCCAGGTAGTGCGCTACCGCCATCAGGTTGGCCTCGGGCGGCAGTTTCATTGCCGGGTGGCCCCAGTAGCCGTTGCGGAACGGGCCCAACTGACCCGATTCGACAAAGCGCGTCAGGCGCGACTGCAGGTCACGGAAATAGCCCGGGCTCGACAGCGGCCAATCGGAAATGCTTTGCGCGAGTTCGCTGGTTTTCTTTGGATCGGCCTTGAGCGCCGCCACCACGTCGACCCAATCGAGCGCGTGCAGGTGGTAGAAGTGCACCAGGTGGTCGTGCACGTACAGCGTGGCCTGCATGATGTTGCGAATCAGGTTGGCGTTCTTGGGGATCTGGATCTTGAGCGCGTCCTCGACCGCGCGCACCGAGGTCAGCGCGTGCGTGCCGGTGCACACGCCGCAGATGCGCTCGACGAAGGCCCAGGCGTCGCGCGGGTCGCGCCCCTTGAGAATGACTTCCAGCCCGCGCCACATGGTGCCGGTGGACACGGCGTTGGTGATGACGTTATTGGCGTCGAGGTTGACCTCGCAGCGCAGATGGCCTTCGATGCGCGTGACCGGGTCGACCACCACGCGGCGGCCGCTGTTGTCGAGCGTAAAACCCTGTGTCTGGTAAGCCATCAGACATTCTCCTTATTGTTTTCTTTGTCGGCGTCTTGCTTCGCTTCATCCTTGTCGAGCGGCTTGAGGTCCTGCTTCTTCAACAGCGTGCTCTTGATCGCGCTCAGCGCCGCGTGCGCGGCGATGCCGGCGCCGACCGAACCGACCACGGTCAGGCCGATCTTGTCGGCGGTGGCCTCGATGCCGAACGGTTGAATCGACGTCACGCGGTCGTAGAACGAGCCCTTGTCCCAGAACCCTTCTTCCGAGCAGCCGATGCAGCCGTGGCCCGACTGGATCGGGAACGAGGTGCCGTCGTTCCAGCGCACGGTGGAGCAGGCGTTATAGGTGGTCGGCCCCTTGCAGCCCATCTTGTACAGGCAATAGCCCTTCCTCGCGCCGTCGTCGTCCCAGCTCTCGACGAACTGGCCGGCGTCGAAGTGCGGCCGGCGATAGCACTTGTCGTGAATGCGCTGGCCGTAGAACATCTTCGGCCGGCCTTGGCGGTCGAGCGCCGGGAGCTGGTCGAACGTGACCATGTAGGTGATGACCGCGGCCATCACTTCCGGAATCGGCGGGCAGCCGGGCACCTTGATCACCGGCTTGTCGGTGATCACCTGGTGCACCGGGGTGGCGCGGGTCGGGTTCGGCTTGGCCGCCTGCACGCAGCCCCAGCTGGCGCAGGAACCCCAGGCGATCAACGCCTTGGCGTCGGCCGACACGCGGCGCAGCTTTTCCACGAACGGTTCGCCGCCGGGGAAGCAGAACATGCCGTCCTCGTTGAGCGGCGGGTTGCCCTCGACCGCGACGATGTAGTTGCCTTTGTAGGTTTTGACGATGTCGTCGAGGATGGCTTCGGCCTGATGCCCGGCGGCCGCCATGATGGTGTCGTCGTAATCGAGCGAGATCATCGACAGAATGGCGTCTTTGGCCAGCGGGTGGGCCGAGCGGATGAAGGATTCGGTACAGCAGGTGCATTCCAAGCCGTGCAGCCAGATCACCGGCACGCGCGGCTTGTTTTCCAATGCCCAGGAAATGCGCGGCACGAACGCCGACCCTAGCCCGAGCGAGGTGGCCGTCAGGCTGCAAAATTTGAGAAAGCTGCGCCGAGTCACGCCCTGGCGCCGCATGGCCTGATAAAAAGTCTCCATTGTTCTAGCTCCTCCATCACGCCGCGGGGGCATGGTGTGTTCTTTTGAGGGTCTGTCATCAGGTGTTCGGCGCAATGCCGCGCGTTGCGCGGCGATTGCGCCCTACGCAACGGGACACCCCTTCGCGTAGGGTGCACTCGCCGAAGGCAGTGCACCGCCGTCTTATGACGACGCGCCCTAGTGAGGATAAAGCCTAAAACCACGTTATCTGTAATGTTTTTAGGTGGCAAGGACGTCACGGCAGCAATCGGGTGGGGGCGTTTCCTCTCTCCGACACGCAGCGTAGGGGTCGGCGTGGATAAACCATTGACATTATTAAACTGTCGGACATTATACCAAAAGCGTTGCCAAAGGCATATAGAGAGTAGGGTTATTACGGGAGT
>Ga0213872_10001300_pt1 | contig 16639 bp, 16 predicted proteins | sample VelepicomBERX_R2_FD_160071 | JGI IMG/M metagenome (GOLD analysis project Ga0213872, IMG submission 160071) | Rhizosphere microbial communities from Vellozia epidendroides in rupestrian grasslands, the National Park of Serra do Cipo, Brazil - RX_R2 | ecosystem: Host-associated > Plants > Roots >...
CTCCTCGCCCTCGATGCGGGCCGACAACCCGCCGACGAACACCACCAGATCGGCCTGGCGCGCCGCGGCGACGGCGTCCTCGCCATCCTCGCCCGGCACGCTCCACACCAGCTTCTGCTGGCCGGTCGCGCCGTTCTGCACCCCTTCGACGCGGATCGGATAGAGATGGCCGCCCTCCAGCGTGATCTTGCCCGAAGCCAGCGACGGCGCGTCGCCGACACCCCATTCATCGACCACCGCCTGGTCGCCGATGAAAACGCGATAGCCGTTCTCGCTGGCGAAGCGGAAGCGGTACTCGCCCGATTTGGGCGCCCGGATGAAGCCGCTCCAGCGCGCCGAGGACGCCTTGTCCTCGCCGCTCCAGGACAGGCGGGCATTGGCGTCGATGCGCGAGGCGGTCGGCGCGCCCGACAGCGTGCGGTCGGCGAAGAATTCCGCCTTCAGGCCCGGGGTGCGGCAATCGGCATCGGCGCACAGCACGGCGTCGGGAACCGGCGGCTCGGCCGGTCCCACCAACCCGGTGCCTTCGGCGTGAAGGATCTTCGCGTTGGGGAAGCGGGCGCGAATGCCGTCCAGCACGGTGACCGGCTTGGACGGCTTGCCGTAGTAATTGCCGACCAGCGCGTCATAGCTGTCGGAATCGGGACCGATCACCGCGATGGTGCCGGGCGCCTTTACCAGCGGCAGCAGGTTGCCCTCGTTCTTCAGCAGCACGATCGACTGGCGCGCCATCTCCAGCGCCACCGCGTGATGGGCCGGCGTGTCGAAATCCTTGGCGGTGATCTTGCCATAGGCGCTGCCCGGCGGATCGAACATGCCGAGGCGGATGCGCGCCTCGAAGATGCGCCGCGCCGCCTGGTCGACCACCTGCTCGGACATCAGACCCTGCTTGACCGAGGCGACGATCGGATCGGCGTCGGTGGTCATGTTGTTGCGGTAATCGCCGCAGATCAGATCCATGCCCGCCTTGAAGCCGGCCGCCATGCCCTGTTCCGGCGTCGGGGTGTAGTGCAGCGAGTCGGGACGGTAGATGTTGGCCGCACCCCCGCAGTCCGACACGACATAGCCCTTGAAGCCCCAGGCCTTGCGCAGATGGTCTTCCATCAGCTCGGTGCTGGCGCAGGCCGGCACGCCGTTCAGCGCGTTGTAGGCGCACATCACCGATCCCACCTTGGCCTCGGTGACGGTGACGCGGAAGGCCGGCAGATAGGTGTCTTCCAGATCGTGCGCCGAAGGATGGACATCCTCGCGGTGGCGGTTGGATTCCGGCCCGCTGTGCACGGCGAAATGCTTCGAGGTGGCGATGGTCTTGTAGTAATGCGGATCGTCGCCCTGCAGCCCTTCGATGAAGGCGACGCCCAGGCGACCGGTGAGGAAGGGATCCTCGCCATAGGTCTCCTGGCCGCGCCCCCAGCGCGGATCGCGGAAGATGTTGATGTTGGGCGACCACACGGTCAGGCCGCGATACCATTCGGTGCCGCCGTCGGGTCCGACGCGATCGAGATATTTGGCGCGGAATTCGGTGCTGATGACGTCGGCGGTCTGGTGCATCAGCGCCGTGTTCCACGACGCCGCCATGCCGATCGCCTGCGGGAAGACGGTGGCGATGCCGGCGCGCGCCACCCCGTGCAGCCCCTCGTTCCACCAGTTGTAGGCCGGCACGCCGAGGCGCGGGATGGCGGGCGCGGTATGGCCGAGCTGGTTCGCCTTCTCCTCCAGCGTCATGCGCGACACCAGATCGGCCGCGCGCGCTTCCGGGGTCTTGCCCGGATCGAGATAGGCGCAGGGCGCGTCGGCGCAGGCCGGCGGAGCGGCCGCCGCGGCGGGAGCCGCCAGCGCGACAGCCGCGAGGAGGGCGAGAGGAGCCACGGACGCCGCGAGATGGCCGGCGTGCGAGGGGCAAGATGTCATTGGCATGTCCTTCCCGGTAGAAGCGCCTCTGGCGGACGCATTTGGTAGCGGTACCAGCAAATGACAGGGGCGTCAACGACGGCTTGATCGGCTATTCTGACAGCCCGTGGGGAGACCGGACATGAGACGTGCGTTGCCGGGCTGGCTACTATCGGCTCTGCTTCTATCGGCGGGCCCGGCCGAGGCGGCCGACGGTATCACCTGGCTGCTGATCGGACCGGCGCTGGAAGGCGATGCGCGCGACTACCGGGCGGCGGAGCCGATCGGGGCGGTCAGCATCGATTATTTCTCGGACCGGATGGATGAATTCACCCACCGCACCGTGATCGCCACGCCGATGCGGGCGATCAGCCTGGCCGCCGGCGGCGACGGCTATTGCATTCCTGAGGTGCTGTGGAGCGAGGAGCGCGCCCGTCAGCTGGTATTCTCGCGGCCGATGGGGCGTGCCCTGCCGCATCGCCTGGTGGTGCGGCGCGATCGTCTTGAGGAATGGTCGCGGTTCCGCGACGACGACGGCCATGTCAGTTTGCGGTCGTTGGTGGCGGAGTCCCCGATGCATGGCGCCCGCGAGGCCGGCGCCATTCTCGCCAAGGATCTCGAAGCGATCCTGCCCGCCGGCTCGCCCAAGGTCGCCCGGGTGATCGATTTCGACGCCGCCTATCGCATGCTGGCGGCGGCACGCGTCGACTGGATCATCGATAATGCGCGCCAGGCCGCCTATTTCATCTCGCACGCGAGCGATCCCGATATCTATGCCAGCCTAGCCATCGCCGAGGAGACGGCGCTGCAGACCTACTACACGGCCTGTTCGAAGGGGGCCGTCGGCGCCCGTGCCATCGCCGGCATCGACAAGGCCATCGAGGCGGCCGGCCCCTTTTCTCCCTGGCGCGCCGCTTATCTCGACTCGTTGGACGCGCAGGCGCGCCTGGATTTCGAGCGGATGGACCGCCCGAGATGAGCGGTTCCCATCGCCATCTTGCGAAGCGAACCTGCAGCGCCCATCTCGACACGGTGATCACGACCGCCGCCCTGGAACAGTTCATCGACCGCCACAGCCGCCTGTTCATTCTGACCGGCGCGGGATGCAGCACGCAATCGGGCATCCCCGACTATCGCGACGCCGACGGAAAATGGAAGCGGACGCCGCCGGTGACCTATCAGGCCTTCATGGGCGATCCGGCGACGCGCAGGCGCTATTGGGCGCGCAGCCTGATCGGCTGGCGCCGGTTCGGCGCCGCTCAGCCCAATGACACCCACAAGGCGCTGGCTCGGCTGGAAGCGATGGGCCGCAGCGAGATCCTGCTGACGCAGAACGTCGATCGGCTGCATCAGACCGCCGGCAGCGCGCGGGTGATCGATCTGCATGGGCGGCTCGACGTCGTGCGCTGCACCGGCTGCGAGCGGCGCCTGCCGCGCGAGGAGATGCAGCAGGAGCTGGTGCGGCTCAACCCCTCATGGCGCGATCTCGACGCCGTGACCGCTCCGGACGGCGACGCCGATCTCGATGGTTACGACTTCTCCTCCTTCGCCGTGCCGCCCTGCCGCTGGTGCGGCGGCGTGCTCAAGCCCGATGTGGTGTTTTTCGGCGAGAACGTCCCGCGCGAGCGGGTCGAGGAGGCGGTGCGCCACCTCGGCCAGGCCGACGCCATGCTGATCGTCGGCTCGTCGCTGATGATCTATTCCGGCTTCCGTTTCGCGCGCATGGCGGCGGATGCTGGCAAGCCGATGGCGGCGGTCAATCTCGGCCGCACCCGGGCCGACGATCTGCTGGCGCTGAAGGTGGAAAAGCCCTGCGAGGAAGCCTTCGCGTTCCTGCTGTGATTTTTCTGTGTCAGCAATCTTTACACGCATTGCGCCGCACCAAAATCAGTTCCCTCAAATGATTGAAGAAATCCGGTTGGCGCGGATTTTGCTTTTCCCTGGATGTGGTCAAAAAACCGTAATTTAGAGTTGTGGCCATTCTTGGGGGTAGAGAGATGAGATTGTCCCATGGAAGTCGATCAAGGGCTGCACTTCAGGCCCTCGCAGTGGGGGGGTGTCTGGCTGTAGCCGGTTTCGGCTGTATTTCGCTGGTGTCCGAATTGGCCGCCAGAAAGCCCGGACCGGGTTCCGCCCTGCTGGTCGGCGGCGGCGTCCTGGTCCTCGTGGCGTTCATTCGCAAGGCGGCAAGCATGCCGATGATCAGGACGGCGCGGGTCGATAACCGCGAAGGAAACAGCTGATCGCAGGATGCCTGCGTTGTGAGTAACGCGTTTCTTCCCCCGCTTCCTCGATGACAGGATGACGGGCCGGACCTGTTTTCATGTCCGGTTCGCGGTTCATCGAGAGGGTCATGATGAGGATCTGTCTGGTCGGAGCGGGGTTGATGGGGGCCGGTTTGGCCCGGCTGTTCGTCAAAGCGGGGTGGCAGGTGTCGGTGTTCGATCCCGACCGCGCCGTGCTCGACCGGCTCGAGACGCGGACCCCCGGCCCGGCATTGTTCCAGGAGATGGCGCCGGCGGTGGCGGGTGTCGATATCGTCATCGAATCGGGTCCGGAAAAGCCGCCGCTGAAACAATCGATCTTCGCCGATCTGGCCCGCATGACCGGACCCGACACCATTCTCGCCACCAATTCCTCGGTCATTCCGGTCGGGGTGGTGACGGCGCTGCTGTCCGACCAGGACGCCGAACGCGCCATCGGCGCCCATTTCTGGAATCCCCCCGACATCGTTCCGCTGGTCGAGGTGATCGCCGGCCCGCGCAGCGGAGCGTCGGCGCTCGAACGGGCGATGGCGATGCTGGCGGGCATCGGCAAGGACGTGGTGCGGGTGAATAAGGACTGCGTGCCCGGCAACCGCATGCAGGCGGCGCTATGGCGCGAGGCGATCGCCCTGGTCGAGGAGGGCGTCTGCACGCCCGAGGACGTCGACACCATCGTCAAGCGCAGCTTCGGCTTGCGCCTGTCGGTGCTGGGACCGCTGGAGAACATGGACCTGATCGGATTGGACCTCGCCGCCGACATCCACCGCGTGGTGCTGCCCACTCTGTCCAACGCCACCGCGCCGATGCCGCCGCTGACCGACCGCCTGGCGAAGGGCGAGACGGGCGGCAAAAGCGGCAGCGGCTTTTATCGCGGCTGGACCGAGGACAGGCTGAACGCCCTGCGGACGCGCCTGGCCGATCACCTGCATTTCCTGCTGAAACGGTAATCGTCGCCGCTCAGGGCCTGAGACTGGCGACGCGTCTCTTGAATCGATCGAAGGTGCGCGCCCTTTGTATCAACCGGGCGCGACGCTGGCGTCTACGACAAGGCCATTCACCGTTCGTCCCGCCCTTCACGCGCCAGCACTTCAGCGGGGGTATGCGCGCGTCCTTTGGTCAGGGCACGCATTTGGGCTGCCAATTCTTCGAAGTCCGGCCCGGACTCCGAGGCCAGCGCCTGACGGAGAATTTCCCGATGTTCCGCCTCTGCGGACCGCCCATGGCGCGCTGCCCGGCGCTTCAGGCGGGCTATGAGTTCGTCATCGAGGTTGCGCACGCTCAAACTGCCGGACATGAAACTTCCTCGGTGCCAGCGATGACGGCAACGATAGAAGTTCACGTATGACACTTCTACCCGTCGGCCGATCGCTGAGCTAGGCTGGACTCCGGCCCAATCGGAGACCCGTGCATGAACGACCGCAGTTTCATCCCGATCATCGACCTCGGTCCCGCGCGTACCGGTGGGCTCGACGGGGTGGGGCGGGAGCTGCGCCAGGCGTTCACCACCTCGGGGTTCTGCTATATCCGCAATCACGGCGTGCCGGAGGCGGTGATCGGCGATATCCGGCGGGCGGCGCTGGAGTTCTTTCACAGGCCTCTGGAGGAGAAGCTGAGGGCGCAGCCGAAGGAATCGGTGCGCGGCTTCAATGCCATCGGGCGCACCAAGATGCAATACGCCGAGGCGCCGGATTACAAGGAATATTACCAGATCGGCCTGGAGCTGCCGCGCGACGATCCGGCGGTGCTGGCCGGACAGCCTTTGCGCGGGCCCAATCAGTGGCCCGACGGCGTTCCCGGCTTCCGTGAGGCCTTCACCACCTATTTCGACGAGATCGCCCGATGCGGCCAGACCCTGCTGTCGGCGGTGGCGGCCTCGCTCGGCGTCGCGGCGGATTTCTTCGTCGGCAAATATGACAAGCCGCTGCAGCGCACCCAGGCGGTCTATTACCCGCCGCATCCGACGCAGCATGAGGGCGAATTGTTCGGCGTCGCCCCGCACACCGATTATGGCTGCGTCACGCTGTTGTGGCAGGACGAGGTCGGCGGGCTGGAGGTGATGACCCGCGCCGGCGACTGGGTCGACGCGCCGCCGGTGCCCGATACGCTGGTGATCAATCTCGGCGATCTGCTGCAGCGCTGGTCGAACGACCGCTATTTCTCCAACCGTCACCGCGTCACCAACCGTTCGGGCCGCGAGAGATTGTCGATCGCCACCTTCTACGATCCCGACTTCACCGCCATCGTCGATCCCGCCGATCTCGGCCTGCCGCCGGGCGAGGCGCCGCACCATGCGCCGGTGTCGGCGGGCGACTATATAATGGGACGCATCAACGACTCGCAGCGGCACAACGCCGGCACCGCCTGACCAGAGCATCGTGCGTCAAATCTGACGCACGATGCTCGGAGGAGCGGAGCGACGACCCCGAGGGTATGCGGGGTAGGCTACCCCGCACGAGTGATGCAGATTTTCTGCATCACGATTTAAGAGAGTTTCCTCCGTCATGACCTTGCCCTTCGCTTTCGACAACAGTTATTCCCGCCTGCCGACCCGCTTCTTCGAGCGCGTGAAGCCGACGCCGGTGACGGCGCCGCGCCTGATCGCGTTCAACGGCACTCTGGCCGAGGAGCTGGGCGTCGACGCCGCGGCGCTGGCCGGCGCCGCGGGCGCGGCGATCCTGTCGGGCACCGAGGTGCCGGAAGGCGCCGAGCCGCTGGCCATGGCCTATGCCGGCCACCAATTCGGCCACTTCGTGCCGCAACTGGGCGACGGACGGGCGATCCTGCTGGGCGAGGTGATCGACCGCCGGGGCCGGCGGCGCGATATCCAACTCAAGGGTTCGGGCATGACCGCCTTTTCGCGGCGCGGCGACGGACGCGCGGCGCTCGGGCCGGTGTTGCGCGAATATCTGGTCAGCGAGGCGATGGCCGCTTATGGCATCCCCACCACCCGCGCCCTGGCGGCGACGGCGACCGGCGAGCGTGTCTATCGCGAGATGCCGCTGCCCGGCGCCGTGCTTACCCGGGTCGCCGCCAGCCATATCCGAGTCGGCACCTTCCAATATTTCGCGGCGCGCCAGGATAGGGAGGCGATCCGGCTGCTGGCCGATTACGCCATCGCTCGCCACGATCCCGAGGCGGCGAAGGCGGACAATCCCTATATCGCCTTCTTCGACGGGGTGATCGCCCGCCAGGCGTCGCTGATCGCCCGCTGGGTGCTGATCGGCTTCATCCATGGGGTGATGAACACCGACAATTGCGCCATCTCGGGCGAGACCATCGATTTCGGCCCCTGCGCCTTCATGGACGGCTTCGATCCCGACGCCGTGTTCAGCTCGATCGACCAGGGCGGCCGCTATGCCTATGGCAACCAGCCGCGCATCGCCCGCTGGAACCTGACCCGGCTGGCGGAATGCCTGCTGCCTTTGTTCGCCGAGGAAGAGGAGGCCGCCGTCGCGATCGCCGAAGCCTCGCTGGAGCGCTTCGAGGCGCTGTTCCAGGCCGCCTATATCGAGGGCATGCGCGGCAAGCTCGGACTGGCCACCGCCGCGGATGACGATCTCGATCTGGTGCATGGGTTGCTGCAGGCCATGGCGGCGGCCGGCAGCGATTTCACCCTGACCTTCCGGCATCTCTGCGATGCCGTTAACGATGCCGAGCCGCTGCGCAAGCTGTTCGAGGAAAAAGGCGCCATCGACGCCTGGCTGCTGCGCTGGCGGCAGCGCCTGGAGCGCGAGCCGCAGGACGCCGCGGCGCGCCAGGCCGGCATGCGGCGCCACAATCCGGCGATCATCCCGCGCAATCATCACATCGAGGAGGTGATCCGCGCCGCCATCGACCGCGACGATTTCTCGCCCTTCCACGAGATGGCGGCGGCCTTGCGCGACCCCACCGGCGATCATCCGGAATTCGCCCGTTATCGGGTGCCGCCCCAGCCCGAGGAAAGAGTGCTGCAAACCTTCTGCGGCACATGATCGGGCGGCTGGTCCTGTGTGCCGGACTGCTGTTCCTGTCCGCCGCCCGGGCGGAGGAGGGCGGCTCGGCGGCGCGCGGCCGCGTGCTGTTCACCCAGGTCTGGGTTCCCGCCAGCCCGTCCGCCGCCGGCGGGTTCACCGGGTTGGGGCCGGTCTTCAACGAGACCTCCTGCGCCGGCTGTCATGTCGGCGCCGGCCGTGGCGGGGCGGCGCACGGCATGCTGGTGCGGCTCAGCCTGCCGGGCGAGACCGAGAAGGGCGGGCCGAAGCCTCTCCACGCCTATGGCGACCAGTTCCACGACCGCGCCATTCCGGGGGTTCCCGCCGACGGCAAGGTGCGCGTCCGCTACGACGAGACCCCGGCAACTCTGGGAGACGGCACGCGGGTGACGCTGCGCCGGCCGGCGCTGGACTTCACCGATCTCGCCTTCGGCCCGTTCGAGGCCGGCGCGATGATGTCGGCGCGCATCGCCCAGCCCTTGGCCGGCGCGGCGCTGCTGGAGGCGATCCCCGAGTCGGACATCCTGGCCGAGGCGAAGCGCCAGGCGCATGGCCATGTCAACAGCGTGTGGGACCCGGCGACCGGCGGCGAAGCGCTCGGGCGCTTCGGCTGGAAGGCCAATCAGCCCAGTCTGACGGTGCAGATCGCCGCCGCCGCCCATGGCGACATGGGGCTGACCTCGGCCTATTTTCCCGACAGGAACTGCCCGCCCGGGCAAAGCGCCTGCCTGGCCGCCTGGCACGGTCCGAGGCCGGATCTCGATGCGGGGCGGATGGCCGATCTGGTCTCCTATCTCTCCGCCTTGCCGATCCCGGAGCGGCGCGGCGCCGACAGCGCGGCGGTCCGCCGGGGCGAGACGCTGTTCGGACAGCTCGGCTGCGCCGCCTGCCACAAACCGGGCTGGACCTTGGCGGATGGGCGGATCATCCATCCCTATAGCGATCTTCTGCTGCATGACATGGGCCCGGATCTGGCCGATGGGCGACCGGATTTCCACGCCGGTCCCAGCGAATGGCGCACCGCGCCTTTATGGGGCATCGGGACGGCGCGCAGTCTCAACCCGGCCGCGGGCTTCCTCCATGACGGAAGGGCCCGCGACCTGACCGAGGCCGTGCTGTGGCATGGCGGCGAGGCGGAGCCGGCGCGGAATGGCTTCGCCGGTTTGAGGGCTGCCGATCGCGAGGCGCTGCTCGCCTTTCTCGGCAGCCTCTGACGTCAGATGTATTGGCCGATGCCGTGGCCGAACGACCAGTTCTCCTTGGCGACTTCGACAAGGCCGATGAAGACGTCCTCGGGCCGCAATCCCGGTTTCTGGGTCAGCAATTCGACGAGGCGGGCATAGAAGGCCTTCTTCTGTTCGACGGTCCGGGTGTTGTTGGCGGTGATTTGGATGATCACCAGATCGTCGGTCCGCTGGATGCCGAGATATTCGGGATCGTAGTCGAATTCCTCGGCGTCATGCTGATGCACGAGGATGAAGCGGTCCTTGACCGGCACGGCGAAGACGCCGGTCATCGCCTCGTAGACCGCGTCGCGGATGGCGGCGATGTATTGCGGCGACTTGCCGCGGCGCAGGGAAATCCGGACGAGAGGCATGGTTGCTCCTTGGTCGGGGAAAAGTGGGTCGTTCACGTCTTGACGCGAGTCACTGTAGGGCATCATGATCATCCCTAAAATCAGATAATATCGAACTGATCATTCCGAAAAACGGGATTGTTGTCATGAGCCGCGTCACCTTCGATCTCGATGTCCTGCGCAGCTTCGTCGCCGGGGTCGAGCAGGGCAGTTTCGCCCGCGCCGCCGACCGGCTGGGACGGTCGACCTCGGCGGTCAGCGCCCAGTTGAAGAAGCTGGAGGAGCAGGCCGGCGCGCCGGTCTTGCGCAAATCCGGGCGCGGCCTCGCCTTGACCGAGGCGGGCGAGACGATGCTGGCCTATGCCCGCCGGCTGCTGGAGCTGAATGACGAAGCGGCGGCCGCGCTGCAGGGCTCGACCCTGGCCGGTCCGGTCCGGCTGGGATTGCAGGAGGATTTCGGCGAAAGCCTGCTGCCCGAGGCGCTGGGCCGATTCGCCCGCGCCCATCCGCGGGTGCGGATCGAGGCGTCGATCGCCCGCAACACCAGCCTGCTGGACGGCATCGCCGCCGGCCGCCTCGACCTCGCCTTGGCCTGGACGGCGCCCGGCGGCGGGCCGCCGCATGCGGTCGATCTGGGTGAGACCGCGCTGCGCTGGATCGGTCCGGCCGAGGGCTGGCCGCCGCAATCCTTCGCCGCCGGCGAGCCCTTGCCGCTGGTGATGCTGGAGCCCCCGTGCATCATGCGCAATGCCGCCACGGCGGCGCTCGACCGGGCGGGGATACCCTGGCGCATCGCCTTCACCAGCGCCAGCCTGGCCGGCATCTGGGCGGCGGTGAAGGCCGGGTTGGGCCTGTCGCTGCGCACCCGTCACGGGCTTCCCGCCGGGGTGCGGCCGCTGGCGCCGGACGAGGCGGGGTTGCCGGTGCTGGGGAAACTGGGGTTGAGCCTCTATCGCGCCGAGGCGTCGCCGGCGGCGCCGATCGGTCGCCTGGCGGAAATTCTCAGCCAGGAATTGGGGGATTGGCCGAGGAGCTAGGTGTCAGCGCGACCGGTTGTCCATGTGGGGTATGCTTGAAGGCTTCGATCCATTCCGCTTTGCGCTCGCTAAGCTCGCGGGAATGGCTCAAACCCTTGCGCGTCACGATTTTTTCCAATGCGACCAGCCAATGCTCGTAATAATGGGAGCCATCATCAGGCTCGCCGCGCTCAGAGGTCGCCTGCAATTCCCCGGAAAATACCTCCACCCACTCGGCCCAGGTGAAATATCCCTGCTCCGACAGTTGCACCGCCAAGGCAAACGCCTGCGCTTGCCAAGGTTCGGCGAAGGCCGGCCCGTCGTCGTCTCGGGGCAATTTCGGCAAGATGCCGATGCGGGCTCCATTGTCGGTGTCAGGCGGGCTCAAGCTGCGACTCCGTCAAGTCAACATGAACGAAATCCTTTTGTGGCGCTTCCTCGCCCCAAAGGTCGCGCGCCGAGAAGCGGACGCCGTAGACGTACTCAGTCTGGTTCTGGTCATCGTCATCGCCTTCGTCGTTGTCGAACAAGCCATGCACCCGGATCACCGTGCCGAGCCTGCCTCGCGTGTAGCGCGGTTGACGGGTATGGCTCTCCGGATTGCGATTGCGCGACCGCACGATCGTGCCGACGGAAAATCGCGGCGGTGTCTTTTCTTCCTGTCGCAGATCGACAAAATTTGTCCAACCTGCGACCGCGCCCGCGGGCGTTGCCGGCTCACCGATTTTGCGGTGATCCCGCAAGCGGCCGCTTTCGATTTCCTCACGGGTCAGGAGGCCGCTCTCGACCAGCCTCGTCAACAGCGCCGTATACCAGATCTGCCAATAGGACATGCGCAGATAATCGGCCGGCGGAATCTTCTCGATTGCCGGACGGAAGCCGACGGTCAGCTTGATATTCTTCGTCCATTCGATGGCGTAATAAAGGCCTTCCACCCGCAATTCCCAAGGCTCGCGAAACCCCGTCTGCTCCGGGCTGTAATCGATCCTGCCAAGCCCGTGCATGCCCCCGCAATCATGGATTCCATTCATGTCGCCCTCGCCTTGCCCGGTACCTGAATTCTGGTGGCGCCGATCATCGAGTCGCGGGTTACCAGGCCCACCAGCACTTCTTCGCTCATCCCCTCTGTGCCAGGCGGCCGTTCCGGCAGGACGAAATAGCGTTGATCGGCGGTGCTGTCCCACACCCGTACTTCGACATCCTCACCGATCTCGGTTCCGAATTCCTTGAGGACACCGCGCGGGTCGACCACCGCCCGCGACCGATAGGCGGTCGATTTATACCAAGTCGGGGCTAGTCCCAGCAGCGACCAGGGATAACAAGAACAGAGCGTACAGACGATCAGGTTGTGAACTGACGCCGTGTTCTCGACGACGATGACGTCCCAAGCTTGGCGGCCGCCGAACCCCATTTCGGCAATTACCTTGGTCCCATTGGCAAGAAGCTTCTGCTTGAATTCAGCATCGATCCAAGCCTTCGCGACGACTCGGGCTCCATTGCGCGGCCCAACCCTGGTTTCATGGAGCTGGACCAAGGCGTCGATCGCGGCAGCGTCGACCAGTCCTTTTTCCACCATCAGGGACTCGATGGTCTTTACTCTGAGCGCCATATCGGATGGCAAATCGGTATGCGGGTGGTCGTGCCCATGCTCAGCGGCGTGTGAAAAATCGGGAGCGGCGGTGCTGGCGACCGTCGCCGATCCGGCCAGAAAATCGCGTCTTGTGATAGGCATGCCGCGCTCCTCAGACGCATTATCACGAATATACAATTACGAGAAAAAGAGCGGAGTACAACAGCTAGTTGGGATTGACGCTCGATGGTCAGGGGAGTTCGACGATCTCTACCCAGTTGGCACCCTTGCCGGACAGCGCCCGTCCCGCCAGGCTCAAAGTTCCCTCGCTCGGATCAATGCGGTAGAGCGACAAGCGATCGGATTTCTCGCCGCTGGCCACCAGGTAATGTCCGGACGGAGAAATGGCGATGCCGCGCGGCTGGGTTTCGGTCGGATAGAAGGCGACCGCGCGGGGGACGGCGCCTTCGGTCAGCGCGATCAGGGTGATGCGGCTGGCGGTGCGCTCGGTGGCGTAGAGGAAGCGGCCATCCGGCGTGATCTTGAGATCGGCGGCCCAGATCCGCGCCGGCGTCTCGCCAGGCGGCAGGATCGAAGCCGTCGCCCGCTCGGTCAGCGTCCCCTTGGCCGGGTCGATCTCATATTGGATGACGTTGCCGCGCAGTTCGCTCACCACATAGAGAAAGCGGTTGTCGGGCGACAGCACGAAATGCCGCGGACCCTCGCCGGAAGCGGTTTTCACCAGCGGCGGATCGTTTTCGGACAGGCGTCCCGCCGCCGCGTCGAGGCGGTATTGCAGGATCTGATCCGAGCCGAGATTGGTGACGAAGACGAAGCGGTTGTCGCGATCCGCCTGGATGCAATGGGCGTTGCGCCCGGTCGCCAGGACCTGGTTTGCAGCCTGCGTTATCAGCCCGTCGGCGCCGATCGGCGACAGGGCGATCTTGTCGCCGAAATAGGAGGCGCCCAGCAGCAGCCTGCCGCTGCGGTCGGTGGCGATATAGGCCATGTTATCGGGCAACGGCGCCTCGGCCTTGCGCGCCGCGGCCCCGGTCGCGGGATCGAGGGCGAAGCTGACGACGCGATAGGGTTCCGAGCGGATGTCGGCATAAAGGAACCGCCGGTCGGGCGAGACCGCCAGCGACATCACCGCCGGGCCGGCCTCCACCGTGCCCTGCGGCGCGAGAGCGCCGCGCGCCTCGTCCAAGGCATAAAGCCCGAGGGTCCCGTCCCCGGCATTGGCGACATAGACCTCGGTTCCGGCGAGGGCGACGCCGTGCCACCCGACGAGGGCGAGACCGAGGCCGATCAGGAGACGGCGTCGCCGGCGACCCATTCGGCGCTCTCGTCGGCTTGCAGGAACTGGTCGGGATGGCTGTCCACCGTCTTGGCCGCCGATTCCAGCAGGCAGGCGAATTCGAAGGCGCAGGAGAACAAAATGAAGCTCCTCGCGCCATCCGTCCAGGTCAGTCCACCGTCCCCGATCCGCACCACCTCCTCGCGCACCGCGTCGTCGAGCAGTCGCTTGACGTGAATGCGCGAGACGTCGACCCGGCGCGCCAGGTCAGCGATCGAGAAGGGGGTCGGGGCGCTCGGCACCGCTTCGTTTTCGCTTCCCTGGCTGAGCAGATGGGCGAGAATCTGCCCGCCGCCGACCCTCTGCACGAAGATGCGGACGAAGGGGGTGTCGTGCGTGGTGCTGGCGCTGATCATCCTCAGAATGGCCTCGCCTTGATGGCTGGCGAAGCTGGCGGCGACGTCGGGCCGGTCCAGGCGGTCGAGCACCGGTTGGGCGGCGGGCTCCACCAGGACGGCGGCCTCCAGACTGCTGCGCATGTGGCGGGACCAGGCCGCGGCGAAGCGGTCGGTCGGGGCGTAGCGGGCCGGGATGCGGCCGCGATCGGGGGCGATCTGAACCAGATAGCCGACATGCAGCAGATGGATCAGCAGAGCCCGTGTCCGTCCAGGGCTCATCAGCCGGGAGGCGACGCAGGCCTCCTTGAGGCGGGGCAGAGTCAGGCCGCCCGAGCGATGCAACGAAAAAGCCCACAAGGCGGCAAGATAATGTCCGGCATCGACGAACAGGCCGGCCATGACGCGGTCCCGCTCGGCGGTGCCGACCTTGTTGAGGAAGAGGGCGCGCACCGCGGCGCCGAATTTGGGATGGGCGACCAGTCCGCCCAGGGTCGTGTCCGACCCGGCATCCGCCGTCTGCCACCGCAGCAGCGGTTCGAGATTCGTCAGTGAAGTCAAGCCACTCCCCCGAAGCCGACATTCGTGATCGCCGACAACAATAGCGAAAATAACGTTCCGCCGATATCCGCTAAATATTTCCCCCGCAGCGGTGTAGGCTGATCGCTTCATCAGAAAAATAGGGGAGAGCGACGTCATGACGAACCGGATTACACGCCGGGAATTTTCAGGATTGCTGCTGGCCGCCGGGGCCGCCGCGGCGAGCGGGGGAATCGCCACGGCGGCGGAGACCGGCACTCGCCGCAAGGTGATCTTCGACACCGATCCGGGCATCGACGACGCCATGGCGCTGCTGTTCCTGCATTATCTGCCGCAGATCGACCTGGTCGGCATCACCACCTCGTTCGGCAACCACACCATCGACGTCACCACCCGCAACGCCCTCTACATGGCGGAGCGGTTCAAGATCAATGCCCCGGTCGCCAGGGGCGTGGCCGATCCGCTGGTGGGCGAGAACGGGCCGCCGCCGGTCTATGTGCACGGCAAGAACGGCCTGGGCGATATTCCGCTGCCCGACAAGATCTCGCGCCAGCCCGATCCGCGTCCGGCGCCGCAATTCATCGTCGATACGGTGCGGGCGCATCCCGGCGAGATCACCCTGGTCGCCGTCGGCCGCATGACCAACCTGGCCCTGGCGCTGCGGGCCGCGCCCGAGATCGCCGGCCTGGTCACGGAAGTGATCATCATGGGCGGCGCCTTCGGCTATTTCGGCAATCTCGGCAATGTCACGCCGGCGGCGGAAGCCAATATCCACGGCGATCCCGCCGCCGCCGACGAGGTGTTCGGCGCCAAATGGAAGGTCACCGCGGTCGGGCTGGACGTCACCCACCGGGTCGAGATGCCGCAAGACTATCTGCGCGCCCTGGCCGACGAGGCCGGCGACCCCGGCAAATTCATCTGGGACATCACCCGCTTCTACGAGAATTTTTACCGTTCCGCCGGCATGCCCAGCATTTATGTGCATGACGCCTCGGCGGTGGCCTATCTCGCCGATCCGACCCTGTTCAAGACCCGCTCGGGCGCGGTGCGCGTGGTGACCGAGGGGCTGGCCTTCGGCGAGACCATCCAGAAGCCCGACAGCCGTCGCTTCCCCGGCGGCGCCTGGGACAATCGCCCGTCCCAGGCGATCTGCGTCGATGTCGAGGCGGAAAAACTGCGGCAGCTCTACCGCGCTACCATTATCGCCGGTGCGAAGAGGGCCTGACCGGGCGTCGGCGCAGATTCTTCTCGCAGCGCAGCTCCCAGGCGATGCGCAGCGCGTCGGTTAGGGACCCCTCGTCGGCGTCGGCCAGGCGGACATGGGTGCTGCCCTTGCGGCCCCATCCGCCGGCGATCGGCAGGAACAGGTCGGGGCGGGTGGAGACCAGGATCCGCTGCGCCTCGGGGGTCAGCATCAGATTGCCATAGCCCATCGCCACCGAGGCCAGGGTGGCGAAGATATGTCCGCCGACGCGAAAATCCTCGGCGCCCATATGCGACCCCGCCTCGGCGCCGGCGAAGCTCAGGGCGATGCGGCGAAAATCGTCCGGGGTCATGAGGCGATGAAACGAAAAAAGACCATGACGATGATCCTCATGCTGTTTCAGCAGGGATCATCGCCATGGCAAAGCGCGCTGTAAAGCGGGACGCTCCTTAGACCACGTGGATCGTCAGGCTATGGGTGGCGCTGACCCCGGCCTGGTTCCACACATTGACCGACACCGTGTCGACGCCGACCAGCGAGGTCGCCTGGTAGTGCAGGGTGGCGAGATCGGCGTCGAGCTGGGACAGGGAACCGGTCAGGTGCAGGGAATGACCGGACAGCGTCGTCGAGCCATTGCTGATCTCCAGCGTTCCCGACCCCGAGGTGAGGTTGAGCGCCATGGTGCCGCTATGGTTCGCCGCCCAGGCGTCGTCGATGGTGACGCCGGGCAGGGCGGTCACCGCGCCGTGGCTCAGCGACGGGGCCGACGGCAGGGTGATGGCCAGATCCTGCGGCGAGAGCGTGCCGCCGGAGCCGCTGGTGCCGCCCGACGAGCCGCCCGACGAGCCGGTGGAACCGCCGGTCGATCCGCCGGAGCCGCCCGACGAGCCGGTGGAGCCCCCGGACGAGGAGGAGG
>Ga0213872_10001301_pt1 | contig 16637 bp, 13 predicted proteins | sample VelepicomBERX_R2_FD_160071 | JGI IMG/M metagenome (GOLD analysis project Ga0213872, IMG submission 160071) | Rhizosphere microbial communities from Vellozia epidendroides in rupestrian grasslands, the National Park of Serra do Cipo, Brazil - RX_R2 | ecosystem: Host-associated > Plants > Roots >...
GCGGACTGGATCGCCGCAGTGCCGGTCAAGGGGTCGAAGACTTGGATATTGGCCGGGCCGGCCAAGCTCAAATTTACCGTGTGATTGGGAACCGCGATGTCGGTCGGCGAGGTCGGCCCCGCCAGGCGGGTTTCATTCCACACCGCCAGCCAGAAGCTGCCATCCGATTTTTCCAGCAGCAGGGAATTGTCGGTGGAAAGCGTGCTGCTCAGCGCGTAGCCCAGGGATCCCGGCGTGAAGGAGGCGCCATGGTCGGCCAGGAGGGTGGTCAGATTGTGAATCGCCGTCGCCGCCGGCTTTGCGGCGCCGTTGGCATAGAACAGGCCGAAATTGTCTTCGGTGTTGGCGCTGCCGGCGTGCTGGTCCAGCAATTCATAGAGATAGGTCTGCGGGTCACCCATCTTGTAGGCGTCCAAAATTCCGTCCAGCACATATTTGGCTTGAACAGTCGCCGAAACCGTCGACGGGTCGGTGCTGCTGCCGGTGGTGTACCAGCCCAGTTCGGTATTGATCACCCTCTTGCCCGCAGCCGCCAGATTGGCGTCGGCGTCGAGCGCGGCGAGGGTGGCGCCCGGCGTGTTGCCGGTGCCGGGATAGACATGGGCATTGGCGAAGTCGGTATAGGCGGCGAGGTTGCCGACCGTGCCGTAATCCCCGGTGGCGGAGGCCGCCCAACCTACGCCGAAGCTCATATTGATGACCTTCAGGCCGAGCTGATGGCCAAGTGTCGCGACCTGCTGCTGGAATTGCGCCGTCGCCGTCAGGCTGTTGCCCTGCGAGGTGGCGTAAGGCTGATCCTCTTCATTGCCGCCTTCGAGAAAGTTGAGGATGCCCTGCCCGGCCAGGGTGCCGACATAGCCCAGCGAGGTCTGCATGTTCGCGACCGATCCCTCGGGCATATAGGCGTCGAATTTGGCGCCGGTGGCGTTGGCGACCTGCTGCCAGAGTCCGGTGGCGCCGAGATCGGCATTGTTTTCAGGCGAATCGCGCAGAGCCTTTACGCCCAGATAGTTGATCGCGGTTTCGACTAAGTTTAAGTTACCATAACTCGACCAAGTGAAGTCGATATGGGTGTTCACGCCGACAGAATTGAGAAAACCCCCGGCTGAAGATGCGATAGTATTTGTAATGGTGGTCATGATTCTCTCCCCAGAGACGCCCACATGGCGGGGAGAGCAATAATCTAAGCTTTATTAATATTCTGTGGAGAGGATCACATAAGTAAATCAAGCTAAATTGGAAATAGTTTATCTTATTTACTATTTATCAAGCACCCGGACAGGCTTGCCGTCCAGCCAGGCGGCGATGTTCTCGACACTGTCGCCATAGAAGATGCGGTAGGTGTCTTCGGTGACGTAGCCGATATGCGGCGTGGCCAGCACATTGTCGAGACGGCGGAAAGGATGGCCGGCGGGCAATGGCTCCTCGTCATAGACGTCGAGAGCGGCGCCGGCGATGCGTTTTCCGCGCAGGGTTTCGATCAGAGCCGCCTCGTCGATCAGCGGCCCGCGCGAGCTGTTGACGAGCCAGGCCGACTTCTTCATCAGCGCCAGATCCTGGGCGCCGACGATCCCGCGCGAGCGGTGCGACAGGATCAGATGCAAAGTGACGATATCGGCGCGGGCGAACAGCTCTTCCTTGTCGACGCGGGTGGCGCCGGCTTCTTTGGCTTTCTCGTCGGTCAGATTCTGGCTCCAGGCGATCACCTCCATGCCGAAGGCGAGCCCGACCTTGGCGATGCCCGAGCCGATATTGCCCAAGCCGACCACGCCCAAGATCTTGCCCTTGAGATCGACGCCGAGCTTGGTCTGCCATCCGCCGCCGCGCAGCGCCGCGTTTTCCTGCGGGATATGGCGCAGGGCCGCCAGGATCAGCGCCCAGGTGTGCTCCATCGCGCCATGCGAGGAATAGCCGGTATTGCAGACGGTGATGCCGCGCGACTGGGCGAAGGGAATGTCAATCGCGGCATTGCGCCGCCCGGTCGACGAGATGAATTTGAGATTGGGCAGCGCCGCGAGCAGCGGCTCCTTGAAGGGGGTGCGCTCGCGCATCGCCACCACCGCGTCGAACGGCTGCAAGCGCTCGACCAGGGAGGGGCCGAAGGCCAGCGTGTCGCGGAACACGGTGATTTCGGCGCGGCCTTGGAGAGGTGACCAGTCGGCGCTGGCGAGGGCGACATTTTGGTAATCGTCGAGAATAGCTACCTTGATCATTGGGGTTTGGCCTTTCCGCGCATGATCAGAATATTGCCCGCCAAGGTGACGACCAGACCCGCCGCCGAGGCGATCTGCCAGTGATAACCCTCGAACAGGGTCGAGAGAGCCAAGGCGAGGATCGGGATGAGCACATTGGCATAGGAAGCCTGGCCGGCGCCGATGCGGTGGATCAAGGTGAGATAGGCGGCGAAGGCGATTACCGAGCCGAACAGGGCGAGATAGAGCAGGGGGGCGAGGAATTCCGGCGTCAACGGAATGGAGATGTCGCCGCCTCTCAGCCATCCCGCGGCCAGCATCGCCAATCCGCCGGCGCCCATGCCGATGGTGATGCTGGGGATCAGCGGAATGCCGGCCTTCTGGTTCTGCAGCGACATCATATTGCCGCAGGAGGAGAAGAAAGTCGCTGCCAGCGCGAGCAGGGCGCCATAAAGCTTGACGCCGCTGCCATCGAAGCCGGACAGCTCCGGCCAGAACACCAGGCACACCCCGACCAGACCCAAGCCCGCCCCGGCCGCGCTGAAGCGACTGATGGGCTGAGCGAAGAAGATCCGCGCCGAGATCATATTGAACACCATGAGCAGCGAGAAGATCACCGCCACCAGGCCAGAGGAAATACGCGCCTCGGCCTGATAGACCATCCAGTAATTGGCGCAGAAATTGAGCAACCCCTGGGCGACGATGGCGGCGTATTGCGCCGGCGTGAATTTGAGACTGATCCGGCGGACGGCGCACCAGCCGAGCAGCAGGACCGAGGCGAGCAGAAAGCGCCAGCCCACGGCCGTTTCTATCGGCGTGCCGAGTTGAAAGGTGATGACCAGCCAAGTGGAGCCCCAGATCGAGACCGTCAGGGCGTAAAGGATCAGATTCAACATCTGACTAAACCTAGATGAGGTTATCCTCGCCGGCAAACTGATCCTGGGAGACCTCCATGACCCTGCCGGTTCTGTACGGCTATTTCCGCAGTTCAGCCGCCTATCGCGTGCGCATCGCGCTGGCCTGGAAGAACATCGCCTACGAGACGCGTCCGGTGCATCTGGTGAAGAAGGAGCAGTCCGCGCCGGACTATCTGGCGCTCAATCCGCAAGGACTGGTGCCGGTGCTGCAGATCGACGGCCATACGCTCGGCCAGTCGGCGGCCATTCTCGAATATCTCGAGGAAACCCGTCCCGAACCGGCCTTGCTGCCGAAAGACCCCGCGGGGCGCGCCCTGGTGCGCTGGATGACGCAATTGGTCGTCGCCGACATTCACCCGATCAACAATCTGCGCGTCGGCAATTATCTGCGCGGTCCGCTGGGGCAGGGGGATGAGGCGGTGACGCTTTGGATGCGCCATTGGATGGAAGAAGGCTTTCGCGCGCTGGAGGCCTTGGCGGTGGAGCATGGCGGCGCCTTCTGCCATGGCGACGCGGTCAGCTTTGCCGATATCTGCCTGGTGCCGCAGATGTACAATGCACGCCGTTTCGGGTTGGAATTGGCCGAGTTCCCGCGTTTGATGGCGGTCGACGAGCGCTGCGCCGAGCTTCCGGCCTTCATTCAGTCTCATCCGGATAATCAGGTTGACAGTCCTAAGTCGTGACCTGTTTCTGTCATTTTGATGTCAAGTACGTGACCAAAAAATTAGCGACTTGTGACTTGAACAAGGATTGAGCATAGTGCGACGCAGCATGACCGATGGGGGAACAAGATCGGCAGCTCTCTTGTGGGAATTGGATCGGAGTGCACTATGTCGGGTAACAAGATCACCAAGGACCAGCTTCCCCTTGCCAAAGGAGCCAAGCGGACTCCGATCAAGCGGGAGGAACCTCCGGTGCGTTGGCCGTCGGCCGCGACCGGAAGCGGCGCCGCCTATGGTATCAGTGCGCCCACGGCTTCCGGTGATGGTTCGGTTCCCGAGGGGTGCTGCGAGAACTGATCGCGGCTTTTTTGGACGCGGAGCTAACGGCCTTCTTTGCGGCTTGTTAATCGCTCTGTCATAGAATCGTCCAAAAGGGAGGGTCGCGATGTATTTTTCCCCTTCGTTGGAACGGATCTATGCGCCTTATGTGGCGGGCTGGTGGTTAGGCATGATTGTCTGTCTGCATTGGTGGGCAGGCCTGCAAGGAGCGGTCGAGCCCCCCGCGCCGCGCAAGCATCTGAGATTGGTGACCGACCGGGGGCGGCTGGTCGAACATCCGTGAATTTGTCCGGCGGATGACGGAGACGGGGGCATGAGAAAAAACGGAGCGGGAGGCCGATGACGATTCGCGTCGGGCTGACCCATAAGACCCATTACCGTTACGACCGTCTGGTCACTCTTTCGCCGCAGACGGTGCGTTTGCGGCCTGCCCCGCACAGCCGCACCGAAATCGTCTCCTTTGCCTTGAAAATCGGCCCCGACCCGCATTTTCTCAATTGGCAGCAGGATCCGCAGGGCAATTACGTCGCCCGCCTGGTCTTTCCGGAAAAGGTCCGCGAATTCTCGGTGGAGGTCGATCTGGTCGCCAATATGGCGGTCTATAATCCGTTCGATTTCTTCCTCGAAGCCGAAGCTGAACAATACCCCTTCGCCTATGACCCGGTGCTGGTCTCGGAACTGGCGCCTTTCCTCAAGGCCGAGCCGGCCGGCCCCCTGCTCTCCGACTGGCTGGCCAAGATCGACCGCAATAAGCGCAGGACCGCCGATTTCATCGTCGCCCTGAACGCCGAAGTTCAGCGCAATGTCAGCTATCTGATCCGGATGGAACCCGGCGTGCAGACGCCGGAAGAGACCTTGGCCAAAGCCAGCGGTTCCTGCCGCGACAGCGCGTGGCTGCTGGTGCAGATACTGCGCCATCTCGGTCTCGCCGCTCGTTTCGTGTCGGGCTATCTGATCCAGCTGGTGGCCGATCAGAAGCCGCTGGAGGGGCCCGAGGGGCCATCCGCCGATTTCACCGACCTGCATGCCTGGGCCGAGGTCTATCTGCCCGGCGCCGGCTGGATCGGACTCGACGCCACTTCCGGCTTGCTGACGGGCGAAGGGCATATTCCGTTGGCTTGCACCCCGGAGCCGGCCAGTGCCGCCCCGATCTCGGGCGCCGTCGAGCACTGCGAAGTCGAGTTCGAGCATCATATGGCGGTGCGGCGGGTCTTTGAGAGCCCCCGCGTCACCAAACCCTATGACGAGGCGCAATGGCGGGCGATCGACCGTCTCGGCCATGAAGTCGACAAATGGCTGGAGGCCGGCGATGTGCGCCTGACCATGGGCGGTGAGCCGACCTTCGTCTCGCTCGACGATCCGCAAGGGGCCGAATGGAACACCGACGCTGTAGGCCCGACCAAGCGCGAGCGCGCCTTCGACGTGATCAAGCGTCTGCGCGAACGCTACGCGCCGCAGGGGCTGCTGACCTTCGGCCAGGGCAAATGGTATCCCGGCGAGCCTTTGCCGCGTTGGGCCTTCGCTTTGACCTGGCGGGGCGACGGCGCGCCCTTGTGGGAGGATGTCTCGCTGGTCGCCAAGGAATCCCGCGAGGACGCTGTGAGCGAAGAGGGGCCGGACGACGAGGTGGCCCGCCTGTTCGGTGAGAAGCTGGCGGAAAAGCTCGATGTCGATGCCGATTATCTGATGCCGGCCTACGAGGATCCGGTCCATTTCGCGCTGGCCGAACAGAAGCTGCCCATCAATGTCGATCCGTTCGATTCCAAGCTCGAGGACCCGCAGGAGCGCGCCCGCATGTTGCGGGTTTTCCGCCACGGTCTGGCCCGTCCGGTCGGCTTCGTGCTGCCCATCCAGCAATGGCAGGGCAAGGACGGGCCGCGCTGGATTTCCGGTCCCTGGCCGCTGCGCCGCGAACGGCTTTACCTGCTGGCGGGCGACTCTCCCCTCGGCTTCCGACTGCCGCTCGACAGCCTGCCTTATATCGGCCCCTCCGATTATCCCTATTTCTTCCCGGCCGATCCTTTCGCGCCGCGCGGTCCGCTGCCGGCCCGCCAAGCGCGGGTCGAGGTGCAGCGGCCGGCGCCGAGCGATCCGGGCCGCCGCGAGCAAATCCCCTCGATGGCGGCGCCCCTGCGCACCAGCGGTTCGGGGCGGGCGATCTCGGACAATGTCCGTACCGCGCTCGGCATCGAATTGCGCGACGGCAAGCTCTGTCTTTTCCTGCCGCCGGTCGAAACGGCGGAGGGTTTCGTCTCGTTGATTCATGCCATCGAAACGGTGGCCGAGGAACTGTCCCAGCCGGTCTCGATCGAAGGCTATCCGCCGCCCGGCGACGCGCGGCTGAACAGCATCAAGGTGACCCCCGATCCCGGCGTCATCGAGGTCAATATCCAGCCGGTCACGAATTGGCCGTCTTTGCGCGACAATACGAAGATTCTTTATGAAACCGCGCGCCAGGCCCGGCTGACCACCGAGAAATTCATGATCGACGGCCGCCATGTCGGAACCGGCGGCGGCAATCACATCGTGGTGGGCGGCGCGCAGCCGGCCGACAGCCCGTTCCTGCGCCGGCCGGACCTGCTGGGCAGCATCCTGCGCTTCTGGCAGAACCATCCCTCCTTGTCTTACCTGTTCTCCGGCCTCTTCATCGGCCCGACCAGTCAGGCGCCGCGCGTCGACGAGGCGCGCGACGATACGCTCTACGAGTTGGAGATCGCGCTGCAGCAGCTGACTCCGCCCGGACGGGATGTGCCGGAAGGTTGGTCGAATGGCGGCTACACGCCGCCGTGGCTGGTCGACCGCATCCTGCGCAATGTGCTGATCGACGTGACCGGCAATACGCACCGCACCGAGATCTGTATCGACAAGCTCTATTCGCCGGACGGTCCGACCGGGCGTCTGGGCCTCGTCGAATTCCGCGGTTTCGAGATGCCGCCGCATGCCGAGATGAGCTGCGTCCAGCAATTGCTGATCCGCGCTTTGATCGCCCGCTTCTGGCAGACGCCATATGCCGCTCCCTTGATCCATTGGGGCAACGCTCTGCGCGATCGGTTCATGCTGCCGCATTTCATCTGGGCGGATTTCAGGGATGTGCTGGCCGATCTCGCCGCCCACGGCTTCCGTTTCGACGAAAGCTGGTTCGCGCCTCATTACGAGTTCCGTTTTCCGCAATTCGGCAAGGTCCGCTACGACCAGGTCGAGATCGAGCTGCGTCTGGCCCTCGAACCCTGGCATGTCATGGGCGAAGAGGCGGGGGCGGGCGGTACCGTGCGGTATGTCGATAGTTCGGTGGAAAGGCTGCAGGTGCGCGTCACCGGCCTGTCGGGCGAGCGCCACTGGGTGACTTGCAATGGCCGCGCCTTGCCGCTGACCCCGACCGGCAATCCCGGCGAATCGGTGGCCGGCGTTCGCTTCCGGGCGTGGCGGCCGGCCTCCTGCCTGCACCCGACGATCGGCGTTCAATCGCCGCTGACCTTCGATCTGCTCGACCGCTGGAACAAGCGCTCGCTGGGCGGCTGCACCTATCACGTCGCCCATCCGGGCGGCCGCAATTACGAGACCTATCCGGTCAATTCGCACGAGGCGGAGGGACGCCGTCTGTCGCGCTTCGTTCCCTTCGGTCATCGAATCGGGCCTTATGATCCGCCACAACCCGAGTATAATCGGCATTTTCCCACCACTCTGGACTTGCGTCTGGCAAGGGAATAGATGGAAGACCGCCGCGTGACCGTGGATTTCCTTACTCCGCCCGAGCAGGCGACGCTGCCCGGCGCCTTTCGCGTCGGCTATCCGCTGCCGCGCGGCTCCTGGGACGAGATGTTCGGTGCAGACGGGCTGCCGCGTCCGCACCTCGAAAGCTTCTTCGGATTCCTGTCCGGCCTCTCGCGCGAGGAGATCGGCCGGCGCTGGGATCTCGGGCTTCGCCTGATCCGCGAAAACGGCGTCACCTACAATGTCTATAGCGGCAATGAGGGGCTGGACCGCCCGTGGCAGCTCGACCCGCTGCCGATGCTCATTCCGGGCGACGAATGGCGGGCGATCGAGGCGGCGCTGGTGCAGCGCGCCACCTTGCTGAATCTGGTGCTGGCCGATCTCTACGGCGCGCAGGATCTGCTGGCTCGGGGGCTGATCCCGCCGGTGCCGGTGCTGTCGCATCCCGGCTATCTGCGTCCCCTGAAAGACGTGGGGGTGGCGCGCGGTATTCACCTCCATCTCTATGCCGCCGATCTGGCCCGCGCCCCCGATGGAAGCTGGCAGGTGGTCAGCGACCGCTGCGAGGCGCCGAGCGGAGCCGGTTACGCGCTGGAGAATCGCGGCATCATCGGCCGAGTGCTGGCGGACGCTTTGCGCGACCAGAAGGTCCGCTCGCTGACGCCCTTCTTCCAGAAAATGCGCGACTCGCTGCTGGAGCTGTCGCCGCGTTCGCGCGAAACGCCGCGCATCGTGCTGCTGACCCCCGGCCCCTATAACGAGACCTATTTCGAGCACGCCTATCTGGCGCGGCAACTGGGCTACACGCTGGTCGAGGGCGAGGATCTGACCATGCGCGACGGGCGCATCTGGCTGAAGACGCTGGAAGGCCTGCAGCCGATCGATGTGATTCTGCGCCGCACCACCGCGCCCTTCTGCGATCATCTGGAACTGCGCAGCGATTCGGTGCTCGGCATCGCCGGCCTTTGCCAGGCGGTGCGCGGCGGCACGGTGGTGGTAGCCAATTCCTTGGGCAGCGGCGTCATCGAAGGCGGCCTTCTGGCCCCCTTCCTGCCGGCCTTGTCGCGTCATCTGTTGGGTGAAGATCTGCGGATGAATTCGGTCGAATCCTGGTGGCCCGGACGCCCTGACGCGCTTGACCATGTGCTGGGCAATCTGGAAAATCTGGTGATCAAGCCGTCCTTCCCGCGCCCCGGCAAGGCCAGCACTCTGTTCGGCGACCGCCTGTCCGATCTGAAGCGCCACGAGTTGGCCGAGGCGATCAAGGCCCGCCCGCGCGACTATATCGCCCAGGCTCGTATCCGCCTGTCAAACACCCCGGTCTGGACCGGCACGGCGCTCGATGCGCGGCCGATGATGCTGCGGGTCTATCTGGTAGCGCATGGCCACGGTTATGTGGCGATGCCGGGCGGTCTGGCGCGCGTCGCCGCCGAGCGGGGCGGTTCGATGGTTTCGCTGCAGGCCGGTGGCGGCAGCAAGGATGTCTGGGTGCTGGCCGACAAGGCCGAGAAGGCGCCGGTGCCGGTGCGCAGCCAGATTCCCATGGCCCGTTTGATGCGGGGCGCACGCGACATGCCGAGTCGCGTCGCCGACAATCTCTATTGGTTCGGCCGCTATGTGGAGCGCGTCGAGGACACAGCCCGCATGCTGCGCGCCGGTCTGGCCCGCGCCGGCGCCATGGCCGGTTTCGGCGCCGCCGAGGAATTGCCCCTGGCGTTGGGGTTTCTGTCTCGCCTGTTCAAGCCGTCCGGCGGGACCGATGAGGAAAAGCTCTCCGCGACCTTGTCGATGGCCTTCGACCCGGCCCACAGCGATTCTCTGCGTTTCTCGTCGGAACGCATCCACCGCATGGCGTCTCTGGCGCGCGACCGCCTGTCGCCGGATACCTGGCGCGCCGTCAATCATCTGGTCGGGGCGGTGCAGTCGGTGCGGGGCGACCGCCTCAGCGTGGAAGACGCGATGGCCGTGCTCAATAATCTGATCCTGGCCTGCGAAGCGCTGAACGGTCTGGTCATGGAAAATATGACGCGCGGCCTCGCGTGGCGTTTCCTCGATTTCGGCCGCCGGCTGGAGCGGGCGGTGCACATGCTCGACCTGCTGAGCGGCGCGCTGTCGGTGGGCGAGGCGCCGACCGGGCCGGTGCTCGATCTTCTGCTGGAGATTTCCGACAGTTCGATGACCTATCGCTCGCGCTATCTGTCGGCGCCGCAATTCGCCCCCGTCTGGGATCTGCTGATGGTCGATGAGAGCAATCCGCGCTCGCTCGGTTTCCAGCTCGCCACCTTGGCTACCCATATGGACATGCTGGCGGCCCATCGCCGCAGCTCTTTCCTCGGCCCCGAACAGCGTCTGACCGTGTGGCTGACAGGCGCCGTCCGCACCGCCGAAATCGAGCGGCTCTGTATCGTCGACGAAGATGGTGAAACCCGGGGATTGGCGCGCTTCATGGAGACCTTGCGTTCCAAGCTGTGGGAATTGTCGGAAGAGGTGACCCGCCAATATTTCACCCACTCCACTGGACGCAGCAGCGTCGTCCGCGCCGCGCCGGAGGCTTGGCCATGACCTTTTTACTCCCTCTCCCCTCCGTGGGAGAGGGCCGGGGTGAGGGGGCGGATCTGCCATGATGTACCGTGTCAAACACGTCACGACCTACCGCTATGGCGAACCGGTGCTGCTCGCGCATCATCTGGCCCATCTGACGCCGCGCCAGACGCCGCATCAGACCTGTTTGCGCGCGCAATTGCGCGTCACGCCGAACCCTTCCGAAATCGATGAGAGCGGGGTCGATTATTACGGCAACCCGACCGCCTTTTTCGGTCTGCGCGACCCGCACGGCACGCTGTTGGTGCAGGTCAACAGCAAGGTCGAGGTACGGGCGCGCGAATTGCCCGGCGCCGATCGCGGCCGTCCCTGGGAGGGCATTGTCGACCCGCTGACCGGGCTTTCCGGCGAAATCCGGGTCGAGGTGGCGGATTTCTGCTTCGACAGCCCCTTCGTCAGTCTCTCCGCCGAGGTGCGCGCCTACGCCGAAAGCAGCTTCGTTCCGGGAAGGCCGCTGATCGGCTGCCTGCGCGATCTCAACAGCCGCATCCGCAACGAGTTCGCCTATGACCCGGAAGCCACCACCGTGGCGACCCCGCTCCTGCAGGTCTTGGCGCAGAAGCGCGGGGTCTGCCAGGATTTCGCCCATCTCTTCATCGCCTGCGCCCGCTCCATGGGTCTTCCGGCGCGTTATGTGTCGGGCTACCTCTTAACCAGACCGCCGCCGGGCAAGCCCAAGCTGCGCGGCTCGGACGCCTCTCACGCCTGGGTTTCGGTGTTCATTCCCGAGTTCGGCTGGATCGATTTCGATCCGACCAATGACTGCCTGCCCAATGAGGAGCATGTGGTGCTGGGCTGGGGTCGCGATTTCGACGATGTGAGCCCGCTGCGCGGTGTTGTACTGGGTGGCGGCGAGCACCGTCTCAAGGTCGGGGTCGATGTGGAGCCAGTCGGCGCCGGAGCTTAAAAATTGGGCGTTCTCAGCCCTTTTTGAGGCAAATCTCAAGGTTAATAGGGACTGTTCGGCCTTGCTGTGCCGAGATAAGCTGACTGGCACGAAGGTTGCTTAGTCCACACTGTGAGTTTGGGGCAGGAGGCAGCATGGGAGAGCGCGCGATCGGCGGATTGATGGCGGGATATGACCGCGGAGCGTTCTTCTGTGAATTGACCAGTGAGAGGACAAGCAACTGCGCTGAAATCGCCATCGTGCTGGACAGGTTGGGCGCGCTCGATTTCGCCGATTTGTCGCGCCGCTCGGCCGATGCCGAACGGGCCCTGTTCGATCTCGGCATCACTTTCACCGTCTATTCCGAACGCGACTCGATCGACCGCATCCTGCCCTTCGACGTCATCCCGCGGATCATCACCGCCGACGAATGGCAAGTGATCGAGGCCGGCGTCGTCCAGCGCGTGCAGGCCATCAATTTGTTCCTGCAGGACGTCTATCACGGCCAGAAGATCCTCAAGGACAAGGTGGTGCCCGCCGAGCTGGTGCTGGGCAATGCCAATTACCGGCCCGAGATGCAGGGGCTGGACGTCGCGCACGGCACTTACGGGCATGTCTGCGGCATCGATCTGATCCGTGACGAGGGCGGCATCTATCGGGTGTTGGAGGACAATGCCCGCACCCCGTCCGGTGTCTCCTACGTGGTCGAGAACCGCAGCCTGATGATGCGGGCCTTCCCCGACCTGATGGCGGATCTCCAGATCCGTCCGGTCGACAATTACGGCACCCGCCTGCATGCGGCGATGGCGTCCATCGCGCCGCCGGAATCCAGCGATCCCCAGGTCGTGCTGCTGTCGCCCGGCATCTATAATTCGGCTTTCTTCGAGCATGTTTTCCTGGCCCGCGAAATGGGCGTGCCATTGGTCGAGGGCAGGGACCTTTGCGTCGAGGACGACAAGGTGTGGATGCGCACCACCGGCGGGCTGGAACGGGTTCATACCATCTATCGCCGGCTCAATGACGAGTTCATCGACCCCGAAGTGTTCCGCGCCGATTCCATGCTGGGCGTGCCCGGCCTGATGCGCGCCTACCGCGCCGGCAACGTGGCCCTTGCCAATGCGGTGGGGACCGGGGTGGCGGACGACAAGGCGGTCTACGCCTATATGCCGCGCATCATCCGTTATTATCTTGGGGAAGACGCCATCCTGCCCAATGTCGAGACCTTCATCTGCCGCGAGAAGGAGGGGCTGGACTACACGCTGGCCAATCTCGCCAAGCTGGTGGTGAAGCCGGTCGGCGAATCGGGCGGCTACGGCCTCTTGATCGGGCCCAAATCGACCGCCGCCGAGGTGGAGGAGTTCCGCGCCAAGCTGATCGCCGATCCCTCCAATTACATCAGTCAGCCGATGATCGGCCTGTCGGTGGCCCCGACCCTCAATTCCACCGGCGTGGCGCCGCGCCATGTCGATCTCAGGCCTTTCGCCATTACCGGCCAGACAACCTGGGTGCTGCCCGGCGGGCTCACTCGGGTGGCCTTGCGCGAAGGGTCGATCGTGGTGAATTCATCCCAAGGGGGCGGTTCCAAAGATTCTTGGGTTTTGGGGGCGTAATCATGGGGAACCTGCTCGCCCGTTCCGCGGGGAATCTGTTCTGGCTGGCCCGCTATCTCGAGCGGGTCGAGAATATGGCCCGCATCGTCGAAATCACCGAGACCTTCTCGCGCGATACCAGCGCGCGCAACTGGCTGTCGGTGGTGCAGATCAATGCCGACGAGAAGCGCTTCTTCGAAAAGCACAAGGTGGCCGACGGGCCTTCGGTGGTGCATTTCTATCTGCTCGATTCCGACAATCCGACCTCGGTGCCGGCGGCGCTGCAGGCGGCGCACATGAACGCCCGCGCGCTGCGCCCGATCCTCTCGGTCGAAATGTGGGAACAGGTCAATGTCATGCGCAATAGCTGGCGCGCCGTCTCGGCCAGCGACCTGACCGGTCCCGGCCTGCCGCGCCTCTGCAAGCGTCTGCGCGAGCAATGCCAGGTGTCGGAAGGTGTGGTCGAGGGCAGCTTCGCCCATGACGAGGGCTGGCACTATTACCGCATCGGCAAGAATATCGAGCGCGCCGACCAGACCACGCGCTTACTCGACATCAAATATCACCTGCTGCTGCCCAATGTGGATGCGGTGGGGTCGGCGCTGGACGCCAGCCAGTGGAATGCGCTGCTGCGGGCCGCCAACGGCTATCAGGCCTTCCGTCGCGTGCATCAGGGTCGCCTGTCGCCGGCGGCGGTGGCGGGCTTCCTGCTGTTCTCCGACTCTTTCCCCCGCTCGATGACCCATTGCGTGCGCCAGATCTCCTACATGCTGACCCAGCTTCGCAGCCGCTACCGCCTGTCGGGGGGAACACCGGCCGAGGACAAACTGGACGAGATGCGCGCCGTGCTGGTCGATCTGCCGATCGAGCGGATCATCGAAACCGGCCTGCATGAATATCTCGACTGGGTGCAGACCCAGCTCGGTGCGCTGACAGGCGATATCAGGGATGGATTCTTTCCGGATTAGGCTTCTTGGGGAGGCAAGTGGTAATGAGCCGGAAGGAGGCGGGGGTTGATAGGGGCGGGCTGGACCGGGGCGTTCTTCTTCTCATTTTCCTCAAATTCGCCATCCACCTCGCTTGCGCGCCGGGTTACGGCTTTTTCCGGGACGAGCTCTACGACATAGATTGCGGCCTGCATCTCGATTGGGGCGATGTCGATCAGCCGCCGCTGATTGCCTTTCTGGCGTGGCTTTCGGTCAAGCTGTTCGGCCTGTCACTCTATGGACTACGGCTCTTTCCGGCGCTGGCCGGCTCCGCGCTGGTGGGGGTGACCGCACTTTTGGCGCGGGACCTTGGCGGCGGCAAGTTCGCCCAGCGCTGCGCCGCCTTCGCCATCATTCCGGTGCCGGTCTATCTGGCGCTCCAGCATTTGTTCACCATGAACGCCTTCGAGCCCCTGCTTTGGACTCTGGCGGCGTGGGCGGCGCTCCGCATGATCCAGCGGCACGAGCCGCGCTATTGGCTGCTGATCGGGCTGGTCTGCGGCATCGGCATGGAAAACAAATACACCATGTTTCTGCCGATTGCGGCCTTGCCGCCGGCGCTGATCGCCTCGTCCAATGCCCGTCTGATGTTGAACCGCTGGTTTCCGGCCGGGATAGCCGTCGGATTGCTGGCGTTCCTGCCCAATCTGATCTGGCTCTATCGGCATGATTTTCCCTTTGTGGAATTCTATCTCAACGGGCAGGGCAACCCATCGCATCTGCAGCGTTCGCCCTTGGCCTATATCGCCGACCAGGCAATGATCATGAACCCGCTTTTGACACCTCTCTGGGCGGGGGGGCTGTTCTGGAGCTTGCGGAGGGCACGGTTCATCGGCTTGTTATTCCTGATCATCTGCCTGCCTCTTTTGCTGACCGGCGGTGGCAAGAACTATTACATTACGCCGGCTTACCCGGTGTTGCTGGCAGCCGGCTCCGTCTTTTTCGAATCCTGGACCGCGGCCGGGCGGACTTGGTTGCGGGCCGCCTATCTCGGCGCGGTCGCGGCGGCGGGTATCGTCTTCGCTCCTTTCGTGCTGCCGATCCTGCCGATCGACGATTTCCTGGCCTATCAGGACGCTTTGGACGGCTTCCGGCCGGTCATTACCGAGCGGACGAAGGAAGGCGTGATGCCGCAATGGTTCGCCGACGAAATCGGCTGGGAGGACATGGCCCGCGAGACCGCGAAAGTCTATTTCGCCTTGCCCGAGGAGGAGCGGGCCAGGACGGCGATCTTCGCCAATGATTATGGCGAAGCCGCCGCCATCGATGTTTTCGGGCCCAAATACGGCTTGCCGCCGGCGATCAGCAATGAGGTGACCTATTGGCTCTGGGGACCGCGGCACTATCACGGCGAGACTGTGATCGTGCTGGGCAGCGACGGGACGGGTGATCGGGAACATTTCCGGCAGGTCGAGGTTGCGGGGAGGGTGAGAAACCCGCTATCGCGCCCCACCGAGCAGTTCGATATTTTTCTCTGCCGCGACATGACGGTCGATCTGCAGGCTTTCTGGCCTTCGATCAAGAAATGGGGGCGTTGAGCATGGGGTTTAAACGGTGCTGCATCATCCTTCTGCCGCTGATCGGTTTCGCGGCGGCGGCGCAAAATCCCGAAGCGGCCAAGACGGAGATCTGGTCGCCCGAGCCGCCTTCCGTCACGCCGGGCGAGGGGGGAGAGCCGCCCTCGGATGCGGAAATCCTGTTCGACGGGACCGATCTTTCGGCGTGGGAAAGCGTGGACCATCCCGGGCAGCAGGCGGGCTGGACGGTGGCGGATGGGATTCTCACGGTAAAAAAGGGGACGGGCAATATCCAGACGCGGAAATCCTATCAGGATTATCAGCTCCATCTGGAATGGCGTGTTCCCGAGACCATCACCGGCGAGGGACAGTCGCGGGGGAATAGCGGAATCTTCCTGGCTTCGACCGGACCGGGCCATGAAGGGTACGAGCTGCAGATTCTCGACTGCTATCGCAACAAGACCTATGTGAACGGACAGGCCGGCAGCGTCTACAAGCAGGCTGCGCCCTTGGTCAATCCGTGCCGCAAGCCGGGTGAATGGCAAAGCTATGACGTCATCTGGACGGCGCCCCGCTTCGGCGAGAAAGGGCAATTGACCGCTGCGGCCCGCGTCACCCTGCTGTTCAACGGGGTCCTGGTGCAGAACGGCTTCGAACTGATGGGGGAGACGCTTTGGATCGGCACGCCTTCCTATCACGCCCATGGGCGCCTGCCGATCAAGCTGCAGGATCACCCCGATCCCAGTCCGCCGGTCAGTTTCCGCTCGATCTGGCTACGTGACCTTTCGCGGTGACATGTAAAGAATGAAATGATATTGCATTTGGAATGTTGTTCTGTTGGTATTTCTGTGGAAAAAATTCTAAGTCAGTGATTTATAAAAATAATTGGTCTTACGCTCCCTGTAAAAATTTGGATACATGCCGGCATGATTAGAAGACCTAGAGGATTTCCTTTAGGTTTCTACTGGATTCTACCGGTAGCAAGACGAGTCGGGCGCCCTCAGAGTGAGTTCCACAGAGGGAAAAATGCAATCCAGTGAAGAATTAAAGCTTCTGCTGGCCAGCTATGAAAGGCTGGCGGCGTACACTACCAGTGAAGAACGGCGCCGGAAGCTCCTGCAAATCATTGACGATATAAGGTCGCTTCTGGCCGTTAAGGACGAACCGACAGAACCTCCAGCGCAGAATATCCCGACTCATTAGCAAGATCCGCCTGTTGACCCTGCGGGCGATCGGC